>Ga0070683_100005200_pt1 | contig 10833 bp, 9 predicted proteins | sample KBSC713LmetaG_FD_64662 | JGI IMG/M metagenome (GOLD analysis project Ga0070683, IMG submission 64662) | Corn rhizosphere microbial communities from Kellogg Biological Station, Michigan, USA - KBS C7.1-3L metaG | ecosystem: Host-associated > Plants > Roots > Rhizosphere ...
GGGTGATGAAGCGGCGTCGGAGCCCGTAGAGTTCGCTGTCGCCGAAATGGTGGTCGATCCGGCCCCGGAGTCGGGTGATGAAGCGGCGTCGGAGCCCGTAGAGTTCGCTGTCGCCGAGACGATGGTCGATCCGGCCCCCGGCTCGGGTGATGAAGCGGCGTCGGAGCCCGCAGAGTTCGCTGTCGCCGAGACGGTGGTCGATCCCGTCCCGGAGTCGGACCGCGACGCAACGGACGAGACGGCCCCCTCGGACCCGGCCGCTCACACTTCCGAGGACGGCGAACAGTCCTCCGCCTCCGACACCTGACCGACGGTGGGCGAGGACGTCTTCAGTCAACCGGGCGCGGGCGCCCGGTTCGACTGGGGACCGGCCGGGGCGGCCGAGTTGGCTCGCGTGTGCTCGGTGCTCGTCGTGGTCGACGTGCTGTCGTTCACCACCGCGGTCGACGTGGGCGTGAGCCGCGGCATGCGCATTCACCCGTTCCCCTGGGATCAGCAGGCCCGCGAGTATGCCAACCGGGTCGGTGCCGAGGTCGCCGTCGGCCGGGGGCGTACCGATGCGCATCACCCGTGGTCGCTCTCGCCGGCCGCCCTCATGCGCGCGCCGGTCACTCCCGACCTGGTCCTTCCATCACCCAATGGGGCGGCGATCTGCTCGGCGGCGGCGTCGACGGGAGTACCGGTGATTGCCGCCTGCCTGCGCAACGCCGCCACCGTCGGGGCGTGGTTGCCGGCCAACGGCTTCGGCTCGCCCACCGCGGCCATTGGCGTCGTGGCCGCCGGTGAGCTGTGGCCGGACGGAACGCTGCGCCCGTGCGTCGAGGACCTGTTGGGCGCGGCTACAGTACTGGACGGCCTGGCCCAGGCCGAGGTGTCGCTGTCGGTGGAGGCCGCGATCACGCTGGCCGCGCTGGCCTCGATACCCGACGTGCCCTCGGCCGTCCTGCGCTGCGTCTCCGGCCAGGAACTGGTCGAGCGCGGCTACACCGAGGACGTCACGATCGCGATCGAGGTCAACCGGTCGTCGACCGTGCCGCTGCTGGTCAACGGGGCGTTCACGGCCAACGCCGGTTAGTCGTCCAGCCAGTCCAGCGAGCGTCGGCCGCCCTGGTCGCCACCGCGCGGCGGCGGGCCCGGCCGGCCGTCGTCGTGCTGGCCGTAGCCGCCCCGAGGAGCTTCGGATCCGCGGCCGTAGCTGTCGCGGTCATAGCCGGCACCGGCGGTGGGGCCGTATCCGCCGCGGTCGCCGTATCCGCCGCGGTCGTCGCCGTAGCCGCCCGGGGTACCGGTCCCGTAGCCGCCGGGACCGCTCGCGCCGTAGCCGCCGCGATCGGCGGGGCCGGCCGAGCCGTATCCGCCGCGGTCACCGGCGTCCGGTGACCCGTATCCGCCGCGATCGCCGTAGCCGCCCGATCCACCGGCTCCGTAGCCGCCCGGGCCGCCCGCACCGCTCGCGCCGCCCGCGCCGTAGCCGCCGCGATCTGTTGGGCCGGCCGAGCCGTAGCCGCGGTCACCGGCGTCCGGTGATCCGTATCCGCCGCGATCGCCGTAACCGCCCGAACCACCCGCGCCGTAGCCACCGCGGTCACCGCCCGGTCCACCGGACGACGGGCCGCTGGCGCCGTAGCCGGCGTCCTCGTAACCGCGTGTGCGGTCATCGCCGTAGCCACCGCGGTCGCTGTAGCCACCGGCCCCGTTGGCGCCGTAGCCGTTGGCCCCATAGCCGCCGGGGCCACCGGCGCCGTCCGCGCCATAGCCACCCGGACTCCCGGCGCCGTTCGCGCCGTAGCCGCCCGGACCGCCGTAGCCACCCGCGCCGTTCGCTCCGTAACCGCCGGGAGCACCTGGGCCGCCAGGACCGCCCGACGCGCCATAGCCACCGGAACTTCCGCCGTAGCCGGCCGCGCCGTAGCCGTCGTCATATCCGCCGCCGCCCGGACCACCCGATCCCGCCGGACCACCGTGCCCGCCCGCGCCATAGCCGGCGGCACCGGCGCCCGCGCCGTAACCAGCGGCGCCATTGAAGCCGCCGGCCGCGAACCCGGCCGTGTTCTGGCCGCCGTATCCGGGCGGGCTGCCAACCGTCGTCGGCGCGTCGTAGCGGCCGGTCGACGGTCCACCGTAGGGATCGACCGGGTTGACGATCGCCGTCGCGTCGTTGGCGTTGCTGCGGACGGCCGTGGCACCCATGGGGGAACCGGCCATCGGGCCGCCCACCATCGTCGGGTCGGCCGCCGCCGGGCGGTAGCCACCGCCGCCAGGGCCCTGCGGGCCGCCGTCGAAGTTGTCGTCATCGCCGTCGTCGTCCCCGCGACGGCGCAGGAGCAGCACGATCGCGCCGATGCCGAGCAAAACGAGAAGGCCGCCCAGGACAATGAAGATCAACGAGAACGGGCTGCTGCTGTTGGACGTCTTGTTGCCCGGGTTGACGATGTCGGTCGCGGCCGGACCGGAGGTCGGCGCGGCGGCGCTGTCGGCCGCGGCGGGCGAGGCCGAGGCGTTGGTCAACTTGAGGTTGATCTGCAGGCCGGTGAGCCGGCCGCCGGCGGCGACCTGCCGGTTTTGCGTCTGCGCGTTGTCGTAACCGTCCTTGGTCGCGCTGAAGCTGATCGTCCCGGCCGTGATCGGCTTGCCGTTGATCGAGGTGAACTTGAACCGGCCGTTGTTGTCGGTGCCGGTCTGGCCCTGGTTGTTAGCGCCGTCCTGGATGACGACGGTCGCGCCGGACAGGAACTCACCGGAGGCCGAGTCGCGAACCGTGCCGGATACCTCGCTGACCGGGTTGGCCTGGGTCGGCGGGGCCTGCGTGTTCTTCAGGTTGATCTTGAGATCCTGCTGGGCGGCCGGGTTTTCGATCACTACCGCGCCGCTGTCGCTGACCGTCTGGCCGGGCTGGATGTTGCTCTGGCCGGGTGGGGACACGGTGAGCGAGAGGTTCTTCGACTCGTCGGGGTCGAGGCCGCCGACATTGCACGTCAGGTGGTTGCCCTGACCCTGGTTGCAGCCGTCGGGCTTGTTGGAGATGGTGACCTGCTGGTTGCTCAGCGGCACGTCGATCGTGGCCCGGACGTTGGGCGCCGCGGCGTCCCCGCTGTTCTTGATCGTGATGACGATCGTCTGCGGTGAACCACCGACCGTCAGATTGGTCGTGCCGGGGCTGACCTTGATGTCGATATTTGCCGCCGCGAATGCTGGTGCGGCCGTTCCAACCAGGGTGCCGGCGGTCACCGCCGCGACAGTCCCGATTCGCAGCCACAGCGCTCGCCGGTGCGCAGTCACGTCAACACCCCTTCGGTTCGACCACCGCCCGAACGTCATTGCCGAGCAAGATTCACAATGCGAACGACACTCGCCTTGCGTGGTGCACCGGAGCAAACTATGCCCTGTCCCGCCCCGTTGGCGAAACCCGCGCGATGTTGCCATCGTGGGAGCTGGGGTCGTATCGTCCCGATATGCCGGAACAGCGCGGTTATTCCGGGGCGGTGGCGACCGCCCTTGTTGCGTTGGATGCCGGAAGCGCACCGGACCGGAATGCCCTGCGTGACGCGGTACGCGAGCTCCTTTCGACGTTGGCGAAGCAGGCCCCTGGACGATCGGTTGAAGTGCGTGTTCCCCCGTACGGGGCGATTCAGTGTGTCGAAGGGCCGAGGCATACCCGCGGGACGCCGCCGAATGTGATCGAAACCGACCCGCTCACCTGGCTCGCGATCGCGACCGGGCGGCAAAGTTGGCACGACGCGGTCGCCGAGGGAAAGATCCACGCGAGCGGAATCCGGGCCGACCTATCGTCGTATCTCCCTTTGTGACTGGTGCGAGTCGATTCACCACTCTGCGTTGTTCCGTTTTCCTCGCGTACACTGTCGTCTTGCGATGGCGACCCTTCAGGGCGTCCACGTCACCCCGGCAACCGACCCACTGATCAAGCGCGACGACAGGAGCGGCAGGTGCCCCGACGCGATGGCCGGTTGAGCCATGAGCTCGACCCCCAGCGTCCAGGACCGCAGGACAAGTGCGGCGTGTTCGGCGTGTGGGCGCCGGGCGAAGACGTAGCGAAAATGACCTATTACGGGCTGTATGCCTTGCAGCACCGCGGCCAGGAGGCCGCCGGCATGGCGGTGTCCGACGGGTCGGGCGTCGTCGTCTTCAAGGACCTCGGCCTCGTCGCCCAGGTCTTCGACGAGGCGACGCTCCGCAGCCTCCGCGGCCACATCGCGATCGGCCACGCCCGCTATTCCACGACCGGCGCCTCCAATTGGGAAAACGCCCAGCCGACGCTGCGATCCACCCCAAAGGGTGACCGTGGCGGCACGACGATCGCGCTTGCTCACAACGGCAACCTCGTCAACACCTCCGAGCTGGCCCGCCGCGTCGCCGAGATCGGCGATCAGGAGGACTTCGCCAGCACCTCTGACACCGCATTGGTCACCGCGCTGCTGGCCGCCCGGCCCGACCTGTCGGTCGAGGCCGCCGCGCTGGAACTGCTGCCGACGCTGCGCGGCGCGTTCAGCTTCGTGTTCATGGACGAGGACACCCTGTATGCGGCTCGCGACGTCAACGGCGTGCGCCCGCTGGTGCTCGGCCGGTTGGAAAACGGCTGGGTCGTCGCCAGCGAGACGGCCGCCCTGGACATCGTCGGCGCCAGTGTCGTGCGCGAGGTCGAGCCGGGCGAGCTGATCGCCATCGACGAGCACGGCCTGCGCTCGAGCCGGTTCGGCGTGCCCGAGCCGAAGGGCTGTCTCTTCGAATACGTCTATCTCGCCCGGCCCGATACCACCATCTCGGGCCGCAACGTGCACGCTGCTCGCGTGGCGATCGGCCGCACGCTCGCGCGGGAACACCCGGTCGAGGGTGACCTAGTCATCCCGGTGCCCGAGTCGGGCACGCCGGCCGCGATCGGCTACGCCACCGAGTCCGGCATCCCTTACGGTGCCGGCCTGGTCAAGAACGCTTACGTCGGCCGGACGTTCATCCAGCCGTCCCAGACGATCCGGCAGCTGGGCATCCGCCTCAAGCTCAACCCACTACGCGACAACGTCCGCGGCAAGCGGCTCGTCGTCGTCGACGATTCGATCGTTCGCGGCAACACCCAACGTGCGATTGTGCGCATGCTGCGCGAAGCTGGTGCGATCGAAGTACATGTGCGCATCTCGTCACCGCCAGTGAAGTGGCCGTGTTTCTACGGCATCGACTTCGCCACGCGGGCCGAGTTGCTGGCCAACGGGCTCGACCTCGAAGGCATTCGACGGTCGATCGGCGCCGACTCGCTCGGCTACGTCTCGTTGGCCGGCCTGATTGCCGCGTCCGAGCAGCCGGCCACCCGGCTGTGTCGGGCGTGCTTCGACGGGGAGTATCCGATCGAGCTGCCGGCCGACAACGTCATCGGCAAGCACGTGCTCGAAGGCGTGGCGCGAGCGGCGGGGGCCGCGCCAGCCACGACTGACGACGGCGGGGTGCGACTCGCCGCCAGTCCGGGCGGTGCGGACGCACTTCTGCGTCCGTAACCGGCCCACCCACCCAGAAGCAGGAGCGGTGGCCGCCGCGAGGCACAAAGGGGAGAACGTGACGCACGTGGACGAGCGCGCCAACCGGAGCAGCGGTTCCGGACAGAGCACCGGTCAGAGCGCCAGCCAGGGCAACCAGGGCCGGCTCCCCGAGAAACAGCCATGGACCGCCGGCAATGGCCGGACCCGGCGACGGACGGTGACCTACGCCGACGCGGGCGTGTCGATCCACGCCGGGGAGAAGGCGGTCGAGCTCTTGCGCACGAAGGTGCACCGCACCCATCGCCCGGAGGTGATGGGCGACATCGGCGGCTTCGCCGGGCTGTTCCGGCTCGACGTGAAGAAGTACCGCAACCCGATCCTCGCCTCGTCCACCGACGGCGTCGGCACCAAGCTCGCGATCGCCCAGGCGATGGACATCCACGACACGGTCGGCATCGACCTCGTCGCGATGGTCGTCGACGACCTCGTCGCGTGCGGCGCCGAGCCGCTGTTCCTGCTCGACTACATCGCCTGCGGCGAGGTCATCCCGGACCGGGTCGCGGAGATCGGCGCCGGCATCGCCGACGGCTGCCGCTATGCCGGCTGCGCGCTGCTGGGCGGGGAGACGGCCGAGCACCCGGGCGTCATGCGCCCCGACGAGTACGACATCTCCGGCACCGGGGTCGGCGTCGTGGAGGAGGACGCGATCCTCGGCCGCGACCGGGTCCAGGTCGGCGACGTGGTGATCGCCATGCGCTCGAGCGGCCTGCACTCCAACGGGTATTCGCTGGTTCGCCATGTACTGCTGGGTGCCGGTCGGATGCGGCTGGACAGCATGATCGAGGAGTTCGGCAAGCAGCGCACCCTTGGCGAGGAGCTGCTGACGCCGACCAAGATCTATGCGAAGGACTGCCTCAATCTCATGAAGGAGAGCGAGGTCCACGCCTTTGCCCACGTGACCGGGGGCGGCATCCCCGGCAACCTGGTCCGCGTCCTGCCCGACCACGTCGACGCCGTCGTCGACCGGTCGACCTGGCGGCCGCAGCCGATCTTCGAGCTTGTGCGCACCAAGGGGCGCATCGAGGACACGGAGATGGAGGCCACCTTCAACATGGGCATCGGCATGCTGTGCGTGGTCACCGCCGAGGACGCCGACCGCACTCTCGCCTATCTGGCCGGTCGGGGCATCGACTCGTGGCAGGTCGGGGAGGTCATCGAGGGCACCGGCACCGTGCAGATGGTCGGCTCGCACACGCGCGGCTGAGTGACCGATTAAGTGAATCTTTCTCACGTACAGCCCGTGACGAGGGCTTACCGTCGCGTGCAATTGCACCTACGCTGATACAGGTGTCGTGGAGTGGCATGCGGGGGATCTCTCCAGTACCCACCTATGTCGTGATGCAGCCCACGACGTTGTGCAATCTGGACTGCGCCTACTGCTATCTACCGTTTCGGGCGGAAGACCGGCGCATGCCGCTCGCCGTCGCCGAGCGGACGGCCAAGTCGGTCAACGCCTGGGCGGCGGGCGACCGGCGCTTCTCGGTCGTCTGGCACGGCGGCGAGCCGATGGCCGCCGGCCGGGCGGCGCTGGCCGAGCTGATGGCGCCGTTCCAGGGCGTCGAGCATCACATCCAGACCAACGCGACGCTGATCGACGACGCCTGGTGCGAGTTCTTCACCGAGCACGACATCCGGGTTAGCGTCAGCGTCGACGGGCCGGCATCGCACAACGCCAACCGGGTCAATCGGGCCGGCTCTCCCGCGTACCAACGGATCGAACGAGGCATCGGGACGCTGCGCCGCCATGGGCTTCCGTTCAGCGCACTGTGCGTGGTGAGTGCGCCGCGCCCGGGACTGGCCAGCGAGCTCTACGACTACTTCCTCGGGCTCGGCTGCGAGGTCCTCGGCATCAACATCGAGGAGCAGGAGGGCGTCAACGCGCGGGCCAACGCGTTCGGCGCCGACGCGATGCGGGGATTCTGGCGTGAGTTGGTGGACGCCTGGCGGCGGGCCCCGCGGATCCACCTGCGCGAGGTCGAGTGGACGCTGCGCTTCGCCGGTGCGGTCCTCGACGGGACGGCCGACGACGTGCTTCCCCGCACGCTCGACCCGATCCCGACGATCGCCGCCGACGGGCGGGTCTTCTTGCTCTCGCCCGAACTGGCCGGCTTCACCGACCCCCGCTACGGCGACTTCTCGTCCGGCAACGTCCTGGCCGAGCCGCTCGCCGCGATCCTGGCCCGCGCCGAGACGTCGGCCCCATGGGTGCCGGAATATCTCGCCGGGGTCGAGGCGTGCCGCGAGCGCTGCCCATACTTCGGCTTCTGCGGTGGAGCCCACGCGGCCAACCGCTACTTCGAGCTCGGCCGCTTCGACGCCACCGAGACGAACCACTGCCGAAACAGCAAGATCCATCTCTTTGAGGGGGTACTTGAGCATGCCGGAGCACGGTGACCCGTTGACCGAGCGCGTCTATCAGGCCGCCGACGGACTGCGACGGCTGCTCGGCGAGGCCGCTGCGGCCCGGGCAGCCCGCAGCGAGGCGAGTGGTGCGGATGGTGGTGGCACCACCGGCACCGGCAGTGCCGTGTGCGCCTGGAACCACTTCGAGAACATTCCAACGTTTTACAACTGGAACAACCGGCCCCGCTGAGCAGCACACGACGCGGGCACGTGGGGAGTGACCCACGTGCCCGAAAGCCGGGTGCTAGGTGTCAACGACCCCGTGAGCGCCAGTTGTTGTGGCTGGAGGTGTCCTCGTCCTCGTCGCCGTCGTCTTCGTCGTCAGCCTCGTCCTCGACCTGATCGCCGAAGTCGGCGTAGTCGCTGTCGGACTTTCGGCTGCCCGCGAGCTCGCGCTGCAACGCGTCGAGGTCGGTGTTGGGGGAGTGGTACTTCAACTCCCGGGCCACCCTAGTCTGCTTGGCCTTAGCACGGCCGCGCCCCATGGCTCGACCCCCTCGCACAGAATTACGGGGCAGCCGTCACCGGCAGGCCCCGACAACGTCAGGCATCTCTCGTGGCTCTTACGGTACATGTCGTGGGCCGCTTTCGGCATCTCGCCCCTACCGAGCAATTCGGTGGCGTTGCTTACCTGAACGGACCGGTCTAGTAACTACCACATCGGCGCCGTGGTCGTCACGCAGATTGCCTACAGAAGGATGCTGCGCAGGCGGCTGACCTCGGCCATCCTTCGTTCGGCGAGCCGATCGGCGGCGACCGCCGGCGGCACGCCCTCGGATTGTGCCAGCAGCAGAATCTGCTTCGTGGTGTCGTAGATCTTGCCGGCGCGCGCCTTGGCCCGCGCAAAATTGAATCCCTCAATTTCGTCGGCCACCTGGATGACCCCGCCGGAGTTCACCACGTAGTCGGGTGCGTAAAGCACGCCCCGGTCGGCCAGCACCTTCTCGACTCCCGGGTGGGCCAGCTGGTTGTTGGCCGCACCGGCCACGACCGTGGCCCGCAGGACGGCGACCGTGTCGTCGTCCAGCGCGCCGCCCAGTGCACACGGCGCATAGACGTCGATGTCGGACGTGATCAGCGTGGTCACGTCGGGGACCAGGTCGACCTGCGGATAGGTCGCCCGGGCCCAGGAGAGTGCCCGCTCGGACACGTCGGTCGCGACGACCTCGGCGCCGTCGTCGAGCAGGTGCTGGGTCAGGTGCTTGCCGACCTTGCCGAGCCCGGCGAGGCCGACCCGGCGGCCGGCCAGGGTCGGGCGGCCCCACTGCGCCTCGGCCGCCGCGCGCATGCCCTGGAACACCCCGTAGGCGGTAAGGACCGACGAGTCGCCGGCACCACCGTGCGATTCCGACCGCCCGGTGACGAACCGGGTCTCCTTGGCCACGATGTCCATGTCCTGCACGTAGGTGCCGACGTCGCAGGCGGTGTAGTAACGACCGCCGAGGGACTGGACGAACCGGCCGTAGGCCCGAAGCAGAGGCTCGCTCTTGTCCCGCTCGGGGTCGCCCCAGATGACGGCCTTGCCGCCGCCGAGGTCGAGTCCGGCGAGTGCGTTCTTGTAGGCCATGCCGCGCGAAAGCTCCAGCGCGTCGTGGATGGCCGCGTCCTCCGAGCCGTACGGGTAGAAGCGGGTGCCGCCGAGTGCGGGGCCCAGTGCGGTTGAGTAGATCGCGATGATCGCGCGCAGACCGGACGGTTTGTCCTGGCAGAACACGACTTGCTCGTGTGCGCCGAAGGGGCCGTTGTCTGCGGTGAAAACGCCCATGAACGCTCCCGATGCGAGATGTGGTCCGGTCGTTTTGGGACCGGGCCGAAGCTGGCCGGCAGGGGTGGCGCCGGCTAGCTGAAGCCTACCGATCTCTGCCGACGTGAGCAGGCTCGGCCGTGGCTTCGCACGATCACCCGGTTTCGTGCGACGATCGCGGCGTGCCGTCCATGTTCGCCTCGTACCTGCGCGTGTACGAGCCGCTGGTCGCCTTCGACCGCGACCGGCAGCTCTACTGGCGCCGGTACGTCAAGGAGGGACGAGCGGTCGCGCCCAGCGACGGCCCGGGGCGGCAGCGCACCGCCGTGCTGGAGGCGCTCGGCGCCGGCTGGACCCGGCTGCCCGACCTGCCCGACGAGGCCTACGTCCTGGAGGCCGACGACACGCTGCTGGTCTGCCCGTGGAACCTGCGCATCCGGGTCGCCGAGGCGGCGCTGACCGCCCGCGACGGGGTGCCGAGCGTGATCGCCGACGCCTTCGTGCCGCCGGCGCTGGCCGGGCTCGCCCAGACGGTCGTCGACGACTGGCGCAGCGGTGACCGGGTCCTCGAGCGGGGCATGCCGAGGGTCCACGAGCAGGTCGCGACCTGGGGCGTGCCGTTGCGCTGGTTCGCCTTCGTCGACCTCGAGGAGCGGGAGCTGTCGCTGCGCCCGGGCCGGCGGGTGCTGCGCTACCGAACCGAGATGTCCAAGGCCCGCCGGCGCGCCCACCGGGCCCACGCGGTCCTGCGCCGGGCGATCGGCGAGGCGCCGATCACCAGCGCCGTCGAGGAGACCGCGCGGTGGCTGGAGGAGTTCCACTCCCGGTCGGTGGTCGAGCTGGACTACGGCGGGCTGGTCTCGCTGCTGGCCGACGACGTGCTCCGCGAGGACGACTCGCCCGGACTGGTCGCCGCCGGGCTGGCCGGCGTCGCGCGCGGCGACGCGGACGCGGCGACCGAGGCCTACGAGACGCTGGTCGAGCGCTGGCGGGCCGTCCAGCTTCTCGAACGCTGCAACTAGCTGGACATACAAACACGCCGACGGCCGCTTCGAATGTTTCAACCATTGGGCGAGCGGCGTCCTGGCCGAACGGGTGATTACCGATAGTGACGACAACCGGACTGCGCCCCAATAATGACCG
>Ga0070683_100005201_pt1 | contig 10833 bp, 13 predicted proteins | sample KBSC713LmetaG_FD_64662 | JGI IMG/M metagenome (GOLD analysis project Ga0070683, IMG submission 64662) | Corn rhizosphere microbial communities from Kellogg Biological Station, Michigan, USA - KBS C7.1-3L metaG | ecosystem: Host-associated > Plants > Roots > Rhizosphere ...
CCGCGGGCGGCGGCGCAGGCGCCTGCGTCCAGTAGGAGAGACAGCGGGTCGCGTCGAGCGTTCCCGGCGTGTCCAACGCACCGGTCGGGCAGGCGTCGATGCAGAGCGTGCAGTCGCCGCAGTCCGTCTGCAGCGGCGGCGTCGGCTCGAGCTCGACGTCGGTGACGAGGGTGCCGAGCACGACCCAGGAGCCGTGCCGGCGCGTGATCAGCATCGTGTTCTTGCCGTAGAAGCCGACGCCGCTCCGGACGGCGCCTTCGCGGTCGACGTGCTGGTTCGCATCGACGAGGACCCGGTAGCGGCCGCCGAGCGCGCGGCCGAGCGCGTCCAGCTTCTCGCGGAGCTCGCTGTAGCCGTCGCGCCACGTGTACCGCGGCAGCCTCCCCTCCCCCGCTTCGCGCGCGGGCTCGGGCGCGTAGTAGCAGAGCGCCGCCGAGACGACGCTCTTCGCATCGGGAAGGAGAGTCTCCGGATGGCAGGAGGTCTCCGGCTGCGCCATCGTGAACTTCATGTCCGCGAAGAGGCCGCGCGCGCGACGGTCGCGGATGTGCCGCTCCGTCTCGACATACGGCTCCGCGTGCGCGACGCCGACGACGTCGAGGCCCAGCTCGTCTGCCAGCTGCTGCAGGTGCACGCGGGTAGTGTGCCGCGACATGCTTGCGGTGCGGATTCACGAGGACGGCGGCCCCGAGGTCCTCCTGCAGGAGGAGGTGCCCGACCCGGTCGCGGCGCCGGACGAGGTGCTCGTCCGGGTGCACGCGTCGGCGCTCAACCACCTCGACGTCTGGATCCGCAAGGGTCTCCCCTCGGTGCCGAAACCGCGCATCCTCGGCGCCGACGGCGCGGGCGTCCGCGTCGACACCGGAGAGCGAGTCGTCATCAACCCGGGCGTGGAAATGCCCGACGGCACGATCCACGTGATCGGCGAGCACGGCGACGGCACGAACGCGCAGCTGATCGCCGTGCCGGCGACGAACGTCTATCCGATTCCCGGCGACCTGTCGTTCGAGGAGGCGGCGGCGTTCCCGCTCGTCTTCGAGACCGCGTACCGGATGCTCGTCACGCGAGCCGGCCTGCGCGAGGGCGAGTGGGTGCTGATCTGGGGAATCGGCGGCGGCGTCTCGACCGCCGCGCTCGCGATCGCGAAGGCGCTCGGGGCGCGGACGATCGTCACGTCGTCGAGCGACGCGAAGCTCGACCGTGCCCGCGAGCTCGGCGCGGACGCGACGGTCAACCACGCGACGGGCGACGTGAAGGCTGCGGTCGCGGACGCGACCGGCGGGCACGGCGCCGACGTCGTCGTCGAGCACGTCGGCGAGGCGACGTGGCGGACGTCGCTCGACGTCGCCGCGCGCGAAGGCCGGATCGCCGTGTGCGGCGCGACGACCGGGCCGAACCCGCCGGCGGCGCTGCACCGCGTGTGGTGGAAGCAGCTGACCATCCTCGGCTCGACGATGGGCACGAGGGCCGACTTCGAGGGCGCGTACGCGCTGATCGCCGACGGCCGCGCGCGACCGGTCGTCGACGAGGTGCTGCCGCTCGAGGAGATCCGCCCCGCGCACGCGCGGCTCGAGGCCGGCGAGCAGCTCGGGAAGATCGTCCTGACGATCCCGTAGCGACCGGAACGACCCGCGGGCGGCTCGAGAGCGGGCTGCTAACCAACGCCTGGGACCCGCGTCAAAGACAACTGGAAGGTGCGCCGAGGCCACGTCCGAAGCCGGTCAACCGCTTCGGTGTCGGAGGGTCAACGACAGTGAGCCCCGGCGCACCTCCCACAGTGCCACAGGTCGCGCGCCGGACGGCTGTTCGCTCTAGCCGAAGCCGAGGATGAACTTCGCGTCGTCCGACATCTTGTCGGGCGTCCAGGGCGGGTCGAACGTCAGCTCCAGCTCGACGTCGTCGACCCCTTCCACCTGGCGGACGGCAGAGTCCATGTCCTGCGCGATCAGCGGGCCGGCGGGGCAGCCCATCGAGGTGAGCGAGTACGTCACCTTGACCTTGGGCCCCTCGACGGCGACGTCGTAGACGAGGCCGAGGTCGACGACGTCCATCCCGAGCTCGGGATCCTCGACCTGGCGGAGCATCTCCAGTACCTCGGTCTCGCTGGCCATCCCTCAGAGGATATCCAGCAGCCTGGCCTGGGCCGCGGCGAGATCGGCCCTCGCGTCCCGCAGGCCCGCCGGAAGCACCCCGCCCGCCTGGAGCAGGTAGACGCGCTGCCGGAGCCGATCGAGCTCCTCGAGCAGCGCGTCCACCCGCTCCCGCCGGGTCATGCGGCCTCCTGCAGGACAACGGGCTCGTGCACGGGCTCGGCCTCGGCCTGCGGCCGCGGCTGCCGGACGAAGACGAACGCGAGCGCCGCCGCCGCGAGGAGCAGCCCGGTCAGGGCGTACAGCCCGTTGCGGAAGCCGCCGTCGAGCGCGTGCACGCTCTGCACGTGGCCGCCGCCGAGCGCCGCGATCGCGCTCACGGCCGCGAGGCCGACGGCACCGCCGATCTGGCGGCTCGTGTTCACGAGACCGGAGGCGATGCCGGCGTCGCCCGGCGTCACGCCCTGCAGCCCGGCGATCGTCACCGGGACGAACGAGAGCCCCAGCCCGAACCCGCCCGCGACGAACGCCGGCAGGAGGTCGACGGCGTAGTCGCCGTGCAGCGGCAGCCGCGTCAGCCACGCCAACGAGACGGCCGAGAGCAGGATCCCGGCGACGAGCGTGCGGCGCACGCCGAACCGAGCGACGATCCGCTGGGCGAGGTTCGACGCGACCACGACCGAACCGGCGAACGCGCTGAACGCCGCGCCGCTCTTCAGGGCGCCGTAGCCGAGCACACCCTGCAGGTACAGCGTGAGCAGGAAGAACTCGCCGAACGTGACCGCTCCGAGGATCGTCATCGTCGCGTTCGCGGCCGAGAGCGTCCGCAGCCGGAAGATCCGCAGCGGCATCAGCGGCCACGGCGAGCGCAGCTCGATCGCGATGAACGCCCCGAGGACGACGGCCGAGCCGGCGAGCATCAGGAGCGTCGCGGTCGCGCCCCAGCCGTCCGTCGTCGCGCGGGTGAGCGCGTAGACGAGCAGCATCAGGCCGCCGGTCACGGTGGCGGCGCCGGCGAGGTCGACGTGACGGTGGCCGAGCTCCGCGCGGCTCTCCCGCAGCAGCACCGGGGCGAGCAGCGCGGCGGCGATGCCCACGGGGACGTTGACGAAGAAGATCCACGACCAGCTGAGGTAGCTCGTCAGCACGCCTCCGAGCAGGACACCGACCGCGGCGCCGCTTCCCGAGGCCGCGCCGTAGATCCCGAGCGCCCGGTTGCGCTCGCGGCCCTCGGCGAACGAGGTCATCAGGAGCGAGAGCGCGGCCGGGGCGAGCAGCGCGCCGCCGAGCCCCTGCAGGGCGCGGAACGCGATCAGCGAGCCCGCCGACCAGGCGATCCCGCACAGCAGCGAGCTGGTCGCGAAGAGCGAGATGCCCGCGACGAACAGGCGGCGACGGCCGATCAGGTCGGCCAGCCGGCCGCCGAGCAGGAGCGCCCCGCCGAAGACGATCGCGTAGGCGGAGACGACCCACTGCAGGCCGGCGTCGGAGAAGCCGAGGTCGGCCTGGATGGAGGGAAGCGCGACGTTCACGACGGCCACGTCGAGAACGACCATGAACTGGGCGGTGACCAGCAGCGGCAGGATGCCGCGATTTCTTGCCTTCAACACCAATTGAACTCTCCGATCGTTGATGATGACAATCTTCTATCACAACAACGATGGTCTGCGCTACACTTCTCGCGTCATGAACGAGACGGTTGCAGTCGCCCGGCTGCCCGAGGAGCTCGTCTCCTCGGCCCTCTTCCTACTCAAGCGGCTGGGAATGACCGCGAAGGAGCGTTCCTTCGCGGCGTACGAGGAGGTCGGTCTGCACCCCTATCACCACGCGATCCTTGCCGTGCTCGACGAGGGCTCCCGGGAGACGCAGGGCGCGATCGCGGACGCGCTCGGCTACGACCGCGGCCAGCTCGTCGGTCTCCTGGACGAGCTGGAGGAGGCCGGCCTCGTCGAGCGCAGGCGCGATCCCAACGACCGTCGACGCCACGTCGTCCGCATGACGCCGACGGGGCGCAAGACGCTCGCGAAGCTGCGCGCGCTCTCCTCGACGATCGAGGACGAGTTCCTCGGCCCGCTGGACGGCCGCGAGCGCGAGACGCTGCACCGGCTGCTCCTCGCGCTCGCCGAGGATCACCTGCCGAACTGCCGCTTCTCGAAGCCGGCTCAGTAGCCGAGCAGGCGCACTTCCTCGCGCCGCTCGCGGGCGAAGAAATGGATCCCGTCGACGAAGCGCACCCAGTTGCACCGGGTGCACATGAGCAGCGAGTGCGTGCGAGCGCTGTCCGCCAGGAAGCGCACTCCACGCAGTAGGTCGCCGTTCGAGACCCCGGTGGCGGCGACGATGATCTCGCCGGGCGCCAGGTCCTCGGTCGAGAACACGCGTCGGTAGTCGTCGATCCCGAGCTCGCGCAGCTCCTCGATCTCGGCGCGAGTCGTCGGCCAGAACTGCGCCTGCAGCTCGCCGCCGAGGCAGCGCAGCGCCGCGGCGGAGAGAACGGCCTGGCGCGTGCCGCCGATGCCGATCGAGAGGTGGTCGTTCGTGCCGCGGATCGCGGCCGAGATGGCGGCCGTCACGTCGCCGTCCTGGATCAGCTTGATGCGGGCGCCGGAGTTGCGGATCTCCTCGATCAGGTCGTGGTGGCGCGGCCGGTCGAGCACGATCGTCGTCACGTCGTTGACGCGACGGCCGAACGCGTCTGCGATCGCCTGCACGTTCTCGGCCACCGGGCGCTCGAGGGCGATCGAGCCGCGCGCGAGCGGGCCCACGGCGAGCTTCCGCATGTACATGTCCGGGAAGGTCGTGAGCTGCCCGGCTTCGCCGACCGCGATCATCGACATCGCGCCGTTGCCGCCGCGCGCGACGACGCCGCGGCCCTCGAGCGGGTCGAGCGCGAGGTCGACCTCCTCCCCGCCCCCGCCGACGACCTCGCCGGCCACGAGCCCGGCCTGCTCGCCGAACGCGCCGATCACGATGCGCCCGCGCACCGGCAGCATCTCGAGCGACTGGCGCATCCCCTCTGCGGCCGATTCCTCCGCGCCCTCCTGGTCGGCGCGCCCGAGCCAGCGCGCCGCCTTCAACGCCGCGTGCTCGGTCGCCCGCACGTACGACTGGCAATCGCAGATGCTCATGCCCGCTCCGCCGCCGAGAGGACGAGCTCGGCCACGGCACGGGTGGCGAGCTCCGCGTTCTCGTTCTCGACCACCGGCGTGCCGGTCGCGATCGCGCGCGAGATCAGCAGCTCCTGCAGGCGCCGGATCGAGTCGAAGCGGTCGAGGTACTTCGCCATCGGCCGCTGCGTGCCCGCCTCCCGGGTGAAGAAGTGCTGGGCGTGCGCGGTCTCGTCGGAGATGCGCAACACGCACGAGCTGACGACGGCGCCCTCGAGCTCGAGCGGGACGAGCCCCGGCACGAGATGGACGCCTTCGAGCACGATCGACCAGCCCTCCTGCAGCGCGCGCTCGATCGACGCCCGCACGCCCACGAGCACGGTGCGCGACTGCTCCATGAACGTCTCGACCAGCGGCTCGCCCTCGAAGCTCGAGTGGTGGACGGACGGCATGAACTCGTGCGAGAAGAAGGCGCGCATCGTCTGCCGGATGAAGTCCGTGGACGTCACCCGCGTGATCCCGAGCCGGTACGCGATCTCGGTCGCCACGGTCGACTTGCCCGTTCCGGTCGCGCCGCCGACGAGGATGACGACCGGCAGGTCGAGCTCGCGCAGCTCGTTGTAGCGGCGCAGCTGCCGCACCGCCTCGCTCCCGTCCACCTCCCCGAGCGACTCGACGGCGAGCGACTCCAGCCGGTCGAGCTCGACGACGTCGCTGTTGCGCGAGGCGAGATCGAGCCCGACGGTGCGTGCGAGCGCATACGCCCGGTCGGCCGGTACGCCGACCGCCATCAGCGCACGCGCCATCAGCCCGCGCGAGTAGGGGAGGCCCTGCTCGCCCCCGAGCGGCAGCGGCATGATCCGCCGGATCTCGCTCACACTTTCACCTGCTCGAGCAGCGCGAGCACCTGCTCGTCGAGGGCCGGCGAGACGATCTCGTTGCGGGCGAGCACGACCCGGGCGCCGTGCGCGAGCGCATGCTCGGCGACGACGTCGATCGCCGCGGCCTTCAGCTCGACGAGATACGTGTCGGCGTCGAGGCCGGCGAGCTGCTCGCGCAGCAGCTCGCGCCGCGCGAGGTCGTGCGAGACGAAGACCGGGTCGAGATGCTCGGTGCGCGCCGGCGCCGCCGTGAAGACGGCCACGCGTCCCTCGAACGGAGCGGCCGGCTCCAGGCGGAGCTCGAGCTCGTCCAGCACGAGATCGCTGATCCGCTCTCGGAACGGCTCGCGCCCGACGAGGATGCGTGCCGTCGTGTCGACCGGCGGGATCGCCGAGCCGCTGCCGTCGAAGACGACGACGTCCGGCTCGAGCGAGGCGGCGAGCCGCGCGCCCTCGAGGACGTTGGAGACGAACGGCGCGCCCGCGACGCCGCCGCCGGCGCGGCGGCAGCCGACCGCGGGGACGCCGGTGAGCGCGGCGAGCTCGAGGAAGTCCGAGGCCGCGTGCTGCCCGGCGCGCGACCGCGCGACCAGCTCCTCGACGGTCGGCGGCTCGGTGACGAGCTCCGGATCCGCCGGGCCGCCGCGACCCATCGCGACGCAGACGACCGAGCGGTCGCGCGCGAGGAGCCGCGCCACGTGCGTCGCCACCGCCGTCTTCCCCACGCGCTTGCCCGTGCCGATCACCGAGATCGAGGGCAGCTCGAACGGATGCAGCGGCGGCGGGTCGAAGCGGAAGTCGGCGCCGACATACGGGATCCCCGCGGCGAGGAACGCCGCGACGAGCTCCGGGCGGCGCTCGTCCGTGAGGTCGACCGCGATCTCGCAGTCGGGCACGTCGTCGACGAGCGGCACGCCGTAGTCGGGCGTTCCGCGCAGCTTGTCCGTCCCGCCGACGAGCCACGCGGCGACGAACTCGTACGGCAGCTCGGCGAGTGCCGCGCGAACAACCTCGGGATAGTGCTCCCCGTCGACCACGGCACAGGCTCTCACCGGTTCGACGTCACCTCCCCCTCGATGCGCGCCGTGTACTTCTCGTATGCCTTCGTCTCCGTCGAGAACTGGATGATCCGCTCCTGCCCGTGGAACGGGTACTTGCGCCACACGTTCACGTGGCTGCCTTCGACCTCGACGACGTTGTAACAGGGCCGTCCGTTGCCGCGCAGCCGCGACGACGACACGGTGCCGGCGTTGACGACGAACAGGTCCTCCAGGCGCCACGCATAGGGAACGTGCTTGTGCCCGGAGAGCACGAGATCGACTCCCGCCCGTTGCAGGCACTCCAGCGCGTCGCCGGCGTCGTTGACGATGTTGCGTTCGCGCCCCGTCCCGGGGATCGGGAGCAGGTGGTGGTGGAGCACGAAGATGCGCAGCGTCGCCTCTTCCGCGAACTGCTCCTCGATCCACCCGTAGCGGCCGCGCCCGATCTGCCCGTTGTCGAGGTCGGGCTCGGTGGAGTCGACCGCGACGACGGTCACGCCGCCGACCCGCAGGCACGAGTTGCGGGCGCCGAAGAGCTGCTCGAAGTGGACGTAGCCGACGTTGCGCGAGTCGTGGTTGCCGGGGATGACGACGAGCGACTCGCAGTTGATCTGGTCGACGTAGCGCCGGGCGAGCGCGTACTCGTCCTTGAAGCCGTGCGAGGTGAGGTCGCCCGAGCAGACGACGATGTCCGGCTCGAGGTCGTTGATCTCGACGATCGCGCGCTCCAGCAGGTCGGGCAGGAAGAACTGCTGCCCGCAGTGCAGGTCGGAGATCTGCGCGATCGTGAACGGACGGCCCGCTCCCACGGTCCGGGGAGCCTAGAAGATCCAGCGCACCGGGAAGAAGAGCGCCGCCGCGGCGAGCGCCGCGCACGGGATCGTCAACAGCCACGCGACGACGATGTTCCCGGCGACGCCCCAGCGCACGGCGGACAGGCGGCGGGTGGCGCCGGCGCCCATCACCGCGCCCGAGACGGTGTGCGTCGTCGAGACCGGGAAGCCGAAATGGGTCGCGCCGTACAGCACGAGGCCCGAGGCGGTCTGCGCCGCGAAGCCGCTCGGCGGCTCGATCTTGTACAGCCGCTGACCGACCGTCCGGATCACGCGCCAGCCGCCTGCGTACGTGCCCGCGCCGATCGCGAGCCCGGCCGCCACCTTGACCCACACGGGGACGACGAAGGCGGAGAGGTGCCCGCTCTCGACGAGCGCGAGCGTCAGCACGCCCATCGTCTTCTGCGCGTCGTTCGCGCCGTGCACGAACGCGACGAATCCGCCGGAGAGGACCTGCATCGAGCGGAAGCCGCGGTTCGCGGTGTCGGGCCTCGCCCACTGGAACGCCCAGTAGATCCCGATCAGCAGCGCGAACGCCGCCACGAACCCGATCGCCGGCGAGGCGAGCGCCGGGATGATCACCTTGTGCACGAGCCCGTGCCACTCGACGCCGCGCGAGCCGCTCTGCACGAGCGCCGCGCCCACGAGCCCGCCGATCAGCGCATGCGTCGAGCTGGACGGCAACCCGAGCCGCCAGACGATCAGGTTCCACACGACCGCGCCGATCAGCGCCGCGAGCACCGTCTTCTCGTTGGCGAGGCCGGTGTCGACGATCCCCTTCCCCACCGTCTTCGCGACGGCGGTGGTCAGGAACGCCCCGGCGAGGTTCAGCGCCGCGGCCATGATCACGGCGACGCGCGGGGAGAGCGCCCGGGTCGACACGGACGTTGCGATCGCGTTCGCCGTGTCCTGGAACCCGTTCGTGAAGTCGAAGCCGAGGCCGATCACGACCACGGCGACGAGCAGGACGTCTTTCAGAGTCCCCGCTCCCGCCGGCGGCGAAGCCGCCGGCTCCGCTCCTGGGTGAGCTCCGTCAAGCCTACGCTCACCGGTTTTTGACGAGGATCGCCTCGAGGACGTCGGCGGCGTTCTCGCACGCGTCCACGGCTTCCTCGAGCTGCTCGTAGATGTCCTTCCACCGGAGGACGGCGAGCGCGTCCGTCTCCGTGTGGAAGAGCTCGGAGATCGAGCGGCGGATCAGGTCGTCGCCCTCGTCCTCGAGCGTGCGCAGCTCGATCAGCTGCTTCTTCGAGTCCCGGAACCCGTCGAGCAGGGCAACCGCCTCGCAGAGCTTCGCCGCGGCCCGCTGGATCACCTGCGCCTGCTGGCGCGCCGCCTCGGGCACGTGCTCGACCCCGTAGCCGACGAGCTTCTCGGCGGAGTCGTCGATGTGGTCGCAGATGTCGTCGAGGACGCCGGCGAGCCGGTACATGTCGTCGCGGTCGAACGGGGTCACGAACGTCCGGTTGATCAGGTCGATCAGGTCGTGCGTGAGCCCGTCGCCGGCGTGCTCGAGCTCCTTGATGTCGCGCATCCGGTCGGACGCGCCGTCCGGGAAGGCGTCCAGCAGCTCCACGAGCTTGCCCGAGATCTCGACGGTGTTCGCGGCGGCGCGGTTGTACAACTCGTAGAACTCGCGCTTTTGCGGGACGAGGCTGATCCTGGCCACGGGTGGCGGTTGTATCAGGTTTCGCCCGGATCCCGTTTCGCCGTCCGACACCGTCGGTACCGTGACTGGTGGATGGGGCTCGACACCCCCGATTTCCAGGCATATCGCGGGACCGGGACGCCGCGCTTCGCCAGCCCGGCGGAGCTCGAGTGCGCGAAGGTGCTGGACTACTACGGGATCCCGTGGCTGTACGAGCCGCGCACCTTCGTGCTCGAGCAGGACGAGCACGGGCGCGTCACCGAGGCGTTCGCGCCGGACTTCTATCTCCCGGAGCAGGACCTCTACATCGAGCTCACCGTGATGAAGCAGTCGCTCGTGACGCGCAAGAACCGCAAGTTGCGAAAGCTGCGCGAGCGCTATCCCGACGTGCGCATCAAGCTCTTCTACAAGCGCGATCTCGAACGGCTCGCGCAGCACTTCCGTCTGGATCTGGCGTCATAGCGGCCGGCCACCCGACGTTGCCTCGCCGCTGGCGTGCGATCACCAGGCGATCGAAGGGCGCCGGGAGCGTCGACAGTTGCACTATCGACGCGACCGAGGACGCCCGAGCGCGCAGCGCGAGCGCGCGCCGGAGGTGACCGCCATGTCGGGTGGTCGGCCGCCGGACAGTCGAATCGGTGACGTCTACTTCACGGCGTCGGAGCTGCGCGCCCGCGTGCTCGAGCTGGGCGCCGAGCTCGCCCGCGACTACGCCGACCGCGAGCCGTTGCTCGTCGGTTCGCTCAAGGCGAGCCTCGTCTTCCTCGCCGACCTCTCCCGAGCGCTCCCGATCCTGCACGGCCTCGACTTCGTCGAGCTCGCCGGCTACGGGAGCGCGGCGATGGGCGGCCACGAGCAGATCCGCGTGCTGAAGGATCTCGACGCAGACGTCCGCGACCGGGACGTGATCGTCGTCGAGGACGTCGTCGACACGGGGCTGACGCTCAACTACCTCGTGCGGACGCTCGAGCTCCGCGAGCCGCGCTCGATCGCCGCCGCGACGCTGCTCGACCGACCGTACCGCCGGCTCGTCGACGACCTGCCCGTCCGGTACGTCGGCTTCGTCGTCCCGGACGAGCTCTTCGTCGGCTACGGCTTCGACCTCGACGAGCAGTGGCGGCACCTGCCCGACCTGCACATGGTGGCAGATTTAGGCTAGCCTAACTTTAATGCTCGAGGCCGGCGAACGCGTCCTCCAGCGGCGGGGGCCCGTTCGCATCCTGCCGTTCCTCGG
>Ga0070683_100005202_pt1 | contig 10829 bp, 9 predicted proteins | sample KBSC713LmetaG_FD_64662 | JGI IMG/M metagenome (GOLD analysis project Ga0070683, IMG submission 64662) | Corn rhizosphere microbial communities from Kellogg Biological Station, Michigan, USA - KBS C7.1-3L metaG | ecosystem: Host-associated > Plants > Roots > Rhizosphere ...
GTGGGGATCTACAACACCGGTGCGTACCGCATTGACGAGTACACGCCCACGCGCGACGGCGCGAAGCAGGCGGGCGGCAAAGCACTGCAGTACGGGCGCATGCTGACGGCGGAGCTCAAGCCGTTCATCGATGGCTTGTACCGTACCCGCCCCGCCGCCCCGGATACGGGACTCGGCGGGTCATCGCTCGGCGGCCTCGTGTCGCTGTACCTGGGACTCCTCAATCCCGGCATCTTCGGCCGACTCGCGATCCTCTCGCCTTCGGTGTGGTGGGACAACAGGTTCATCGTCCGCCGCATCCGTGCGCAGCGGTCCGGTCCAGCCGATCGCATCTGGCTGAGTGTCGGCACGGCGGAAGGCGACGGCGTGGTGGATGCCGCGCGCCGCGTGCGCGGGGCGCTGCTGCACCGGGGGTGGACGGAGGGCGTAAACCTCACGTACGCCGAAATCGAGGGAGCCGCCCACAACGAGGCCGCCTGGGCTGCGGCGTCGGAGGACATGCTGAAATTTCTCTTTCCCGCCAGGGGAGTAGCGGGGCACGTCATGCACTCCGGTCACGACTCTTGCATAGGATCGTAGTGTATCGCCAGCGGTCCTCCGGCCGGCATCCGCCCGCTCCGGCGCCATGGCGAGTCGCCATGGTCGTCCGGTCGTCGTATGCGGATTGCTCAGGTTGCCCCGCTCATGGAAAGCGTACCGCCCAAACGATATGGCGGTACGGAACGCATCGTGTCGTACCTCACGGAGGAACTGGTGCGGCAGGGTCACGACGTGACGCTCATTGCGAGCGGCGATTCGGTGACCGCGGCGAAACTCGTCGCGGCGTGCCGCCGATCGCTGCGATCCGATGAGCAGTGCGTGGACCAGCTCGCGCACCACGTCCTGTTGCTCGAGCAGTTGTTCCAGCGCGTGGATCAGTTTGACATCGTCCACTTCCATGTCGATTACCTGCACTTTCCCTTCACGCGCCGCCATCCCGTCCGGCACACCACAACGCTGCACGGACGACTCGACATCCCCGATCTGGTTCCACTCTACCGGGAATTCCACGAGATGCCGGTGGTGTCCATCTCGATGGCGCAGCGCGCGCCACTGCCGCACGCAAACTGGCTGGGCACCGTCTATCATGGATTGCCGGCCGATCTGTACCGGTTCCAGCCGGACCGGGGACGCTATCTCGCGTTCGTCGGCCGGATCTCCCCGGAGAAACGCGTGGACCGCGCCATCGAGATCGCCAGACGGGCACGGATCCCGCTCCGCATTGCCGCCAAGGTCGATCCAGCTGACAAGGACTACTTCGCCAGCATGGTCGAGCCGTTGCTCGACGATTCACTCATTGAATTCATGGGAGAAATCGGCGACGACGAAAAAGGTGAATTCCTCGGGAACGCGCTCGCCCTCGTCTTCCCGATTGACTGGCCGGAACCCTTCGGACTCGTCATGATCGAAGCGCTGGCATGCGGCACACCGGTCATCGCGTACCATCACGGCTCGGTTCCCGAGGTGCTCGAGCATGGCCGCACCGGTTTCATCGTGACCGGACTGCACGAGGCCGTGCAGGCCGTGCGGTGCATCGCAGAGCTCAGTCGCGAACAGTGCCGCGCGACGTTCGAGCAGCGCTTCACCGCCGCTCGCATGACGCGCGACTACCTGCAGGTGTACGAACAGCTCATCTGCGGGTGCGGCCCTGGCGCCGCGGGAGCCTGACCGCGATGGCGGAAGAGATTGTTCGCCTCAGCGACAGTTTCTACATCGTCTCCACGTCACCGCGCATTGATGACCGTACGCGCGTCCTGAAGCACGGCGATACCTTCGCGATCTTCGATCGCTTCGGCGACATGGAGCCATTCGGCACCGGGGAGTTCGGCATGTACCACGCGGACACCCGATTCCTCTCCCGATTGGTACTGCGTGTGGGCGGTGTACGCCCCCTGCTCCTCAGCTCAACGGTACGTGACGACAACGCGGGCCTGGGCGTTGACCTCACGAACCCCGACTTCTGGCGGGGCGACGACCTGGTGATTCCACGCGGGTCGCTGCACTTCTTCCGCGCGCTGCTGTTGTGGAAGTCCACCTGTCACGAACGGATTCGCATTCACAATTACGGCGAGGCGGCGGTGGAACTCGCGCTCTCCCTCTCGCTGGACGCGGATTTCGCGGACATTTTCGAGGTGCGCGGCATCGCGCGCGCCGAGCGGGGACGGCTGCTGCCGCCGGCGGTCACGCCCGACGCCCTGATGTTCTCGTATGAGGGCCTCGACGAGCGGATCCGGCGCACACGCATCATGTTCGACCCCCGCCCCACGCAGATCTCCGCATCCGGCGTGACGTACGAGCTCCGCCTCGAACCGCGCACCGAGACGAGTCTCCGCGTCGCGATCGCGAGTCTCCCCGATGTGTGGCGCAGCGATGCGGAGCGTGGACTCGCGGTAGCCACTCCCGATCGCCCCCGCATCTGGTATGAGGAAGCCGCGGCGGATATGGCCGACTCCCTGATGCGCATGGGAGCTCACGAGGCGATGGTGTCCACCTCCAACGCACAGTTCAACGACTGGTTGCACCGCTCGACAGCGGACCTGCACATGATGCGCACGGAGACGCCGTACGGCCCCTATCCGTACGCCGGCGTGCCCTGGTTCAGCACCGTGTTTGGACGGGATGGCATCATCACCGCGCTCGAATGTCTCTGGTTTGATCCCGAGCCGGCGCGCGGCGTGCTTCGGTATCTGGCCGCCACGCAGGCCACGGCGGAGGTTCCGGAGTGGGATGCGCAGCCCGGGAAGATTCTTCATGAATTGCGCGCCGGGGAGATGGCGGCACTGGGTGAGGTGCCCTTCGGCCGGTACTACGGCTCCGTGGACGCCACGCCCCTGTACATCCTGCTCGCCGGCGCGTACTACGAACGCACGGGTGATCTGCCGCTTATCCGCTCCCTCTGGCCGCACGTGGAGCGCGCGCTCGAGTGGATTGCCCGTTATGGCGACTGCGACGGTGATGGATTCGTGGAATATGCGCGCCGCACCCCGACAGGTCTCATCCAGCAGGGGTGGAAGGATTCGCACGATTCGATCTTCCATCAGGATGGGGCACTCGCGCGTCCGCCCATCGCGCTCTGTGAAGTGCAAGGGTACGTCTACGCGGCAAAGGTCGCCGCCGCCGGGCTGGCCCGTGCCATGGAGTTGCCCGCGCGGGCGCAGCAACTGGCCAATGAGGCCAGGGTGCTGCGTCAGCGCTTCGAGCACACCTTCTGGTGCGAGGAGCTGTCCACCTATGCGCTCGCCCTGGATGGCGACAAGCAGCCCTGCCGCGTCGTCACGTCCAATGCCGGACAGTGCCTCTACTCCGGCATTGCGGGTTCATCGCGTGCCCGCCGGGTCGCAACGACGCTCACGGATCCGTCGGGATTCTCCGGCTGGGGTATTCGCACCGTCGCGGTGAGTGCCGCGCGCTACAACCCGATGTCGTATCACAACGGATCCGTCTGGCCGCACGACAACGCGCTCATCGCGGCCGGCTTTTCCCGCTACGGACTCAGGGACCAGGCCGCGCAGGTACTCGCCGGATTGTTCGATGCGAGTCTCTGGTTCGATCTGCACCGGCAGCCGGAGCTCTTCTGTGGTTTTCATCGGCGCGCCGGCGAAAGTCCCACGCGCTATCCGGTGTCGTGCGCGCCCCAATCGTGGGCCGCCGCCGCGGTATTCCTCCTGCTGCAAGCGTGTCTGGGCCTGGACGTGCGCGGCTGCGATCGAAAACTCATCTTCTCGCGCCCCATTCTTCCCGACTTCCTGCAGGAAGTGCGCATTGACAACCTGCAGGTGGGCGATGCAACTGTGGATCTGCTCCTCGTGAGGCACGAGCATGACGTGGCGGTGAACGTGCTGCGTCGGGAGGGAGACCTGTCCATCGTGATGATGAAATAGACACCAGGGAGGCCGCATGCCAACGCGAAAGACCGCGCGGAGGAGACCGCTCGCCCGCAAGCATCAGGTGCGTGCGCAGCTCCACGTGCAGGAACTCACCAAGGCCGGCACCAGTCTGACGCTCGAGATCAGTGCGCGTGGAGAGAAGATCGGTGAGCTGACGATCGGCCGCGGTTCGCTCTTCTGGCGAGGCGGCCGGCGACAGAAGGAGAAGCGCCTCTCCTGGTCGCGATTCGCGGAGCTCATGGACGACCTGGCATACGACAACACGTGAGCGCCCTCCGCTGATCCGGAGGGCGCCCGTACGCCTCACTCGTAGCGCAGCGCCTGGATCGGGTCGAGCGCCGCCGCCTTGCGCGCGGGATAGTAGCCGAAGAACACGCCCACGGCCGCCGAAAATCCCACCGCGGCCGCTACGGCGATCAACGGCGTGGAGGTACTCCACCCCATCACGCGACCGAGAATCACGGATCCGCCGTATCCCGCCACGAGCCCGATCAATCCGCCGAGCACGCTCATCACCACGCTTTCCACGAGGAACTGTGTGAGCACATCCGAGCCGCGCGCCCCGACGGCCATGCGCACGCCGATCTCGCGCGTCCGCTCGGTGACCGACACGAGCATGATGTTCATGATGCCAATGCCGCCGACCACCAGCGAGATGGATGCGATCGCCGCGAGCAGCCCGGTCATCACCGACGTGGTGCTCGTCGCGGCCTGCGCAATGGCGGTCTGATCACGCACCGTGAAGTCGTCCGCCCCACCGTTGAGCAGTCCGTGCGAATCGCGCATGATGCCACGCACCTCGTCCTCCGCGGCTGCCATGTCATTCGGCGACTGCGCGCTCGCGAGAATCTGCGCCAGGAACGTGCGGCCGCTCAGCCGGTCCTGCGCCGTGGTGTAGGGCATGAGCACCACGTCGTCCTGGTCCTGGCCGCTCGAAGTCTGCCCCTTGGGAGCGAGCACGCCGATTACGGTGAATGGCACATCGCCAATGCGAATCTCGGCGCCCACCGGATCGCTGTCCGGAAAGAGATTCTTCACGATCGTGTTGCCCAGGAGCGCGACCTTGCGGCTCGCACTCACGTCGTCGTTCGTGAAGAACGCGCCGCTGGTGACGTTCCAGTCGCGAATCGCCGCATAGTCCGGCGACACCCCATCGACTTCGGTGCGCCAGTTGCCGGTGTTGGTGATCACCTGCGCGCGCGTCACGACCACCGGCGAGACGCCCGACAGCAGCGTGGACTCGGACCGGATCTTGTCCGCGTCCGCCACGGAGAGGCGGTTGAACGTCTGCGCCCCCTGGCTCGCGCCGCCCGCCGTGCTGCTGCCCGGCGTGATGACGATGAGATTCGTGCCGAGGTTCTGGATCTGGGACTCGATTTGCGACTGCGCGCCATGTCCCACGGCCACCATGATGATCACGGCGCCCACGCCAATCACGATGCCGAGCATGGTGAGCATCGTCCGCATCGTGTTCTTGCGGATGCTGCCCAGCGCCATGCCGAGTAGCGATCTGGTCTTCATGCTGCCTCCTGCGTTGCCATGCCGATGACGTTCCCCGTCTCGGCGAACATGGTCTGGACATCCTCCGCGGCGCGGCGGGGTTCGGCCACCGCGTGGTCGCGGATGATGCGCCCATCACGAATCTCCACCACCCGGTGCGCATACTGCGCGATGTCGGGCTCGTGCGTCACGAGAATCACCGTGATGCCCTGCGCGTTCAGTTCCTGGAAGAGCGCCATCACCTCGACCGATGTCCGGCTGTCGAGATTGCCGGTGGGCTCGTCCGCGAGCAGCAGCGTGGGCTGCGTCACGAGCGCCCGCGCGATGGCGACGCGCTGCTGCTGTCCACCCGACAGCTCGCTGGGCTCGTGATCCAGCCGTGCGCCAAGCCCGACGCGATTGAGCGCTTCCACCGCGAGCTCGCGCGTGTTCGTCCAGCGGTTCCGGCGATCGTACAGCAGCGGCAGTTCCACGTTCTCCACGGCGCTGGTGCGCGCCAGGAGGTTGAAGCCCTGAAAGACGAAGCCGAGCTTCTCGTTGCGCAGATCGGCGAGCTCGTTGCGGCTCATGCCATCCACGCGGATGCCGTCCAGCCGGTAGCTGCCCGACGTCGGTGTATCGAGGCATCCGAGGATGTTCATCAGCGTAGATTTCCCCGAGCCGGACGATCCCATGATCGCGATCAGCTCACCCTGGTTCACCGTGAGATCCACGCCGTGCAGCGCGAACACCTCCGTTCCCGCCATCCGGTAGATCTTCTTCACGCCCGCGATCGCAATCACTGGTGTGGACATGGTCATCTCCTCTCGCCGGTCAGAAGCCACCTGGAGGACCACCACGCCGCCCGCTGTTCTGCGACTGCAGCGGGTTGGTGGTCGCGGCACTCGCCGCGCCCGTCGCCGTTCCGGTATTCGTGCCGATCACGATGCTCATTCCCTGCGTGAGCCCGGCACCCGACACCGCCGTGCGCGTACCATCCGTCAGTCCCGTGTGCACCTTGAGCGACGCGAGTGCGCCCTGCACGTCGAGCGACCAGATCGTGGCGCTCGAATCCGCCGCGCCAGTCTGCGGCTTCCGCACGCGCGCCGCACCCGCTGACGCGTTCGCAGCGCTCGGGCTGGTCGTGGTCGCCGGGCGAAACCGCAGCGCGGCGTTCGGCACCAGCAACACGTTCCGCGCCGAGCCCACGTCGAATTTCACGGTCGCCGTCATGCCGGGCAGCAGCTTGGCATTTGGATTCGCCACCGCGATGACCGCGGTGTAGTTCACCACGTTGTTCACGGTGGCCGAGTTGATGCGCACCTGGCGCACGGACCCGGTGAACGTTTCGCCCGGGTAGGCCTGCACGGTGAACGTCACCGGCTGTCCGTCCCGGATCTGACCGATGTCGCTCTCATCGACGGTCGCGAGGATCTGCATCTGCGAGAGATCGTTCGCGATCACGAAGAGCTGCGGCGCCGAGAGACTCGCGGCGACCGTCTGTCCCACATCCACATCGCGCTCGACGACGATGCCGTCGATCGGCGCGTAGATGGAGGTATACGCGAGGTTCTGCTTCGCCTTGTCGAGCGCGATCTGCGCCGACTTGCCGTTCGCGACGGCGACCTGATAGTTGAGCTGCGCCGTCTCGAACTCGGGGTCGGTGGCGAATCCCGAATCGTGCAACTGCTTCTCGCGTGCGTAGTCGCCCTGCGTTTGCTGCAGCGTGGCGTTCGCCCGTGCCACGCCGGTCTCGGCGTCGGCCACGGCCTGCTGCTGCAGCGTGGGATCAATGCGCGCGAGAAGCTGTCCCTTCTTCACCTTGGTATTGAAGTCCGCGTAGATCGCCGCGATCTGACCGGACACCTGCGTCCCGACCTGAACGGTCGTGACGGCGCCGAGCGAACCCGTAGCCGATACCGTGGACTCGATGTTGCCGCGCTGCACCGTGGCCGTGCGGTAGGCCGGCGTCGCGTCGGCGCGAGTGCGGCGGTACACGACGTACCCGCTCGTGACGAGCGCAGTCGCCAGCAGCGCGATGGTCAGCAATTTCTTCTTCATGGTGTCTCCTCTCAGCGATCAGTGGCGGGGACCGTGTATCCAGTCCCGCTGCTGAATGATACGCGCCTGGAGCGCGTAAGTTACTGATTTGTATTGAGTTGCACGCCAGCGTTCCGAATCGACCGGCGGACGATATGAACTGCACCCGCAGGCCGCACGCGGCATTCGCTGCCATCACGTGCCGTTCGTGCACACGCAGGTGCATCTCGTGCAGCGGCCTCTCGCGCGTGGCTGCGAGCCCTGTCTATGATTCGCGTGTGACGATCAGCCTGTTCGAGAAGCCCGACGCCTCGCGGCCGGATGCGATGTCGCTCGCCATGACGGCGGAGCGCTTTCCGCTCACCGCGCGCGATATCGCCTTCATGGTGGGATTCTGGGCGATCTATGCGCTCCTGAACATCGGCAACGACTTCTTCATTCCGCGAGGTGGCGGACCAAATGCCATCCCGCTCTCCGCATGGGTCGTTGTCACGTTGCAGGAGGCGGCGCTCTGGGCGCTGCTCACGCCACTCATTGTGTCGCTGGCCGCCCGGGCGAGCACCTGGCGTTCGAGCCGCTTCGCGAACGTCACGGTGCTCCTGCTCGTCGGCATCGGCATCGCACTCGGCGTGGCGCTCGTGGGACGAGCGGTGCGCGGCGCGCTGCTGGCGCCGCCGGGCGGCAATCCCAACCGCCCGCACGGTCCACCGCTCTGGTTCGGATTCATCAACGCCCTCGTGATCTATCTTGGGGTACTCGCGGCCGGCTTCGCGCGCGCGTACTCGCTGCGCTTCCGCGCGCGGCGCGAGCAGGCCACGCAGCTCCAGGCGCAGCTCGCCGAAGCGCGCCTCGACGCCTTGCGTCGCCAGATCGATCCGCACTTCCTCTTCAACACGCTGAACGCGGTATCATCGCTCGTGGAGCGGGACCCGCGTGGTGTGCGACGGATGATCTCACGGCTGAGCGAGCTGCTCCGCTTCAGCATGGAGGGCGCTCGTGAACCGGAGATCACCCTGCGCCGCGAACTCGACCTGCTCGATCGCTACCTCGACATCATGCAGCTCCGCTTTCAGGGACGTCTCGCGGTGGAGCGTCGCGTGGACGACGCAGCGCTCGACATGCTGGTGCCGAGCATGGTGCTCCAGCCGCTGGTGGAGAACGCCATCAAGCATGGCGTGGAGAAGATCATCGGTCCCGGGCGCATTGACCTCGACGCGCAACTCGAGAACGGCGCGCTCGTACTGCGCGTGAGCGACAACGGACCGGGGTGGGCGCCGGAGGCCTCGCCCATGCGTGATGGCATCGGGCTGCGCAACACGGCGGCGCGTCTCGAGCAGCTCTATGGAAGCGCCGCACGATTCACACTCTCGCGGCGCGCGGATGGCGTCACCGTGGCCGAGCTGCGCGTGCCCGCGCGCAACGGGTCGGAACTCCGGGTGCAGGGCGTGGACGTGACGCAGGGCGAGGAACAGCATGTGCGCTGAATCCGCCGCCGCTGATCGGCGGGTGCGTGTGCTCATCGTGGACGACGAGGCACTCTCGCGCCTGCGACTCCAGGATCTGCTGCGCGATGCGGCGGGAGTCACGGTGGTGGGTGAAGCCCAGGACGGCGACAGTGCGGTGGAGGCGATTCGCGCCCTCAGACCCGACCTCGTCTTTCTCGATGTGCAGATGCCGGGCCGGAGCGGCCTCGACGTGGTGCGCGAGATCGGGCCGGCCGCGATGCCGCTCACGATCTTCGTGACGGCGTTCGATCAGTATGCCTTGCAGGCGTTCGACGTCGCGGCCACGGACTACCTGGTCAAGCCATTCGACGACGAGCGGTTCGAGCAGGCGCTGCAGCGGGCGCGGCGTGCGCTCGCCCTGGAGGGGGTGGAGCGGGCACGCGAGCATCTCCTGACGCTGCTGCGGGAGAGCGCGTCGCTTGGCGGCCCGCCGGCCCGTGTGCCTGGCGCCAGCGCACCCGGACCCTATCTCGAGCGCATTGCGGTGGAGATGCACGGGCAGGTGAAGCCGGTCCCGGTCTCGCAGATCGACTACATCACCGCGGCGGGGCCGTACGCCGAGCTGCACGTGGGCGAGCGCCGCTATGTGATCCGCGAGGCCATGCAGACACTGGAAGAGCGGCTCGACCCGAACCGGTTCATGCGGGTGCACCGCTCGGTGATCGTGCGGCTCGACCTCGTGGAAGCGCTGCACCGCGGAGGCGGGGGCGACTACGAGCTGCAGATGAAGGGCGGCGTGCGGCTGCGGGTGAGCCGCTCCCGCCGCGAGGCGCTGGAGCGGTGGCTGGGGCTGGCGCCGTGAGGGCGATCGTGACGCATTGGGTGGTGGGGCGTCTCAACTAGAGATATAGTTGCGCGCGGTTGGCGTGCGCGCAGAACTACTACAACTCTAGTTGACGATGCCTCCTGGAATCAGCTTCACCGATCGCGAGCTGGATGTCATGGCAGTGCTCTGGGAGCGGGGCCCATCCACCGTCGCCGAGGTGCGCGACCGGCTCAGCGACCGCCTCGCGTACACCACGGTGCTCACCGTACTCCGCACGCTCGAAGCCAAGCGGCGGGTGACGCACGAAGCCGAAGGTCGCACGCACCGCTACCGTCCCGCGGTCGCGCGCGAGGCCGCAGGACGCAGCGCGCTCCGTCGCATTGTGCGCAAACTGTTCGGCGGCTCGCCTGAACTGCTGCTCACCCAGCTCGTGAGCGACCGGTCCATGACACCGCACGAGCTGCGCCGTCTCCAGGCGTTGCTGGACGCGCGGCTGCGCGAGAAAACACGATGATCGCCGAGTGGATGGCCTACTGGCTCACGCTGAGCGCGCTCGTGGCGGTGGCCGCGCTGGTGGGCGACCGAGCGTGTCGAATGGCGCGCCGGCCGCTCCGCTGGGTGTGGATGATTGGTCTTACGCTCTGTGTCACGGCGCCCTTCGCGGCAGGCGGAGGGCGATGGGCCTGGCATGCGCTGACCGCATCGGCGCGCGCGCTGCCGGTTCATCACGCGGCACCGGTTCCGCGTTTACCAGTCACGACGATCGTGCGTATCAAGGCACAGCACATGGAGAGTCCGCTCGCGGCACTCGATCCCTGCCTCGTCGCGGCCTGGGTGCTCGCGTCGCTCGCGATGGCCACGAAACTCGTTGACGCGTCCCGTCGCATGGCGCGCGCGCAACGCGACTGGACGAGCGCCACGGTGGAGGCATGCCCGGTGCTCATCGCACCGGACACGGGACCTGCTGTCGCCGGATGGCTGCGGCCGCGCATCGTGCTCCCGGCATGGGCGCTCCATGCGTCGCGCATCGACCTCGAGCTCATCGTTCTGCACGAGTCTGAACACGTCCGGGCTCGCGATCCGAGGCTGCTGCTCTACGCGGCGGCCATGGTC
>Ga0070683_100005203_pt1 | contig 10827 bp, 8 predicted proteins | sample KBSC713LmetaG_FD_64662 | JGI IMG/M metagenome (GOLD analysis project Ga0070683, IMG submission 64662) | Corn rhizosphere microbial communities from Kellogg Biological Station, Michigan, USA - KBS C7.1-3L metaG | ecosystem: Host-associated > Plants > Roots > Rhizosphere ...
CCCGCGGCCGCGAAGTACGGCCAGGGAGGCGTCACGCACCCGATCATCGTGTGGGGCAACGGCCATACGAACACCGTCGACATCTGGCAAAGCTTTCTCTCGCGCGTGGCGACGTACGGCTTCGTCGTCGTCGCGCCCGAGCAGACCGAGGTGACCGCCGCCCAGATGAACGCCGCGATCGACTACGTCCTGCGGCTGGCCAATGATCCGGCCGGCGGCGACTGCGGCAAGATCGACACGACCAAGATCGGCTCCACCGGTTACTCGCTCGGCGGCGGTGGCGCGATCTCCGTCGGGAGCAACGCGCGCATCACGTCGACGTTCGTGTTTGCGTCGAACGGCAACGTGAAGAACCTGAAGGCGCCGTGGGGCGTGATCGGCGGCGACATGGACACCACGTTCAGCTGGACGTCCATCAGCGCCGCGGTGACCGGATCGACCCAGCCCGCCTTCGGCGCCGCGCTGGCCGGCATCGATCACAATCGCGTCGCCGGACAGGCGAAAGCGCAAGAAGGCTACATCGGGTGGATGCGCTGGCGCTTCATGGGCGACCCGGCCGGCCACGACATGTTCGTGGGAAGCACCTGCAAGATCTGCACGGATACCGCGTTCTCCGGCGTCCTGAAGACGCCGAGCCTGGATTCGCTGTGACGCTCGCAACCGCAGGAGGAGGCCCCATGCGCGCAATCGGATGCTCACTCGTGGTTGCGGCGATCGCCGCGCTCCCCACCGTCGCGTCAGCGACGGAGACCACCATGACGACGCCGCCGTCGGGTTACGACGCGAACCGAAGCGGAGTTCCGCACGGCATGGTGATGTCGACGACCTACCCGACGAAGAGCTACGGCATGAAGAACATGCGGGTGTACCTGCCGCCGGGCTACTCGACGGCGAGGAAGTACCCCGTCGTCTATCTCCACCACGGTATCGGAGGTGACGAGACGAGCTGGACCAACGGCGCCTCCGCCCACACCATCCTCGACAACCTGATCGCCGACGGGCTGGCGGTCCCGATGATCCTCGTGATGCCGAACAACAGCATGACGTCGAGCAACGACTTCAACGGCTACGGTCAGTACGAGCCGGTCCTGGTCCCCGAGTTGATTCCGTACATCGAGGCGAATTTTTCTACCGCAACCGATCAGCCCAATCGCGCCATCGCGGGGCTGTCGATGGGCGGCGGCATCACCTTCAATGTCGGCTTCCCGAACCCGAACACGTTCGCGCACATTGGCCCCTTCTCGGCGGCGCCGAACACGAAGACCCCGACCCAGACCATTCGAGACGTCGCCGCTGTGAAGCAAGGGGTGCGGACGATCATGATCACGTGCGGCGGCGCGGACGGCCTCATCACCAACAGCCAGAACTACGACGATTACCTCGACCAGCAGAACGTCACGCACGACTTCCTGGTCGATCCGGGACAGGGCCACACGACCACCGTCTGGAAGCGGAGCCTTTACCACTTCGCGCAGCGCATCTTCAAAGACGGCAGCAGCACGGGCACCGGCGGCGCGAACGGCGGCGCCGGCGGCTCGAACGGCGGGGCCGGCGGTGGCGCCGGCAACGGTGGCGCCGCGGGTCGCGGCGGCTCGAGCGGCCTGGCTGGCCGAGGCGGCAGCGGCGGTGGCGGCTCGGGCGGCCGGGGCGGAAGCGCTGGCGCCGTCGGGGGGCGGGGAGGACAGGCGGGCGGCGCTGGGGCCGGCGGAACGACGGCAACAGGGGCGGGGGGCGCGATGGCGGGCAGCGGCGGCAGCATTTCGACCGGAACGGGCGGCACGCTCGCGACCGGATCGGGCGGCGCGATGATCACGGGCGTCGGCGGCGCCGCGGCTGGAACGGGCGGCGCGATCGCGACCGGCGCGGGCGGTGAGCCCTCGGGCAGCGGCGGCGGCGCCGGCTCCGGCACTGCCGGCGGTGGCGCGCCGACCGGCGCGGGCGGCGGCGGCGCGTCCGCCGGCGAGTCCGATCCGGCGGCTGGTTGCGCATGCGCGCTTGGCGCGGCGAGCGCCGCCTCTTCGGAGACGGCATCCGTGTTGTTCCCCGTCGCGATGGGCGCCGCGGCCGTCGTCCTCTGCAAAGTGCGACGGCGTCGACGTCCGACCCGCCGGAGCTGAGGAAAGAGTCGACAGCCAGGTCAGCGTGCTGGGGCCGCGGGGCCAGGCGATTGGGTGGTGAGCGCGGCGATCTCTTCCGGCGCCAGGGCGCGTTGCCAGATGGCGATGTCGTCGAGGTCACCGCTGAGGAGGCGATCGCCCATGTTCCACCCTCCGAAATGCAGCGTCGAATCCCCGGCGACGATGTCCGACGGACGGGTCTCCTGATCGGCGACCTTCCCGTCGCGATAGAGCGTGATGCGGTTGGCGTCCACGTCGACGGTGGCCGCCAGATGGATCCACGCGCCGATATCCACGCAACTGCATTCGGTTCCCACGTAGCCCATCAGAGGAGGAGCCCAATAGGAAAACACGAACCGCGGCTGGACCAGTCGCTTGTCGATGTTGATCTGCCACCCGGCCGAACCGATGTTCTCGGTGCTGAGGATCTCCGTGAACGGATCGTTGCTGTTGAACGCCGCCTGCTCGTCGGACATCCGGATCCACAGCGAGACGCTCCAGCTGGGGGTGGCCGCCGGGAACCCGGGAACGGCGACCGCGTCGCCCGCGGCGAGGCGCAGCCCGCCCCCGAAACGCGCGTCGGCGATCCACGTTCCGCCGGTGAGCTGGCCGTCGTGGCCGTGTCCAGAACCGTCGCGCGCCGTCGTCCCCGCGCCCTCGTCGAGCGCCCAGTGCGCGACGAGGCCATCGGCGAGCACCCGGGGCGGCAACCCCACGGCGTCGAGCGGCGCCTCGCCGCAGCCCGTGACGGAGAAGGGCGAGAGGAGGGCCGCCGCGAGGAGACCGTGCGTTCGTCTCATCACGGCGCCACCCGCAACGCGAGCGTCAGTATCACCGAGGGGTACGCCACTGTCGCGGCCCGCGTATCCACGAATCGGATGATCGGGTGAGGGGACGCCACGAGGGCGTGAAGCTCCGTCACGAGCGCGGCGCGCGCCCCGACCGCGAACGCGACCCCTGCGCCCCCGTCGAGCGCCACCGACCAGCGTTGCGTGTCTCGACCTACGTACGGCGCGGCTCCCGTCCCGGCGACCTGCACGTTCACGGCGCCGGCGCCGACGCTGAAGCCCGGACGGATGCGCTCGTCGCGCCGGAAGATCGCGACGCATTCGAGCAGGCCCACCGTCTGAGAGAGCGACGCCGATCCATAGGCGGCGGTGTCGACATGGGGACGGCTTCCGAGCCCGGCGATGCTGGCGCGCGCCCAGACCCGATCCGACAAGCGCAGGGCGACCCGCCCGACGGGGGCCACCGCGGGCGGTGGTCCGTCGACGCTGTTCCACATCGCGACGCCCATATCCACGACGACGCGCGCCGCTTCGGGCGTCAGCACGGGCGGTGTCGTGCCGCGGATGTCGGCCTCGGCACGCAGCTCGGGCGGCTTCTCGGCGCGCGGCGGCGGCTCGACCTCGAGCGACAGCTCCAGCGCGGTCGCCCGGAGCAGCTCCAGCGCGCGCTTCGCGAGCACCTCGGGGATCCGGTCCGGATCGTCGACGGCGATCGTGGCTCGGCGGACGCCGGTGCGTCGCGCGCCCCGCCGGACGACACACAGCTCGGCCTGGCCGCTCTCTGGATCCCCGAACAGAACGAGGACGGTGCCGACCTCCGTGAACGGCGCCGCGTCTGCGATCGCGCTTCCCGCGTCGCCGGGGGTGCGCGCGTCCGCGACGACGACGTCGAAGCGATCGGCGGACAGCTCGTCGCGGATGCGCGCGATGCTCCGGCGGGCGGTGGGCGACGCGGTCGTCGACTGCAGCAAGATGACCTTCTCGGAGACAGGCAGGGGTTGGGCCGCCGCGCGCGATCCCGCCACGACCAACAGCAAGAGCGCTCCCGTCGCCACCTGCGCGGGACGGAGGCGCCTTCGACGCGATCGCCTCACTGTGCCGCTGTCGACGATCGAACGAGCGCGCGCGCGGCGTTCGCGTACGTCCCGCGGGGAAATCGACGCACGTAATCCCGGGCGACGATCAGCGCCTCGGCACGCCGATTCCACCTCTGCAAGAGCGTCATTTTTCGGCCGAGAGCGTCGCAGACGCCCGCCGCATCGGGCGCTTCCACCAGAAAACGATCGTACCATCGGAGCGCATCCTCCGGGCCGTCGCGATCCCCGTCGTGCAGCCGCCCCAGCAAGAACGCGGCTTCGCGCGACCGGTCCGATGACGGGAACCGCCTCCGGTGGGCGTCGAGCGCGCGGCCCGCGATCGAGTACCGGCCCGCATAGCGGGCGGCGTTGGCGAGCGCCCACAGGTCCTCGCTGTCGGCACGCTCGAGCACCGTGGCCAGGCCTCGGCGATCCGCGTCGGCGACGACGTCGGCTGCCTTGTTCTCCGAAAGCGCCGTCATCCAGTTTCGGTGCGACCAGCGGGGCGACTCGGGAGGTCCGGACGCCGCCGGCGCGATCGGCGGGGGGGCGGATGATACAGCCGGCGCGCTGCTCATCGTTCCGAGGGTGCTGGACTGATCGCGCAAGCTGACCCTGAGCGTCTGTCCGGCGCGCATCTGGATCTCCGGCCCCGCGACCGGGCTCGCGACCGAGATCGAGCCACTGGCAAGGCGCACTTCGAAGACGGCCTCGACCGGGTTCCAGGCGATCGTGAAGGACGTCCCGTGAACGCTCACACGGAACGGACCGGCGTCGAAGATCCACTGCGCGCGCGGGCGCTGGACGACGTCGACCGATACCTTGCCGTCGTCGAGCGCGAACTTCGCCCCGCGATCGTTCACCTCCACGACGCGGCCGCGCGCGCGGGCCGCCACCCGGACGCGCGACCCGTCCGAGAACGCCACCACCGCATCCGCAGCCTGGGACGCCAGGATGTATCCGCCGGACGGCGGATCTCGATTGTCGACCCGGTAGCTCAAGACCGCGGTCGAAGGTGCGTTGTCGCGAACGCGCGATCCAACCCAGCCGACAACGACGAGGACAGACACGATGGACGCGCCGAGCACGAGCCGCTTCCCGCTCCGTCGAGCCTGACGGAAACGTCCGAGCCGCCGCACGAAGTCTCGTTCGCTCGCCTTCGGCGAGGCGGGCGACCCGACCTCCGTCGACATGAACGCGGCGACGCGTTCTGCCGTCGGGTCGAGGGCCGCGTCGTCCGGATGCTCAGCGCTCACGCGTGTGCTCCTTCCGTTCACCGGCGAAGAACGAGCACAGGTCGGGATCGACCGTCACGCGTGCCGCGACCTTCGCAGCACCTTTGTTCACCCAGCGTTTGGCCGTGGAGATCGAGACTTCCAGCGCCGCCGCCACCTCGTCGATCGTCATCCCCTCCATGTACCGGAGCACGAACGCCATCCGTTCCTTGCTCGGAAGGCTGTCGAAGATGCGGTAGCAGCTGCGCAGGGCGTGACGCGCTTCCGCGTCGGCCGACGTGGTCTCGATGTCCGGCAGCGTCCCCGTACCCGACAAGCGAATCCTCCGACCGATCCATCGGCGCCGAAGCTCCCACTTGAGCACGTTCATGGCGACCGCGAGAACGAACGCGCGCAGCGCGGACGGGTCCCGCAGCGAGGGCAGGCGACCGAAGACGCGCAAGAAAACCTCCTGCGTCAGGTCTTCGACGTCGAGAGACGGACCGAGCGCCTTCGCGAGGACGCGTCCGACAGAAGGGGAGTACCGAGCCCACAGCGCCGCGGGCGCGTCCGGAGCGCCCGCCCGGAGTGCGCGGACGATGTCCGCGTCGGTCGGAGATCGCCCGGCGCTCGTCCGTCCTTCGTGTTCGGGGACGAGCCGCAGGTGCGGCGAATCTCCTCGGATGGGCTGAGGCTTGGGCTGGATGACGTCACCTCTTCCGACTATGAGTTCCAGCTGCGGCAGAAAACGGTCCACCCTTCGTCGAGGCACCCTTCGTCGAGGCACCCTTCGTCGAGGCACCCTTCGTCGAGCCACCCTTCGTCGAGGCGCGCTGCGTTGGCGCGCAGCGGCGGCGGATCGATTTCCGGCGCATCTGGGACTCCTTCATTAATAGAGGGATGGCCCGGCGCGCGCGGGTCTACCGGGCGTCTATCAGCGGCCGGACGGCTTGAAGAAGCCGAGCCACCACGCGATCGCGAATGCGGCGATGACCGCGACCCCGGCCACGAACCACACGACGACGGTCCGGATCAGCGATCGCAGCGCCGCTTGAGAGGGATCGTCCGGAACCGGCTTCGGCATTCTGGGCCGCGAGCATAGTCCAGTCGACGGTCGCGCGCCCGCGTCGCCGCTGGGGAACGCGCCCGCCCGCAACTCTCGCGCCGGGCGAGACCGCACCCGTTGCGTGCGCAGTGGGGGAGCGCGAACCGGTTGCGTGTTCGCGTCGAGACAGGCCGCGCGCCGAGCGGGGCCGACTTGGCCCGTTCCTTGAACGTGTCTGCTCTGCGAAGGAACCGCGCTCGCGCGGGAATCGGCCGAACGGCCTCTCCGGCGCCGCGCTGATCGAGAGCGTACGGGAGGATGAGCATGCGCTTGTCACAACGCTACATGGGGCTGGGGGCGCTGATCGGGATCTTGGCCCCGAGCGGCGTCTTCCTGTTCGCGGTCACAACGAAGCGGACGCCGGATCCTCTCTGGCTCGCGAGCGTCCTCGCCGTCGGCGGCGCGATCGCCTTTGCGTGGCTCGGCCGGTCGATAGGAGCCCACGACGAAGCGCTGGAGGAGATGTCCGAGACGGATGCGCTCACCGGCCTGGCAAACCGGCGAAGCTTCGATCGCCGCCTGGACCTCGAGCTGTCGCGGACCCGGCGCTACGGCGTCAAGAGCGCGCTCGTCATGATCGATCTCGACCGGTTCAAGATGCTCAACGATCGGTTCGGACATCGGGCGGGCGACGAGGTGCTGCGGCGGGTCGCGTCGATCCTGAACACCGAGAAGCGCGCCGGCGATCTCGCCGTCCGGTATGGAGGCGAAGAGTTCGCGGCCATCTTGTCGGACACGACGGTTGACGAAGCGGCCCACTGGGCGGAGCGGGCTCGACAGCGGATCGCTGCCTGTCGCGTCGCGTGGGGAGGTTCGAACCTCACCGTCACCGCGTCGTTCGGGGTCGCCGGGGCGGTGTCGTGGGAGGTCACGAAAGACCAGTTGCTCGAATCCGCGGACGGGATGCTCTACGAAGCCAAGCGCCGCGGCCGGAACGCTGTGATCGCCACGGTGGATCCCGCCAGAAAGCCGCCCGTTGTCCGGCCGCGCAGGCGGACACCCCTCGTCGCGTGAGGCGAGCGTTATTCGTCGCGGCTCCTCACCCCTGCAAGATGTCGCGGATCGTCTCGAGAAGCAGGTCCACTTTGTACGGCTTCTGCACGAAACCGGCGAGGCCCTTGCCGACGAAGTGCGCCACCACCTCCTGCTCGCTGTAGCCGCTGGTCATGACGATCTTGGCGTCGGGATTCAGCTCCCGCAGCGCGAGGAAGCAGGCCTCGCCGTCCAGGTGGGGCATCGTCATGTCGAGCACGACCAGCCGGATCTCGCGCCCGTGTTGCTTGTAAAGGTCGAGCGCTTCTCGCCCATCGGCGGCGGTCACCACACGAAATCCGGCGTGTTCCAGGATTGTCCGCACGAAGGCGCGCACGGTTGGCTCGTCGTCGGCGACCATCACCAGGCCCTGGCCGCGGAACTCGCGCGCGGCCGCCGAGCGCGTTTCTCCCGGCGCGGCGGCGGCATCATGGGCGGGCAACAAGACGCGAAACGTCGTCCCTTTGCCGGGCTCCGAAGTGACCTTGAGCGCCCCTTTGTGCCCGCGCACGATACCCAGCACGGCGGCCAGGCCGAGCCCGCGCCCCGCGAACTTCGTCGAGAAGAACGGATCGAAGATGCGGGCCAGCGTCTCGGCGTTCATCCCGACACCGGTGTCCGCCACGTCGAGAAACACGTACCGGCCGGGGACGTGCCGCTCTCTGTCGCCGATCGCGTCGGCGAAATAGTCGCGGTCGCACGACAGCGTGCCTGTTCGCAACGTGATGGTGCCTTCGTGGTCGCCGATCGCCTCCGACGCGTTGGTGATCAGGTTCATCACCACCTGGCGGATCTGCGTGACGTCTGCCATCACGCTCGGCAGGTCGGCGCAGAAGGTGTGCGTCAACGTGGCCATCTTGCTGGTCGACACGGAGAGGAGCTGTCCCATCTCGGAGACCAGCTCGTTCAACGAGATCGGCTGGATGACGAACCGGCCCTTGCCCGAATAGGCCAGCATCTGGCGACACAGGTCCGCGGCGCGCCGGCTGGCGCGCTCGATGTCGTCGAGAAAGCCACGCGCCGGGTTGTCGGGCGACAGCTCCGCCGAGGCGAGATCCGCGTTTCCGAGGATGGTCGTGAGCAGGTTGTTGAAGTCGTGCGCGATGCCGCCCGCCAGCACGCCCAGGCTCTCCAGCTTCTGCGCCTGCAACACGGACAGCTCCAGCTTGCGGCGTTCTTCCTCGGCGCGGAGCGCCTTCTGCTCCGCGTTCTTGCGCGCGGTGACGTCCCGGGCGACGCCGGTGGTGCCGACGATGCTGCCGTCAGGCGCAAACACCGGCGACTTGTACGTCTCGAACCAGCGGGTGCCGTCAACGCTGGCGATCGGCTCCTCCACCGCCTTCTGACGCCCGGAGGCCATCACGGCCGCGTCATCGGTACGATAGGACTCGGCCAGCTCGCGCGGCCACACGTCGAGATCGGTCTTTCCGACCAGCAACTCGGGGGAGCTCAAGCCGCAGGCCTCGGCAAAGACCTTGTTGACCGCCAGAAAGCGGCCCTCGAGGTCCTTGAGCCAGGCCAGGTGCGGCTGATTGTCCAGCAGCGCTCGCTGCGCGAGCCGTCCCGTCTCCAGCGCCTCCTCCTGGCTTTTTCGCAGCGCGATGTCGGAGAGCACCATTCCGAACGAACGCGCGCCCACCGGAACGACGAGCAGGCTGAAGTGACGCCCGAGCCGTCCCGAATACATGTCGAAGCGAACGCGCGCTCGTCCGGCGACGGCCGCGCAGCATTCACGCAGGTGCGGCGCCTCGGCCGACCCGAAGAGCGTGCTCGCCCGCCGGCCGATCACCTCTGTCCGTGGGAGGCCGGTATGAAGCGCGTACTGGGTGTTCGCGTCGACGATCACGTAGTCGACACACGCTCCCTCTTCGTAGACCAGCTCGCACAGGGCCATCCCCTCGTCGAGCAGGTCGAAGAGCGACGCCAGCGGCTCGAGGGACGTCCGGGCCGTGGTTTCCATCGGCGGAGCAGGATAACTTTTTGCGACCAGGGCGTGGGCAGAATGACGACCGTGCCCTCGCCTGTGATCGCCTGGTTGCCTCGCGGTGCAGCGTGACCGCAAGCTCAGCCGCGCGATCTTCTATCCCCGGTCTCGGTGAAGTACAGTCGGCCGGTGCTTATGACATCGAATGACTTGACCCGCCTCTCGGCGGGCCCCAAAGCGGTTCTTCTGGTCGGGACGGTTCTCGCGTGGAGCGCGATGGCGTGCGGCGGCGGCGGCGGCGGGCCCACGCCGCTCGGCGCGGCGGGCGTGCGGTGGATGCCGGGCACCGGAAACACGGCCGGCGGGCTCGGCGCGTCGGGCGCGGGCGGTGGGCGCGCCTTCCCGACGGAGGCGTGCGTCACCAAGGCCAACGATCTCCTCGCCATGATGACCAGCGACGAGAAGATCGCGCAGCTGCATCAGGTCGAGCGCGCCGACACGAACGCCGCCGACATCACCAAGTACGACGTCGGATCCGTCTACAGCCAGGGCGGCTCGGGGCCCATGACCAACACGCCGACCGGCTGGGCCGACATGATCGACGGGTTCCGGCAGGCCTCGTTCGCGAGCCGCCTCAAGATCCCGATCATCTACGGTCTGGACGTCGTTCACGGCGTGGGGCCCGTCAAGGGCGCCACGGTCTTCCCGCACAACGTCGGCCTGGGCGCCACGCGCGATCCGGCGCTGGTCGAGGAGGTCGCGAAAGCCGTCGCCGAAGAGGCGGCCGGCGTGGGCGCCGATTTCCCGTTCGCGCCGGTGGTCGCGGTGGCGCGCGACGAGCGGTGGGGCCGCACGTACGAGGCGTTCGGCGAGACCGTCGAGCTCGCGTCGACGATGGGCGTCGCGTACACGAACGGCTTCCAGAAGGGCAGCGGCGCGTTCACCGTGCTCGCGAACGCGAAGCATTACCTGGGCGACGGCGGCACCGCCAACGGCGTCAACAACGCCGACACCGCGGGCGACGAGACGGCGCTGCGCGCGCTGCACCTCACGCCGTATCAGGCCGCCGTCAACGCGGGCGTCGGATCGATCATGGCGTCGTACAGCAGCTGGCAGGGCGTCCGCATGCACGCGAACAACGCGATGCTGACGGGCGTGCTGAAGGGGGACCTCAAGTTCGGCGGGTTCATCGCGTCGGACTACAACGCCTGCTACCAGAACGGCGTCACCGTGTCGGCCTGCCTGACCGCGGGCGTCGACATGTTCATGACCTTCAACACCAGCGCGTCGGCGTTCTTGTCGTCGGTGAAAAGCCTGGTCCCGGGCACGGTCCCGCAGAGCCGCATCGACGACGCCGCCCGCCGCATCCTGGTCGTGAAGTGCGAGATGGGCCTTCTGGACGGCACGCAGCGTCTGGTCGACCGCAGCCTGACGGCGCAGGTCGGTTCGAACGAGCACCGCGACATCGCGCGGCGCGCGGTCGCGGAGTCCATCGTCGTCCTCAAGAACGACGGCAACGTTTTGCCGCTGTCGCGGGACGTCCCCCACGTCGCGCTCGGCGGCAAGACCGC
>Ga0070683_100005205_pt1 | contig 10824 bp, 13 predicted proteins | sample KBSC713LmetaG_FD_64662 | JGI IMG/M metagenome (GOLD analysis project Ga0070683, IMG submission 64662) | Corn rhizosphere microbial communities from Kellogg Biological Station, Michigan, USA - KBS C7.1-3L metaG | ecosystem: Host-associated > Plants > Roots > Rhizosphere ...
GCCGCCGGATGATGGCCCACTTCACGATGCACCCCCGCGCGTTGAGCACGCGGGGGTCGAGTCACAGGCCCCGAAGCCCGGCTGATATTCTCGCGTCGTCATGGCGGACAAGCAGCCTCCGGAAAAGCCCGACCCCGGGTCTAATGCAGGTTGGTCAGCGCTCGGCACGCTCCTCGGCGGACTCCTCGTCTGGGGAGGCATCGGTTGGCTGCTGGACCGCTGGTTGGGGATTCCCAACCAGCTCGGTCTGCTGGTCGGCATGATGGTCGGCATCGCTGGGGCGCTCTACATGGTGATGAAGAGATTCGGATAGCGCGTGAAAGGTGGATCGGTGGCCGATCAGCCGTTCCTGGCCGAGGACACTCCGTTTCCTCCCGGGGCCAAGGATTTCGACTTCCACAGCCTGATCCCGTCGCTGCGCGGCTCCGAGTGGGGCTATGCCGTCACCAAGCTCAGCGTGCTGGTCTGGCTCGCGGTCGCAATCTTGATCGTCTTCTTCCTTATGGCCTACCGCAACCCGAAGCTGGTGCCGACCCGCGGCCAGTGGCTTGCCGAATCGATTTACGGGTTCGTGCGCAACGGGGTGGCCGGCGACGTCATCGGGCAGAAAGAGGGGCTTCGCTTCGCGCCCTACCTCACCACGCTCTTCTGCTTCATCACGTTGACGAACCTCTTTGCGATCATCCCGTTCTTCCAGATCTCCCCGAACTCGCACATCGCGTTTCCGATCGTGCTCGCGGTCATCAGCTACGTGATGTTCATCTACGTCGGCATCCAAAAGCAGGGCGCCGGGAAGTACTTCAAGAATGCCCTGTTCATGCCCGGCATTCCCTGGTACCTCTACTTTCTGATCACCCCGATCGAGTTCATCTCCACGTTCCTGACCCGGCCGGTCACGCTCGCGGTCCGGCTCTTCGCCAACATGTTCGCCGGACACCTCATGCTCCTGGTGTTCACCCTCGGCGGCGTGGCGATGCTCAACGCCAGCAACATCTTCATCAAGGGCCTGTCCGTCACGTCGTTCCTGATGGCGATCGTCATGACCTTCTTCGAGCTCATGGTCGTCGTGCTGCAGGCCTACGTGTTCACGATGCTGACGGCGGCCTACGTCCAGGGCGCGCTCGAAGAGCAGCACTGACCAGAGACTTCGCAAGATCTGCTCCACCCCGTCGTCACGCGTGAGAGTCACGCGCGAACCTCAGGAGGAACACTCAATGGAACTGTTTCAGGCCGCGGTAAACGGACAGCTTGGAACCATCGGCTACGGCCTCGCCGCCATCGGCCCCGGCATCGGCGTCGGCATCGTCTTCGCCGCCTACATCCAGGCGTCTGCCCGTCAGCCCGAGTCCGCCGGCTTCAACCGCACCTGGCTCATCTTCGGCTTCGCCGTGGTCGAGGCGCTCGCGCTCTTCGGCCTCGTGCTGGCGTTCGCTCTTCGCTAGTCACCCCATCCCGCGGACCAGGAGGGGAGCGTCACCCTTGTACGCAGAAGAAACCCCAAACGTCATCGTGCCCCACATCCCCGAGATCATCGTCGGGACCATCGCGTTCGCGCTGCTCTGCTTCGTGCTCATCAGGTTCGTCTTCCCCCGCATGGAGGCGACGTTCCGAGCCCGGGTCGAGGCGATCGAAGGCGGCATCAAGAAGGCCGAAGAGGCGCAGGCCGAGGCCGGTCGGCTCCTCGAGCAATACCGCGCTCAGCTCGCCGAGGCGCGCACCGAGGCCGCGCGCATCCGTGACGAGGCGCGGGCCGACGCCGCCGGCATCCGCGAGGACATGCTCAACAAGGCCCGCGAGGAGAGCGACCGGATCATCGCCGCCGGCCGCGAGGCGTTGCAGACCGAGCGGCAGACCATCGTCCGCCAGCTGCGGGCCGAGGTCGGCTCGCTCGCGGTCGAGCTGGCCGGGCGCATCGTCGGTGAGTCCCTCGAGGACGAGGCCCGTCGGCGCGGCACGGTCACGCGGTTCCTGGACGAGCTCGGCGACGGGTCGGCTCCGGCCGGCGCGGGCGGGCGGCGCTGATGGCGTCGGCCGCCACCGACCGGCTCGAGGCCTTTGTCGAAGGCAGCGACGCCGGGCGGCTCATCGAAGTCGCCGACGAGATCCTTGCCGTGGCCGACCTTCTCCGGCGCGAACCGCGGCTGCGCCGTGCGCTGTCCGATCCGGCCCGCGACGGCGAGCAACGGATCGAGCTGCTCAAATCGCTGCTGTCCGGCAAGGTCAGCGACGACACCATCGACCTGGTCGGTGCGCTCGTGGCCGAGCGCTACTCCAGCCCGGTCGACCTGCTCACCGCGGCCGAGCGGCTGGGCGTCGACGCGCTGCTGGGCAGCGCGGAGCGCGCGGACACCCTCGGCGACGTCGAGGACGAGCTGTTCCGCTTCGGCCAGGTGGTCGACGGCGACAACGTGCTCGCCGCGGCGCTCGGCGACCCGACGGCCGAGGTCGGCCGGCGGATCGAGCTGGTCAAGGACCTGCTGTCCGACAAGGTCGAGCCGGTGACGCTGCGCCTGGCCCAGCTGGCACTTTCCGGGTTCGGCGGGCGCGGCTTCTCCGCCTCGCTCACGCGGCTCGTCGAGCTCGCCGCCGCGCGCCGGGACCGTTCCGTGGCCTACGTGACGACCGCCGTGCCGCTCACCGACGACGAGGAAGATCGCCTCGCCGCGCGACTGTCCGAGATGTACGGTCGACAGGTATCCCCAAAGATCGACGTTGATCCACGCATCATCGGCGGTATGCGGGTAAAGGTCGGCTCGGACCTCTACGACGGTTCCGTCACGCGACGCCTCGCCGAAGTGCGCACAGCCTTGTCGAAATAACTCTCCCGAAGCCCGAAGCTAGCTAGCAGATAGAAGGTAGAAGATGGCCGAGTTGACCATCTCCTCGGACGAGATCCGCGGCGCTCTCGAGCGCTACGTCTCGTCCTATACGCCGGAGATCTCCCGTGAAGAGGTCGGCGTCGTCACCTACGCCGGTGACGGCATCGCCCAGGTCGAGGGCCTGCCCTCGGCAGAGGCCAACGAACTGCTCGAGTTCGAGGACGGCACCCTCGGCGTCGCGCTGAACCTCGACGTCCGCCAGATCGGCGTCGTGGTGCTCGGCGAGTTCGCCGGCATCGAGGAGGGCCAGCCGGTCAAGCGGACCGGCCGCGTGCTGTCGGTGCCGGTCGGCGACGCGTTCCTGGGTCGTGTGGTCGACCCGCTCGGCCAGCCGATCGACGACCGCGGCGAGATCGAGGACGAGGGTTACCGCGAGCTCGAGCTGCAGGCCCCCAACGTGATGGCCCGCCAGCCGGTGAAGGAGCCGCTGCAGACCGGCATCAAGGCGATCGACGCGATGACCGCGATCGGCCGGGGCCAGCGGCAGCTGATCATCGGCGACCGCAAGACCGGCAAGACCACGATCGCGCTGGACACCATCATCAACCAGCGGGACAACTGGCTCTCCGGGGACCCGGCACTGCAGGTGCGCTGCATCTACGTGGCGATCGGGCAGAAGGGCTCGACCATCGCGGCGACCAAGGGCATCCTCGAAGAGCAGGGCGCGATGGAATACACCACCATCGTCGCCGCTCCGGCCTCCGACCCGGCCGGCTTCAAATACATCGCGCCCTACTGCGGCTCGGCCATCGGGCAGCACTGGATGTACGCCGGAAAGCACGTCCTCATCGTCTTCGACGACCTGACCAAGCAGGCCGAGGCCTACCGCGCGATCTCGCTGCTGCTGCGCCGCCCGCCGGGCCGTGAGGCCTACCCGGGTGACGTCTTCTACCTGCACTCGCGGCTGCTCGAGCGGTGCGCCAAGCTTTCCGACGAGATGGGCGCCGGCTCGATGACCGGCCTGCCGATCATCGAGACCAAGGCCAACGACATCTCGGCCTACATCCCGACCAACGTCATCTCGATCACCGACGGCCAGATCTTCCTCGAGTCCGACCTGTTCAACCAGGGCGTCCGGCCGGCCATCAACGTCGGCACCTCGGTCTCCCGGGTCGGCGGCGCCGCCCAGGTCAAGGGCATGAAGGACGTGGCCGGTCGGCTCCGGCTGGATCTCGCGCAATACCGCGAGCTCGAGGCCTTCGCCGCCTTCGCGAGCGACCTGGACCGCGCGTCCCGGGCCCAGCTGGACAAGGGTGCGCGCCTGGTCGAGCTGCTCAAGCAGCCGCAATACTCGCCGTTCGCGGTCGAGGAGGAGATCGTCTCGGTGTGGTCCGGCACCACCGGCCAGCTCGACGACGTGCCGGTCGGGGAGATCCGCCGCTTCGAGCGGGAGTTCCTGGACTACCTCCGCCACCAGCGCAAGGAGCTCCTGGACAAGATCGCCGATACCAAGAAGCTCGACGAGGACACGGTCAACTCGCTGGTCGAGGCGATCAACCACTTCAAGCAGATGTTCCTCGGCAAGGAAAACGGCATGACGGTCAACGAGGCGGAGGCCAAGGCGCTCGAGGGGGAGCAGGAGCGCGAGACGGTCCAGCGCCAGGTCCGGGCGAAGAAGTAGTCATGGCCGGACAGGTACAGCTGCTGCGCCGGAAGATCCGCACGGTCCGGTCGACCAAGAAGATCACCAAGGCGCAGGAGCTGGTCGCGACCAGCCGCATCGCGCGGGCTCAGGAACGGGTCGCCGCGTCGCGGCCCTACGCCGAGGCGATCACCCACGTGCTCACCGCGCTCGCGAGCAACGCCAACATCGACAACCCGTTGCTCCAGCCGCGGGAAAACGTCCGCCGGGCGGCCGTGCTGCTCATCACCAGCGACCGCGGGCTGTGCGGGGCCTACAACGCCAACGCGATCCGCACCTGCGAGCAGCTCATCTCGCGGCTTCGGCAGGACGGCAAGCAGGTGCTGCTGTACATCGCCGGGCGCAAGGGCGTGGCCTACTACCGGTTCCGCCGGCGGGAGATCGCCGGCAACTGGACCGGCTTCTCCGAGCAGCCGCGGTTCGAAAACGCGCGCGATATCGGTGAGGCGCTCGTCGCCGGCTTCCTGGCCGGGGCCGACGACACCGAAGAGCACCATGGCCCCGACGGCGTGCCCGGCTTCGACGAGCTCTACATGGTGCACACGCAGTTCCGGTCGCTGCTGACCCAGACGCCGGAGGCGCGCATCGTCGCGCCGCTGGAGGTCGAAGAGACGGAGACGACCGGACCGCTACCGTCCTACGAGTTCGAGCCGGAAGCGGACGAGCTGCTCAACGCGCTGCTGCCCAAGTACATCAACACGCGCATCTTCGCCGCCATGCTCGACTCGGCGGCGAGCGAGTCCGCGTCACGGCGGCGGGCCATGAAGAGCGCCTCGGACAACGCCGACGACCTGCTCAAGCAATACACGCGCCAGATGAACTCCGCGCGGCAGGCGGCGATCACCCAGGAAATCAGCGAGATTGTCGGCGGCGCGGACGCGCTGGCGGCGTCGGGAACGGATGTGTGATGACTGCACCTACAGACACCAAGACCGGGGTCGGCCGCGTGGTCCGGGTCATCGGCCCGGTCGTCGACGCCGAGTTCCCGCGCGACGCCATGCCGGAAATCTACAACGCGCTGCACGTCGACGTGAAGCGCGCTGACGGCACGCGCATGCTGACGCTCGAGGTCGCCCAGCACCTCGGCGACAACATGGTCCGGGCGATCTCGATGCAGCCGACCGACGGCATGGTCCGCGGCGCCGAAGTGACCGACACCGGCGCGGGCATCTCGGTGCCCGTCGGCGAGGTGACCAAGGGGCACGTGTTCAACGCCCTCGGCAAGGTCCTCAACGCCGACGAGTCGACGCTCGACATCACCGAGCGGTGGGAGATCCACCGCCCGGCCCCGGCGTTCGCCGAGTTGGAGCCGAAGACCGAGATGCTGGAGACCGGCATCAAGGTGCTCGACCTTCTCGCGCCCTACGTGCGCGGTGGCAAGATCGGCCTGTTCGGCGGCGCCGGCGTCGGCAAGACGGTGCTCATCCAGGAGATGATCACCCGCGTGGCCCGCAACTTCGGCGGCACCTCGGTGTTCGCCGGCGTCGGCGAGCGCACCCGTGAGGGCAACGACCTCATCCTGGAGATGGCCGAGGGTGGCGTGCTCGACAAGACCGCGCTGGTCTTCGGCCAGATGGATGAGCCGCCGGGCACCCGGCTCCGTGTGGCGCTGTCCGCGCTGACCATGGCCGAATACTTCCGGGACGTGCAGAACCAGGAAGTGCTGCTGTTCATCGACAACATCTTCCGGTTCACCCAGGCCGGTTCCGAGGTCTCGACGCTGCTCGGCCGCATGCCGTCGGCGGTCGGCTACCAGCCGACGCTGGCCGACGAGATGGGCCAGTTGCAGGAGCGCATCACCTCGGTGCGGGGCAAGGCGATCACCTCGCTGCAGGCGATTTACGTGCCGGCCGACGACTACACCGACCCGGCCCCGGCGACCACGTTCGCTCACCTGGACGCGACCACCAACCTCGAGCGGTCCATCTCCGACAAGGGCATCTACCCGGCGGTCGACCCGCTGGCGTCCTCGTCGCGGATCCTCGCCCCCGAGTTCGTGGGGCAGGAGCACTACACCGTGGCCCGTGAGGTGCAGCGGATTCTGCAGAAGTACAAGGATCTGCAGGACATCATCGCGATCCTCGGCCTCGACGAGTTGTCCGAAGAGGACAAAGTCACGGTCCAGCGGGCCCGCCGGATCGAGCGGTTCCTGTCGCAGAACACCTACGCGGCCGAGCAGTTCACCGGCATTCCCGGCTCGACCGTCCCGGTCAAGGAGACGATCGAGGCGTTCAAGAAGATCAGCGACGGGGAGTACGACCACTTCCCCGAGCAGGCGTTCTTCATGTGCGGCGGCCTCGAGGACCTCGAGCGCAAGGCGCATGAGCTGATGAAGGACGACTGATCCCGATGTTTGCGATCGAGCCCGGTTCCGCCCAGCGCGGCCGGGCTCGACCCGGTTTTGCAGGATGCAATTTCCCTTGCATGATGCAACGCACAGTAACGATCACAACGACGCGTGAAGGCATTCACTTAAGTCTTCTCTCAGCTTGTATGCCAACGTGGCGTGGGCCACTCCGCAATTCGTTGAATCGTTGACTAGACTCCGTCTTACAAATTGCGCACACGAGGAGTAACTAGCGTGGCGAGGCAACTACACGTCGAGCTTGTCGCGGTCGAGGAGAAAGTCTGGTCCGGCGAGGCCGAGATGGTCGTCGCCCGGACGACCGAGGGCGAGCTTGGGGTGCTGCCCGGACACACCCCGCTGCTCGGCCAGCTCGCCGAGCCCGGCCAGGTGCGCATCAAGCAGCCGGGCGGCGAGGAGCTCGCCTACGACGTCGACGGCGGCTTCCTTTCGGTAACCGGCGACGGCGTCACGGTGCTCGCCGAGAGCGCAACCCCGACCACCCCCCAGACCTCGCACTGACGCGAGGGGCGGCGTCGGTGGAGATCGTCGAGGTCATCGGTATCGCGGTCTTCGTCGTGCTCGCCGTCTTGTGTCTGCTGTTTCTCCGCCGCGGCTTCATCGCCCGCCGGGGCGGCACCATCGAGCTCAGCCTGCGGCTGTCCACAATGGTGCCCGGCCGAGGCTGGTCCTCCGGCCTCGCGCGCTTCGCCGGCGACGAACTCCGCTGGTACCGAATCTTCAGCTTCGCCGTCCGCCCCCGTCGTGTGCTTTCGCGGCGGGGGCTAGCCGTCGAGCGGCGCCGCCCCCCGGCCGGCGAGGAACGCCTCGTGCTGCCCAGCAACTGGGTGGTCGTCCGCTGCGTCAGCCATCAAGCCCCAGTCGAGATCGCAATGGCCGCGACGACGCTGACCGGCTTCCTGTCGTGGGTCGAGGGCGCGCCGCCCGGGGGAGCCGCCTCCGAGAGGCCACGGCGCTCCTGGGCAAGCTAGCCATCCCACGATGAGCTTCAGATGACTCGGGTCCGCCGTGGTGCGGACCGCTCCTCCCGCGAGACACCGCTCCGGCGCTGGGCGCCTCCGCTGCCAGCTCCGCGGATAGTTGCGCGCCCCTAAAGTCACCTGTGGCGTTCCGGCCGGTTTTCACGGCCGATCTATGTCACCGTCGGCGGCTACGGGCCGAGCCGGAACAGCTCGTCCTCCTCGGGCGCCGGCACTCGCTCGACCAGCGCGCCAACCGACCGCAAATCGTCTTCGAAGTTGGGATATCCCCGGTCAATGTGGTGCACGGCGCTGATCTCGGTCACGCCGTCCGCACACAGGCCCGCGATGATCAGCCCAGCCCCGGCCCGGATATCGGTAGCCCGCACCGGCGCACCCGACAGCTGCTCCTTCCCGCGGACCACCGCATGGTGCCCGTCGGTCCGGATGTCGGCGCCGAGCCGGGCCAGCTCATGGATGAACATGAACCGCCCGTCGAAGATGTTCTCGGTGATCAGCGACGATCCTTCGCTCACCGCGGCCAGCCCGACGGCCGCTGGCAGGAGGTCGGTCGGGAAACCCGGGAACGGCAGCGTCACCACGTCCACCGCGCGCGGGCGCCGCGCCATCTCCACCCGGAACCAGTCGTCCCCGTGCGATACCAAACCGCCGGCCGTGGTGACCTTGTCCAGCGCGATCTCCAGGGTCCGCCAGTCGACCCCGTGGACGGTCACGTCGCCTCGGGTCATCGCGGTGCCGAACGCCCACGTACCGGCCACGATCCGGTCGCCGATCGTCCGGTGCTCGATCGGGTGCAACTCGGCGACGCCCTCGACCTCGATCCGCGATGTACCGGCGCCGGAAATAGCGGCTCCCATGTCGCTCAGCATCTGGCAGATGTCGACGATCTCCGGCTCACGCGCCGCATTGTCGATCTCCGTGTGCCCGTCGGCGAGCACGGCGGCCATCAGCAGGTTCTCGGTCGCTCCGACGCTCGGGAAGTCCAGCCAGATCGTGGCGCCGTGCAGGTGGTCGGTGTTGGCGATGACGAAGCCGTGCTCGTTGGTGATGTCGGCGCCCATGCGTTGGAGACCGGAAACGTGCATGTCCAGGCCCCGGGAGCCGATCGCGTCGCCGCCGGGGTGGGCGACCCGCACCTGACCACACCGGGCCAGCAGCGGCCCCAGTACACATATGGACGCCCGCAATCGGCGCACCAGGTCGTAGTCGGCCTCGGTGCCCAGCTTCTCCGGCACGTCGATCTCGACCCGGTCGGCCTCCATCGTCACCGTGCAACCCAGCCGGCGCAGCAGCTCGGCCATGATGGCGATGTCTGTGATCCGCGGCACGTTGGTGAGGACCGTCCGCCCCGGGGCCAGCAGCGCCGCGGCCATCAGCTTGAGGGCGGAGTTCTTCGCGCCGACCACCGACACCTCGCCGGCCAGCCGGGCCCCGCCGACCACTCGAATCAGATCCACGTGGGCCATCGTAGAGTCGCGGCATGGCCGTGCACCTCACACGCATCTACACGAAGACCGGCGATTCCGGCACGACCGGGCTGGGCGACTTCTCCAGGGTCGCCAAGACCGACCCGCGGATCGCCGCTTACGCCGACGTCGACGAGTGCAACGCCACCATCGGCGTCGTGCTGGCAGCCACCGAAGTGTCCGAGGAGATCCGAGCGGTGCTCACGACCGTCCAGAACGACCTCTTCGACGTCGGGGCGGACCTGTGCAACCCGATCGCCGAGGATCCGAAGTACCCGCCGCTGCGCATCACCGAGGACTACCTGACGCGCGTCGAAGGCTGGTGTGACGAGTTCAACGCCCGGCTGCCGAAGCTCGACTCGTTCATCCTGCCCGGCGGCACCAAGGCGGCGGCCCAGCTGCACGTCTCGCGGACCGTGGCCCGGCGGGCCGAGCGCAGCGCCTGGGCGCTCTTCGAGGCCGACGAGGAGCGGACCAATGCGCTCGCCATCAAATACCTGAACCGGCTCTCCGACCTGCTGTTCATCCTCTGCCGGATCGCCAACCCGGACGGCGACGTGAAGTGGGTCCCGGGGGGAGCTACCAAGCGTTGATGTGCAGGGCTTCATCCAGTGGGACGCGGGGAGCCGGTCGAAAACCGTCGCCCGTGTAGTACGCGGTCGGGATGAGCACGCCCTGCCGGATGTGCGACGGCAGGCCGAGAATGGCGGCCACCTCCGTCTCGTAGCGCAGATGCAGCGTCGTCCACGCGGTCCCGAGCCCCCGCGAACGCGCGGCGAGCATGTAGCTCCACGCGGCCGGCAGGATCGAGCCCCACAGCCCGGCCTGGCTGTCGGCGGTGAGCCGCCGCGCCTCGATGCACGGGATGGTCAGGACCGGGACGCGGCCCATCGTCTCGCCGAGGTAGGCGACGCTGTCGCCGACCCGCCGCTGCACCGGCCCGCGCACCGGGTCGTCGGCGTGAAGCTTGCCGGCCGCGCCGGACGACTTCAGGTAGCCGTCGACCGCGCGCCGGTACAGATCCCCGATCGCGGCCCGCTTGTCCGCGTCGGTCACCACGATGAAGTGCCAGGTCTGCCGGTTCGAACCGCTTGGAGCCTGCAAAGCGATCTCGAGGCACTCGCGAACGAGCTCCAGCGGCACGGGCCGGTCGAGGTCGAGCCGCTTGCGCACCGATCGGGTCGTGGTCAGCAGCTCGTCGGGAGTCAATGTCACGCGATCTAGCCAACCACAACCATGACAATGAAGGCGCCTCCGCGCGAACGTAAGGGCTTCAGAACAGCGTCAGGTCGTCGCTCACCACGCCGCGCATCGTGTTGTAGTCCAGGACGACGCACCGGATCCCGCGGTCCTCGGCCAGCACGCGGGCCTGTGGCTTGATCTCCTGCGCGGCGAAGACGCCGGTCACCGGGGCCAGGATCGGGTCCCGCCCGAGCAGCTCCAGGTACCGCGTGAGCTGCTCGACCCCGTCGATCTCGCCGCGGCGCTTGAT
>Ga0070683_100005207_pt1 | contig 10822 bp, 8 predicted proteins | sample KBSC713LmetaG_FD_64662 | JGI IMG/M metagenome (GOLD analysis project Ga0070683, IMG submission 64662) | Corn rhizosphere microbial communities from Kellogg Biological Station, Michigan, USA - KBS C7.1-3L metaG | ecosystem: Host-associated > Plants > Roots > Rhizosphere ...
GTCGCGATCAACCTGAACCCCGATCCGTCGGGCGGCCACTGGACGTCGCCGCCGCTGACCGACCGGCACTGGTACCCGATCTACGAAAAGATGGTCGAGCACGACATCCCCGCGATGATCCACGTCAGCACGAGCTGCAACGCGTGCTTCCACACGACCGGCGCCCACTACATCAACGCCGACACCACGGCGTTCATGCAGCTGATTCAAGGCGATCTGTTCAAGGACTTCCCGACCCTTCGCTTCGTCATCCCGCACGGGGGCGGCGCCGCGCCCTATCACTGGGGGCGCTACCGCGGCCTCGCCCAGGAGCTGAAGAAGCCGCCGCTCAAGGAGCATCTCTTGAACAACGTCTTCTTCGACACGTGCGTGTACCACCAGCCCGGGATCGATCTGCTGCTGCGGGTCGTCCCGATCGAGAACATCCTGTTCGCGAGCGAGATGATCGGCGCGGTCCGCGGCGTCGATCCCGACACCGGCCACAACTACGACGACACCCGACGCTACGTCGAGGCATCGCCGCAGCTCACGCCGGCGCAGCGCGCCCAGATCTACGAAGGCAACGCGAGGCGCGTCTACCCGCGCCTCGCGGCCGCGCTCGAGAAGAAAGGGAAGTGACATGTACGAGATCGGGGTCGTTCATCGGAACATCCAGCGCACCGACGAGGACGTCGCGGGCAGGCTCGCCGCGTTCGGCACGGCGACCGTCCACGAGGCGATGGGGCGCGTCGGGCTCATGACCCCGAACATGCGGCCGATTTACGCCGGGGCGCAGGTGTCGGGCACGGCGGTGACGGTGCTCTTGCAGCCGGGCGACAACTGGATGCTGCACGTCGCGGCGGAGCAGATCCGGGCGGGCGACGTCGTCGTGGCCGCGGTGACGGCCGCGTGCACGGACGGCTTCTTCGGCGAGCTGCTCGCGACATCGTTCAAGGCGCGCGGCGCGCGCGCGCTGATCATCGACGGCGGCTGCCGCGACGTGAAGGCGCTGACCGCGCTGGGGTTTCCCGTCTGGAGCCGCGCGATCAGCGCCAAGGGAACCGTCAAGGCGACGCTCGGATCGGTGAACATCCCGGTCGTCTGCGCGGGCGCGCTGGTGCACCCCGGGGACGCGATCGTCGCCGACGACGACGGCGTGGTCTGCGTGCCGCGCGCGATGGCCGCCGGTACGCTCGCCGCCGCCGCCAAGCGCGAGGCGAACGAGGGCGAGAAGCGAGCGAAGCTCGCCGCGGGCGTCCTGGGCCTCGACATGTACGAGATGAGGAACCCGCTCGCGGCGGCGGGTCTCCGGTACATCGATTGACGGATCAGGTTCGATGCGGCTGGCGCTGATCGGCTACGGCGAGGTCGGACGGATCCTCGCCGAGGATCTGCGCGCGCAAGGCCACGAGGTGACGGCGTTCGATCTCAAGCTGCGAACCAGCGCGCGGGTGGGCCTGCGCGGACACAGCGTCGTGCACGGCGTGTCGCTCGCGGAGTCTCACGCCGACGCCGTGCGCGGGGCGGCGCTCACCATCTCGGCCGTGACCGCCAGCCAGACCGTCGCGGCCGCCGCGGCGTCGGCGCCCGGCCTGCCCGCCGGAAGCTTCTTCCTCGATTTCAATTCGGCGTCGCCGGGCGCCAAGATCGTCGCCGCCCAGCACGTCGCCCGCCACGGCGCCCGCTACATCGAGGGCGCGGTGATGACGGCGGTGCCACCGCACCGGCTGAAGGTGCCGCTGCTGCTGGGCGGACCGCACGCGGAGGACGGGCTTGCGACGCTGACCCAGCTCGGCTTCGCGGCACGGGTCGCGAGCGCGGAGCTCGGCGTCGCGAGCGCCACCAAGATGTGCCGCAGCGTCCTGGTCAAGGGCCTGGAGGCGATGGTGATCGAGAGCTTCGTCGCGGCCCGGCGATTCGGCGTCGAGACGGCGCTGATCGCGTCGCTGCGCGAGACGTTTCCCGGGGTCGACTGGGACGAGCAGGCCAGCTACTTCTTCCAGCGCGTCATCAAGCACGGGCGCCGGCGCGCCGAGGAGATGCGCGAGGCGGCCGTCACCGTGCGGGAGGCCGGCCTCGACCCGTTCAGCGCGTCGGGCGCGGCCGAACGGCAAGCCTGGGTCGCCGATCTCGCCGACACGGGCTTGTTCGCGAGGAACCGCCGCCGCCGGCGCGCACACGCGCCCGATTGGCGTGACGAGGCCGACCGGATCCTCGACCGCCTCGGAGGCGCGAAGCATGAGTGACGCGGAGCTTCGCTTCGAGAAGACGCCCGGCTGGCTCGACTGGTGCGCGCGGCCCCGCACGCCGCGGTTCCAGGCCCCGGCCGGCGCGGTGGACGCGCACTGCCACGTGTTCGGTCCCGGGTCCGAGTTTCCCTTCGCGCCCGAGCGGAAGTACACGCCCTGCGACGCGAGCAAGGCGCAGCTCTTCGCGCTTCGCGATCACCTCGGCTTCGCGCGCAACGTCGTCGTGCAGGCCACCTGCCACGGCGCCGACAACCGCGCGATGGCGGACGCATGCCGCGCCAGCGGCGGCCGCGCGCGCGGCGTCGCGACCGTCCGCCGCGGCGTCACCGATCGTGAGCTGCGCGCTCTGCACGAGGCCGGCGTGCGCGCCGTCCGCTTCAACTTCCTCCGGCGCCTCGTCGATTTCACGCCGCGGGACGAACTGGCGGAGATCGCCCTGCGCGTCGAACCCTTCGGGTGGCACATCGTCGTCTACTTCGAGGCGCGCGATCTGCCCGAGCTGTGGGACTTCTTCACGGCGCTGCCGACGATCGTCGTGGTGGATCACATGGGCCGGCCCGACGTCACGCAGCCGATCGACGGGCGGGAGTTCGAGCTGTTCACGCGCCTCATGCGCGAGCACCAGAACGTCTGGACGAAGGTGAGCTGCCCCGAGCGCCTGTCCGCGAGCGGGCCTCCCGCGCTCGACGACGAGCGCGCCCCGTACCGTGACGTCGTCCCGTTCGCCCGCCGGGTGGTCGAGACCTTCCCCGATCGCGTGCTCTGGGGAACCGACTGGCCCCATCCGAACCTGAAGGACCACATGCCGGACGACGGCCTGCTGGTCGACCTCATCCCGCACATCGCCACGACGCCCGCGCTTCAGCGGAAGCTGCTCGTCACGAACCCGATGCGGCTGTACTGGCCCGAAGAACACCTGCAAGCCCCCCCGCAACAGACGGAGGACGTCTGATGGCGCTCGACAAACCGTACCTGGATATCCCGGGGACCACGATCTTCGACGCGGAGCAGTCCCGCAAAGGCTACTGGCTGAACCAGTTCTGCATGAGCCTGATGAAGGCCGAGAACCGCGCCCGCTTCAAGGCGGACGAGCGCGCTTACATCGACGAATGGCCGATGAACGACGCGCAGAAGCAGGCGGTGCTCGCGCGCGATCTCAACGCCGCGATCGCGGCGGGCGGCAACATCTACTTCCTCGCCAAGATCGGCGCGACCGACGGCAAGAGCTTCCTGCAGATGGCCGCGAGCATGACCGGCCTGAGCGAAGGCGAGTACCGCGAGATGATGCTCACGGGCGGACGCGACGTCACGTCGGGAACGTTGAGAGGGTTGCCGAACCCTCCCGCGACGAGCTCGGCGAGGCAAAGCCTCGCTCCGCTCACGCGATCAGGCACAACCGACCCCGGCCGTCGGATGGCGCGCGTGACCGCCTCCGTCTACACCAGCCACGTGCCGCTGATCGGCGTCGCGATGGATCTCGGCAAGACGCAGGAGCCGTACTGGCAACCGCTGTTCGCCGGGTACGAGCCGTCGCGGCGCTGGTTCGCGGCCCACACGCCCGACGTGATCTTCCTCGTCTACAACGACCACGCGACCGCCTTCAGCCTCGACGTCATCCCGACGTTCGCGATCGGCGCCGCCGCCGAATTCAAGCCGGCCGACGAAGGTTGGGGCCCGCGGCCCGTACCGACCGTGGTTGGTCATCCGTCGCTGGCCGCGCACATCGCGCACAGCGTGATCCAGGACGACTTCGATCTGACGATCGTCAACAAGATGGAGGTCGACCACGGCTTGACGGTTCCGCTCAGCCTGATGTGTGGCCAGCCCCGCGCGTGGCCCTGCCCGGTCATTCCGTTCCTGGTCAACGTCCTCCAGTACCCGGTGCCCTCGGGCCGGCGCTGCTTCCAGCTCGGGGGGGCGATCCGCAAGGCGATCGAGAGCTATGACCAGCCGCTGAACGTCCAGGTCTGGGGCACCGGCGGCATGAGCCACCAGCTGCAGGGCCCGCGCGCCGGCCTCATCAACAAGGACTGGGACAACCGCTTCCTCGATCGCTTGATCGACGAGCCCGCGGCGCTCGCGCAGGTTCCGCATGTCGAGTACGTGCGCGAGGCCGGCAGCGAAGCGATCGAGCTCGTCATGTGGCTGATCGCGCGGGGCGCGATGGCCGACGCATCGGGCGGCCCGAAGCCGAAGGAAGCGCGCCGCTTCTATCACGTGCCCGCGAGCAACACGGCGGTGGGCCATCTCGTTCTGGAGGAGCAGGGATGATGACCATCAATGTTGCGCTCGCGGGCGCGGGCGCCTTCGGCATCAAGCACCTCGACGCGATCGCGGCGATCGCCGACGTGAACGTGATCTCGCTGATGAGCCGAGACCTCGCGAAGACCAAAGAGGTGGCCGTCAAGTACGGCATCCCGCACGTCACCACGGACCTCGCCGACAGCTTGCGGATCAACGAGGTCGACGCGGTCATCCTCTGCACGCCGACGCCGCTGCACGCGAGGCAAGCGCTCGCCTGCCTCGCAGCGGGCAAGCACGTGCAGGTCGAGATCCCCCTCTGCGATTCTTTGCAGGACGGGCAAGCGGTCGCGGCGGCCGCGCGCGAGAGCGGCAAGGTCGCGATGTGCGGCCACACGCGCCGCTTCAACCCGAGCCATCAGTGGGTGCGCCAGCGAATCCTCGCGGGCGAGCTCAACCTCCAGCAGATGAACGTGCAGACCTACTTCTTCCGGCGCACCAACACGAACGCGCTCGGCCAGCCCCGGAGCTGGACCGACCACCTCCTCTGGCACCACGCCGCGCACACCGTCGACCTGTTCGCGTACCAGGCCCGCAGCCCGATCGTGAAGGCGAACGCGATCCAGGGTCCGATCCACCCGAAGCTCGGCATCGCGATGGACATGAGCATCCAGCTCGCGGCGCGCAGCGGCGCGATCTGCACGCTCAGCCTGTCGTTCAACAACGACGGGCCGCTCGGGACGTCCTTCCGCTACATCGGCGACACCGGCACGTACGTCGCGCGCTACGACGACCTGGTCAACGGCCGAAACGAGAACGAGAAGATCGACGTCTCGGCGGTCGCCGTGTCGACGAACGGCATCGAGCTGCAGGATCGCGAGTTCTTCGCGGCGATCCGGGAGGGACGCGAACCGAACGCGAGCGTCGCGCAGGTGCTGCCCTGCTACGAGGTGCTCGACGGGCTCGAAAAACAGCTGGTCTAGTTCGATCCTCCGCTCCCGCCGCCTGCGCCGCCGCCGCCCGCGCCGCCTGCCCCGCCTGCCCCGCTGATCGTCGAGACGCCGCTGTCGTCGATCTTGAACGCCATCAGGTCCGAACCGACGACGATCGGTCCGTCGTAGGTCGTGCGCGTCGCTGCCAGAAGGTCTGCGGGGGTCGGGAACGGAATCCCTTCGCTGGGAAGCCCCGAGAGCACGATATGCGAGTAGGCGGCGAGCTTCGGCCTGGCGACGGCAAACAGCCGGCCGGCGTCTTCGGGCGAAATGTGGTGTGCCAGGATCGCCTGGTAGACGGGGTACTTTTCGAGAAGGGCCGCCGGGATCATGGCCACCTCGTGAATCAACAAATCGGCGCCGGTGGCGGCCTGCTCGACGTTCGTGCTGTAGCGGGTGTCACCGGAGATGACCACCGTGTGCCCCGCGTACGAGATCTTGAAGCCGCGGGCGGGCTTGACGAGATCTCCATGATCGACGTCGAAGGTCCACACGGAGACACCGGCCTGGCAGAAGACGAGGCCGGGACCGACGTCGTGCGCCTCGATCTGAATGCCCTCGATCGGATTCATTTCGTCCGCGAGACGGATTCGCCGATCTTCGGAGAAGGCCTCCCATAGATTCGCCATCATCTTTTCCGTTCCCGACGGGCCGTAGATCAGGAACGGCGTCTTCCGACTGCCGAACGGGGTCTGGATCCAACCGCTCATCCACAGATCGGGCAACCCGTTGACGTGGTCCGAGTGGAGGTGGGTCAGAAAATGGGCGTTGATGGTCCCCAGCGGAATTTGCTTCTGCCAGAGGCGGATCGGCGCGCCACGCCCGAGGTCGAAGACGAGCCGCAGCCCCGGGATCTCCACCAGCGTGCTGTTGCCGTAGCGATCCGCGGACGGGATCGGGCTTCCGGTGCCGAGCAGCGTGACGGTCATGGTTCCGCTGCTTCCGCTGTTGCCGCCGACCTGACCGTCGCCCCCGCAGCCGTTGTTCGTGCCTCCCGCGGATCCGCCGGCCCCCGCGCTGCTCGTCGTGCTGCCCCCGGCGCCCGCGCTCCCCGTCGTGCCGCCGCCAGCTCCGCTGGCGCCGCCGCCGGTGCCCGACGCGCCGGCCGGGCCCGCCTGTCCCCCGCTCGTGCCGCCACAAACAGCGGGGCCTCGATCCTTGCTGCTGCAGGTGCCAACCAGCAGCAAGCAGGCGATAGCGGTCAGCCAATGCTTCGATCCAGCAAAAGTCGTCATCGCGTCCCCTCCCCTTCGAACCCGTCAATCCGTGGTCCCGGACTCTATTTCAGGCGGCCTTAAATAGGCAACCTATTCTGGCGCGCTATCAGGTAGAGGCATCCGGTCAGTGCGTAGCCCGCAGCGCCCATCAGGATCACGGGCGAGAAGCCGAGGTTGGTGATTGCGGTCATCGCCCACGCAGCGCCCCACACCGACGACAGCGTGGTGATGGCGTAGGTTGCGGGCACGGCCCCGCGGCGCCCGGCCTCGACCACGCGCTCCACGCCGAACGGGTAGAACATTCCGAGGAACGTCCCCGCAGGGACCACGGAGAAAGCGACGCAGAGGATCTTGAGCGGTAAAGGCAGAGACAGCAGGCGCGCGTTGCACAGGTGCGTGGCGAGGACGCCCCAAGCGATCGCCGCCACCGTTGGCAGAACCAACGTCGCCGGGCCCCGAAACACACGCAGGCGGTCCTGCAAGAGCGCGCCGACGCCGTTCGACGCCAGGAACAGCGCCAGGATCACCGCCACCGCGTAGAGCGGGCTGCCCAGGAACAGCTCGGCCTTCGCGATGAGGCCGATCTCCACGCACATGTACGAGAGGCCGGCCGCGAAGAAGTACAGCGCCCACGGCCAGGGCACGCGCCGCTCGCGGCCGCGCCGAAGGCTCGAGCCGAAGGCCACGGCGGCCATGACGGCGACCGCGACAGCTCCGAAGAGCAGGATGGTGAAGACCTTGATCCAGCTCGAGGCGTAGAGCTGGTCGATGAAGCGCGCCTTCGCGGGCAGGAGCTCGAAGTCGCGCCAGCTCACCTCGTGGACGAACGGTCGATCGTCGGTGACGAGCGGCCCGCGCGAACGTCCCAGGACGGCGTCCACGAAGGGTGGGTCGCCCACGCCCGACGGCGCGTAGAGCACCCGCCGCGGGTGAGGCCACGACGCCACCTTTCGCTCGATGGCAGCGATCTCGTCCTGCGCGAGCCCGCCCGGCTTGACGACCATGCTGTCTTGCCCCCGGGTCTCGGGGGAGCCGAACGCGAAGACCGCCTTTCCGAAGTCGCCGAGGCCGCGCTCCGCGAAGAGCAGCCGCAGGCTCTCGGCCTTGTGGATCACGGGCTGGTTCACGAAGACGATCATCGACCCCGGCCCCGGGGCCAGGTGGTCGAGGTACGACGCCATGGCCTCGTAGGTGTCGAGGTACTTCCGCGTGTGGCCGGTGCGCGCGGCGCTGGTCGAACCGTTCGTCGCAACGAACACGAGGTCGTAGCGGGCGCGGTCCGCGTTGAGGAAGTCGCGGCCCTCGCGCACGACGAGGTGCACGTGGGGCCGCGCGTGGAACGCGGGCAGGTTCATTCCTGCGAGCACCGGATCCCGATACAGATCGACCACGGCGCCGTTCAGCTCCACGCCGGTGACGTCCGCCCGGCCCTGCGCCAGGCCGTCGAGCTCGATCATGTCGCGGCCCACCCCCGCGAAGAGCACGAGGATGCGCTTCGGCTCGTGGCCCATCAGGAACGGCAGCGCGTGGTGCAGGCTCGCGGGAAGGAGGTCGGCTGGCTTCGCCGCCGGATCCCAGGGCGCGACCTTCACGTTGCTGATGCCGTCGTCCTGTACGATGCCCCACGCCTCGGCGTTCGCGTCGCCGACGTCGGCCCGCACGAGGCTCGTGCGCGCGAGGTCGTTCCAGCGCACGCGCACCTCCTCCATGCGATTGCGCGCGTGATCGCTCAGCGCGTAGCGCGACAGGCGTGCGACGTCCGGGTGTTCCGCGAGCACGCTGCCGCGCCACGCGAGGAGCGCGAGCACGCAGAGACCCGCCCCGCCAGCGCCGACCGCGAGGCGCCGGCGGGCGAGCGGCGTGGCGGCGAGGAGCGCGAGCGCGCCGAAGAGCACCGTCAGGATGGCCGGCGGCAACCCCGCCACCGTGAGCACGAGGGGCGCGAGGAGGCAGCCCGACGCCGCGCCCGCCAGGTCGAAGAAGTACAGCCGCCCGATGCTCTGCGCGCCCTCCTCGAAGTACAGGGCCAGGAGCGCGCCGAAGAGCGCGTACGGCGGCAAGAAGATGCCCGCGTAGGCCAGCAGGCGCGCCGCGTCCCCGTACGGGTTCTCGAGCGACACGTGTATGACCGCGAAGAACGTGTTCGCGACGACGAAGAAGCCCACGAACGCGGCGGCCAGGACCGGCAGGACGAGCGCCTGCAGGATGGTGATCAGGCGGCGCGCATCCGGCTTTTCCACGCGGCGCGCGCGGCGCACGAGCAGCGAGCCGAGCGCCAGCCCGAAGAGCGACACCGGGATGGCGAGGAAGTTCGAGATGCTGCCGAGGAAGAACGCCAGCATGCGCGTGTGCAGCACCTCCACCATCAGGCACAAGAGCCCGACGAGGAAGATTCCGAGCTCGACGCCCCGCTTCGGGCGCGCCGGAGGCGGCCCTTCGGCGTTCTGCGACACGCGGGGCAGTTACTGGTACTTCAGCATCGGGAAGAACGCGGCGATGTTCGACTGGATCGCCGTCACCTCGCTTGCGCTCATCACGTTGTTCGTGAACAGCGCTTCCCGCATGCGCACCGGAGCGGGCTGGCTCAGATCGCCGCCGCCGCCCAGATGGACGGCGGTCCCGGCGTTGATCTTCGCCTTGGGAGGCGACTTCATGAGCACCTGTTTTCCGTTCAGGTACGTGATCACCGCGTTCGGCGTCGGATCGAACTGCGTCACCACCACCGCGTTATCGAGGGGCGAGGTCCCGTAGTCGTACAGATCGTTGTTCTCCTCTTCCTCCGCCCCCACGCAGTATTTATTCGATGCCCCGCAGTTGACGGCGATGCAGCAGCCACCCGAATCCTTCCACCCATACGCCATCGCGAGCATGAAGTCCGTGCCGGCGGTGTCGGTCGCGTTGTACTTGTGGGTGATGCCGATGACGCCGCAGCAGTAGACCTGATTCGCGATCGGCTTGCCGTTGTACATGATGCCGATCGCCTTCGATCCGCCGTTGATGCCGGTGGCGAAGTTGTCCCCGGACAGTGAGTATTCTTGCGGAGAGTCCGTGGTGACCATGGGCAAGCCGGTCGCCGATTCGATCGTGAATTTCCCGGCGCATGTGAAGCCGCCCGCGCTGCAGTCCGGGTTCCACGGCGTCTTGAACACGCCCGGCACCAGATCGTTCGGACCGGGGTGGATCTGGGCGTAGATCTTCGAGACGACGCAGTTCGCCACGCTGCCGCTGCAGAACGCGCTCCACGTGGTCATGTCCGCCTTGTGGTCGCTGGTCTGGCCGATGTCGAGCAGCTTGGTCTTGTCCTTGGCCAGCCCGATCTGAAACAGCGGCCCCGTGTACTTCAGGGTCATCGCCCGCGCCACGCCGTACGCCTCCGCGCACCCGCTGGTGAGCACGTCGCATGGACCTTGGTACGCAATCGCCGTCGTCCCCCCCGCGCCTCCGCGACCGCCGGCCACGCCGCCGCTGCCGACGGTCCCGCCCGAGCCGGTCACGCCGGCGGATCCCGAAGTGCCTCCACGCGACGAAGAAGACCCCCCAACACCAACTGAACCACCCCTGCCCGCGCCCGCGGCCCCGGCGCTCGCGCCCGCGGCGCCGCCGCTCGCGTCCGTGCCGCCGGTGGAGACGGAGCCCGCCGCGCCGGTGGTGTCGCCCGCGCCCGCGTTGCCGCCCGAGCCGGTGCTTCCACCGGTGTCCCCGCTGCCGCTGGTGCCGGCACCGCTGCTGCCACCCGGTTCAGTCTCCCCGCCCGTGGATGTCGTGCCCGCCACGCCTCCTGCCTGTGACCCTCCGCCCGGCGCGCGGCTGCCACAACCTCCGAGGACGCAGAGAACAGCTCCCACCGAGCAGACGACGTTGGCTCTCATGTGGTGGGTATCCCCGCAAGACCGGGAGGAGATCCCCTCGCGATCGCGTCCGGCGCCTCGCCCTTTGACAAGATCCGCGCGGAACGCCCAAGAGTGAGGCCATGAACCATCGAGTCTTCGCCTCCGCGCTCGGGCTCGTGCTCGTGACCGCCGCACCGCGGGCGGCCGCCACGAACTACACGATCACCGTGGACGCTTCCAAGCAGACGGCTGGGAATCCGCGATTCTGGAGCGCCACCGTCGGCACAGGTGTCGGCATCATCTCGCTGCGCGCG
>Ga0070683_100005212_pt1 | contig 10820 bp, 7 predicted proteins | sample KBSC713LmetaG_FD_64662 | JGI IMG/M metagenome (GOLD analysis project Ga0070683, IMG submission 64662) | Corn rhizosphere microbial communities from Kellogg Biological Station, Michigan, USA - KBS C7.1-3L metaG | ecosystem: Host-associated > Plants > Roots > Rhizosphere ...
CATTTGCGCGCCGCTTCACCGGTTAGCGCCTCGATCCGCCGGATGCCTGAAGCGACGGCGCTCTCCGACACGATCTTGAGCAGCTGGATGTCGCCGAGAGCGCGGACATGCGTGCCGCCACACAGCTCGACCGAATAATCGGCTTCGTCGCCGCGCCCCATCGATAGGACCCGGACCTCGTCGCCGTATTTCTCGCCGAACAAAGCCATGGCACCCGCGGAAATGGCCTCGTCCGGAGTCATCAGGCGCGTGGTGACCGGCTCATTGCCGCGGATCTGCGCGTTCACGTCGGCTTCGACGGCTTCGATCTCCTCGCGGCTCATCGCCTTCGGGTGCGAAAAATCGAAGCGGAAATAGTCCGGGGCGACCAGGCTGCCCTTCTGCGTCACGTGGGTGCCGAGGCGGTGGCGCAGCGCCGCATGAAGCAAATGCGTCGCGCTATGGTTCGCGCGGATGCGGTTGCGGCGCTCGGAATCGACCTTCTGGTGGACCGTCTCGCCTAACGACAATTCCCCGGCGACGACCTTCGTGCGAAGAACGTGAAGCTTGCCGAGTGGCTTCGATGTATCCTCAACCTCGCCTTCGAAGCCTTTGAGTGTGGTCAGTTTTCCGGTGTCGCCGATCTGTCCGCCGCTCTCGCCGTAAAAGGGCGTCTGATTGAGCAGGATATCGACGGTCTGGCCAATCTCCGCTCTTTCGACGCGCTGGCCGTCGTTGAGGATCGCGAGGACCACGCCCTCGCCTTCGTCGCCGGAATAGCCGGTGAACTCGGTCGCGCCATATTGCTCGACCAGGTCGAACCAGACTTCGTCGCTGGCCTTCGCGCCGGAGCCTTTCCAGGCAGCCCGTGCCTTCGCCTTCTGTTCGGCCATGGCGGCGTCGAAGCCCGACTGGTCGACCTTGAGGCCCTTTTCGATCAGCGCCTGCTCGGTGAGGTCGATCGGGAATCCGTAGGTGTCGTACAGCTTGAACGCGACTGCGCCGGGCAGCGTGCCGCCTTCTCCGACATCCGCGGTCGCCTCGTCGAGCAGCTTCAGGCCGGTCGAAAGCGTCTGGCGGAAGCGCGCCTCTTCCTGTTGCAGGGTCGCTTCGATCAGCGGCTGGGCGCGGAGCAGCTCGGGATAAGCCGCGCCCATCTCGGCGACGAGCGCGGGCACGAGCCGCCACATCAAGGGCTCCTTCGCGCCGAGCACATAAGCGTGCCGCATCGCGCGCCTCATGATGCGGCGAAGCACATAGCCCCGACCCTCGTTGGCCGGCAGCACGCCATCGGCGATCAGGAACCCGGATGCGCGCAGGTGATCGGCGATGATCCGGTGGCTCGGCGCAGTCCCGGGCGCGTTGTTGCCGGTCAGGGACTCGCTTGCCTCGATCAGCGCCCGGAACAGGTCGATCTCATAATTGTCGTGAACGCCCTGCAGCACCGCGGCGATGCGCTCCAGGCCCATGCCTGTATCGATGCTCTTCTTCGGCAGCTCGGAAACGATTTCGCCCGCCGCCTGCTCGTATTGCATGAAGACCAGGTTCCAGATCTCGACGAACCGGTCGCCGTCCTCGTCGGGGCTCCCCGGCGGTCCGCCGGGGAGGTGGTCGCCATGATCGTAGAAAATCTCCGAGCAGGGCCCGCACGGCCCGTCGTCGCCCATTGCCCAGAAATTATCCTTGGTCGGGATTCGGACGATGCGACTCTCCGGAAGACCGGAGATCTTCTTCCACAGGTCGAACGCCTCGTCGTCGGTATGATAGACGGTTGCCGTCAGCCGGTCGGGGCTTAGTCCCCACTCCTTCGTAATGAGGTTCCAGGCGAGCTCGATCGCGCGATCCTTGAAATAATCGCCGAACGAGAAATTCCCGAGCATCTCAAAGAAGGTGTGGTGGCGCGCGGTGTAGCCGACATTGTCGAGGTCGTTGTGCTTGCCGCCCGCGCGAACGCATTTCTGCGAGCTGGTCGCCTGGCTGTATGGCCGCGTTTCTAGGCCGGTGAAGACGTTCTTGAACGGCACCATGCCCGCGTTGACGAACATCAAAGTCGGGTCGTTGTGGGGCACCAGCGGCGCCGACGCGACCCGCGCGTGACCGTTCTTCTCGAAATAATCGAGGAAGGAGCGGCGGATGTCGTTCGTCGAGGTCATCGCCGCGATGTAAATGCTGCGCTGCAGTGCGGCAAGGCGAGGTCTTAGCGCTGCTCCGCCTCCAGCCAGCGCGCGATCGCGGCTACGACATGCTCCTGCTCGGCGGGAGTCAGCGACCGTCCGGCTGCAATTGCGTGCCACTTGTGGAGGCAGGAGCGGCAGCAGGTCGCGGTCGCGTGCTGGGCGACAAAGACCGGATGCCCGCGCATCGGCGTCTGGCGGCCGTCGTTCGACGGCTCGGCAGGCGCGAGCCGCTTCGCAATGAATTCGCGCGCATGGTCCAGGACGACTGGAAGGCCCCGATCGGCGAGATACTCGCGCTCTTTCTCGCCGAGGCGGAAACGGCTGCGAAAAGCAGAACGCGAAAGCCGAGAGAAAACCAGATCGAGATCGCGCATCCGTCCAACGTGGGACTCTCGACGCGCTTTGTCAGCGCCGCTAGCAATTCCCAATGGCGAAACGCAGTTCGAGGATCCCTCACTACAAGCGGCGCAGGAAGGGCTCCTTCCTCGGCCGCCTGGTCGGCTGGATCGTCAAGCTGATCCTCGCCTTCCTGATCGTCTCGGTCCTGTGGGCGCTCGCCTATCGCTTCATCAACCCGCCGATCACGATCACGATGATCGGCGACATCGTCGCGGGCCGCGGCGCGCATAAGCAGTGGATGCCGATCGGCCAGATCGACCGCGACATGGTCCGCGCATCGATCGCCGCGGAAGACAGCAAGTTCTGCACCCATCACGGCTTCGACTTCGAGGCCATTGAAGATGCGATGAAACGGAATGCGTCGGGCGGGCGCATCCGCGGCGGATCGACGGTCAGCCAGCAGACGGCGAAGAACGTATTCCTGTGGCAGGGCGGCGGCTACCCGCGCAAGGCGGTCGAGGCCTGGTTCACCTTCCTGATCGAGCATCTGTGGGGCAAGCGGCGGATCATGGAGGTCTATTTGAACGTCGCCGAGACCGGCATCGGCACCTATGGCGTCAACGCCGGTTCGCAGCGTTATTTCGGCCACGACGCGAGTGCCATGAGCCCGGTCGAAGCGGCGCGCATCGCCGCGATCCTGCCCTTGCCCAAGGAACGCGGCGCAATCGCCCCCAAGGGCTTCACGCGCCGCTACGGCAACATCATCGCGGCGCGGATCGGAATCGTGGCACGCGACGGCCTCGATGCGTGTGTCTACCGGGGCGAGCCCACACCGGTAAACAAGGCGCCGCCGCCGGTCGCCAAGGCGCCTCGGCCGCAGCCAGGCCAGGAATATGAAAGCCCTAAGCCGCTGCCACCGACCGAGAATGTCGTTCAGCAGCTTCCCCCCGCGTCGACCGAACCGCTGAATCCGCCGCGGGAACAGAGCCCGACGACCTCCAACGAAACCGCGCCTCCCGCGGATCAGCCGACGGAACCATCAAACAGCCTTTGAAGGCGCGGCGAACGGTGGTCCGAACGGGCCTCGCGACAGGAACGGGGCATGGCCCCTGACCGTTGAACCAGACAAATCCAGCCAAGGAGGAGTCTATGGCAACGCGTACCCAAAGCCGCTCGAATCAGTCGACCAACAACGGCCGCAAACAGCCCCGCAACAGCGAAGGCGAATTCACCAGTCGCAGCCGCAATCGCAGCAGCAGCAGCCGGAGCGCCTTCTCATGGGGCGACGGTGCCGGTCCCGTCATCGCCGCCGCTCTCGGCGGCGCCGCGATCGGGCTTGCCGCCAATTACGGGCGCAAGGCGCTGATGCAGGGAATGGAAGCAAGCCTGGGCGACTGGGACGAAATCCTTGCCGCCGAGCACGACGCCGCATTGGCGATCTTCGACAAGATGCTCGCCACCGACCAGACGCAGACCTTCAAGCGCAAGATGCTGCTGATGAAGCTTTCCCATGCCCTCGACAAGCATGCCCATGCCGAGGAAATGATTATCTATCCGGCGCTTCGCGAGGACGATGATTTCGCCGACGCCGACCACCTCGAAGGCGAGCACGGCTACATCAAGACGTTCATCTACGAGCTCAATGAGATGGGCCCCGATTCGCCCAAATGGCTCGAGCGGGTGCGCGAATTCCGCCAGCTGGTCGCCGAGCACGCACACATGGAAGAAGAGCAGGTCTTCCCCAAGTTCAAGAAGGACATGAGCGAGGAGCAGAACGCGCACATCACCAGCCTCGTCAACCGCGACGGCTTCTGGATGGCTTAGCTGACGAGGGCGAGCCTCGGCTCCTGGGTCGAAAGTTCGGCTCTGCCCTCCCCGGCGATGCGCTCGATGCGGGCCGCAAGCTCCGCATCGAGCGCAAAATCGCGCCCGGCAACAACTTCGGCGCTGCCGCCCGAAGCCATCGGCACGACCAGCGTCACCTTGCCGTTTCCGCCGCGTGCACCGGCAAGCTCGCCGATGATGCGCTCGATTGAGCCCGCATCCGGCGCGTGGATCGTCAGCTGCAGCCGAGTCCGCTTCGCGAGCTCGCTCAGCGGCTGGATGCGCTTGATCGTCACGCGGGGCATGTCATCTCCCGCGCGGCGGTCGAGCTCCACCGACAGCAAACCGCACTGTCCGGCTTTCGCCGCCGCTTCGAGAGCCCCAGTGACCTCATCATCGAAGGCGGTCGCGATGAACTGGCCGGAGCTGTCGCTCAGAGTCGCCATCATGTAGCGCCGCCCCCGCGCGGAAGTCCGCCAGCGCGTTTCCTCGACTAGGCCGGCCATGGTCGCACTGACCCGCTCGCCCTCGGGCACTCGGATATCCGCAAGCTCGGCGAAGGTCTTCACCTTGTGCGCGGCCAGCAGGTGCTTCGCCGCGTCGACCGGATGCGCGGAGAAATAGAAACCGAACGCCTCGCGCTCGGCAGCCATTCGCTGCGCGATCGTCCACGACGAATCGCGCGGAAGTCGGATCGGCGCGGCCTCGGCGGAATTCGCGCCGAACAAGCCGGCCTGACCCGTTTCACGCTGCTCGTGAGCGCTTGCCGCATGCGCCAGGATCGTCTCTGCGCCTGCGAACACGGCCGCGCGCTCGGGCTTGATGCTGTCGAAGGCACCGGCTCCGGCGAGGCTCTCGAGCTGTCGTCGGTTGAGCAGCCGCGGGTCGATTCGCGCTGCAAAATGCTCGAGGCTCGCAAAGGGCCCTGAGCGCTCGCGCTCTTCGACGAGCGCCTCCATCGCTTTCTCGCCGACGCCCTTGAGCGCACCGAGCGCATAGCGCACGGCGCCGTCCTCGACGATGAAGGAGGCTCCGCTTGCGTTGATGTCGGGCGGCAGGCATTCGAGCCCGCCGCGGCGCATGTCCTCGACGAACATCGCGAGCTTGTCGGTGAGCGCGATATCGAAGCTCATCGAGGCGGCGTAGAACTCGGCGCGGTGATGCGCCTTCAGCCAGGCGGTCTGGTACGTCAGCAGCGCGTAGGCCGCAGCGTGGCTCTTGTTGAAGCCGTAGCCCGCGAACTTGTCGATCAAGTCGAACAGTTCGTTGGCTTTGCGCTCGGGAATGCCGTTGTGCTCGGCGCAGCCTTTCACGAACGTCGCGCGCTGGGCATCCATTTCCGACTGGATTTTCTTGCCCATCGCCCGGCGGAGAAGGTCAGCGCTGCCGAGCGAGTAGCCGGCGAGGATCTGGGCCGCCTGCATCACCTGTTCCTGGTAGACGATGATGCCGTAGGTCCCTTTGAGGATGCCTTCCAGCAGCGGATGCGGATATTCGATCGGCTCCTCGCCGTTCTTGCGCCGTCCGAACATGGGAATGTTGTCCATCGGGCCGGGCCGATAGAGCGCGTTGAGCGCAATGATGTCCTCGAACACGGTCGGCTTCACGGCCGACAGCGTGCGCCGCATCCCTTCGGATTCGACCTGGAACACTCCGACCGTGTCGCCGCGCTGGAGGAGGTCGAAGACCTCCGGGTCGTCCCACGGCAGTGCGCTGAAATCGACCTCGATGCCTTGATCGGCGAGGAGGCGCTGGCCCTCCTTCAGCACCGACAGCGTCTTCAGGCCGAGGAAGTCGAACTTCACCAGCCCCGCCGCCTCGACATATTTCATGTCGAACTGCGTGACCGGCATGTCGGAGCGCGGATCGCGATAAAGTGGGACCAGCTCGTCGAGCGGACGGTCGCCGATTACCACGCCCGCGGCGTGGGTCGAGGCGTGCCGCGGCAGCCCTTCGAGCTTCATCGCAAGGTCGAACAGCCGCTTGACGTCGGCATCGTCCTTGTACTCGGCGGCAAGCTCGGAAACGCCGTTCAGCGACCGCTCCAGGGTCCATGGGTCGGTCGGATGGTTGGGGATCAGCTTGGCGAGGCGGTCCACCTGCCCGTACGGCATCTGCAGCACGCGGCCGGTGTCCTTGAGCACCGCGCGCGCCTTGAGGCGGCCGAAGGTGATGATCTGAGCGACCTTGTCGCGGCCATACTTGCGCTGGACGTAGGCGATCACCTTGTCGCGATGGGTTTCGCAGAAATCGATGTCGAAGTCCGGCATCGACACGCGCTCGGGGTTGAGGAAGCGCTCGAACAGCAGGCCGAGCGCAAGGGGATCGAGATCGGTGATGGTCAGCGCCCAGGCGACGACCGATCCCGCACCCGAGCCGCGCCCCGGACCCACCGGGATGTCGTTCGCCTTGGCCCATTTGATGAAATCGGCGACGATCAGGAAGTAGCCGGCAAAGCCCATGCCGGTGATGATCTCGAGTTCGTAGTCGAGCCGCTCGCGGTAAAGGGCCTTGTCATCCTCCGAGCGGCCGTCAAGGCGCAGCTGCAGGCCCGCCTCGGCATCGCCGCGCAGCTGCTCGTCCTCATTGTCGCCGAGGCGCGGAAGGATGGGCCTGCGTTTGGGCGCCGCAACGGCGCAGCGTTGGGCGATCACGCTGGTGTTCGCGAGCGCCTCCGGCAGGTCTTCGAACAGCTCCGCCATTGCCGCGCCGTCCTTGAGCCAGGCGTCGCCGGACGAGGTGATGCGGTCGGCGCTTTCGACATAGGCCGAGCCCGCGATGCACAGCATCGCGTCATGCGCCGCGTGGAACGACGGATCGGGGTAGGCTGCCGGGTTTGTCGCGACGAGCGGCAGCTCGCGCGCGAAAGCCAGCTCGATCAACGCCGCCTCGGCAGTCTCCTCGATGCCGTCACCGCGGCGCGAAATCTCGACATAGAGGCGGTCGGGGAACAGCGCCTGGAGGCGTTCGAGATAGGCCTCCGCCCGCTCCCGCTGGCCGTCCGCAATCAGCCGCGCGAGCGCGCCTTCTCCCCCGGCGGTGAGCGCGATCAGTCCGTCGCTTTGGCCATCGAGAGTGGCGAACGGCACATGCGGGTCCTCCTCGATCGGACGGTCGAGGTGCGCCGACGAAACGAGCTTGCACAAATTGGCGTAGCCATGCTCGTCCTTCGCTAGCAGGACGAGCCAGTCGATTCCGCCTTCGCCGCCAAGCTTCGGAGGGCGCGCCACCGCCAACATGGTGCCGACGATCGGCTGGACGCCCTTCGCGATGCAGGCGTCGCTGAACGGCATGACGCCGTAGAGGCCGTTGCGATCGGTGACGGCGATCGCCGGAAAGCCGAGCTTCGCCGCACGATCGGCGATAGTCTTCGGCTCCATCGCGCCTTCCAGCATCGTGAAGGAAGAGAAAACGCGAAGCGGAATGTAGGGCTGAGTCACGCGCCGGTTATGCGGTTTTCAGCGCCGCCGCGGCAAGCGAGGAGGCGCCACTTATCCACGGCTTATCGCGGCGGACTCCAGCGCCCTTCCATGATGTCGCGGATCTCGCGCATCCGGCCGACATAGGCATCCGCGATGCACGACCGGTTCGGGCAGCGGTCGCGGTAAGTGAGGAAGTGGTCGCGAGTTCGCTGAAGGAGGGCTTTCTGCTCGGGAGAGGCACCCGCGATCGCCTGACGGTATTGGGTCGCCATGTTCTGATCGAGCGCGGACAAGCCGGCGTCGGAGCAGACGGATATCTCGCCACTCGAGCGCGCCTTCGAACAGTCGAAGCTCGGCCGCCCGGCATAGCTTGTCTTGGGCCCCGCAACCTTGTTCGCCGACTGAGACGCGGCGACGTTCGCCTCCGGCTGCTCGGCCGGAGATTCCTCGGGTACTGCCGGCGCGGCCTGCGCCGGCCGCTGCTCGACGCGCGCGAGCGTCGCGAGCGGCGTGACGATCGCGTCGGCATTGCGCAGCAGCACCACGTTGCCGCTGCCGTCGGCCGCCGGCTGGATCGTATAATCGACGTCCGAAGTGAGCGTGTGACGACCGCCGACGACGGCGACGCTCGGCGGCAGGTCGAGCGACAGCGAGCCCGAGCAGTTCACTGCGCCGGTAGAATCGTCCTCGCTCTCCATCACGGGATTTTCCATCCGGACGACGGCATAAGCGGAAAGCTGGTCGAAGGCGGACTGGTCGCTTCCGCGAAGCTGCGCCGCGCGGCGGAACAGCTCGCGCTTGATGAGGTCGTAGGTGCGCTTGTCAGCGCACAATTTCTCCGGCTCGGGCGCCTTCTGCTGTTCGCTTTGCGAGATCTGGTTGCCGGTCAGCTTGTCCTGGTCGCCGTTCCTCGTGCTGGCGAAATAGGCGATGAGCCCAAGGAGGATGATTAGCGCGGCGATGAGCGCAAGGGTCGTCCAGTTGGGACTGCGCCCCGACCGCCGGACGTCGCTTGGTTGCTCAGGTTCGCTCATTGCAGAACGCCTTCGTGTAACCTCACCACCCGGTCCATCTTGCTCGCGATCCGTTCGTTGTGCGTCGCGACGAGCGCGGCGCTCCCTTCGCCCCGGACCAGGTTGAGGAACTCGTTGAAGACCGCGTCCGCGGTGTGCTCGTCGAGATTGCCGGTCGGCTCGTCCGCGAGCACCAGGGGCGGCTTGTTGGCCAGCGCCCGTGCGACTGCGACGCGTTGCTGTTCGCCGCCCGACAGCTTCGACGGCCGGTGGTCGAGACGTTCCGATAGTCCGAGCGCGCCGAGCAGGTCCTGAGCCCTCTGCCGTGCCGCATCGGCCTCGGCGCCGCGGACCAGTTGCGGAAGCACGACATTCTCCACCGCGTTGAATTCGGGCAGCAGGTGATGGAATTGGTAGACGAAACCGAGCAATTCCCGCCTGAGCCGGGTCCGGCCTTCGTCGTCGAGCTCGGCTGCTTCCTCGCCGCTCAACCGGATCGATCCCTGAAACCCGCCTTCGAGCAGTCCGACCGCCTGAAGCAAGGTCGATTTGCCCGAGCCGGACGGGCCGAGCAGGCCGACGATCTCGCCCGGTTGAACCGCCAGATCGACTCCGCGAAGCACCTCGATCGTGACATCCCCCTGCGTGAAGCTGCGCTTCAAGTCGCGCGTGACGAGGACGGGCTCACTCATAGCGAAGCACCTGCACCGGGTCGGTGCTCGCCGCCTTGTAGGCGGGATAGAGCGTCGAGAGGAACGACAGAACGAGCGCGATGATGATGATCGCGGCGACCTCGAACGGATCCGGCTTCGCCGGCAGGTCGGTGAGAAAGCGGACCGAGGGGTCCCACAGGTTCTCACCGGTGATCACCTGGATGAAGTTGACGACGTCCTGGCGGAAGTAAAGGAAGATGGCGCCGAGGATGACGCCGAGAACGATACCGAGCGAGCCGATGGTCACTCCGACGGTCATGAAGACCTTCATCATTCCGCGCCGGCTTGCGCCCATTGTGCGCAGGATCGCGATGTCGCGAGTCTTCGCCCGAACCAGCATGATCAGCGAGGAAAGGATGTTGAACACCGCGACCAGCACGATGAGCGAGAGGACGACGAACATCGCCACGCGCTCGACCTCGAGCGCCTGGAACAGCGCCGAGTTCATTTGCCGCCAGTCGGTGATCACGCCCTTGCCCTGCACCACCTTCTGAAGCGGCGCGAGGATCTCCTGGACCTTGTCGGGATTGCTAGTCTGGATCTCGATCATCCCGACCTGGTCCCCCATCAGCAGAAGCTCCTGGGCATCCTGCATCGGCATGACCACATAGGCTTTGTCGTAGTCGTACACCCCAATCTCGAAAATCGCTCCTACGGTGTAGGTGACCTCGCGCGGAACGGTGCCGACGACCGTCGAGCGCCCTTCCGGGTTCCACAAGGTGATCTGACTTCCCGGATAAGCGCCCAGCGTGTCGGCGAGACGCGAGCCCAAAGCGACGCGGCCGCTACCCGGCGTGATCGAACGGATGTCGCCGGCAAGCACGTTCGAGGTAATCGTCTTGTTCGCACGGATGTCCTGGACGCGCATGCCGCGTACGAGCACGCCTTCGAAGCGTCCGTTTGCGGTGGCCATCAGCGGTGTGTCGATGAGCGGCAGGACCGAGGTGACGCCCGGCGTCTTCTTGGCCGTGTCGGCAATCTGCTGCCAGTCGGCCAAGCGGCCTTCATAGCCCTGCACCACCGCGTGGCCGTTCAAGCCGACGATCTTGTCGAACAGCTCGGCGCGAAACCCGTTCATCACGCTCATGACGATGATCAGCGCCGCGACGCCGAGCGCGACCGCGATCAGGCTGATGCTGGCCACGAGGAAGATGAAGCCCTCGCCTTTGCCTGGCAGTAGGTACCGGCGAGTGAGCATGCGCTCGGCACGGTTGAGAATCATTCGGTAAGCCTCGCGACAGCGGACTCGAGGCTCAGCTCCTCGCGCTCTCCCGTTGAACGGCGCTTTAACTCGACTGTTCCGTTGGCGATCCCCCGCGGCCCGACGATGACCTGCCATGGAAGCCCGATCAG
>Ga0070683_100005213_pt1 | contig 10820 bp, 12 predicted proteins | sample KBSC713LmetaG_FD_64662 | JGI IMG/M metagenome (GOLD analysis project Ga0070683, IMG submission 64662) | Corn rhizosphere microbial communities from Kellogg Biological Station, Michigan, USA - KBS C7.1-3L metaG | ecosystem: Host-associated > Plants > Roots > Rhizosphere ...
CGATCGCTGATCATTTTTCGCCGGAAGCTACCACGGAAAAATACGCGGAGGTGTACCGCATGGTGCTGGCCGGATCGTGATGCGTGGTCGCCCGACCCTCAACGGGACCCGGAACACGCCCCAACGTGCAGGTGAATCAGCATGGGATCGTGGACGCTGTCGTTTCTGAGAGAGTCGGCCAGGCGAATGAGCCTGGCCTCGGCAGTCCGCCTCCGGAACTATCTGATGCGAGAACGCTCAGGTCAGTTGCGTGCTGATGCTGTTCTGTCGCTTCGCCTGAAGCGCCCCTTTCAGGCAGAGATTTCCCTGCGCGAGCGCGGGTCCGATCTGGCAACCTTTCAGGAGATCGTCGTGGAGGAAGTCTACGACGTGGTGGTCGGAGCGGTTGAAAACATCGAGACAGTAGTCGACCTGGGCGCGAACATCGGGCTGGCTTCGCTTTACTTCGCCAGCAATTATCCGACCTGTCGACTGCTCTGTGTCGAGCCGAATGCTGGAACCTACGAGCTATTGAACAGGAATCTGAGTCCACTCAATCGTTCAGGGCGGTGCAGGACATTGAAGGCTGCAGTCTGGGGTAGTCACCAGCGGCTCGCGCCCATCGACGAGATCCCGGCGGACAGATATAGCGCGTTTGCAGTGCGCGCCGCTTCGACAGACGAACCATCAGTCGTGGAAGGCTACACCATGACGGAGATCATGGACTATTCCGGTTTCGACCGAGTGGATCTTCTCAAGGTTGACATCGAAGGGGCGGAGCGCGAGTTGTTTTCCATGCAGGACTTGTCGTGGTTGGCGCGCGTTGGGGCGATTGCCATCGAGTTTCACAACGACTCGCGAGCGGCGAGCGAGTTTGACGAGAAGGTGATTCGATACGGATTTGAAATCGTGCCGAGTGAGCATCCGCACACCGTCCTGGCCCGGAAAGGTTAGCGCAGGGTGCGCAGGAGCGATCGCCTGCACGTGTGAGTGCTGGCTGGCGCGATTCACTGCAGCAGCGTGTTCCGGAGGATCAGGAGCGCGACGCTGAAGTAGATGACCAGCCCCGTGACGTCTACCAGCGTCGCCACGAACGGCGCCGACGCGCTTGCCGGGTCGAAGCCGAGTCGCCTGAGCAGGAATGGGAGCATCGAGCCAGCGAGCGAGCCGAAGGTGACCACACCGACGAGCGCGCCACCCACTGTCAGTGCGACGAGCGGCCAGTGCACGCCGTAATTGTACCACCCGAGCTTCTGCCACAGCGCGATGCGAATGATGCCGATCACCCCGAGGATCGCCCCGAGCGCGACACCGGCCGGAAGCTCGCGCAGTGCGACCCGCCACCAGTCCGCGATCTCGACCTCGCGCAGCGCGAGCGCCCGGATGATCAGCGACGTGGCCTGCGAGCCCGAGTTGCCGCCTGAGCTGATAATGAGCGGAATGAACAGCGACAGCACGACAGCTCTCGCAATCTCACCCTCGAAATGTCCCATGGCGGTGGCGGTGAGCATTTCGCCAAGGAAGAGCGCGCAGAGCCACCCTGCGCGTTTCTTCACCATGCGGGAAAAGGAGATCTTGCTGTACGGCTCGTCGAGCGCCTCCATGCCGCCGAACTTCTGAACATCCTCGGTCTGTTCGCGGACGATCGCGTCGATCACGTCATCCACCGTGACGATGCCGAGGATATGGCCACCTTCATCCGTCACCGGCACGGCGAGCAGGTTGTACTTCGAGATGAGCCGGGCGACGTCCTCGCGATCCGTCGTGGGCGTCACGGACAGCGGTGCGCGCTGCCTGCCGATACTCCCCACCTGCTGCTGGCGATCGGCGGCCAGTATCAGGTCGCGCAGCGAGACGACGTGTACCAGCCGCTGATCGCCCGGGTCGAGCACGTAGATGGCATAGATCGTCTCCTTGGCACGGCCGACCTCACTGATGTAATCGAGCGCCCGCTGCACCGTCCACGTCGTGGGCATCGAGACGAACTCCGTCGTCATGATGCCGCCCGCCGTCTCCGGGTGATAGCGGAGCAGGAGGGTCAGCGACTGGCGTGTCGGCGAGTCGAGCAGGCGCAGGAACCGCGAGCGGTCCTTATCCGGAAGCTCCCGGAAGAGGTCCGCCTGCTGGTCGGCCGACATGGCTTCGATGAGGGCGGATGCGTCCCGCTCTTCCATGTGCTGGATGACGCCGGAGCGATAACGCTCGAGTTCGGGTTCGTCGAAGACCTGCACGCCGAGATCGAAGGGAAGTGCCGCCATCACCTTCGCGGCAGCGTCCGGTGGCAGATCGCGCAGCGCCTCGGCGATGTCGGCCGCGCGCATCCCCGCGATGGCGTCGGCCAGCTCGGTGGGATCGCGGTGCAGCAGATAGAGGAGCTCGCCCGCGGAGCTCGGAGGGGCTGGCTCGATGCTCACAGGGCTCATGGTCTCCTCACCGTGGATTGCGCCGGCGTGTGATCGAAAGGGGCTGTGTGGTGGCAGACATGATACTGGCGCAGACGCGATCTCCGCCACGCCTCCCCCGTTCGGCCGATCGTCGCGGCGCATGCGCCACCGCATCGTTCACTCCAGGGCCCTACACAACGGAGTGTACGCATGCCGAAGACATCCACCTCACCGGGCGACCTCGTCGCCCTGTCGCAGACCCTTGCGGACGCCGTGTCGAGCGCGGGACGTGCGCTCGTGTCCATCCATGCGCGTCCGCGCATCCCGTCGTCCGGCATCGTGTGGCGCGCGGGCGCGATTGTCACCGCTGACCACACCATCCGGAACGAGGACGGCGTTCGCATCACGCTCGATGACGGACGCACCATCGATGCCGCGATCGCCGGCCGCGATCCGGCTACCGACCTGGCCGCGCTCACGGTCGATGCCGCGTACACGACGCAGCACTCCACGCCTGCGCTGGGCGACTCCGATGCCATGCGCACCGGTCACCTCGTGCTCGCACTCGGCCGGGCGTCGAGAGACGTGAGTGCGGCGCTCGGCATCGTCAGTTCGACCGTCGCGGCGCAGCCTCGCACGCGCGGCCTGGGCGCGCTCGACCGGCTCTTTCGCCTGGACGTTTCGGTCTACGACGGCTTCTCCGGCGGCGCGCTCGTGAACGCGGCAGGAGAGATCGTCGGGCTCACCACCTCCGGCTTCGGCCGCGGCGCCGCGATGGCGATTCCGGCACGCGCGGTGACGCGTATCGCGGAGCAGCTCCTGGAGGGCGGACGCGTCCGTCGCGGGCATCTCGGTGTCGCCATGCAGCCGGTCCGTCTCGCGCCGGCGCAGGCCAGGGCGCTCGGGGGAGGGATCGAAAACGAGACGGGACTCATTGTCATTGGTGTAGAGCCCGACGGAACAGCCGCGCAAGCCGGCGTGCTCGTCGGCGATATCGTGCTGATGGTGGGAAATGCGCCGGTGCGTGACGTGGATGACGTGCTCGCGGCGATGGCGAATACCGGCGTGGGACAGCCGCTCACGCTCGGACTCGTTCGTGGCGGCGCGGCCGTGGACGTGACGGTGCAGCTCGGCGAGCGGCCGAGCGGGAGGCGATGAGATGTCGAGCGTGATGGAGCCGCTCTCTGGCGGTGTGTTCTCCCCGGAGACCGCGGGCGTGCCCGACCGACTGCTCGAGCGCGTCGTCGAGGTCGTCGACGGGCCCGGGATACGAATGGGAGCCGGCATCGTCTGGGACTCGGAGATGGTGGTCACGAGCGCGCACGTCGTGCATGGACGGGGTACGCACGTGAGACTCGCGGACGGCCGCGCGCTCACATCGCATGTAGCGCGGCGCGACACCGGACGCGATCTCGCGCTGCTCGCGTGCAGCGAGCTCGCGGGCGCGACGCCGGTACCGGTCGGCGATGCGGGTGCGCTGCGGGCAGGAGCGCTGGTGCTCGCCGTGGGCCATCCGCTCGGTCATACGGGCGCAGTCGCGCTGGGCATCGTCCACCGCCCGCTGGTGCGTGGCCCAAGTGGGCGGCACTGGATTGCCGCCGACGTGCGGCTCGCGCCGGGCAACTCCGGCGGCCCACTCGCCGATGCGGAAGGGCGCGTCGTCGGCGTCAACAGCATGGTGGCAGGAGGGCTGGCGCTCGCGGTGCCCAGCGAAGCCGTGGTGCGCTTCGTGGCGGGACTGGCAGCACCGCACCTGGGCGTGACCGTTCAACCCGTCGCGGTGAAGCCCCGCCACGCGCCCCCCGTGCTCGGCCTGCTGGTGATGGCCATCGAGCCGGAGAGCGCTGCCGCGCGGGCCGGATTTCTCACGGGCGACGTCATTGTGCGCGCGGCGGATGAGCCCTTCGGCGCGCCTGGCGATCTTGCCGGCGTGCTGGAAGAGGCCGGCGACCGGCTCGCATTCGACATCGTGCGCCGCGGTCACGTACGATCGGTGGACGTGACGCTTCGGCGAGCGGCCTGACGAGAGTCGCGTGACGCGCATCGCCGTCGCAGCCGCTTCAGCGCTGGCGCGTGCCGGACTGGCGGCGGCCATGCGCGAAGCGCCCTCGATCGAGATGGTGTCGACGCTGCCACTCAATGAGATGCTCGGATCGATGGCATCCGGCATGGGCCTCGACGTCCTGCTGGTGGAGCTCCCGCCAGAGAACGAGGGGGAGTGGGAGGCCGAGCTGGCGGCGCTCGCCGTCGACATCGCGCCGGCCGGGCTGGTGGTGCTCACGTCCGCCCAGGCGTCGAGCGTCGAGTGGCGTTCCTCGATCGTGAGCACGGGCGTGCGCGGCGTGATTCGGCGCGACGCGACACCGGAGACACTCGTCGCCGCGATAGTGTGCGCGGCAGCGGGGCTCACCGTCGTCGAGGGGGCGGCGACGACGGCGACACGCCCGATGCGCGTGGCACCGCACCGCTCGCGTATCGCTGACTCTCACACCGGGCAGCGCGCACTCACGCCACGCGAGCGCGAGGTGCTCGCGCTCCTCGCCGAAGGGCTCGCCCTCAAGGTGGTCGCGGCCCGGCTCGGAATCTCCGAGCATACGGTGAAGACGCACGTGGGATCGCTCTACGAGAAGCTTGGGGCATCGTCGCGCGCCGAAGCGATCATGGAGGCTGCGCGGCGCGGGCTCGTGATGTTCTGAGCTGAGCGACGCGCGCCATATGGCGAGCCGACCCGGCTCATCGCGACCGCGCGCAGCCTCGCCGCTCGACTCGATCCTTCGCCTTCGCCTCCTGCGTCGTCTGCCATTGCATATTGCCCGGCGCATCGGCGCCGCCACAGGCCAGCGGGACAATGTGATCCACTACATGGTCCGGCCACCCATGCGCGTGACCGGTCTGCCGCATGAACTGGTCTTCTGCCTCCGCGCTCCGCCGGAGTCGTCCCCGCGAATTGCGCGCACCAGGCGCATGCGGGACGCGCGCGCGCGGAGCATGTGCACGCGGCGCCCGTGCATGGGGCGCGCGTGGATGCGACACCCGTGGCGAGCGATACGTGCGCGGCGCGTGTGTTCGCGGCCGATAGCTCCGCGGGTGATAGCTCCGCGTGCGTGAGGAATGTGACGAGTGGCCGCGGCGGCAGCAGGCGGGCTGCGACGCGGACAGCGACATCGCGCTGGCGCCGCTCGCGGACAGGGCGAGCGCCAGCAACAAAAGGACGATCCGGCCAGCGCGCATCGGGACCTCCGGAGAACAGATCAGGGTGTGGAGTCATGGTATAGCGCCGGCATATGACAGTCGAAATTCGCCCGCATGCGTCCCACGACTCGACACTACCGGATGGTCACTCGCATTAATTCCCTCTTGCTGCGCCTCGTTCAGCATGGCGGGACGAGCGACCGGCGCGGGCGGTTCCGCTGACGAGTATCCGCATATTCCGCGCACTTGCACGCGGAATACCGAATTGTTACTATTCCGCGTATATGTGCGCGGAATAGTAACAGCCAGTCCCGATCGCGCACAATCACGCGGAATAGATCACCGCCACTGCCCGAGGTCGCCATGCCACGCGCGGTCCCACGTCTTGCCCTCCCTGAGCTCCCTGCCCCGCGTGTGAACACGCTGACGCACGGCGTGCGTGTACTGGATGCAGTCGACATCGGCATGGTACTGCGCTGGACACGCGGAGTGCGTCAACTCCCGCAGGACGAGGTCGCCGCGTCGCTCGGGGTCAGTCCTGAACTGCTGCGAGGAATGGAGCGCGGCGACCGCGGCGTACGACTGCAGACGGCGCTCGATGTCCTGGCGCGTCTCGGCTACGACGTGGTGCTCGTGCCGCGCGATCCGGCTCTCTCACTGCGCGAGCATGGTACGCCACCCACCACGTCGCGACGCCGGCCATGAACCCGGCCACGCGAGAGTCTCGCCTTCAGGTCTTCAAGGAAGACCGGCGCGTGGGAATGCTCAGCAGTGATACCGCGGGGCGTATCACGTTCACGTACGACGAAGATGTTCTCGAGGATCCCTCGGCCGTCGTGAGTGTGCGGCTGCCTGTACGACGCAAACCATATCCGGACCATCAGGCGCTTCCATGCTTCGAGAACCTCCTCCCGGAAGGAGAGCTCCGTTCGCTCCTTGCGACGTCCGTCCACCTTTCAGTGGGAGACATCGTCGGCCAGCTCGGGGTGTTCGGTGGGGAGTGCGCGGGCGCCCTGTCGCTCTGGCCGGAGGGATCCGCGCCGTCACGAACTCCAGAGTACCGATCGTGTACCGCGGCCGAGATTCGCGGCACATTCGGTATGGCGCGCGGCCGGGCGCGGCTGGCCCGCGCGCTACGACTCGGACGTCTGTCGATGAGCGGCACGCAGGACAAGGTCGTGCTGTACCGCCGTCCCGCGATTGGCCCCGGTGCCCGTGGCGGTTCGCCTCAGTACAGGTTGCCCGTGGCCGGGGCACCGAGCACAGTCCTGGTGAAGCGCGATCGCTCGCGCTTCCCGGGACTCGTGCAGAACGAGCTGGCCGCAATGAGCCTCATGGAGGCGGCGGGCGTACCGACGGCATCGCATGCGCGACATGCGCTTGACAGCACCCTGTATGAAACCGCGCGATTCGACCGAGCGCTCCTGCCGGACGGGACTGTCATGCGCCAGCACGCGGAGGATGGATGCCAGCTCACCGGCCGCGCCTCCGTGGCCAAGTACGCGCAGCGGGGAGGCCCGACGTTCGCGGATTTCATCGCGGCGCTTGCACGCTACGGCGCCGACCCACTGGAGGACGGCGAGCGACTCTTTCGCTGGGCGGTGGCCAATCTCGCGCTCGGCAATCGCGACGCGCACGCGAAGAACGTCAGCGTCTTGCACATCCAACCGATGACTATCCGCCTCGCGCCCGCATACGATGTGGTGTGCACGCTGGCGTATCCGGAGCTGGATGACGTCTTGCCCCTGCGCTTTGGCGGACAGCTCGCTCTCGCCGCACTCACGCCGCACTCACTCGTCAAAGCCGCACGTGAGTTCCGACTTGCGCCGGCGCGCGCAAGAGAGCTGACGGCGGATGTCTGCGACCGCATATCCGCATCGGTATCAACAATACTGGGAGATGTCGAACGCACAGTGGGTGAGGACGACGTCCTCCACCGCATGGAGGCCGCGGTCCGCACACAAACGGCGCTCGTGCGCAAGACGCTGCTGTCAAAGCAGAGCGTGAAATAGCAGGGGCGGCGGAGACGCTCAACGTCTGATGCGGTCCGGAGGCGGCACGGGCCCAGTGAATTCATATCGGGCTGGGGCCAAACCAATGGTCATCACGTCATCCTGCGCCGCGACGGGGAGTGCATCGGTGCGCGCGTCCAGCGCGTACATCATCACTTGGCCCGCGGCGTCGCGCTGGAATGCGACCTGATCAGAACTGGTGGAGCGGTAAGCTGCGCCCGCGAGCGAATCGCTCGTATACAGATAGGCACAGCACGGCAGTGCCACGTGGATAGTGCTCCCGACGAGGTATTCATGCCGGCCATTAATGACATTGCCGTCATCGACGGGCAGCGGGACCCCATCGATGGATCGGAGCGCCCACCACCCATTCTTCGGGAAGGGCGATGCATTCGGCTGCGTGGGGCCCCTATCGCTGCTGCAGCCGAGCGCACACGCGAGAAGCGCCACGGCAAACATGGGTCGCATGGGATGCCTCTGCCGATATGGGATATGGCCGATGGCACCTCCGCCCGGACTATGCTTGGGCTTATTGCGGTGTCCATGAAATCGGGGGAAGATCATCTGGCCATCGCTCTAGCGAGTGATCAACGAGTACTCCGGGTCACCATTGTATGAGATCACGAAGCGCGGATCCCGCATGCCGCCCTTGCCCCCCCGTGCGTTCGAGATCGCTCTTCCAGCTCCTGCCGCAGGGCGGATTGGAGAGCATGAAATCGAATTCGCGCGACGGAAACGCGTCGTTGGAGATCGTGGAGTACGCCGGTCCGCCGACAATTTTGTCCGCTGCCTCGCCTTCAACGTGGAGCATAAGGTCGGCCTTGGCAAAAGATCAGCTTCGCCATGAGCCGCGCCGCATCGCGCGGCGTCCAGTGCTCGCCAGCCTCCTCGCTGTTCTCTTCGTTGGAGCGGCGCACCAGCTGCTCGAAGATCGGGCCTGCCTGCTACGGCCGGGCAAGCAATGCAGGACCTCGGGACTCTGGGAGGAGCGCGGAGCAGTGCGGATGGGATAAGTGTCCCGGGCGAAGTCGTCGGGACGAGCTTGACCAGCTCCGGGGCCACTCATGCCGTACTGTGGACACCATGATTTCGCGCCGCCGTCACCCATACCAGGTCCCCAAACGGATACGAGAGCGGCACCCTCGCCCACGGTGACCGCGCGAGCCACTGCGCCACACTGATCAGCGGGCGCGGCAGCGGGAGCCCGCGCAGCAGCGACGCCGCGTGCCCCACGCTCACCGTCTTGCGCCCGCGTGTCCAGTCGACCACGTCGAGCCCCACGCGGTGGAGCAGCGCACGGATCGACGCGCTGGTCTCGAGCCATACGACTGTAGGCGGCGCAATCACCTGCCAGCGCCTGCCCGCCAGTCGGGCGACGAGCGCATCGCGTCGCCAAGTCTCCTCGAACAGAAAGCCTCCAGGCGCGAGCGCCTCGGCCGCATGCGTCATGGCCCGAGCCAGGTCGGGCACGTGCGAGAACACCTGGCACACGCTCACGACGTCGAATCCGTCGGGATGCTGCGCCAGCGCTTCATGCACGTTGTCGAAAATCTCGAGGCCAAGGCTCCGAGCTCGCTCGGCGGCCAGTGACGCGGGCTCGACGCCGGCCACCGACCAGCCCTGCATGCGCGCCTCGTCGAGCATGTACCCGTACGCGCACCCGATATCGAGCAGCGCGCCCGCCGCGTGCCCGCGACGGCTCCGGGCGATGCGCGCAAGCCGGCGCCGCGCGTTGAGCCGATGCAGTGGCTCGTCGGCGGCGTAGTTGTCGTAGCCGCCCGGCACCTGCGCATCCTCGAAGTATCCCGCACCAAAGCAGGCAAGCAGATCCTGCGCGGATGGCAGCGGGTTCATCCGCGCGAGGCCGCACCGCACGCATGCAACGTAGGTTGCCCCCGGTATGCTGAAGAGCGGCCGACTCCTGTTCTCGCCGCACGCCGGGCATCCCGGCTCCGTCGTCGCCACAACCTTCCATCCAGCGCGTCCTGCCGACTGCGAATTTCATTCGACTCTTCGGCCGCGCACGACGTGCGGCCGACGGTCGCCGCCGGCGCCCGCAGCAATGCCACGAATCACAGGGGTGCATGCGTGGTTCCGCGAGCTCCCGCACACCAATCCTTGACTCCCCCCACGGCCGCACGATCTTCTCATCGCTGGCAACTCCTGTTCGGAGCCAAGCACCGGGCTCTGGAGTGGCCGCCACCGCGCAGTCCTGTATCACAGCCGCTCCCATTTCTCAGAGGTCAGGACAGTACTCCAGATCTCACGACTCGCCCGCACCGCCGGCACACTGTTTCTGCTCCTCACGGCGGCCTGCTTCGGCGCGCAGCGCTATCAGCCCGCACCGCTCCCGTCCGGCGAGCAAGCGGCCGCGCAATTCACTGATCGACATTTGAACGATCCCGCGCTCACGCTGTTCGTATTGCCCACGCTCGCGCTGAAGTTCGGGCGCTTTGGCGAGGGACAGTGAGGGGGGTGAGGGGGGTGAGAGAGGTGAGGGTGCCGGACGGTGTGCACCCGGATGCAGCCAGGCTCGCCAGGTCATTGGACTGGGCGAGCCTTCAATTATCAGCCACTACAGTGGTGCTCAGAGCACATTCGTAGCTGCATCTGGTTCGGCGAGATGCGGCCCGCGCAGTTCCGATGCAACTGCGGAACTGGCGTCCTGTGCCAATGGAGGTGAAGGCGCGGGGATGCCGAACGTGAACCGATCCTTCAGCGACAACAACGGAGACTCCAGGACTCTCCAACTCGTCCACGCAATGACGAATGATGCCGCGATCAACACCGAACCGTACGCCGCCCACGATGGAAGACGTGATCCCCAGAGGGATGGGATGCGTACGCGCGTCCAGAGCAGATCCAGAACCGTTGTCAGCGGATAATGAACGATATAGAGGCAGTACGAGTACTTGCCCAGCGCGCGCAGCGACCGGCCAGAAAACAGCCGGGCTATCCACGGCGTCTCGCCCCGAGCGTCCAAAGTCGACGCAATCAGCGCCCCCATCCCAAGTGCGACCACGCTGTAACCCACAGTCTGCATCAAGCGACCGTGGCTTCCGTCGCTCCCTGACAGCGCGACGGCGATGAAGACCGCGACGGCGCCGGCGCCTACCCAGCCGCTAAACGCGTGGACGTGCGCCCATTTTTCGCGGTCGCCCTGGTACATCAAGGCGACGAGCGCACCGACGCCCAACACATCCACGCGCGAGATTGACAGCGTGTACGCGGCTGTCGCGCCTGCAGCCGGGGC
>Ga0070683_100005217_pt1 | contig 10815 bp, 5 predicted proteins | sample KBSC713LmetaG_FD_64662 | JGI IMG/M metagenome (GOLD analysis project Ga0070683, IMG submission 64662) | Corn rhizosphere microbial communities from Kellogg Biological Station, Michigan, USA - KBS C7.1-3L metaG | ecosystem: Host-associated > Plants > Roots > Rhizosphere ...
TCCCACGCCCACAGCTGCCGCGTCCGGTCGGTGCGGAGGTACAAGACGTAGATGCCCAGGAGGAGGAACGGCACGATGATTCCCGCCAGCAAGCGGGTTGTCGGGTAGATCCGGTCTCGGGCAACGATCATGCCGATATCGTCTCGGCGGCCGGGCCGAACGTTTCATGATCCGTCCACGGTGCGGAACAATGCAACGCTATGGGATTACGGGCCGAAGCCGACGCGGTGGTCGCCGCCCACCGTGCGGCGATGCGACGCTTTGCCGCCGCCGGGGTGCAAAGCGGCGTGCTGGAGGCCGGCGAGCCGGGCGCTCCGCCGGTGCTCTGCCTGCACGGCGTGCCGACGTCCGCGTTCCTCTACCGCAAGGTCATCATCGAGCTGGCCCAGCGCGGCTTCCGCGGGTTGGCGTTCGACCTGCCGGGGCTCGGCGTCGCGGACCGCCCAGCCGACTTCGACTACACCTGGACCGGCTTGGGCCGGTTCGCCGCCGCGGCGGTCGACGCGCTCGGCCTGGACCGGTTCCATCTCGTGGTGCACGACATCGGCGGTCCGGTCGGCTTCGAGCTCACCGCCCGGATGCCGGCGCGGGTCCTGTCGCTCACGATTCTCAATACGCTGGTCGCCGTGGGGTCGTTCCGGCGGCCTTGGGTGATGGAGCCGCTGGCGCACCGAGTCATCGGCCCGCTGTGGCTGGCGTCGATGCGCCCGCGGCTGTTCCTGCTGCTGATGCGCCGGCTCGGCGTCGAGCACCACGCGCAGGTGAGCGACGCCGAACTGCTTGCCTACCTTCGGCTCCTGCTCGAGGGCGACGGCCGCGACGACGACGGCCGCGGGGACGACGGCCGCGGGGACGACGGCCGCGACGACGACGGCCGCGACGACGACGGCCGCGACGACGACGGCCGTGGGGGCGAGGGCCGCGAAGGCGAGGGCCGCAACGGCGGCGGCCGCAACGACGGCGGGCAGGCGTTCCTGCGGATCATGCGGGGCTTCGAGCGGACGGCGGAGAAGGACGCGCTGTACCGATCGGTGGTCGGCGACCACCGCCGGCCGCGCCAGGTGCTGTGGGGCGCACTCGACCCGACGCTACGGCTGAAGCCGATGGGTCAACTCGCGGCCGACATCGCCGGCGTACCGGCGAAAACCGTGCCCGGCCGCCACTTCCTGCAGGAGGACAACGCGCCGGCCATCGCAGAGGCGGTCGCCGCGCTCGTCAGCAACTGAAACGCATCTTCGCCGAATTGTCGATCATCGCCGGCCGCGTCCGCCTACGCTAACGCTGTGTTGTCGGTACGGCGCCGCCGCTTCACGCTGCGGGCGCACCTGCTGGTGCTGGTCGCCCTCTACATCGCGGCCGCCGGCGCGGGTGTCGGCTACGGCTGGGTGCAGGCCGACCGCGACGCCCGGGCCAACGCGGTGGCCGACGCGACGTTCGGCGCGAAACTGGCGGCGACCGAACTGGCCACCGGCATCCGGACAATGCGGGACGCCGTCGCCCAGATCGTCGCGACCCCGAACGTCATGAAGACCCTGGCCGAGGTGCCGGGCTCCTGCTCGCTTTCGCTCTCACTCGATGGCGGCCCCGACTCGGCGCACATCGACGTGCTGACCGACCACGGCGCCGTGGCCTGCTCGTCGCGCAAGTCGGCGGGCGATTACCGTACGGCGCCGTGGCTCGCCGCCGCGAAGACCGGACCGCAGTTGCAGGCGCCGGTCGCCGATCCTCGCGTCGGCGGCATGGCGGTGGTGTTCACCGGCCCCATCCCGGGCGGCGGCATCGTCGCCGGCTTCATCAACCTGGATCTGGTCGGGCCCCTGCTGACCGGGCTGTTCGGCGGCCCGCACCGGCTCGAGTTCCTGGTCACCACGAGCGACGGCGGCACCGTGCTGGCCCGGTCGGTCGAGGCAACGCGGTGGGTCGGCAAGACCACCACCGGTACCCCGTTCCACCCGTCCGGTCCCGGCGAGCACCGGGACCTGACCGGCATCCGTCGCGAGTACGGCGAGGTCACCGTGCCGGAGGCCGGCTGGCGGGTGTACGCCGGGGCGGCGCTCGGCCAGTCGCTGGCCGCCAGCCGCCGGCTCGCCGTCCGGGAGTCGGCCATCATCGCGGTCGGACTGTTCGTCGCGCTCGCCGCGACCCTGCTGGTGTATCGCCGGATCACTCGCCCGATCGGCCGGCTGCGGCAGGCGGTCCGTGACGCTGCCGGGGCCGGCGACGGTGGCGTCGTCGAGACCGGTGGACCGGCCGAGGTCGCCGAGCTCGCGCAGGAGTTCAACGACCTGACCGCCGCCGTCGAGCGCGAACTGAACGAACGGCGCCTCGCCGAGGACGCGGCCCGCGAGATGGAGCACAACTACCGCCAGCTCTTCGACGGCAATCCCTATCCCACCTGTGTACTCGCGGCCGATACGCTGGAACTCCTCGACGTCAACGAGGCCGCGATCGCCCACTACGGCTACTCCCGCGACGAGTTCCTGCGCCGCACGATGGCCGATCTCGGTCCGGCCGAGGACGGGCCCGCGCTGACGCAGGCGATGGCGAACGCGGCGACGATCGACGTCGTGGGGCCGCTCCGGCAGTACACGTCAAAAGGCACCATGATCGAGGTGAACGTGGTGTCGCATGCGTTGTCGGTCGGCGGCCGGAAGGTCCGCTGCGCGGTGATCGAGGATGTGACCGCCAGGGCCCAGCTCGAACGGCGGCTGCAGCAGTCCCAGCGCCTCGAGAGCCTTGGCCAGCTCGCCGGCGGCGTGGCGCACGACTTCAACAACCTGCTCAACGTCATCGTCGGTTACAGCAGCCTCGCCGTCGCCGAGCTCGCGGAGGCCGCCGCGAGCGATCCGCACTGGCAGGGCGTCCACGACGACGTCGCGCAGATCCAGGGCGCCGTCGACCGGGCGACCACGCTCACCCGGCAGCTGCTCGCATTCGCGCGCGCCGAGGTCGTGCAGGCGCGGGCCCTCGACCTCAACCGGGTCGTGACCGATATCGAGCAGCTCCTGCGCCGTACGCTCGGCGACGATGTGCGGCTGGCCACCCGCTATGCCGCCGAGCCCGTGCCGGTCTACATCGACCCCGGCCAGCTGGAGCAGGTGCTGGTGAACCTGGCGGTCAACGCGCGCGACGCGATGCCCGGCGGCGGCGAGCTCACCATCGAGACCGGCATGGTCGTCCTCGACGAGTATTCCGCCGGGCAGCAACCGGGCCGGTACGCCCGCCTGCGAGTCGCCGACACGGGTACGGGGATGAACCAGGACACCGTCGACCGGGCGTTCGAGCCGTTCTTCACCACCAAGCCCAAGGGGCAGGGCACCGGGCTCGGGCTGGCCACCATCTACGGCATCGTGACCAGCGCCGGCGGCGACGTGCAGATCGACTCGGAGGTGGGTCGCGGCACGACGATCACGGTGCTGCTGCCGTGGACCGACCGGCCGCTGGTGTCGGATCAGCCGGCGACGTTCAGCGCTCGGCCGGGCAACGGCGAGACGATCCTGTTGGTCGAGGACGAACCGAGTCTGCGCGCGGTGAACGAGCGCATCCTGACCGCCGGCGGCTACCGCGTCCTGGTCGCTGAGGACGGGTTGGCGGCGCTCGACGTCGCCGCGCGGGGCGACCACCTCGACCTGCTCGTCACCGACGTGATGATGCCGCACATGTCCGGCCCCGACCTGGCCGACCGGCTGCGCGAGACCCGGCCGGACCTTCCGGTCATCTACGTGTCCGGCTACGCCGAACCGATCCTCAACATGCGCAACTCCCTGCCGGCCGGCATCACGCTGCTCACCAAGCCGGTCACCGCCGAACAGCTGCTCGACAACGTCCGCGACGTCCTCGACACCTGATCGACCCTTCACAGCGGGTTCCCAGCTTTCTCGCGTGTGCCGGTCAGCTCCGGCCCGCAGCGTGGAGGTCATGGCGACATATACGACGGGCGGCCCGTGAGCCGGGCATCATCGACGCCGGTCCGCGGACGATGGTCGATGCACCGACCCGCCGCGTCGACGACATGCGGCCGGGAGGCCGCGGGTTCCCCGAAGAAGTGGCGAAGAAGAGTCAGGATTGCGCAAGCCCGGCCGACATAGTGGCCATGAGTACGGGTACAGCAGCTCGCTGGATGGGCGTCGGAAACAGTAGCGACGCGGATGCGCTGGGGGCCGGCCGGCAGGCGGCGTCCAAGGCGGTGGCCGACCGGATGCCGGCGCTGCTCATGGTGTACGCGTCAACCGGCTACGACCTTGAGCGGCTTCTGGACGGGGTCCGTTCGTACGCGGCCGACGGCACGGTGATCGCCGGCTGCACGACGCTGGGCGAGGTCGTCCCCGGGCGGCCGGACCCCATGGTCAGCGGCGTCGTGGTGGCGGCGGCCGGCGGGCCGGGTCTGCAGGTGTCGGCTCGCGTCGGCCGGCAGGTTTCCGACCGGCGGCGGGAGGCCGGAGCGGAGGCCGCTGAGAGCGTGACCGACCTCGCCGGGCCGAACCGGATCTGCCTGTTGCTGTGTGACGGGCTGGTCGGCGAGCAGCACGACGTGGTCCGCGGGGCCTACGGGGTCCTCGGGGCGGCGGTGCCGCTGGTCGGCGGCTGCGCCGGGGACGACCTGACGTACTCGCAGACCCACCAGTTCGTCGGCGACCGCAACGGCGTGGAGATCCTGACCGACGCGGTCGTGGGCGTCGGCCTCGCCTCGGCCGGCGGGTTCGGGGTCGGCATCGCGCACGGCTGGCGCAAGGTCGGCGAGCCGGTCGTCGTGAGCAGCAGCAGCGGGGGCCGGCTGTATGAGTTCGACGGCCGCCCGGCGCTCGACGCGTACCTCGAGTGGATCGGGGCCGACCGGAGCCTCCTGGAGGACCACAAGGCATTTCGCACCCGGGCGTTCGGCAGCCCGCTGGGCATGTCGCGGCGCACCGGCGAGGACATCCGCGTGGTCCACGACGGCGACCTGAACGACGGCTCGCTGCTGTGCCTGGCCGACGTCCCGCAGGGCGCGCTGGCCTGGCTGATGGAGCCCGACGACGAGGCGATGATCAACGCCGGGGCGGTTTCCTGCACGCAGGCGATCGAGAACCTGGGCGGCGCCGACCCGGCCGGGCTCATGATCTTCGACTGCGGCGCCCGCAAGGTCATGCTCGACGGCTCCGGCATCCAGCGGGAGATCGCCGCGATCGCCGACGTCGCCGGCGGCGTGCCGTTCGGTGGTTTCTACACGTACGGGGAGATCGCCCGTACCCAGGGATCGCGAGGCATGCACCACCTGACCGTCGTCACGCTCGCCCTCGCCTAGTGGAACCGGTGTGGCCTTCCACTGGTCGATGCACCAACTGACCGAGTACTTCGCCGCGATCAACGCCTCGTCGGATGAGGACACGGCCATCCAGGTCGGCGTCGAGCGGGCCGTCGAGGCCCTCGACGCCGAGGTCGGGGCCGCGCTGCTGGATGACTCGGACCGCCTGCACGGGCTTGTCGGGCTGACCGCGACCCTGCCGGCGGCGGTGGTCGCGCCGGTCTTCCAGCAGGGCGTGTCGTCCCTGGAGCTGCCTGGGCTGGGCACCGTGCACGCGTGCGGCGCCAGCCTCGGCAGCACGGTCGGCGGCGGCCTGCTGGTCGGCCGGCTCGACGACGCGATGTCGGCCGAAGAGCGCCAGCTGCTGCAGGGCATGGCCCAGGTGCTCGGCCTGGCGCTGCGCAACCTCCGCGCGCTCGCGGTCGAGCGCTCCCTGCGGCGGGACCGGGAGCAGGAGGCCGAGCGGGTACGGGCCCGGCAGACGCTGCTCGAGACGCTGCTGGGTATCCAGCGCGCGATCTCCCACCGGGAACCGCTGCCGAGCGTGCTGGACGCCGTCACGACCGGGGCGTCCAACCTGCTCGGGCGGGTCGGGGTGGCGCTGGTCCTGGCCGATCCCACCGAGCCGACCAACCTGATCCTGGCCGCCGTCTCCCGCTGGCCGTCCGGCGCGACCCCGGCCGCCCTACGAGCCGCGGCCGCGGCGATGGCTGCCGACCGGCTGGTCGAACACACCGAATCGGACGGCCTCACGGCGGTACCGGTGCATGTGAGCGGATCGGTGACCGGCAGTCTGGTGGCAGTACACGGGGAAACGACTGAGGCGGAAGTGTTGGGCGCGTTCGCGCAACAAATCAGCCTGGCCCTCAACGACGCGCGCACGGTCGAGGCGATGCGCGAGGCCTACCGTGATCCGTTGACCGGCCTGCCCAACCGCGCGCTGTTCCTGGAACGCCTCGAACGCTCGCTCGCCGAAGCGGACCGCGGGCCATTGGTGGTCCTGTTCATCGACCTGGACCGGTTCAAGGCGGTCAACGACAGCCTCGGCCACCGCGCGGGCGACGAACTGCTCACCGAGGTGGCCGCCCGCATCCGGGAGACGCTGCGCACCTCCGACGTGCCGGCCCGGCTCGGTGGCGACGAGTTCGCCGTCCTGCTCGACGGCGGGTCGCCCGAGCACGCCTGCCGGATCGCCGAGCGGATCACCGGGCGGATCGCCGAGCCGTTCAAGATCGCCGACCGGACGGTGTGCATCGGCGCGAGTGTCGGGGTCGCTCCGAGCCCGTCCGGGGTCACCAACGCGGCCGAACTGCTCAGCAACGCCGACGTGGCGATGTACCAGGCGAAGAAGGCCGGCTCCGGGCGGGTGGTGGTGTTCGAGCCGGCCATGCACACCGCCGTGGTGACCCAGCTGGACTTCCAGGTCGACCTGCGAAACGCGTTGGCCGCCGACCAGTTCCTGGTCAACTACCAGCCCATCGTGCACCTGGACAGCGGCGGGCTCTACGGCATGGAGGCCCTGCTGCGGTGGCGGCACCCGACGCGCGGGCTGGTGCCCCCGGACGTGTTCATCCCGATCGCCGAAGAGATCGGACTGATCCACGAGATCGGCCGGTGGGCGCTGCACCAGGCCGTCGAGGAACTGGCCAACCTACGCCGCGTCGATCCGGCGCTGACCGTCAGCGTCAACTTCTCGCCGCGCGAGGTGACCGACGGCTCGTTCGTGGCCCAGGTCGTCGACGCGCTGGCGGGGGCCGGGCTACCGGCCGACCGGTTGACCGTCGAGCTGACCGAGACCGCGCTGCTGACCGATCCGGCGCTGGCGATGCGCCACCTGCGCAGCCTCAAGGAGCGCGGGGTGCGGATCTCGCTCGACGACTTCGGCACCGGCTACTCGTCGCTGTCCTACCTGCGGCAGTTCCCGGTCGACCAGCTGAAGATCGACCGGACGTTCGTGGCCGGGGTGTGCGAGTCGACCGAAGGCCGGGCCGTCGTCCAGGCCGTCGTCGACCTCGCCCGCGCGCTGAGCCTGCAGGTCGTCGCCGAAGGCATCGAGGACGCGCAGCAGCGCCAGGAGCTCATCGGCATGGGCTGCCGACTGGGTCAGGGCTATCACTTGTACCGGCCGATGCCGGCCGACGAGCTTCGCCGCCTCGTCAACTCGTAGGATCCCCTCGGCCACCAGGCCCAGCAGGACTGTCCGGACGGATGAGCACGGTGGAGGCCCGGCTACGTCAATTGACGGATCCGGTTTGTCGGGCCGCGCATACCGTTTTCCCATGCGCAAGCCGCTGCTGTTCGTGCTGGTCGTGCTCGCCAGCCTCCTGGTCGGGATGAGCGCCCGGAGCACCGCCCGGGCTGACGTGGCCGTCGATGAGATCCACTACACGTTCACCGGCGACACGTCGATCGCGCTGGACTGGCGGGGCACGGCCCAGGACGTCCGCTACGGCACGACGACCGCATACGGTTCCACCGCGACCGGATCCGCTCCACAGTGGACACCGACGTCGTCGGCCGGTCCGTTCTGGCAGGCCGAGATCGGCGGGCTGGCCGCCGGTACGACGTATCACTACTCGATCGGCAGCGGCCCCGACCACACGTTCCACACCCCGCCGACCGGCCCGTTCCGGTTCGACGCGATCGGCGACGTCGGGGACACGACCCAGTTCAGCCACCTCGCCGGCACGCTGTCCGCGATCGCCGGCGACCAGCCGTCGTTCGTGCTCATGGTCGGCGACCTCACCTACGCCAACGCCACCAACGTCACCCAGCAGGTGATCGACCAGCACTTCAACGACGTCATGGCGTTCAGCACGGCGGCCGCCTACATGCCCGCCTGGGGCAACCACGAGTACGAGTCACCGGGCGCCGACGATCTGCGCAACTACAAGGGCCGGCTGCTCATGCCGCACGCGGCGGCCTCGCCCGGCTCACCGGCGATCTCCTGCTGCGGCGACGACTGGGGCTGGTTCGACGCCGGCGGCGTGCGGTTCATCGGGTACCCGGAGCCGTACACGTCGGCCACGTGGCCGGACTGGCAGGCGCAGGCCAACACGCTGATGAGCCAGGCGCAGAGCGACCCGTCGATCAGCTACATCGTGACCTACGGGCACCGCCCGGCCTACTCGACCGGCTTCCACCCGGGCGACGCCGGCCTGGCCGGGATCCTCGACGCGCTCGGCGGCACCTACTCCAAGTACGTGCTGAACATCAACGGCCACTCGCACGACTATGAGCGGTTCCAGCCGATCAACGGGGTCAGCCACCTTACTGTCGGGACGCCCTCGTCGGAGGAACTGCCGTGGAACGGCACCGACCCGCGAACCGCGTTCCGGGCCATGCACCTGGCCCACCTGCGGGTCGACGTGGACGGCGAAGGCATGCGGATCCAGGCGATCTGCGACGAGGCGGCCAGCAAGGACGACATGACGTGCGCCGCCGGTAGCGTGCTCGACGAGTACACCATCGGCACCCCGCCACCGGCCGAGCCGGTCACCGCCTACTACACCGACAACACCAACGCGGCGTGCTCCGACACCGGCCCCGGCGACGCCGCCCAGCCGTTCTGCACGATCAACCGCGGCTCGTCACGGCTGCTGCCCGGCCAGACGCTCTACGTCGGCAACGGCACGTATCCGGAGCAGGTGACCGTGGCCAACTCGGGCACCGCCGCCGCGCCGGTCACCGTGACCGCCGTGCCCGGCGCCCAGCCGATTGTCGGCACGAGCACCCAGCAGCACGGCATCTACCTGTCCGCCCGCAACTACGTGACGATCAGCGGGCTGACCACGAGCGGCACGGCCAGCGACGGCGTGTACCTCACGAACACCGACCACGTGACGCTGTCCGGGGTCCGGGCCACCCTGTCCGGGCAGCCGAATGCGACCGGCTTCGCCAAGGGCTTCAAGCTCCTGGGCAGCACGGCGTTGACGGTGCGCGGCAGCACCGCCGACCACAACACCGACTCGGGCATCTACCTCGCCTCGGGGACCACCGGCGCGACGATCACCGGCAACCAGGTATACGCCAACGCGCGCCAGTACGTGCGCGCCGCGGCCGGTATCGACCTGCGCAGCGGCGGCAACACCGTGATCGGCAACGTGACGCACGACAACGAGGACTCGGGCGTGCAGCTCTACACCGGCAGCGACGGCAGCCTGGTCGCCAACAACGTCAGCTACCGCAACGGCGATCACGGCATCGACGACTATCAGGCGACCAACGAGCGCATCGTGGCCAACAGCGTCTACCGCAACGCCACCGCCGGCATCAACATCGAGGGCGGCTCGACCGGCGCGCTGGTGGCCAACAACGTCTCTGTCGACAATGGACTGTCCAGCCCGCGCTCGGTTGGCAACATCCGGGTCGACGCGACCGCTCAGTCGGGCACGGTCGTCAACACCAACCTGGTCTACCTGCACGCGCCGGGCGCGTACTACGAGTGGGGCACGGTCAACTACGCGACGCTGTCCGCCTTCGCCACGGCAACCGGTCAGGAGAGCCGCGGCCAGCAGGCCGACCCGCGCTGGGCCGACCCCGACGGCGGCAACTTCCACCTGACCGCCGGCTCGCCGGCCATCGACTCGGCCGACGGCGCCGTGTCCGGCGAGCAGGCGACCGACATCGCGGGCACCGCCCGCTACGACGACCCGGCCGTGACCAACGGTCCCGGCGGCATCGACGACCGCGGCGCATACGAGGCGCCGGCCGGTACCACCGACGCCAGCCCGCAGGTCGCGCTCGCCGTCACCCCCACGTCGGGCACGGCGCCGCTCACGGTGACCGCGAACGCTGCCGGGTCCACCGACGGCGACGCCACCGGCATCGCCAGCTACCGGTTCGACTTCGGCGACGGCAGTGCGGCCGGGCCGCAGCCGGCTCCCTCGGCCGGGCACACCTACGCGACCGCCGGCACCTATCCGCTGCTCGTGTCGGTGACCGACACGGCCGGGCTGGTCACGACCGCCGGTGCGGTGGTGACCGTCGGGGTGGCCGGCAATCTGGTGGTCAACGCGACGTTCGAGACCGACCTGTCCGGCTGGGCGGCGCTGGCCGGCTGCGGGCTGACCCGCGCGGCCGGCGGCCACAACGAGGGCTGGGCGGCCGACCTCAACAACCCGCTGACCTCACCGCAGACGTGCACGCTCAACGACTCGCCGAACTGGGTGGCGCGCACGGTCGCCGGGACCTACGCCGCGTCGGTGTGGGTGCGCTCGAGCGCCACCGGCGGCCAGGTGAAGCTGCGCATCCGGGAGTACAACGGGGCGACGCCGGTCAGCACCGGCACCACGACCCTCAACGTCACCACCACGGAGTGGCAACAGGTAACGCTGAACTACACGGTCCTCAGTCCCGGTTCGACGCTGGATTTGAATGTGTACGAGACAAGCCAGCCGGCCGGCAGCGACCTGCTCGTGGACGACGTGTCGCTGCGCTCGACCTGAGTTCCGAATCCGTGGTAGGGATGATGTGGTCGTATCGTTTCCGGAGTTTCTTGCGCGAAACTTGACGGAATCCGTCGCGCTCCC
>Ga0070683_100005222_pt1 | contig 10812 bp, 10 predicted proteins | sample KBSC713LmetaG_FD_64662 | JGI IMG/M metagenome (GOLD analysis project Ga0070683, IMG submission 64662) | Corn rhizosphere microbial communities from Kellogg Biological Station, Michigan, USA - KBS C7.1-3L metaG | ecosystem: Host-associated > Plants > Roots > Rhizosphere ...
CGCGGCGTTCAACCAGGCCCAGGACGTGGCCGACCGGCGTCGCGCGGTCAAGGAGTCGGCGGCGCCCGTCCCGATCCGACGTCCGGTCGTGGTCGACGACGACGCCCCGGACGAGGACACCGGTCTGGTTGCGCGGTTCTTCACCAACCCGCTCGCCATGGCCCTCACGGTGGTGGTGGTGCTGTCGGTGTTCGGGGCCCGCGAGGCGTTCGGGCACGTCACCGGCGGCGGCCTCGCCCCGGCACCGGCGTCGGCCGGCCACCTGATCGGCCTGTGGACCGAGTCGTGGCACCCGCTGGGGACCGGCACCGCCGTGCCCGCTCCGGCGTACGTCGCGGTGCTCGGCGGTCTCGGCTGGCTGCTCGGGGACAGTGCCGCGGCTGCGGTGTCCGCGGTGCTGCTGCTCGCGGTCCCGCTCGCCCTGTGGGGGGCCTGGCGGATGCTGCGGGTGATCGGCCGGCTGGTCGACCCGGGCGGCTCGCCGCGCTGGCTGGTGGCACTCGGCGCCGTCACCTACGCGCTGGTCCCGGTCACCTCCGGTGCGTTCGGAGACGGACGGCTGGGTGTGGTCGCGGTCGCCGTGATCCTGCCCTTCCTCACCCACGCCGCCCTCGGCTTCGCCGACCCCGAGCGCGACCGCCGGCGACGGGCCGCATGGCGCACCGGGCTTCTGCTCGCCGTCGCCGCGGCGTTCGAGCCCGTGGCCTGGGTCTTCGCCCTCGCGCTCGCGCTGGTCGTGCTCGCCGTCGCCGCAGTCCTCACCCGCTCGCTCCCGCGTGGACGCGACGTGCTCGGACCGCCGGTGATCGCCCTCGGCGTCGCCCCCGTCCTGCTGCTGCCCTGGTGGCTGCCCGCCCTGCGGCACGGTGCGGCGTCCCTGCTGCTGATGGAGACCGGGCGCCAGCCCTACCCGTCGCTGTCGTTCAGCGACTTCCTGCTCGGCCGGTTCGCGCCCGGCGTCGGCGGCCCGTGGTGGCTCGGCGCCCTGCTGGTCGTGCTCGCCGTCCTCGCGCTGGTGCCGCGCGCGACCCGGATCCCGGTCCTGGTCGCCTGGCTGGCGGCCGCCGTCGCCGCGATCACCGCCACCGCGCTGTCGGTGATCACGCTGCCGCTGCCGGGCGGCTCGGTCCGTCCCGGCATCGCGGTGCTCGCCGTCGTCCTGCACGGCTGCTTCGTGCTGGCCGCGATGCTCGGGGCCCAGGGCCTGGTCACGATCCTGCGGCGGTCGGGCCGGGAGCGCCACGAGGTGCTGCTCGTCGGCCTGGCCCTGGTCGCCGCCGTCATCCCGGCGGTCGGGCTCGGCTGGTTCGTCTGGCAGGGCCCCGGCGACCTGGCCAACAGCGAGCAGACCGGCATCCCGCCGTTCATGACCGACGAAGCGGCCGCCGAGCCCGCCGCCGGCATCCTGGTCGTGCGCGGCGACACCGCGAGCGGGCTCACGTACACGATCCGCCGCGGGGCGGGCGACACCCTCGGGGAGAACGAGATCCTCTACGCCTCAGACCCCGACCCGGCCTTCGACGCCGACGTGCGTGCGCTCGTCTCGCGGCCCACTCCGGCCGTCGTCGACGACCTGGCGGAGGCCGGTATCCGCTACCTGGTCCTGCCGTCGCCGTACGACGGGTCGGTCGCGGCCGGCCTGGACGCGACCGACGGGCTCGGTCAGGCCGGCACCGAGAGCCAGGCCACCCGCACCTGGCGCGTCGAGACCGAGGTCGACCCGCGGGCGGTCGACGGGAGCGGCTCGGTCGTGCGACCGGTGCTGCTGGGCGTCGGTGGGGCGGGGCTGCTGGCCGTTCTCGTGCTGAGCCTGCCCACCGTGCGCGCCGGACGGCGTCGCGAGGACGAGTCATGAGCCCGGGCAAGCGCGTCCGCGTCGCCGACGTGGTTCGGCGCCGGCGTACGCCGCGGCTCGACGCCGTCAGCATCCTCGCCGTCCTCATCCCACTGCTCACCGTCGGTGCGCTCGCCCTCGTGCGCCAGCCCCCGGTCCACGACCAGACGCAGCGGCCGACACTGACCCGGCTCACCGGCGCCACGGTCGTCTGCCCCGGACCGTCGCCGGGCGCGCCGGACGCGTGGGTCTCCAGCGGCAGCGGCCGGTCCGGCGACCTGTCGGTCAACACCGACGGCGAGAGGTCGTCGGTCGCCGTGGGCGTCCGGGGCGTCGTCCGCCTTCCGGGCACCGGAGCGGTGGTGGTGCGGGGAGCCGACGCCCTCGCCCCGGGTCTGCTCGGGCTCCGGTCGGGCACCACGCCGCTGACCACGCAGCCCTGCAGCGTCCCGTCGTCGGAGCAGTGGTTCACCGGCCTCGGCGCCGGTGCCGCCCACGACTCGGTGATCGAGCTGGTCAACCCGGACTCCGGGCGCGCCGACGCGGAGATCACCCTCTACGGCAGTCGGGCCTTCACCGTCCGCAAGCTGCACGGGATCACGATCCCCGCGCACCGGACCGTCACCCTCGACCTCGGCAAGATCGTGCCGCGTCGCCTCCTGCTCAGCGCCCAGGTGCAGGTCTCGCGCGGTCGTCTGGGTGTGCACGTGCTCGACAGCCGGACCGACCTGGTCACCCACCGGGTGCGTCGCGAGTGGCTGCCCCCGCAGGAGGCGCCCGCCCTCGACAACCGGCTGATCGGGCTGCCCACCGGCACCGGCACCCGCACCCTGCAGATGGTGAACCCCGGCGACGACGTGGCCCGGGCCGAGATCAGGGTCATCACCGGCGACACCAGCTTCGTGCCGGCGGGTCTGGAGACCGTCAGCGTCCCGCCGGGCTCCACACGGTCGGTGTCGCTGACCAAGGTGCTGGCCAAGGCGCTCGGCGACGGGGCCGCGGGCATCTCGGTGACGGCCGACGCACCGCTCGCCGCCTCGGTGCTCACCGACCTCGGCACCGACGAGGCGCTGACCGTCCCGGACCCGGCGATCCGGGTCGAGGCCGCGACCCTGCTCCCCGTCGCGACCCCCGCGGGCCCCGGCAAGAAGGCGAGCCCGGTGTCGGCGAGGCTCTACGTCTCCGCGGACGCGGCTGGTGCCGCGACCGTGACGGCGTACGACGCCTCGGGCACGCGGCTGCTCGACCGGCGGGTCGGCCAGCAGCAGGGCCACACGGTGGAGGTCGCACTGCCCGCGGGCACGGCGTACCTCCGGGTGGTCCCGCAGAACACGGCGATCCGCTCCGCGGTCGTGCTCAGCGGCGACGGGGCCTCGGTCGTCCCGCTGCGCGAGCTGCTGACCCAGGGGCTGGTGCCCCAGATCCGGCCCGGCCTCGGCTGACCCGCGGTCAGTCGTCTCGCGGGTAGCGCGGGTCGACGTCCTCGGCATCCATGCCGAGCAGCTCGGCGATCTGCTCGACGAGCACGGTGAGCACCAGCGCGTCGAGGTCGGCCCGGCTCTCGCAGCGATGCTCGATCGGCCGGCGGAAGACCACCAGCCGGGTCGGGGTCGTTCCGTGGCCTCGCACCAGGCTGGCCAACGGGACGGTCTCCCCGGTCCAGTCGTCCGGCAGCTGCGGAGTGTCCTCGACGGCGTACTCGACGAGCCCGAGCCGGTCCTGCCAGCGGGCGTCGATGTCGCGCACCGTGTCGAGCACGAGCTCGTCGAAGCGCTCACCGCGCGTGGGCAGCTCGGGGCGGCCGGGCAGCGTGGGCGCAACGGCCGGGCCGCGCATCCCGCGTCCGCGACGATCTCGGGTGCGCCGGCGCTTGGACGACGGGGCCGGCGAGCTCACAGCGCGACCCTAGCCGCCCGCGTGCCTGAGCCGGGTGACGCGCCGCCGGGGGTACCGTCGGCGCCGTGACTCCCACCCGGCGTTGTTCGCGCACGGCGTGTGGTCGGCCGGCGGTCACGACCCTCACCTATGTCTACGCCGACCAGACGGCCGTGGTGGGCCCGCTCGCGACGTATGCCGAGCCCCATTCCTACGACCTCTGCGACGTGCACGGGGAGCGCCTCTCGGCCCCGCGCGGCTGGGAGGTGCTGCGGCTCGTGCCCGACCCGGGCTCGATCCCGCCGTCCCAGGACGACCTGCTCGCCCTGGCCGACGCCGTGCGTGAGGCGGGCCGCCCGGTGGTCCAGGCCACCCGGTCGCCCGCAGAGGTGGTCCCGACCGGGGCCGGTCGCGAGACGGCACGACGCGGCCACCTGCGGGTGCTCACCTCGGAGTGAGCGGCCGGGGGCCACACCGGGTCGTTAGGCTCCCTTCGTGCCCACGACCGACCTGCCCACCACCGACAGGTCGAACACGCACGCGGTCTTCAAGGCCTACGACGTGCGCGGCACCGTGCCCGACCAGCTCGACGAGGAGCTCGCCCGGCGTGCGGGCGCGGCGTTCGTGCCCGTGACCGGTGCCTCGGCGATCGTCGTCGGGCACGACATGCGGCCCAGCTCGCCCGCGCTCGTGGCGGCGTTCGCTGCCGGCGCCGCCGAGGCCGGCGCCGACGTGGTGCTGATCGGCTCGGCCTCGACCGACCAGCTCTACTTCGCCTCGGGAGACCTCGACCTCCCCGGCGCGATGTTCACCGCGAGCCACAACCCCGCCCGCTACAACGGGATCAAGCTGTGCCGCGCAGGGGCCCGGCCGATCGGGGCGGAGACCGGCCTGCACGAGATCCGCGACGCGGTCTCGCAGCCGGAGCGCCCGCCGGCCGCGGTCCGTGGTGAGATCTCGCGGCGCGACGTCCTCGAGGCGTACGCCGCCCACCTGCTGCGGCTCGCCCCGGTCACCGGACGCCGGCTCAAGGTCGTCGTCGACGCCGGCAACGGGATGGCCGGCCTGACCGCACCGGTGGTCTTCGGTCGGATCGGCTGCACCGACGAGGCCGGTGTCGAGCTCGTGCCGATGTACTTCGAGCTCGACGGCACTTTCCCCCACCACGAGGCCAACCCGATCGAGCCGGCCAACCTCGTCGACCTGCAGCGACGCGTCGTCGCCGAGAGGGCCGACGTCGGCCTGGCCTTCGACGGCGACGCCGATCGGTGCTTCGTGGTCGACGAGCGCGGCCGGGCAGTGTCCCCGTCGACGCTGACGGCGCTGATCGCCGCGCGCGAGCTGGCCAAGGAGCCCGGCGCGACCGTGATCCACAACCTGATCACGAGCCGGCGCGTGCCGGAGCTGGTCACCGAGCTGGGTGGCCGGCCGGTCCGGACCCGGGTCGGACACTCCTTCATCAAGGCCACGATGGCCGAGACCGACGCCGTCTTCGGCGGCGAGCACAGCGGACACTTCTACTTCCGCGACTTCTGGCGCGCCGACTCCGGGATGCTCGCGGCCCTGCACGTGCTCGCGGCGCTGGCGGCCTCGGATCTGCCGCTCTCGGGGCTGCTCGCGGACTACGAGCGGTACGTGCTGAGCGGGGAGATCAACTCCGAGGTCGCCGACCCCGCCGCCGCACTCGCGGCCGTGGAGGCGGCGTACGCCGGCACACCTGGCGTCGACGTCGACCACCTCGACGGTCTGACCGTGACCACGGACGACTGGTGGTTCAACGTGCGCCCGTCCAACACCGAGCCGTTGCTGCGCCTGAACGTCGAGGGTGCCGACGAGCAGACCATGACCCGCATGCGGGACGCCGTCCTCACCCTGATCAGGACCGATAGGAGCACCCCATGAACCTCGACCCGACGCTGATGGAGATCATCCGCTGCCCCGCCGACCACGGCCGTCTCGACCCCGTCGCCGAGGAGCTGGTCTGCCAGACCTGCGGGCTGGCCTACCCGGTGCGCGACGACATCCCCGTGCTGCTGGTCGATGAGGCCCGGCAGCCGGCCTGAGCGACTGACGCCATGGTCACCTGGTTCGACGAGTCGCGGCTGGACGACGAGGGCGCCCTCGCCACGGCCGACGCCCGCCTGCGCGAACTGGCCGAGTCCGGCGCGCGGGTACGCCGGGAGGCCGCCGAGGCCGAGCCGGGGATCGCGGCGGCGGTGGCGACCGCCCGTGACGCCGCCCGGCCGCGCGCGATCGTCGCCGCGGGGCCCGACTCGCGGCTGCTGCGCGCCGTCCTCGAGCCGTGGTGCCCGGTGCCGTTCGTGGCCTGGCCCGGCCCCGCCCTGCCCGGCTGGGCGGGCGGCCTCGACCTCGTCGTGGTGCTCGCCCCGGACGGCTCGGACCGGGCCACCGCGGCGGCCGTCGCGGAGGGCGTACGCCGTGGCTGCCAGGTCGTGGTCGCCTCACCCGAGGGGTCGCTGGTCGCCCGGCACGCCGAGGGCCGCTGGTCGACCATCCTGCCGACCGTCACCGGCGACCAGCTGGCCACGGCGGTCGTCGTGCTGGAGTACCTCGACCTAGTCGGGCTCGGCCCCCGCGCCGACCACGCCGACGTCGCGCGGGCCCTCGACGACGTCGCGCTCGCCTGCTCGCCGCACCGCGACCTCGCCGTGAACCCCGGCAAGATGCTCGCGATCGCCCTGGCCGACACCAACCCGATCGTGTGGGGCGGCTCGAGCCTCGCCGCGCGGGCCGCCCGGCGGGTCTCCGAGACGATCCGTCGCAGCTCGGGACGCTCGGCCATCGCCGGCGACGCCGAGCACGTGCTGCCGGTGATCGAGGCGGCGCGCCCCCGTGACGTCTTCGACGACCCCTTCGCCGACGAGGCCGCCGATCCCCGGCCGGTGCTGCTGGTCTTCGACGACGGCGCGGACGACCCGGTCATCGCCGAGGACCACGACCGGCTGCTCGCGGCGGCCGCACAGCACGGCGTACGCGTCGAGACCGTGACCGCCGACGCCGGCACCGAGGTCGCCCGCTACGCGTCGCTGGTCCTCAACGGGCGCTACGGCGCGGAGTACCTCCGGGTCGGCCTCGTCGAGGACTGATCCGTCACGGCCGGTCGGTACCCTGCGGCGCATGTCCACCGAAGGCAGCACCAAGGCGGTCGTCGCGGCGCTCCTGGCCAACACCGGCATCGCGATCACCAAGTTCGCCGCGTTCCTGCTCACCGGCGCATCCTCGATGCTGGCGGAGGCGATCCACTCCGTCGCCGACTCCGGCAACCAGGTGCTGCTGCTGCTCGGCGGGCGCCGGGCCACGCGCCGGCCGACCGAGGAGCATCCGTTCGGCTACGGGCGTGAGCGCTACATCTACTCGTTCCTGGTCTCGATCGTCCTGTTCAGCGTGGGCGGGCTGTTCGCGCTCTACGAGGCCTACCACAAGGGGCACGAGCTCCACGCCGCCCACGGGCACCCCGAGAACTCGCTGCTCGACAGCCGCTGGGCGTGGGTCCCGATCGTGGTCCTGCTGGCCGCGATCGTGATGGAGTCGCTGTCCTTCCGCACCGCCCTGCGTGAGGCGGCCCGCATCAAGGGGGACGCGACGTACGTCCAGTTCGTGCGCCGGGCCAAGCAGCCCGAGCTGCCGGTGATCCTGCTGGAGGACTTCGCGGCCCTGTGCGGGCTGGTGTTCGCGCTGCTCGGCGTCGGGCTCTCGCTGCTGACCGACAACCTGTGGTTCGACGTGGCCGGGACCGGTCTGATCGGTCTCCTGCTGGTGGCCGTGGCGGTCGTCCTCGCGATCGAGACCAAGAGCCTGCTGATCGGGGAGGCCGCCTCCGTCGACGCCGTACGCCGGATCACCGGCGCGCTCGAGGAGACCGACGGCATCGACGGGGTCGTCCACCTCAAGACGATGCACCTGGGCCCGGAGGAGCTGCTGGTGGCCGCGAAGATCGCGGTGAGCGCGCCGGACACCGCGGCCCAGGTCGCCGTCGCGATCGACGCCGCGGAGGCCTCGATCCGCGCCGTCGAGCCGAGCGCGCGCGTGATCTACCTCGAGCCGGACATCCGGCGCCCCGGCTGACGGCTGACGGCTCTGCCGTAGCGTCTGCCCATGGAGCCCCTCTTCTTCGACGACCCCGTCGCCTTCATCGACGTCGCCGGTGGCGCTCTCGCCGAGCAGCCCGTCCTGAGCACGGTGGTCGCCGGCGTCGCGGAGCGGATCCGCGCGGGGCGAGCGGCAGGAATCGCCTGGCCGGCCGGCGTGCCGTGCTGGTTCGCCGCCGTCCTCGACGGGGACGAGGTGGTCGGGACGGCGATGCGGACGGCGACGTTCGGCGAGCACCCGGCGTACCTGCTGCCGATGCCCGAAGAGGCCGTCCACGTCCTGGCGCGCGCGCTGCTCGACCGCGACGAGGCCGTGCTCGGCGCGAACGGCGCGCTGCCCGCCGTCCGGATCTTCTGCGAGGACATGGCGGCCGCGACCGGGCGGCGGACGCGGATCGGCCAGCAGACGCGGCTGTTCGAGCTCGGTGACCTGGTGGAGCCGCGGCCGGTCCCCGGACGGCTGCGCCCGGCGCGGATCACGGAGCAGGACCTCGTGGGCTCCTGGTACGACGCGTTCATGGCCGACGCCGACGAGCAGGCCGGGCGAGAGCCGGGGGAGTCGCCGCACGAGTCACCCTCGGACGAGGAGCTGGCACGCCGGATCGAGGGCGGCCGGGTGTTCGTCTGGGCCGACGAGGAGGACATCCCGGTCGACCTCACGGTCGCGAGCCTGCCGGCGTTCGGCGTGTCCCGGATCGGCCCGGTCTACACCCCCCGCGAGCAGCGCGGCCGCGGCTACGCCACCGCGGCCGTGCACGCCGTGTCGAAGCTGCTCGTCGACAGCGGCGAGCGACCCTGCCTGTTCACCGACCAGGCGAACCCGACCTCGAACCGGATCTACGAGGCGATCGGCTATCGCCCCCTGGTCGACATGGCGAATCTGCGGGTCGAGTGACCGCTCCCTAGACTCGGGACGCCATGACCGACGTACCCGAAGCACGCCTCGCCGAGACCTTCGCGGAGGTCGAGGACGCCCTGCAGTCCCGCTGGCCCGAGTCCAAGCTCGAGCCGACCCTCGACCGCATCCGCGCGTTCACCGGGCTGCTGGGCGACCCGCAGCGCGCCTACCCGGTGATCCACCTCACCGGCACCAACGGCAAGACCTCCACCAGCCGGATGATCGACACCCTGCTGCGAGCGCTGGACCTGCGCACGGGCCGGTTCACCAGTCCGCACCTCGAGCGGATCAACGAGCGGATCACGATCGACGGCGAGCCGCTGACCGACGAGGAGTTCGTGCGCGCCTTCAACGACGTCGCGCCGTACACCCATCTGGTCGACGCGCAGCAGGAGCTCCCGCTCAGCTTCTTCGAGACGATCGTGGGGATGGCCTACGCCGCGTTCGCCGACGCTCCCGTCGACGTGGCCGTGGTCGAGGTCGGCATGGGCGGGGTCTGGGACGCCACCAACGTCGCCGACGGCGTCGTCGCCGTCGTCACCCCGATCGCGGTCGACCACGCGCGCTACCTCGGCAACACCGTCGAGGAGATCGCGGTCGAGAAGGCCGGGATCATCAAGCCGGGTGCGACCGCCGTCCTCACCGAGCAGCTGCCCGGTCCCGCGGAGGTGCTGCTCCGCCGCTGCGCCGAGGTCGAGGCGACGGCCGTCCGTGAGGGGCTCGAGTACGGCGTCGTGTCGCGGGTCGCCGCGGTCGGCGGGCAGATGATGACCCTGCGCGGCCTGCACGCGGAGTACGACGAGGTCTTCCTGCCGCTCTACGGCGCGCACCAGGCGCAGAACGCCGCCGCCGCGCTGACCGCGGTCGAGGCCTTCCTCGGCGACCAGGTGCTCGACGCCGACCTGGTGCGCGACGCGTTCGCCCGGGCGACCTCGCCGGGCCGGCTCGAGATCATCCGGCGCAGCCCGATGATCCTGCTCGACGCCGCCCACAACCCCCACGGCGCCGAGACCGCCGCGGCCGCGCTCGAGGACTCCTTCGCCTTCTCCCCGCTGATCGGGGTGATCGGCGTGATGGCCGACAAGGAGTACGAGGCCGTGCTCGGAGCGTTCGAGCCGCATCTGGCCCACGTCGTGTGCACGCAGAACTCCACCGCGCGTGCCCTGCCGGCCGCCGACCTGGCGGCGACCGCGCGCGAGGTCTTCGGTGCCGACCGCGTCTCGGTGGCACCTCGTCTCGCCGACGCCATCGACGAGGCGACGACCCTCGCCGAGGCAGGGGAGGCCGTCGGCACCTCGATCGGGACGGGCGCCGTGCTGGTGACGGGCTCGGTGGTCACCGTCGGCGAGGCCCGAGCGATGCTGCGCCGGCGGGGAGGCGAGGGTGGCTGAGCAGGCGGCCGAGACGAGCGGCCGGAAGGAGCGCTCGCCGAAGCGAGGCATGTGCGCCGCGATCCTCTCCCTCGAGGCGGTCGTGCTCGGGCTGACGACGCCGGTGATGATCAACCTGGCCGACGTCCCGTGGCGCACGGCCTGCGCGATCGGGCTCGGGTTGTGCCTGGCCTGTCTGGTCCTCGCGGGGTTGCTGCGCTCCGAGGTGGCGTATGCCGTGGGCTGGGTGATCCAGGTCGCCGCGATCGCGCTCGGCTTCGTGGTGCCGATGATGTTCGTCCTGGGCGCGATCTTCGCGCTGCTGTGGGGCAGTGCCTACTTCCTGGGCCGCAAGATCGAGCGCGAGCGGGCCGCGGCCTATGCGGCCTACGACGCGGAGCAGCGGGCAGGCGGTTAGCCGAGCCCCCGCACGATCGCGGCCAGGGCGCGGTCGAGCTCGTCGTCGGTGCAGCCCCCGAAGCCGACGATGATGCCGCTCAGGTCGGCCGTGCGGCAGTAGTCGCGCAGCAGGGGCACCTCGAAGCCGGCGCGCGCGGCCGACGCCGCGACGCGCAGCGCCGCGTCCTGGGGCATCGGCACCGTCGCGTACATCCCGGCCACCGGCCCGATCGGCTCGGCGTGGCCGGCCAGGGCGGCGGCCACGCGCTCGGCGCGGACGGCGTACGCGCGGCGGGCCGAGCGGACGACCTGGTCGACGTAGCCGTC
>Ga0070683_100005224_pt1 | contig 10806 bp, 3 predicted proteins | sample KBSC713LmetaG_FD_64662 | JGI IMG/M metagenome (GOLD analysis project Ga0070683, IMG submission 64662) | Corn rhizosphere microbial communities from Kellogg Biological Station, Michigan, USA - KBS C7.1-3L metaG | ecosystem: Host-associated > Plants > Roots > Rhizosphere ...
GTCGCGCCGACGAGCCCTGCCTACTCCGACCAGTTCGTCGAGGGCTACCACAACGCCCTGCACGTGGCCGCCGGGATCGCGCTCGTCGGCGCGATCGTCGCAGTGGCCACGGTGCGCAGGGTCCGTCATCCCGAGCCGCAGGCCGCGTTCGAGGGCGCATAACAGCCCAATGGCCACGCGCCTCCCCGCGGAAGAGCGCAAGAAGGCCGTGCTCGACTGCGCCTGCGGGATCTTCTCGACGGGCAGCTACCGCGGGACGACGACGGCCGAGATCGCGCGCGTCGCGGGCGTCACGGAGCCGGTGCTCTACCGCCACTTCGCCTCGAAGCGCGACCTGTACCTGTCGGTGCTCGACGAGTCCTGGCGGCGTCTGCGCGAGCTCTGGCAGGAGGCCGTCGACGCGGAGCCGGACCCGCGCCTCTGGGTCGGCGCGATGGGGCAGGCCTACTTCCAGGCCGAGGACCCGAAGGTCCGCTGCGCGGATCTCTGGGTCCAGGCTCTGACCGAGGCGAGCGACGACCCCGAGATCCGCAAGTTTCTGAAACGCCAGATGCGCGAGGTCCACAACTTCGTGGCTGACGTCATCCGCCGCTCCCAGCAAGCCGGCGGCGTCCTCCCGGAACGAGAAGCGAGCGCCGAAGCGTGGATCTTCATCGCCATCGGCCTCCTCGGAACGGTCGGCCGCCGCGTGGGAGGCCTGCTCCACGATGAGTTCCCGACGATCATCGCCGAACGCCGCCGCTGGATGACGGGCATCGAAGACCAGCCCGACATCCCGATCCCGCCCGGGATCTGACGCTCCCGACTAGCCGCCGACCGGCGCCAATGGCACCGCGGGCACCGAGATGACGCCCAGCGCATCGAGCAGCTTCGCCGCCTCGGCGTGCTCTTCCGACGACGGGGAGCCGGTCTGCTCGTGGAGCAGCGCCGCCGCGGCGAGCGAGAGCGCGAGCTCGTACGTGCTGCCGCTCTCGCGCGCGACGTGGATGCTCTCGTCGAGGCACTGCTCGGCGCCGTCGTAGTCCGCCAGCTGGAGCAGGGCGTAACCGCGGGTCCGGTGCACGAGCGCGAGCAGCGTCGGGTTCGCCACGGCGTGGATCAAGGCGCGTAGCACCTCGTCGGCATGGCCGAGCGCCTCGGTCGGCGCTCCAGCCAGCACGGCCCGTTCGGCCAGGCGCCCCAGCGCCTCGTGCTCGAAGTTCGCGGCGTGGATCTCGTGGAACGCCGTGTGCGCCCTCCGCAGGAGGTCGAGCGCCTCGTCGAACCTTCCCGAACGCGCCGCCAGCCGGCCAAGGTTGCTGACCGAGAGCGCTGCAAGGGTGCGATGGCCTGCGGCGTCGAAGACGTCTTTGAGCTCGCCGAACGAGCGCGCGGCCTCGTCGAGGTGGCCCTGGTCGGACCGGATCTCGCCGATGTTGAGGTTCTGCGTCGCGGCGCCGACGACGTTCCCGACCCGCTCGTAGGCATCGCGGCTCAGCTCGTAGAGCTCGCGGGCCTCGTCCCAGCGTCCCTCGTAGTACGCGTCGATGCCGAGGTTCGTCAGGACGTTCGCCTGTCCGAGCAGGTCGCCGAGCTCCTCGTAGATCGGGAGAGCGCGCTTACGGTACGCCGCACGCTCCTGGCTCCCGATCGTCGTGTAGGCGAGGTGGAGCAGGTAGTAGGCGTGCGCGAGCGACGACCGATCTTCGACCGCGTTGGCCTGTATGACGACGCGGGTGCACCAGTCGATGCAGTCCTTCGACTCGCCCTGGCGAAACCGCGTGCCGGCATAGGCCAGGTTCGTCTCGAGCTCCAGTCGGTGCCGCTCGCCCGGGTCGGGGAGCGTCGCGATCGCGTCGAGGGCGCGGCGGTACCACCTCAACGCATCGCCGTAGCGGCTCATGTGGTCGCGGATCTGTCCCTCCTTCAGCAGCAGGACGGGCAAGTTGAGCCCGGCCCGGTCCGCAACGCGGCGTGCGCTCTTGTAGGCGTTCGCCGCATCCGTGTAGAGCGCTGCGAGCTCGGAGACGTCGCCGAGAGATTCCCAGACTCCGGCTACCTCTCGAGGATCGAGCTCCGGGAGGCGCCGCGCGGCTTCGAGGGCGCGCCGGTAGAAGACTGCGGCCTCGACGTTCGCGAACTTGGTCTGCGCGCGCCGACCGGCCAGGAGCGAGTAGCGGTAGGCCTTCTCGTGCTCCTGGGCGTGCAGGAAATGGAGGGAGATCAGCTCGGCGTGCTCGGCTGCGTCGTCGCCGTAGCGCTCCTCGTAGACACGCCCGACTCGCGCGTGCAGCTGTCGTCGCCGCCTGAACGAGAGCCCTTCGTACGCCGCATCGCGAATCAGCGAGTGGCGGAAACGGAACGCGCCCGGCGTGTACGGATCGCGCTCCACGAACTCGGCGACGCGGTCCCAAGCTTCGGAATCGGCGGATGCTGCCTCGTCATCCTCGAGCACGGCTGCGATCAGCTCGCCGGTGAAGCTCGCCCCGATCACCGCGGCGTAGCGAAGCAGTCCACGATCGCCCGGCGCGAGCTTGTCGATCCTCGTGGCGACCACGGTCTCGACGGTTTCCGGGAGCTCCTTCTCGGACTTCTCGCTGGCGACGAGCTCCTGGAGGAAGAGCGGGTTCCCGGCGCCGCGCTCGGCGATCGCGCTCACCTCATGCTGGAGCAGCCCTCTCTCTGCAGCGGCCGCGATCAGCGATCCCGCGGCTTCCTCGCCCAGAGGCTCGAGCTGAATCGTCAGCGCAGGCACCGGCGGAACGCCCTCGGCGGCGACGAACCCGCCCGGCGTTGCGCGCCGCGTCGCGCAGAGAAGCCACGGCTTTCCGGAGACCTGGCTCCCGAGATGCCGCAGCAGGGCCGAGGACGGCTCGTCCATCCAGTGCACGTCCTCGATCACGATCACGCTCGGCCCGGGGAGGAGCTTCGTCAGCAGCGTCTCGACGACGCCGTGCAGCCGGGCCCTCCGAAACGCGGGTTGCAGCTCTTCGAACTCGGGCGTCGGCTCGAGCTCGATGTCGAGAGGGAGCGCGAGCAACGGCAACCACGGCAAGAGGTCGGCGTCGAGCGCCTCCACTCGTGCGCGCAGCGCCTCGCTCGGTTCGGTGTCCTGCCCCTCGGCAGGGAGATCGAGAAGCGAGCGCAACAGCCCGCGGAAGGGGAAGTACGGTGTCGAGATCTCGTACTGCTCGCATGCGGTCGAGACCGACTTCATGTCCTCGCTCTGGGCCTGGAGCTCCGCCACGAGCCGCGACTTGCCGATCCCAGGCTCGCCGATGAGCTCGACGAGGCTGCCGAAGCCGAGGCGGACCGGAGCGAGTGAGGCGGTCAGAATCGCGATCTCGCGTTCTCGCCCGACGAACGGCACCTCGCGCTCGGGCGCCGCCTCTTTGACTCCCGCCGGCCGATGAACGTCGTGTGCGACCAGCGCATCGCGCCTCCCTTTGACGCGGAGCGGCTCGAGCTCGGTCGTCTCGAATCGCGTCTTCGAGCGCTCCAGGACCTCCGTCGGCGCGAGCACCTGTCCCGGTTCGGCCTTGCTCATCAGCCGGGCGGCCACGGCCGCCGCGCCGCCGAGGATCGTGTACGTGCGCCGAAACGGCGCGCCGACTTCCCCTGCGAAGACCCGGCCTCGGTTGACCCCGATGCGCACGGGCAGGCGAAGACCCGCTTCTGAGATCGCGCAGACCGTGCGCAACATCCGCTCCTCGTCGTCGCCCGCGGTCTGTGGGACGCCGGCGACGAGGATCAGCTTGCCGCCGTCGGCGTCGATGTCGCTCTCGAAGACGCAGACGCCGTGTTCCTCGGCGGCCGCCTGTGTCCGGCTCACCAGCTCGGCCAGGGCCTCCGCCGCTGCCTCGGGGCCGTCTTGACGGATCAGCTCGTCCGTGCCGTCGAAGTGGACGAACGCGACCGTCGCCTGGCGGTGCTCCGGCTCTGAGACGCCTGCGGCGAGGTGCTTGCGGAGCGGCTCCGGGACGCAGAGCTCGAGCTCCAGGTCCCCCACGTCGGGGAGTGGCTCGAGCCCAGGCGGCTCGCCCGGAACAGCGCGTTTCAGCAAGCGTCCGTCGCCTTTCCGATCTCCCAGCAAGTGCGCGGGCAAGGCCTGCGCCGCCGCGTCGCTCACGAGGATCTCGCCCGCCTCGGACACGTCCTCGAGCCCGACGGTCGTGGTCGCGTCCGGACCCGTGACGAGGAGCTCGCGGTGGGAGTCGCCGACGAGGAAGAAGTGGAAGGTGCCGCTGTGGACGCCTGCGTGCATCCGCAACGTCACCGGGCCTGCCGAAGTGACCGGACGGCCGATCTCGCGCAGTGCGCGGCGCATTCCGTACGCGGCGCGAGTCGCCCTTCTGGCGTGCTCGTCCCCGGTGAAGAACAGCAGGAGTGCGTCGCCGCCGAACTTGACGACGCCGCCACCCTCCTCGTAGGCGACGTCGACGAGGCGCGTGAACGTCGCGTTCATGACGTCCGTGACCTCCTCTGCACCAAGCCGGCCCTGCCGCTCGAGACGCTCCGACATCGCGGTGAAGCCGGAGATGTCGACGAAGGCCAGCGAGCCCTCGAGAGCGCGCCACGTTGCGTCCGGCTCGCTGCGCAACCAGTCGACGACGAGCCGCGGCACGTAGGGAACGAACCCCGTCCCGGAAGAGGTGGGCGCTCGTACGTCGGTCAAGCTGCCTCCATATTGCGGGAAGTTGACAAATTCTGGCAGCGTCGTACGCTGGCTCCAGTCAGGACTTCGGTCCGGGAGGTTGTACTGGCGGGCAGGGACAGATCGAGGCGGCGACTGCGGTGGGCGTTGGCGGCTGCCCTCGGTTGTTCACTGACTCTGCTCGTCGGCTCGACGCCTGCAGGCGGCGTCGGGGGCGACTCGATCACTCAACCGTCGACCGTCGCCATCGTGGCCGGCGGCTCCGTGACGCTCTCCGACCAGACGCTCCACCTGGACGCTGCGCCGCCGAAGGCAGACATCCTGATCGCGATCGACACGACCGCGAGCATGGGGCAGGCGATCGCAGATGCGCGAAGCGACGCCGCGTCGATCGTGACCTCGATCGAGGCATCGATCCCGGGTGCCCGCTTCGCCCTCGCGAACTTCAGGGACTACCCGTTCGCGCCGTTCGGCATCCCCGGCGGAGAGGACTACCCCTGGCACCTGAACATGGACTTCACCGCGGACCTGCCGTCACTCCAGGGCTCTCTGGCCGAGATCTCCGCGTGCGCGACGTGCGGGAACGACCTGCCCGAGGCCTACAACCGTGCGTTCTACGAGGCGTACTCCGATCCGGGGCTGCACTGGGACTCGACCGCGCCGCGCTTCATGATCGTGCTCGGCGACTCGTACGGGCACGACCCGAGCCAGGCCGCCGACTTCGGGCCCGAAGCCGTCGACGGCGTTCAGCCGCCGCCGAACTGCCCGGCGACGTCGCCCATCGACCCCGGGCGAACCGAGAGCACGCTGGACGACCTCGGCACGCTGCCCACGCTGACGACGCTCAAGGGGACGTACAAGACCAACGTGTCCTTCGTGACCTACAACCCCGACGGCGGTCCGGCGAACAAGGTCGCGTGCCAGCTCGCGCTCGCCCGCTTCACCGGGGGCAATGCCGTCGTCCACTCCGACGGGACCGCAGGCCTCGGCACGCAAATCATCGGGTTGATCAACCAGGCGGCCTCGAAGGTCGACGCCGTGAACCTCGAGATCTCGCAGGTGAGCGGACCGGAGACGAATCCGCAGAGCTGGTTCAGCTTCTTCCCGCCGCTGCCGTACGGCCCGACCGTCGCCCCGGTCGACATCACGTTCAAGGAGTCGGTCTCCGCCCCGCAGAGCGCCGCGCTCGGCACCTACGTCTTCAACGTCAGGGCGGTGGCCGACGGAGCCACGCGCGCGACCCAGACGGTGACCGTCAACGTCGTCAACGACGCGGTCTCGAGCGTCCACCTGTCGGTCGACGAGACCTCGCGGCCGGCCGGGATCGCGCGGGCGCCGTTCTCCGACATCCCCGCCTCGCGGATCCCGTACTTCGCGGGAAGCACGACATCGTCCACGCCGTTCGGCGCGACGCCGTATGGCGCGACGCCCTTCGGCGCGACGCCCTTCGGAGCGACTCCGTACGGCGCGACGCCCTGGGGCGCCACGCCGTTCGGCGCGACTCCCTACGGCGCGACTCCCTACGGCGCGACACCGTTCGGCGCGACGCCTTGGGGCGCGACCCCGTTCGGGGCGACCCCCTTCGGAGCCACGGGAGTCCTCACCGACACGCCCTTCGGTGCGACGCCGTTCGGCGCGACGACCTACCAGCACGTCCTGCTCTCACAGCTTCCGCTCGTCAACCCAACTGACGGCGCGACCTGGGACCAGGTACTGGCGGGAACGTCGCTGGCCGGCCGTCCGCTGAACGCGATCACGCTTGCGGACGCCCTCGGCGACAACACCGCTCGCGCCCGGCTCTACGCGCTTCCGCTGCGAGACGCGAGCTTTGCTTCGACGCTGTGGCAGGGAGTGCCAATCGCGGCGATCCTGCTCGGCTCCGAGAAGGTCAGCCAGGTTCCGGCTCCCGCTGAGACGGGCCCGGGAGACCGACTCGCGAAGTGGCAGACGGCCATCGCGAGCGCGGGCGGCTGCGCGAGCTGCATCCAGCCCGACAACACGTTCTTCGGGATCTCCATCGCCGGCGCCCTCGGCAACGCCAATCTGGGCTCGATCCCGTTCGGCGCCACGCCCTACGGCGCGACCGTTGGCGGCGCGATCACGCTCAGGTCGATGAACATCGCGGGCACCCGCTTCGCCCCGGTGCCGCTCGCGGCGCTCTCGAACCTGGGGGCGATCGTCGACTGCTCGACCTTCCAGTGCGCAGGCAGGACGCTCGGTGATGCCGCCGCCGCGAACGCGCTGCAGCCGGCGGCGACGCTGGCGAACCTCTTCGACGGCCTCCAGGCGACCAACGACGCGGATGCCGTGCGCGCCCGCGGGATCACGCTCGACGAGATCGTTGCGGCGATCCTGCCGCTGAGCTCCTTCCCGGACGTCCCGCTGCAGGGGCTGCAGGACAGGGTCGGGACCGGCCAGAACGCGCATTACCACGTCGACTTCAACCTCACGTGCGCGGGCAGTCCGAGCTTCCGCGTGTCGGTCCAGCTGCCGGACGGCTTCTACCCGGTGCCGGGGAGCTCGACGTTCACGTTCGGGGGCGCCACGCCCGTCGGCGCAGCGGATCCGGTGCTCACGCAGCTCAACGGCGAGGGCCAGCACGGAACGCTCGCCGCGTGGACGACGCCCGCGGGCTCGTGCCCGACCGGCGCGACGCAGGCAGTTCGCCTCAATTTCACGTCGTTCATCGGCCTCCAGCTCGGCGACCAGTCGTCGACGGCGGCGGTGACCGCGCTGGGCGTGACGCACGAGGCGCCCGAGCACGCCCCCGTCCTCGTCACGGAGAACCAGGAGCCGAACGACGACCCGGCCGCCGCGCCGGTCGTGGACGGGAACCAGTTCCTCGTCGGACACGTCTCGCACGCGGGCGATCGCGAGTACTTCCGCTTCTCGCTCGCGGGCCTGGCGCCGAACTCGCGCCTGGTGGCGACGCTCGACAATCCGCACGGGACGGACCTCGACCTGACGCTGAACGGCCCCTCGCTGGGCGCTATCCAGTCGAACCCCTTCGGGGCGACGGCTCTGGGGTCGACGCCCGTTCCTGACCAGCCCGTCGCTGCGGACAACAGCAAGACCGTGCCGCAGGCGAACACGCTCTCGGACGTGCCCTTCGGCGCGACGCCGTGGGGCGCGACGCCGTTCGGGGCGACGGCGAGCGGCAGCATCTCGCAAAACCGCGGCGACGCGTCCGAGTCTGCCGCGATGGTCGTCCACGCCGCGTCGAACGGGATGGCGACGATCGGCGTCACTGGCTACAACGGCGCCTGGAGCAACGACCCGTACGTGCTGCGCCTGCAGGTTCTGCCGGCGCCCCCGCTGCCGAACTGCCCGGCTCGGACCGGTCTGGCGAACTCGGCCGAGATCGGGCCGCTCCCGGCGCCCGGATCGCTGCCTGCGTCGACGAAGACGCTGTTCCTGGTCGATCGCCAGCGGCTCGCAGGGCTCTACGGCACGGCCGAGGCGGACCGGCTCGTCGCCAAGGCGAGCGCCGGCGGCGCGCTCGGAACCGACGTGGCGCAGGTCGTCTCGCGGCCCGAGGTCGCGGGCGCCGTCCTCTCCGTGGACGGCAACACGTCCGTACGGAACGCCTACGCGGCCTGGGACGCGACTCCATGCTCTCCGGACGCCGCGAACGCCGTTGTCCGCTCGATCAACGATCTCGTCGCGACCTACCGCGCCGTGCTCCCGAACCTCAGGTACGTCGTGCTGCTCGGAACCGACACCGGGCTGCCGCACTGGCGCCAGCCGGACCCGACGACGCTCTCGCCGGAGCTGGACGAGGCCTCCGATCTCGCGTTCACGACCTCGAACCTGACCGCCGGGAACTCCCTCTACGCGTCGGCGGCCCAGGACAACGTGCTCACCGACGGCGCGTACGGCGCCTTCACCAAGATCACGTGGCTCGACCACGACCTGCCGCTCCCGCAGGTGACCGTCTCGCGCCTCGTGGAGACGCCGGCCGACATCCTGGCCCAGTTCACCCAGTATCGGCTCCAGAACTGGGGGACGATCACGCCTCAGCGGTCGCTCACGACCGGCTACGACTTCCTCGCGGACGGCGCTGACGCGGCGAACGCCGCCTTCGGCGACACGACGCGGCTCCCGGGCCTCGTGACGGACACGCTGATCTCGCATCCGGGCCCGGCCCCGTCTCACACCGCCGGCGCGCCGTTGTGGACGAAGGACGACATCCTCGGCACGGCGACTAGCCCCGGCTCGTTCTTCGGGCGCACGCCGATTCCCGACATCGGCGCGCTCTACGGGCACTACAACCACTACGCGTTCCAGCCGGTGGCCCCGAACCCGATCACGGACCTCAGCCAGGTGCCGACGACGCAGAACGTGATGGGCAAGAACCTCGCCGGTCACATCATCATCTCGGTCGGCTGCCACGGAGGCCTCAACGTGGGCGACGAGCTCGGCCTCGCCCAGGCCCCGGCCGGGCTCAGGCCGTTCTATCAGGACTGGCCGCAGACGTACGCGCAGGACCGGGCCGCCGTTTACATCGCCAACACCGGCTTCGGTTACGGCGACACCGAGACCGTCGCCGCCTCCGAGAAACTGCTGAAGCTCTTCGCGGAGAGCATGAACAGGGGCTCTTCGACGATCGGCGACAACTGGCTGGACGCCGTGCACAAGTACTTCCTCGGCTCCGCCGTCTACGACGCCTACGACGAGAAGGTGATGCTCGAGGCGACCTTCTACGGCCTGCCCTTCTACCACTTCGGATCCCCGCCGGCCCCGGCCGACACCTCGACGATGACCGCTTCCGCGAGCGGCGCGATCGACATCGGCTCGACCTCGATCACGCCGGCGCTGACGCCCAAGACCGGTGAGGGCGGCACGCAGTTCTGGCAGGGCCAGGCCGGGACGCTCGCGGTGCCGTACCGCTCGATTCAGCCGGTCGCGACGACGGACGTGTCGGTCGCCGGCAAGAAGGCGCGCGACGTCTTCCTCACGGCGCTGACGACGCACGACGTCCCGGGCGTCAAGCCCACGCAGGCGTACCCGGTGACCGACAACGCGAACGAGCGCGGCTCTCGCTTCGGTGACGCTTTCTGGCCGGCGAGCTTCGCGACGGTGCTGCGAGCGCCTCGATTCGGCAGCGGCGAGCGCGACGTCGTCTCCGTGAACGCCGGCCAGTTCCGGCCAGGCTCGGGCGACACCGGCACCGAGCGCCTCGTCGACTCGATCGGCTTGGACGTCACGTACTCGACCGCCGCCGACGTGACCGACCCGCTCATCTCGCAGGTCGGCGCGATTCAGGACTCCGGGAGCTCGACCGCGAAGGTGTTCGTGCGCGCGACCGACGACTCGGGCTCGATCCGCAGGGTCGCGGTGCTCTGGAACGACGGCCGTTCGCAGTGGGGCTTCCTCGACAACCTGGCGCCGCAGGGCAACGGTCTCTACGTCGGCAACCTGACCGGCCTGACGGGACACGTCGAGCTCGGCGCCGAGGTCATGGACTTCGGAGGCAACGTCGCCCAGAGCTGGGACAAGGCCTTCAACTTCCAGTCAGCTCCCGAGTCGGGCGCCGGCCCGGTCGTGATGGTCGAGAGCCCGCTGCCCTCGCAGGTGTTCACGCTCAACCAGCAGGTGACGCCGGTCGTCGATTGCTCCGACGACGGCGGAGTCGCGTCGTGCGTCCCGAGCCCGTTGGTCAACGGCAAGTTGGACACGAGGACGGTCGGCCTGCATCAGCTGGTCGTCACGGGGACGGACGTCTCGGGGAACACTTCTCAGCGGACGATCACGTACCGCGTCGTCTTCGCCTTCGACGGCTTCAAGCCGCCGGTCGACAACGAGCCGGCGCTGAACAGCGCGACCGCTGGACGGACGGTGCCGCTGAAGTGGGGGCTGCTCGACGCCGCCAACGTGCAGGTCACGACTCTCGGCGCCATCACGGCCATCGGCTCGAGACCGTTCTCGTGCCCGGGCTCGAACGGCGACCCGATCGGCGTAGAGGAACCACCCGGCCTGGCCGGCCTCAAGTACGCCGGCGGCTTCCAGTTCAACTGGACAACCCAGTCGTCCTGGGCAGGATCGTGCAGGCGAATCTACGTGCAGCTAACCGACGGCACCCTGCACACAGCAGCCTTCAAGTTCAACTAAAAGGCCGCTCCCGGAGACACCAACCAAGGGCCGCCGGAGGCCGGCTTGCCCGGCCGGGAGGC
>Ga0070683_100005225_pt1 | contig 10805 bp, 6 predicted proteins | sample KBSC713LmetaG_FD_64662 | JGI IMG/M metagenome (GOLD analysis project Ga0070683, IMG submission 64662) | Corn rhizosphere microbial communities from Kellogg Biological Station, Michigan, USA - KBS C7.1-3L metaG | ecosystem: Host-associated > Plants > Roots > Rhizosphere ...
CTGCTACAGTTTTCGGGCCGGCAGACAGACTTCAGCGCTCACGGCGAAAATCTTAATATCGCACTCAAGTGGAATCTATTAAGCCAGCGCTATGAAGGTGATGTATCCGTCAATCCGCTTACAGTGACGCCACCTGGGCGTTCCCCGCTGTTCATCGCACTCAATATACCCGTTCGGATCGAAAAAGACCGGATCGAAGTCACCAGCGCAGCCATTCTCGCTGGCCTGTCCCGATTCACCATTAGCGGCGCGGTCGAGAACATGAAATCGCCCGTCACATCGGGGGAGCTGACAGGCTCCGTTTCGCTTGAAGACCTCATGAACGTCTCGGGCACGACGGCGCCGACAGCCCTCCGAGGGACGCTGCAAATATCGGCGCGCGGGAAATTCTCTTCTGCAAGCGATTACAGCGGAAACGGCCAGATCAGCAGCACGGATATTGCACTCTCGCAAGGTGGACGCGAAGTTCGTAGCATGGCGTTGAACGCCAACATCAACGCAGATCCACGAAGGATCACGATCAAAGATCTACGCTTGCAAGCCCTGGGCGGAGAAATCAACGGAGATGCCGCCCTGGAAAGCCAGGATCGGCTAACCGCCAGAACGCAGCTTAGAAACTTCGATATTAAGACTCTCGTTAGCGCTTTTACCGGGACGCATATCAACTATGCGGGTTCAATATCGGGCACAGTTGAGGCGAACGGAAGCCTGAAATCGCCGAAGGGTGCCGGTCTAGAAGCCCGGGCACGCCTCGCAGTGTCTCCTAAGTCGTCCGGCATCCCGATTTCCGGGCGCGTTGCTGCCGACTACGATGGCACTTCCGGTACGACACTCCTTAGAGATCTTCAACTGTCTCTACCCAACAGCCGTCTGAGCGCAAACGGTGTGCTCGGTCAGCAGATTAACGTTAATCTGGAATCGCGAAATTTAAGTGATTTGTACACCGGATCAACTCCTATCCCAATTGCACTCAATCGTGGAACTGCGACCGTGACGGCGCAAGTTCGGGGTTCGCTTGATAATCCTAAAATTATGGGACACGCGGGCGTCACGCGTTTCTCGGTGAATAATCGGCAATTCGATCGATTCGAAACCGAGTTTCAGGCGTGGGCCTCAGAGGCAAGCGTGCGGAATGCACGGCTTACACGCGGAAGTCTTCAGGCGCAATTTGACGGTTCGATGAGTCTGCGCAAGTGGAGCGCGGGCAACAACGACCGGATATCGCTTACCGGGAGCATGCGGAACGGAGATGTCGCGGACATCCTCGCTCTTGCAGGACAGACCTCGGTTCCAGCGAGTGGGTTGTCGAATGCCCAGGTCAATATTACAGGGACGATTGGTAATCCGCAGGGAACCGCGGACCTCGCTGTAATGCGCGGGACGATCTACCGCGAGCCATTCGATTCGATTGAGGCGTCCGTCAGGTTCTCGGATGGATTAATCGATCTGCCCACTGCACGATTGAGCGCCGGGGCAGCCCTGCTCGAACTCAAAGGGAGCTATTCACATCCGTCCGATACGTTAGACACTGGACGCATTCAAGCCCAGATAACTAGTAACGATCTGGCTCTGGGAGAAATCCAATCGATCCAAAAACGCCACCCGGGATTGTCAGGTACTGTCCGGATAAATGCCAGCGTGGTAGGTGAGCTGCGCCCAGCTTCCGAATTTGTCCTCTCATCGATTTTGGGAGACATTCAAGCCGTGGCGCTGCGCAATCGGCGTGACGTTTTCGGAAATGTCAGCGTCACCGCGCGTACCACTGGATCCGTGGTGGATTTTCGCGGGGATTCAAATATCGCCGGTTCCACGGTGCAAGTCAGCGGGCAAACCCGACTCACGCACGACTATCCAACAACAGCTCGCGTGGCCATAAACTCCCTGCCGATCGACAAGGTGCTATCCATTGCAGGGTCTTCGTTTCCGGCTCGCGGGACGCTGTCGGCGAACGCAGATCTGTCTGGCATCAGGACGGATCTTCATTCGAGTGTGGACTTTCGGCTGACGAACGGCGTTATTTATGAAGAACCCTTCAATTCAATCGAGGGCGCGGCCAACTATACCAGCGATTCTGTTTCGTTGTCCCGGCTAGCGGTAAACACCCCGGCAGGCAGTGTCGATTTGAACGGCTCCTTCACACACAGTCGGGATCATTTTGACAACGGCCGGATCGATCTCCACGTAACCTCCAACCGCCTCGAGCTTGGGCGGATTGTAAATGTGCAGCACGCTCGACCGGGCCTGGGCGGAGCAGCTCGATTGACAGCCGATATCGAGGCGCTTCTGCAAACCCACGACGGTCAGCGAGAGTTTCTGCTGTCTAAGGGAGATGCGAATGGAAGCGTGTCCGGACTTACTCTTGACGGAAACCCGTTGGGCAATGCGACGCTCAGAGCGGAAACGGCCGGGAAACTTGTTTCCTTCGATCTCCAGTCCGACATTGCGAAAAGTGACATTCGAGCCAACGGGCAGGTCACTCTCGCAGGAGGCTATCCCGTCACAGCGAAACTCATATTTAAGAACGTTACCTACGCCGGTTTTCAAGGACTCATCACTGTCCCAAGTTCGACGGCACAGTTTAATGCCCTGGCCGAAGGACAGGCGGACGTTACCGGTCCCATAACAGACCTGCCCAACTTGCGGGCCAACCTTCAGCTATCCCGCTTGGAATTAACGAGCGTGACCTCGAGCAGCCGGAACTCTCCGGCCATCACGATACAGAACCAAGGACCCGTGACTCTCGCGCTGCAGAACAAGCTAATCCGCGTCCAGAACGCCAGATTTACCGGCCCCTCCATGCAGCTCTCCGTCAACGGAACGGCGCCTCTCGATCCAACAAGGTCGATGGATGTGGCGGTAAACGGCGATATCGACCTCAAAGTGCTCCCGAGCTTTAGCAGCGACATCAGCTCCGAGGGGACGGTTGTCTTGAACGCGAATGTCAGTGGTACGCTCAAGCAACCGAACGTCACCGGAAGAGCGGAGTTGAAGAAGGTATCGCTGCATTTAGTCGACGCCCCCAACGGCATATCGAGTGCGAATGGGGTGATTTTATTGAACGGCACCAACGCGACGATTCAAAACCTGACGGCGCGCGTCGGCGGCGGAGACACTTCCATTAGCGGATCTGCCAGTTTCAGCGGCGCGAACCAAAACTACAATCTCAAGATTCGTGGCACAAAGATCCGCACTCGCTACCAGGGTGCCAGCGTTGTCACGGATCTGAACTTGGACCTTCAAGGATCACCGCAGCGAAGCACCCTTTCCGGCGACGTCACCATTCAGCAGGTTACCTACGCACCCGAAAGCGATCTCGGGTCTATGCTCTACAAGGTCAGCACTCCAGCGGCGCCGTCGACAACGTCGCCCATACTGTCGAACATGCGCCTTAATGTTCGCATTCGCACGGCAACCAGCGCTATTTTCCGCACCACTCTTGCTCAGTCTGTTCAGGCTACGGCCGACTTGAGGGTTCGCGGAACTGCCGAATCCCCGGGAATGACTGGACGGGTAGATATTACGAAAGGCACATTGGTGTTCTTTGGCAATCAATACACCGTGGATGAAGGAAACGTCAGTTTTTATAACACCTCTAAAATCGAACCGATCGTCGGAATCGCATTCGAGACTAAAGCGCAGGGCGTCCAGGTCACTATGCGCGTTTCGGGTCCAATGGAGGACTTGAAATTGTCGTACACTTCCGACCCGCCGCTGCGATTCGAAGAAATCGTCGCGCTCTTGGCAGCTGGTAAGACGCCAAGCGATCCCACGATCGCGGCGCATCAGCCTGCTCCGCCCGACCAATCCCTGTCCCAATTGGGAGGAACCGCTCTGGTGCAACAGACGATCGCTAATCCTCTCGCGAATCGCTTGCAGAGAGTGTTCGGAGTGAGCCAGCTGAAAATTGATCCGACGTTTACTACCGGTTCCACGCTTCCGCAGGCGCGGCTGACCTTGCAACAGCAGGTTACGCCAGAGATTACTTTCAGCTATTCGCAAGACTTGACACAATCCAATTCGCAACTGGTTCGCGTGGAATGGGCCTTCACTCCAAGGTTTTCGGCAGTCGCCACTCGTGAAGAAAACGGAATTGTGAGCTTGGACTTCTTTTACAAGAAGCGGTTTCGTTAAATTTGTCCGCCCGCGTAACGTTTCGGCCAGGCGGCTCGTTAACACGCGATAACGGACGCTATCCGCTCGCCAGATTCCTAACGCGAAATACTGGCGGCTGCGGGTAGGTATACGAGGCGACTACTAGGCGCGCACTTCGCGATCCTCGCCGGCAGTGGCGGCGCGCTGGGGGCCACGGTGGATTAAGGCGAGCGAGGAGCGGGAGTCGGTGCAGCCGTCGGCCTGGCCACCGTCCTTCCAACCCGCGGCCGCGAAGTGGAATTGCGGCAGGGCGCGCTTCGCTCGACGTCGTCTTCGATCGTCCAGTCGCACTGGAGTAGCCAGTCCAACCTGAGTCACTACGGACTGGGGCGATCGAGACTGTGGTCAGCGCCAACGTCCGCTTCGCTAGGGCTGAAAGCGGTACGGAATCTTGTCCGTGTCGAGCGGTAACCGCCAATGGTCCGGGTCCTCATACTGATAGGCCCGATTGACCAGGTTGAGCAGCAACGCAGGTTCAGGGGAAATGTTCCGTACGCCATGGAAAACGCCTGGTGGGATGATCACCAACGCCGGCCGCAGAGCGCCGAAGCGAAACTCGTTGATTCGTCCGTAGGTGGTCGAGTTCTCGCGCCCGTCGAAAAGAACGATCTGCAGCACCCCATGGCTAGCGAACAACCGGTCTGTAGTGAATTGGTGGACGTGCCAGGCCGAAATGCTTCCGGGGTTCATGACGCTCTGAAAAACCTGGTCGACGTCGCCGTCATCCAGCATCCACTCACGCCGGAAGACTTCGCACAGAACGTCGCCGCCGTTCTTGATCACGTTCTTCATCTCCCGGACGCGCACTCCTTCAATCGCGTCCTGCAGGGAATTCCAATCGGAAGTGACACTCTGCCGGTCTTTTTGAGCACCAAGGCTGTTCGCAATCAACATTCCCGGCGAATTCGTGGGAGCGGCCATGATCTATTCTCGCGCCCCGCCCGGCGTTGGGGGCAAGCCACGAAAGCGGCGCAAATGCTGAATGAAGCCTCCCGGCTGCCGATATTTCAGGGCCATTTCGAGAGCTTGAGGATGCAGCCCCCAAGATCCGGACCATCGCCGCATTCTCTTGCGCAAGGCGATTGCAAGAAGAGAGGAACAGGATTCCGCTCTCGGCCAGCCAAAGAATGGGCCCATTCGGCGCCGAACGAAATTACGCGCCGCCATTACAACCGAATTGCAAAGCGGCGGATTGGCCTGAACAATCGAAGCGTGTTCGGCGATCGCGATCAGGACCTTCTCGCGATACTTGTCGTCGCCGTGGATGCGTTCAAAGATGGTTTGGTTCTCGAGATGCTCGCGATTGGCGTAGGCACGCGGACGGCCGCCGGAAGGCATCGAAATCGCGGTCAGATGCGGTATAAACCTCAGATCCTTGCCCAGCGATCCGGCGCGAAACAGCCAATCCTGCGAGGGGGTCGCGTGGCACTCTCGATGATGACGCCAAGGTCCGACTTCCTCCGCCAGCTGGCGGCGCATCACCCAGAACGACGCGGGCACGGACAGATGCGCCGCGTACCGGCGTTCGATAATCAGATCGCCGCAGGTGAACACGCCGTGCCTATCCAGGTTCACGAGCAGCGGCCAAACCAAGTCCGCCCCGGTTTCAGTCAACGCCTTAACGGCCGTATCCAGGTGATCGGGAAACCAGAGATCGTCGTGATTCAGATAGGCCAAGAAGCGGCCGCGCGAGAGAGAGACGCCTTCATTGTTCGGCCCCGATTGGTCGCCGACGTTTTGCGGCAGATTGACGAATCGAATGCGGGGGTCACCAATCTCGCGAATCACATCTGCCGTGTCGTCCGTGCAGGCGTCCCCCACCACCCACATCTCCCATTCGGAAAACGTCTGGCGTCGGACGGATTCTATGGCGAATCGCAGCACATTGCTGCGATTGTACGTGGCTGTGACTACGGAAACGATGGGTGGGCTTTCCAAATTCGCCATTGACCTGGACGAGCGTATTTCACCTTTGAGGATAGCCGTGACGTGTAGAAGATGCAAACCGATTGCGACTATCTGCAACTTATCTGAGGACCGGACTGCTCGACTTGACTAGCGCCGCTACTTCAGCTTCACGACTCGATCGCTCTACTCGGCAACCAAAACCGAAGTTCACTCTACAGTTTCATACGACCCTCGCCCCCTGCAAGGTCCCGATAAGCTGCATTATCGGAAGTCAGGAGGCGTAACCCTTACAGGCGATACTTCCACCCATGTTCGATTGAGCATTTAGTTGACAGGTCGGTAGTAACGCAGCCCCAAAGTGGCGGTTGGATTGCTATGATATGCGCGTGCCCGAAGTCTCAGTCGAACATTTCCTATGCCTGGAAATGGTCTGTCTAAGTTGGAGCGGCGACTCCGGCAATTCCTTGTGTGACTGCGCTATTTTACTCCAGATTTGGAACTCCGGAGCGAAGCTCCATACTGACGTCGCTGTTCCAACCGACTCCATGATAACGATCGCCGCCCCCGCCGGCGCTATAGAGGCCAAGGTTAGCGCTTGCGTACCGGAGGATTATGGATTCCTGGTAGAGGTAACCGTGGAACCGTCTCAGGGCTGGTTTCCCAGCTCCTACCAGCCGAGCCATTTGATTGGCCACTCGTCTTCTTAAAGTTTCAACAGGAGGCGCGGATCCTCTGCTCTCCCTGGGATGCCACCATGGTTTGGAAACCTGTTGTCAGCACCGGTATAGCACGGAGCTGCTCGCGGATTTGCTCGATCCATACCACGTAGCGCGGATTAGGCGCCCAAGAATAGAAGCGTAAGAGCTCCATTTCACAATTGAATTGAGGGTCATGATAAGCCGGCAACTCCAAGCCGGCGCATGCAAATGGCCGTCCACCGACCCGACGTAGGATAGAGGCAGAGCAGTGGCGGCGCGTTGCAGTGCTGATCCCGATGGCGCCCCCGAGTTCTTGGGAAAGGCTATACATCGCCAGAGCCATTCGCACAGCCTCAGTAGTTCCGCGGATCGCGGCTTCCAAAGCCCACCCACCCATTTCTACGCAGAGCAAATTCATGCGCCGCAAAAGCGAGAGTTCCTCCTCCACGGCCGCTTCAAGTGTTTGACCCCATTCCCCTGAACGGGCCAGTGCCGAACGAGAAATATTGAGTTGCGAGAAGCTTGGGTTGTAAGGAAACGCGTGAAAGCGCACACAGCCATATACCCGGTCGTCATCGTCCACAACAAGCAAATGCCAGCTGCTCTGATCTACGTCGGAGCGGTGTTTGCCGTCGATCAGGTGGCTTTCCTGGATGGCCCCGTCTTCGAGGTACACGCTGCCGCGCAGAATTTGCATTTGCGCAAGCAAGTTGTCCCGTCGGATCGAGTCTGTGACAAGGCATCTAAAACTGTTTGGAACAACGCCGTGGGAGGGACTGACTAACACCCATCTCCGCGATAAGGTCCGATGAAATTCTTTCCATGGAGCTTGGCGCGGACCTTGAGGGTCATGCATCAATACACTTCTCCCTTGAGCGCCAAGTACACTTGGCCTTCGACTTTCGATTTCTGGACGAGCAGGCGGTGAGCGTGAAGCGAAGCACTTCAATCACCAAATCGACTCGATCTCTAACGCTTTGAAATGTCGAGCGACACTACGGGCAATTGCAGGAGGGTCTTTCCTTCTTACTGATAATGCATCAGTAAAACTGACCCCACTCGGTCGTTCCTACCAAGTTGTTCACCGGAACAAGACTTCGATAGTTCTAGGGCTGAATCTGGAGGAAATTCAGGCCATCGGGCAAGACCGGCGGATTATGGAAAAGAGTGAAGCCTGCGAATGGAGCGGACAGATACTGATTAGGGTCTGAGATCGTACCCAAAGTGAAGAAATCGGCAATCTGCCTTTGAGCTGCTACTGCAATGGCCGTCTCTAAAGATGGACTATTCGGGTCGAAGATCGTAGGGTTACTGAGGAAGCGATGCGGGTAGATTGGAAATGGCGTGCCCGGCTGGGTCAATGCGAGTAGCCGGGGATCGATTGCGGCTGCCAGATCGGTCCGAAGCAGCCATGTCGATTGCTGCAATCCTGCGGTCCGCACGAGCGCGGACTCCGTGGCATTAGGCACTTCCAGATCCCCTAGTCCGAATTGCACGAGAATCTGTTTCGCTGGAACCCCTCGCAGCGGAGCAGTCTTCAGGTGGGCGGCATAGCTCAGCGGATCGCCCAGCATTCCGAGCCACTCCGCCTCCTCAAACGCTGCTTGAACGGCCATTGCGCCGGGCACCGTATCCGTGATCGCCTGCTCGCGATAAACGTACTCGTCATTAAAACTGTCATGAAAATAGGCTTGTGGCGGAGCAGGCGGGACGTTTAGAAGAGCAGGCGCGAAACCCGTCAAGTAAAGGGCGCCGATCGGGCGCGCGATGGGGCTTAGGCGCGCAACATCCACTTGAGTCCCGCCGCCGCTGTTCAACACCCCGGCTCGGACATCCGGCTCAACCGCCTCAAACAGCGTTCCATAAAACGACCCGAAGGACTGACCAGCATAATATATACGCGATGGATCGAGATTCAATCCAAGTCCTTGTGTGGCTTTAATTGTGGAAACCAGGGCGAACAGGTCGACCGCTGTCTGACGCGCGCAATCGCGAGTCCCGATAGCATTCGGCAGAATGCAGCCATCGGACGGCCCAATGGGAGTGGTGGGTGAAAACTGGACGCCCCGTCCGGGAGTGGAAACAACGAGACTACCATTGTTCGTGACGACTTGCGTCGCACTCAAAGACCCAAATCCGTGTCCCGTGATCTCAATAGCGAGAGTTGCGAAGCCTTTTTGCGCCCAGGTCGAAGCTGCAAAGGTGGGAGCTCCGAACTGGCTGTCCGTCAAGCCATGGCCATAGACGATGACGGGGATTTTTTCGATTGCGGAACTTTGCGCCGGCAGGAATAGGTGGAAGGAGACGGGAACTAGCATGCTCGGAGGCGGAATCAAAGCATTCGTGGGCGTGGCGCTTATCGTGCCAGCCTGTGGCCCGACGGTGTTGAGATACAGTGGCGAAAGATAAAGTCCAAACGAAATCCGTTCCACTCCCGCCAAGACAGCTAGTGGAAGTGTCTGGTCATAGATAACCCCGGCGACGCCTGTTTGCGGCATCCACGTGATGGATTTAACGTCTTTCAGATCAAAAGTGGAAAGTGGTCCATAAAGTGTACCGACGCCAGGAATAGCCCCAGAATTGATCTGTCCGCGCGCCTGCTCAAGCCAACTGGTGGTGCTCATCGTGGTAAACAGAGATGCTGAGATAATTCGCCCCCCTGTGCTCTTGCCGCCGCCATGCTCAACAAAGACGGAATCGATCGCCTCTGCGAGCGAGTTACAGTAGGCGGAGGCGGAATGTTTGACGCACTCGTTGTAGTTTTTGTCTGCCTTCACGTCCTTGCCATTCGCATCCGTCACCTCAACCGTAACAGCCAGCAGATATCGTGTCTGCTGATCGAGGACCCGGTCCGGTTTGGCATAAGCGCACAAGCCCGCCGGATCGAAAATCACCTGGTTGATGCCGATCGAGGGAGCGTCTCGATCCACAGCCGTAAGGCTAATGCCCTTGCGCAATGTGGTTACGTCCACCGGCCCTGAGAAACAAACCATGATTCTAGGATTCACGCTGAATCCATCCAACTGATTTAATAGTTGTTTGTTGATGCAGTCAGCAGAGGTGGATAACGCCGTACACCCCGCCTTGAGCGGAAGCTGCACTTGCAACTCAGTTTTTTGAGTTTCGGCTTTGACCGTCAAAGCATTGGTTGGGTACGGTCCAACCGATGCGGAGGACGGCTGGAACAGCACCGTCGTATTGGCGCACCACAATGGAAGCGGCAGTGAAACAAGAAGAATCCAGTGAACTCTCACGATTTTCCCCTGAACAAAACATTCACGTAAATCGCGCGACCTGCGAGATCTCAACCGATCGCCGACCCACATGTTAGAGGGCCTGAGTGTCCTCAACGTTTCCAGGCCAAGTTAGCTTAGACCAAGTGCGGGAGTCCTGGACACGAACGGATTCAAATCGGAGCTTGTTTGACCGTGCTTCAGCCCAATGATTTGGTATTGACGAGGCCGACTAGCCGCTGCTGCGGCGGTCGATAAGTCGACTTATGAGAAGTTGCCCGATAACCAACATTATCGGAAGCTTCTTGCTGCACAACGGCTGCCAATGAATTGGCTGGTTCGCTGAATGTAGCTTCCGGATTGCCGCCGACACATCAGCTATGCGGGAAGCTCCACTTCTGCCGTACGAGTTACACGATCAAAGCGAGGCGGATGCTAGTCGATAACATACTTCACCGTCTATTAAAATAGGAAGCCCGCAGTCTCACAGAGTCCTTTGCCGGATCGCGTGGACGCGCTTGGGAACTTTCTGGCACCGGGGATGTCTAATTCTCGATGGCACTATAGGATCGACGCGTTCCGTTTTTTCTACGATGGATTTGAACCGGTTTATGAACGCCGCACGCATTCTCTTCCTTGCCGCAGTGCCCAGTTTTGGACAGTGGATCAATTATCCGTCGGCCAATATTCCCAGGACTGCGGACGGCACGGCGGACCGATCAGCTCCCCCCGCGTGGTCTTGACGGGAAACCGGACTTGAGCGGGATCTGGAACGCTAATTTCAACCCTATGATTCCCCTCGGTGTGGTTCTCT
>Ga0070683_100005227_pt1 | contig 10804 bp, 8 predicted proteins | sample KBSC713LmetaG_FD_64662 | JGI IMG/M metagenome (GOLD analysis project Ga0070683, IMG submission 64662) | Corn rhizosphere microbial communities from Kellogg Biological Station, Michigan, USA - KBS C7.1-3L metaG | ecosystem: Host-associated > Plants > Roots > Rhizosphere ...
CGCGTTCCTTGAACCCGGGGAGTGCGTCGAAGCTGACGAGACAAGATCATTCGACTTCATCGCCGGCCTCCGTCAGCTTGATCACCGGCAATTTTTCCTCCTCGGCGTCGGCGGGACCGTGGATCAGTTCGTCGAGCCGGGCTTTCAAGGCGAGGAATTCGGGGGAGAGCAGTTGCGCGGCCCGACGCGGACGCGGGACCGGATTCTCGATCACCTCGAGGACGCGGCCGGGGTTCGTACCCATGACCATGATACGGTCGGCGAGAAAGCACGCCTCATCGAGATCGTGGGTGATGAAGAGAACCGTGACGTTCACCTTTTTCCAGATCTGCAGGAGATAGCTCTGCATTTTGCAGCGGGTGAGCGCGTCGAGAGCGCCGAATGGTTCGTCCATGAGCAGGATGCTGGGCTCGTTCGCGAGCGCGCGGGCGATGGCGACGCGCTGCTTCATCCCGCCGGAGAGTTCGTGCGGGTAGGCGTTTTCAAATTTCGCCAGGCCGACCATCTCCAGCCATTGTCGAGCCTCGGAATCGGCGGTGTTCGCGTCCTTGTCGCGCATTTGCAGACCGAACATCACGTTCTGTTTCACGGTGCGCCAGGGGAAGAGCGTGTAGCCCTGGAAGACCATGCCGCGGTCAGGGCCGGGGCCGGAGACCTGATGGCCGTCGATGAGAATTTCGCCGCCCGACGCCTCGTCGAGACCGGCCACGATGCGGATGAGCGTGGATTTTCCGCAGCCGGATGGACCGAGAATGCAGAGGAATTCGCGACGGTGGAGATCGAGGGAAACGTTTTCGAACGCAACGTGGGAGCCGCCGTTGGCGCTGAAATTTTTTCGCAGCTCGCGCACCTGCAGGACCACCGCGCGTTCGCGAATCTTCTGAAAACGCGCGGCGACCTCGGGACTCTGCTCGCGGTAATCGGGAAGTTTGATCGGGTTGAGGGACATCGATCAGGTTTCCGAATTCTCGGCGCCGAACGGCGGGCTGAGCGCGGCATCAGCCGGCGGCGGCACGGCTGCGGGCGACGGCGAACGCGCCGGAAATTTTTTGACGCGCGACACGGTTTTGCGCGCGCGGCGTTTCCACGGGAAAAGCACCGTGCCAAACCACGCGAACGCCATGTCGCAGCCGAGGCCGATGACGCCGATCATGGCGATCGCGGCATAGACGTTGTCGAAGTGACGGTAGCGCGCCTGCTGGTTGATGAAATAGGTGATGCCGGACATCGTGCCGACGACTTCGGCGACGATGAGGTAGGTCCACGCCCAGCCGAGCAGGATGCGCATGTCGGTATAGATGTCGCCGATGGATGCGGGGATCACGACGCGGGTGAGCAGGCGCAACCCGCGCGCGCCGAGGGTTTGAGCGGCCTCGATGAGCGATGGATCGACCTTGCGCACGGTGTTGCCGATCACGAGGACCTGTTGAAAAAACGTGCCGATAAAAATAATCGCGACCTTCGGTGCGTCATCGATTCCGAGAATGGCCACGCACAAGGCGCCGAATGCCGGAGCGGGAAGGTAACGGAAAAATTCGATGAACGGCTCCTGGAGTTTCGCGAAAAAACGATATGTCCCGCAAAGAATTCCCAGCGGCAGGCCGAAGATCGACGAGATCGCGAAGCCCCAGAAAATCGTGCGAATGCTATGACCGAGGCTTTGATGCAACCACGGTTCGGTCGGAAGGCGTGGCGGCGTCGTGAACGCGGTGTAGAATGCGCGGGCGACGGCGTGCGGCGGCTGGAAATAGAGCGGGTTGACGCGATAACCGGCGGGCGCCTTCAAACCGGCCTTCGCCATGTTCGCGATCTCCTGCGCGAACACGGCGCGATCGACATCCATGCCGGTACTGAAATAATCGACGCCGCCGGTTTCCGTCACGTGAACCAGCGGATGCCAGATCCAGGGAACGTAACTGACCACCGACCACAGGATCAGCGGAATCGCGAACGAGAGAAAAACCAACACGAGCCGCCGTCGGTGCGGAAGCTCGTGTCTCAAGCCCAGCCAGTCGCGCAAACCCATACGGCGGCGAAGGGAGCCAAGGCGGTGGTGGCGGCGGCTGGTGGCAGGTCGACTCAGGGCAGGGCCAGCGTGATCGCGCCCGAGACGTAATCATCGGGTTTCTGGCTGACCTTGTAGACTGCGTTCTCGAGGGAGAACTTGTCGCTCAGGACAAGTGAGTCGTGCAGGTTCATGGCCTTGCCGGCGTCGCCTTTGTAATTGGCCTTGGCCTCGGCGAGCGTGTGAAAATGCGTGCCGGGGAGATTTTTCGCATAGTCCTCGGGCTTCTGTTGAACTTTTGCGGCCATGATCTTGATCGCATCGTCGCGCGTTGCCGGATCGGCGAGATACGCAACGCACTTGTAATAGATCGCGGCGATCTTCGACCACTCGGCGTGATGAGCGGCGAGGCTCGCGGGGTTGACGGCCAGGACGTCGTAGATGAGTCCCTTCGCATCGGCGCTCGTGAACAGGCGTTTCGAGCCGGGCGACTGCAGGGCTTGTCCAGAAATTGGATACCACGCGCCGACCGCCGCGACCTGACCGGAAGCGAGGGTTTGCGGCATGTTGTTGGTGGGCGTGTTCACGAGCGTGACATCACTCTGGGAAAGACCAGCGCGTTTCAGCCCTTCGAGCAGGAGGAAATGTTCAACCAAGCCGAACTCGACGGCGACTTTCTGGCCTTTGAGATCTTTTATCGAAGCGATGCCGGGCTTGCCGACAATCATGTCGCTGCCCTCGCTGTAATCGAGGATCGCGATAAATTTGCTCGGCGAACCCGCCGCGCCGGCGCCGAGGGCGTCGGAGGCGACGATGCAATCAGCGTCGATTTTCCCGGCGGAGAAGGCGTCGATCGACGGACCGTAGTCGAACCAGTCAAACTCGACGTCCACGCCGGCATCCTTGAACCAGCCTTTCTGCACGGCGATTTCGAAAGCGGTGTAACCGGGCCAGTCGCTGTAGCCGACCTTGAGCGGAGCGGCGTGCAGGCTGGTCGTGACGGCGGCGAGGGAGAGCGCGGTGAGGCAGATGATCCGGCGGATAAGGTGCATGACGGGAGTGTTACGATTGTGATAGAGTGTGTGACGACACTCCCTCAGCACGTCGTATGCCGCGACCGGGTGAATTTCTCGCGCCGGCCGTGCGGGCGAGAAAAAGCTTCAAAAAAGAAGCCCGACGCAGGGTCGGGCTGGCGGTGCATCAGGGTTTGTTTTTGGCCGGCGAAGGTTGGGGAGGCCCGGCTGAGGCTGCGGGTGACTTCGCGGGAGCAGGTGTGGGAACCGATTCAAACAAGTCGGCGGCGGACTGGGGAAGCCCGGTGAACGTGTAGTCGGAAACTTCAAACGCCCGTTTTTGCATGAGCGCATTGACCGGTGCGGCGGGGTCGCTCGACGCGACGGTTACAAACACCGGGCCGGCCGGAATGGTTTCGAATTCGGGTGCAAGCGGCTTCGGCTTCGCGGATGGTTCCTGATTCGGCGTTCCGGGTTCCGGGTTCTTGCTCAGATCGGCGGTGGTGCCGAGCGCTGCGGGGCCGGATTTGCCGTCGGCACCCGGTGTCGGCGGCTTGAGTTTTTTCTCCTCCGGCTTGCGCGCGAACGTGACGGTGTAGGTTTTCCCGTCGAAGGTCGTGAGTTTGAACGTGCGCGCGTGCGGCTTGGCCTCGGCAACTTTTGGGTCAGTGAGATCAACTGTATCGGAAAAACGGATCGTGCCGACCGAGGTGAGGACGGAGGACATTTTGTCGGACTTCACGCGCTGGTTGGGAGGAGTTTTGTCGGCGGTCCACGGGTCTTCTTTTTTGGCGCGGGAAAGCGTCAGAGTCGTGGCGGCCGGCTCGCCGGCGTTCGCTGCGACCGGTCCGGACGGTTTCGGCTCGCTGGCGCCGGCGGCGAGGTTGGTGGCGGGAAAGGTCAGTTCAACTTTGGCGATCTCGTCGGGTTTGAGGCTCAGGATTTGGGCGTCGGCCCAGTTTTTTGAATCGGAGTCGATCCAGGCGCTGAGGCTGGTGAGATAGGCTTTTTCCTCGGCATCGAAGCGGATGAAACGTCCGCCGGCATCGGCATTTTTGCCGAGCGTGACCGACCAGACAGGCTTGTCGCCGGAATCGAGGAGCTCGATTTTCGTGTCCTTGAATTCGAGGCGCGCGATCCGTTCCGGGTTGGCCGTGACGAAACGTTGGAGTTTCGCGTCGGTCAGATCGCCGACGAACCGCGTGAGTTTTTGGAAATCCGCCGGAAAGTCATAGTAGGTCGCGACGCGCCAGGTGGCGTCGGGCTGGCGGGTAAGCATGACGGTCTTCGATTGGTCGGTAAGACGAAGCTTTTGGGCCTTCTCCACCGTGGCGCGATCGGCGAGCGGCTGACCGACGCGGGCGTCCGCGGATGCCGTCGGCTTGGGGCGCTGGATAAAATAGACGGCCCCGGACAGGATGGCGAGAATGGCGACGGTGATGACGAGGGTTTTCAGTCTCATGTTGAGAAGCGAGGGCTGAGTATTTTGAAATGGATTTGGCGAGGAGCGCGGATCGGCACGCGCTCCAAACGCGCCGGGGACGGCCCGGGGAGCCGCCCCGGCCTTCCTACTTACGCCGGGTGCGCTGGAACCACAGACCGAAAGCGACGACGAGCAGGGGCGACGCGAGGAGGTTCAGCACGAGCAGACGATTTTCGAGAGAGTCGATATCCTCGCGGAGTGCGCGGCGGATCTCGCGGCGTTCGCCGCGAAGCGTGGCGGATTGCTTTTGGAAATCCTCGATCGCTTTGGTGACTTCGGGCGAGGCGACGAGCCGGTTGCCCTCGGTTTTTTTGCCCTGCAACTCGCTGAGTTTGCTTTGGACGGAAGACAACTGTGCCTCGAGGCCGGTGAGTTTTTGCTGATATTTTTTTTGGGCCTCGACCTCCATCTGGCGAACCACGGTGAATGGCCGAAGCGAGTTGCCCTTGCCGCGGATGGAGACCAGGTCCTGCGAGCCGGCGAGGAAATCGATGGAGTTGGCGGCGAAGGCGAGATTGTCGTTGATTGGCTCGGCGGCGGTCTGCCCGAAGAAATTATATTTGCGGACGCTGTAGTCGTCGAAAAGCCAGTCGGTATCGGCGACGATGAGGAGCGTGGAACTCGTTTTCGACTCGGTGAGGTTTTGAGTTTTGGGCTTCGAATTCTGAGTTTCCGGTTTCTTGGCCTCGCCTTTTTTGGGTTCATCGGCGGGTTCACCATTGGGGAACGCGGACTTGAATTTGCCCGTGACGAGTGCGGCGATGGTTTTCTGGCCGCTGGAAACGAGCTGGCGGTTGACGTCGTCGGGCTGCGCGAATTGCAGGCTCGCGACCGGCAGGTCGCCGGCTTGCGAAGACGTTTGGACGAGCGGGGTGAACGTGAGATCGGCGCCGGATTTCAGCGCCACGCTGCCGGCTTCGATGAAGAGCATCGAGCTGAGCTGGGCGGTCGCGAGCGACTTCGCGTTGAAATTTCCGCGCTGCAGGCTGAGCCAGATCGGATAACGCGCAACACCGCCGCCCTGCGTCTGGACCTGCGTCGCGTTTTCGATATCGCCGACGACCTTCTGCGAATCATAAGCGATGCCCCAGGCGCCGAGCAGGCCCGGCAGATCGCTGGAAACATTTGGCTGCGGCCCGCCGAACATCGCCTGCTGACCGCCCTGGCGTTTGAAGTATTCAGAAGATGGATCAACGCAGAGGAACACGGGCTTGCCGCCGAGGAGAAACTGGTCGATGGCGAACTGCAGTTTGGGCGAAAGATTTTCCGGATGAATCACTGCGAGAGCGTCAAGGTTCGACGGCAATTCGGTGGCCGATGCCTCAACGGTGACGACCTCGAACGACTGCTGCCACTCGTCGACGATGAACTGACCCTCGGTCGGACGCTGGCGCATCATCATCATCATTTGCATCTGCTGCGGGCTGGTGCCCTGGAGCGGAAGGCTCGTGAGCAGACCGAGTTTCCGTTTGTCGATCTGCTGCACGCTGTAGATCAGTTTCGACAAATCGTATTCGAGGAACTGTTCGCGCTGCGGGGTGAACGCAGGAATGGTTTTTTGCTGATCGGCTTGAATTGCGACGAGGCCGAAAAAGAATTGTTCACCGCCCGTTTGTGCGACCTGCGGAGTGAGACCGGCGGCCGTGGCGTGTTCTTCCGCAGGCGTGTCGGGACGCGGGTTGATGACGTTGAGCGTGATCTTGCCGTGCGCCGCGCGCGCGTATTGACGCAGCATTTCCTGGACGCGGGTCGCGTAATTTTTGTAGGCGATCGGCAGGCCGGTGGCGTCTTTGGAATAATAGAGGTCGAGCGTGACCGGCTCCTCGATTTTGCGAAGCAGGGACTTCGTGCCGGGCGAAAGTGAATAGATCGATTCGGCGGTGAGATCGGCGCGCGCGGGGATCGAAGACGCCAGATAATTGACGAGAACGAGGCCGACGAAAAGGAGGACGATGGCGATGGTTTTGCTGCCGAGTTTCATGAGACGCGAGAAGGGGAAATTTTTAAGCGCGACGATGCAAAGGCGCGAAGGTCGGAGTGGAGAAACGGGAGAAATTCATCTTGGCGGATCGGCCTTGGTGACTTGGCGGCTTTGCGCTGGAGATTGGAAAATCAGCGTTCGAGGGCGACGACGTTGAGGAAAAGCGTGAAGCCCATCAGCGAGAGGAAAAACACGACGTCCTTGGGATCGATGATTCCTTTGGTGAACGCGTCGAAATGGGTGATGAAGCTGAAATTCGAGATCACATCCACCAGCGGCACGGGCAGATAGCTGCCGAGAAAACCCGTGAACACGCTCGCGCCGAGCAGATCCAGCACAAAACAAACCAGCACGCTGATCACGAAGCTGATGATCTGGTTTTTCGTCAGGGCCGAGACGAACGAGCAGATGCCGAGAAATGCTCCCGCCATCAGGATCGTGCCGAGGTAACTGGCGATGAGGATGCCCCAGTCGGGATTGCCGAGGTACGCCACGGTGATGACGAGGGGAAAACTCAGCGCGATCGCGATGGTGATGAAAGCCCAGGCCGCGAGAAATTTTCCAATCGCCGCTTCGAGCGTCGTCACGGGAAGCGTGAACAGAAGCTCCACCGTGCCCGTGCGTTTTTCCTCGGACCAGAGCCGCATGCCGGCGGCCGGGATAAGAAAAAGAAAAAGCCACGGCAGGTAACCGAAGAAGCTTTCGAGGCTGGCGGTGTTGGCGCGAAAGAACTGGCCGAGGAAAAATGCGCAGCCGATCGTGGCGATCAGAAAGACGATGAGGAAAACGTACGCGACTGGTGAGCGGAAGTAGCCGAGAAACTCGCGTTTAAAGAGAGGTGAAACTTGGCGCATGGGCGGAAGCGGGGAGAAGTAGGGAGTAGTGAGTAGCGGATAGCGAGTAAGAGGGAATGTAGCGGGTAGCGAGTAGCGGGTAGTGAGTAGCGAGTAGCGGGGGTGAGTATCGAGTAGCGAGTAGTTCGGAAAATGGGCGAGTGGGTTAACGGGATTCGCTGGTCAGTGCGAGATGCTCGCTACTCGCTACTCGATGCTCGCTACTCTTATCAGGCATCGGAGCTCGTCAGGCTGCGGAAGATTTCGTCGAGCCGTGCGCCGGGTTTGCGGGCGCGCAGCTGGGCGGGCGTTTCGTCGGCGACAATTTTGCCTCGCGAGATGATGATCACGCGCGTGCAGATCGCCTCGACCTCCTCGAGAATGTGCGTCGAGAGGATGATCGTTTTTTCAACCGCCATGTTTTTAATGAGCGTGCGGACCTCGATTTTTTGATTCGGATCAAGGCCATCGGTCGGCTCGTCGAGGACGAGCGCGGGCGGATCGTGGAGCAGCGCCTGCGCGAAGCCGACGCGCTGCTTGTAACCCTTCGAGAGCGTTTCGATCGTTTGTTTCCGAACCGTGACAAGGTGGGTGAGCGTGATCGCGCGCTCGACCGCGTTGCTGCGCGCAGGGTCGAGACGAAAGCCGCGCACTTCCGCGATGAAGCCGAGAAATTCCTCGACGGTCATTTCCGGATACGCGGGCGCGCTCTCCGGCAGGTAACCGATTTTGCTTTTGACGGCGACGGGATCGCTCGCGACATCCGCGCCGCCGACGGTGGCGGAGCCGGCGTCGGGCCGGAGGAAGCCCGTGATCATTTTCATCGTGGTCGATTTGCCGGCGCCGTTGGGCCCGAGAAACCCGAGGATATCGCCGCGATTTACGCGGAAGGAAACGCCGTCGACGGCGCGATTGGCGCCGTAGGTTTTAACCAGACCTTTGACTTCGATCATGAGAAAGGGAAACGAAGCGGGAATAAACGAATGAACAGCCCTGGAGGGCGATAGGAAAATTCGGCGAGAGGAAAGTTCCGTCGTAAAAAAAATCCGGCAGCAAGGCGCAAGTGAAAAAATTACAGCGCGTCGAGCCGAAGCGTCGAGCTCACGCACGGGATTTTTATTTTAGCTGGCGAACGCTGCGATCTTGGACGCCGGGCTTGTATCCATGTCAAACCCACCTCGAGTCAGCGGCGCGCAAGCTCGCGCAACAAAAAAGAGCGTGCGATGCACGCGCCGCGGCGAGCTCGCTGGCACGGTCACGCGCCGATCTTCGTCGTGTGAAATGACGCGACACGCTGGCGGGACGCTCGCGCTGAGAACGATGGACGGCGCGCGCCAAAGCCGATTTTGCCGCGGCGAGCTACACGGCGGCGAGTTCGCGCTCTTTTTCAGTCTTGAGACGGAGCTGGCCGCAGGCGGCGGCAATGTCGTGACCTTTTTCGCGACGAAGCGTGACGGAGATTCGCGCGGCGCGCAGGACGTCGGCGAAACGTTCCTGGCGCGTGATGGACGGGCGTTTCCACGGCAGCCCTTCGACGGTGTTGTAGGGAATCAGGTTAACATGCGCGTGAAGATCGGTCGCGATGGCGCGGAGTTTTTCGGCCTGCTCGAGCGAGTCGTTGATTTCCTCGATCAGGATAAATTCGAGCGTGATCATGCGCCCGTGTTTTTCGGAAAACGCTTTCACCGCGGGAAGGAGTTTCGCGAGCGGGTAGGCTTTGTTCACCGGCATGATTTTTTCGCGGACCTCGTCCGTGGCGCCATGCAGGGAAATCGCGAGGCGGAAGCCGAGCGGCTCCTCGGCGAGTTTCTGGATTTTCGGCACGAGCCCGCTCGTTGAGATCGTGATCCGCCGGGCGCCGAAGCCGAGTCCCCAATCGGCGTTGAGAATGGTGAGCGCGCGGATGAGCGCGTCGTAATTGGCGAGTGGTTCGCCCATGCCCATGACGACGATGTTGTCGAACGACGCGAGTTCGACGTGGGCGCGCGGCGTGCGCGCATCCTCGCGATAGCAAACCTGGAGAAGTTGCGCGACAATTTCGCCGGCGGAGAGATCTCGTTTGAGTCCGGCGAGTCCGCTCGCGCAGAAGACGCAACCCATGGCGCAGCCGACCTGCGTGGAGATGCAGATGGTTTTTCGCGAGTGCTCGACGCCGACGCCTTCCTGCGGCGCGCGAATGATCACGGTTTCGATCAGCGAGGAGTCGCGGAGTTCGAGAAGGAGTTTGTCGGTGACGTCTTCGGACTGTTTGTTGAAAACGAGTTCGGCGGGAATGAGATCGAAGGTGGTGGCGAGCCAGGTGCGGAGCGGTTTCGAGAGATTGGTCATCTCGTCCCACGAGCGAACGCGTTTTTTATAGAGCCACTCGAGGATTTGCTTCGCGCGAAACGCGGGCTCGCCACGTTCGCGGAGTTTATCCGTGAGCGAGTCGAGCGTTTCGCCAGTGAGCGGCGGCTTGGCGGGAGCAAATTTCATTCAGCGGGAAAACCGGGAACTGCGATCAAAGGGAAGGATTCCACCACAAAGACACGAGGGCACAAAGAATAAGTTCTAAAACTTGGTACCTTTGCGTCTTTGTGGTGCGAAAATTCCGTGCATGTACGGAATCCAATGGATTGCCGGCGGGAGGCGCAAAAATAACTTCGACATGGACGTGGGAGCGAAACGTCATCGGGTTTGGCGCGTCTGGCTCGCGATCACCCCATGAAACCCCGATATTTGCCCCTGCTGACCGGATTTTTTCTTCCGTTGCTCAGTGTCCACGCCGAAACGTTCAAAGGCCGCATCGAGCGATTTGATCGGGCCTTCGATCAACTCGTCGCGACGAACGCGAAGATCGAAAAACTTGCGGAAGGTTTCACTTGGGCGGAAGGACCGGTGTGGTTCGACGGCGCGGTGATTTTTTCCGATGTGCCGGCGAACACGGCGTACCGCTGGAAAGAGGGAATGACGAAAGCGGAGGTTTTCTTGAAGCCAAGCGGTTTGCTCACGCCGATGGCGGGATTTCGCGAGCCGGGGAGCAACGGGCTCGCACGGGATCCGCAAGGGCGACTGCTGCTTTGCCAGCACGGCGAACGCCGCGTGGCGCGTTACGCCGACGGAAAGTTCACGGCGATCGCCGACCATTTCGAGGGGAAACGCTTCAACAGTCCGAACGATCTCGCGGTGCGGAAAAACGGCGAAATTTATTTCACTGATCCGCCGTATGGATTGGAAGGAGTCGACCAATCGCCGCGGAAGGAAATGCCCTGGCACGGCGTGTATCGCGTGACGACGGACGGAGTGGTGACGCTGCTCACGAAAACGATGGCGTACCCGAACGGGATCGCATTTTCCCCGGACGAAAAAACCCTGTACGTCGGCTCGACGGAAAACGGCAACGCGCACATCGAGGCCTTTGACGTGAAGGCGGACGGCACGCTCGCGAACGAACGGATGTTTTTCGACGCGAGGCCGCTGAGCAAACCGGAATTGCCGGGATCGTGCGAC
>Ga0070683_100005231_pt1 | contig 10800 bp, 12 predicted proteins | sample KBSC713LmetaG_FD_64662 | JGI IMG/M metagenome (GOLD analysis project Ga0070683, IMG submission 64662) | Corn rhizosphere microbial communities from Kellogg Biological Station, Michigan, USA - KBS C7.1-3L metaG | ecosystem: Host-associated > Plants > Roots > Rhizosphere ...
GTCGCCGACGGGCCGACCACCGAGATCAAGGCAATGGTCGGTCGGCGCACGCTGCGCGCGACGCTCCCCGACGTCCCGCTCGAGGAGCTGGAGCGCCTTCCCGGCGTCACGCACGCCGAGCGGCGCGGGGAGGCGGTCGTGCTCGCGTGCTCGGACTCGGACGCGACGTTGCGCGCGCTGCTCGCGCGGTACCACAAGGCGCGCGACATCGAGATCGGCGGCGCGGGACTCGAGGAGGCGTTCCTGGAGCTGACGCGGTGAGCACGTGAACGCGACGACCTACGTCCGCTACGAGCTGAAGCGCACGTTTCGCACGCGTCGCTTCATCCTGCTCGCCTTCGGCTTCCCGGTCGTCCTCTACTTCCTGATCGCCACGCCGAACCGCGGTGAGCACAGCCTCGCGGGCAGCGGCCTGAGCGCGCCGCTCTACTTCATGATCGGCCTGACCGCCTTCGGCGCGATGAACGCGATGCTGAGCGCCGGCGCGCGCATCGCCGGCGAGCGGCAGGTGGGGTGGAACCGCCAGTTGCGGATCACGCCGCTCTCGCCGCGCACGTACTTCCGGACGAAGGTGCTGACGGGCTACGTGATGGCGGCCGGAACGATCGCGCTGATGTACATCTCGGGCGCGATCCTCGGCGTGCGGCTGCCGGCCGGCGAATGGGTCCACATGACGTGGCTGATCCTCGTCGGGCTCGTCCCGTTCGCCGCGCTCGGCATCCTCTTCGGCCACCTGCTCAGCGTCGACGCGGTCGGCCCCGCGATGGGCGGGACGACGGCGCTGCTCTCCTTCCTCGGGGGCGTCTGGTTCCCCATCCAGCACGGCGCGCTGCACGTGATCGCCGAGCTGTTGCCCTCCTTCTGGCTCGTGGAGGCCAGCCACGTGGCGCTCGGGGCCTCCGGCTGGCCGGCGAACGGCTGGCTCGTGATGGGCGCCTGGTCGGTGCTGCTCGCCGCCGCGGCGATGGTCGCCTACCGCCGGGACACCGGCCGGGGCTGATGGACCTCGCGGCCCGCCTCGCTCGTACACGAGAGGGTGGAGCCGCGATGCCCGACGAGCGAGGCCTGGTCCGCGCCGCGCAGGCGGGCTCGGCCGACGCGCTCGAGCGCCTGTACCGCCTGCACTGGCCGCGGGCGTACCGCGCCGCCTACCTCGTCGTCCACGACGCCGCCGGCGCCGAGGACATCGCTCAGGAGGCGTTCCTCGCCGCCGTGCGCGCGCTCGACCGTTTCGACCGGCGCCGCCCCTTCGGGCCGTGGCTGCACCGGATCGTGGTCAACCGGGCGATCGACTGGGCGCGCGCCCGCTCCCTGCGTGGCGAGGTGGGGGTGGACGAGGCGCTCGCCGCGGTGGAGGACGATCGCGACGGCCTGCCGCTTCGCGCCCTCGCGGCGCTGCCCCCGGAGCAGCGGGCAGTGATCGTCCTCCGCCACCTGCTCGAGTACACGCCGGGCGAGATCGCGCGGCTGCTCGACCTGCCGCGCGGGACGGTCAACTCCCGCCTCCGCCGCGGCCTGGACACGCTCTCCCGGGAGGTGGAGCGGTGAAGGCGTTCCGGGCACCGGACGAGGTGGGGGCACAGCAGCGGAGCTGGGCGGTCGTGGCGGCGGCGTTCGCGGAGCGCGAGCCCGTCGCGCCGCGGCGGCTCGTGCCGGTGCGCGCCGCGCTCGTCCTCGCCGTCGTCGCGGCGCTTGCTGCGGTCGCCTTTTCGCCGCCCGGCCACGCAGTGCTCACCTCCGTGCGGAAGGCGATCGGGATCGAGCGGGCGCAGCCCGCGCTGTACGCGCTGCCGGGCGGCGGGCGCATCCTCGCCGGCGGCTGGCTCGTGAACGGCGACGGCTCGACGCGACATCTCGGCGACTACCTCGAATCGTCGTGGTCGCCGTACGGCCGGTTCATCGCGGCGACGAAGCGGCACGAGCTGCTCGCACTGCAGCCCGACGGCACCGTGCGCTGGACGCTTGCCCGCCCGGACGTCCGCTTCCCGCGCTGGGCCGGGACGCATACCGATACGCGCATTGCCTACCTCAGCGGGAGCACCCTGCGCGTCGTCGCGGGGGACGGGACGGGCGACCGCGAGGTCGGGCCCGCCGCGCCCGTCGCGCCGGCCTGGCGTCCGGGCGGGCCGTTCACGCTCGCCTACGCCGAACCGGGCGGCCGCGTCCACGTGCCGGGGCACTTCCGCACGGCGGCTGGGGCGCGGCCGCTGCGGCTCGCCTGGTCGTCCGACGGCGCCCGGCTGCTCGTGCTGCGGCACCGTACGCTCGACGTCTACGACGCACGCGGCCGCCGCGTGCAGCACGCCCTCGGCCGCTTCGCCGACGGTGCCTTCTTGCCGGGCACGCATCGCCTCGCCGTCCTCGCTCCGCACGCCGTGCAGCTGCTCGCCCCGCGGCGGACGCTCTTCCGCACGACCGGCACGCTGCAGCGGCTCGTCCCCTCGCCCGACGGCCGCCGCCTCCTCGTCACGTGGCCGGAGGCGGACCAGTGGCTCTTCGTCCCGGTCGACCCGGGCCGCCGACTGAGCGCCGTGGGGAACATCGCCGAGCAGCTCGGCGGTAGCCTGCCGGTCGGCGGCTGGACCTCGTAGCGCCCGGCGGACGTAGTACGGGCATGGCCCGGCTCGCGCTCGTCCTCGCCGTAGCGCTCGCGCTCGTCCCCGCCGCCCTCGCCGACGGCCCGATGCCGTACGCGGCCCAGAACACGCCCGGCGTCCTCTCGCCCGGCGGCCTGCTCCGCTACGTCGCGCTCCCGAACGCGCAGAACGGGACGATCGTGGAGGCGGTCGCCACGGACGGCGGCACCGTCCATGCGACACAGCAGCTGCTCGGCCCCTACGGGATTCCGTACGTGACCTCGCCGCTCGCGGGCGAGGGGCTCTCGGCCGACGGGCGGACGCTCGTCCTCGGCGACGCCTCCGCGACCTTTCCGCGCACGCACAGCAGCTTCGCGGTCCTGACCGCGCCGAGGCTGCGCGTCCGCGACGTGTTCTCGCTGCGCGGCGACTTCGCGTTCGACGCGCTCTCCCCGGACGGCTCCCGGCTCTACCTGATCCAGCACACCGACGCGAGCGACCAGACGCGGTACGTCGTCCGCGCGTACGACGTCGCGACGCAGCGGCTGCTTCCCGGCCGGATCGCGGACCGCTCGCAGCGGAGCTGGGTGATGCAGGGGTATCCGATCTCCCGCGCGACGAGCCCGGATGGACGGTGGGTCTACACGCTCTACGGGAACCAGGGCGGCTACCCGTTCGTGCACGCGCTCGACAGCGTTCGCGGTGTCGCGCACTGCATCGGCCTGCCGTGGCGCGGCAGCGACGACGCGGTCTGGAACATGCGCCTGACGCTGCACGGCAGGAGTCTCGCCGTGCACTGGGCGAGCGGCCGCCGCTGGCTTCGCATGGACACGAGCTCGCGGCGGCTCTCGAACGACGCGGGCGGTCTCCCGTGGTGGGTGTGGCTCGTCGCCGGTCTTGCGGCCGTCGCCGCTACGATCGTCGCCGCGCATGTCCGACGAACGCGAGCTCTCGCTGCAGGAGCAGCTGGAAGGGATCGGAGCCCAGCTCGACTGGGTTCGTGGTTACCTTTGACCCGGATGCGCTCCAGGCACGTGTAGACGAGCTCGAGCAGGAGCTCGCGCAGCCCGACTTCTGGAACGACCAGCAGCGCGCCGCCAGGCTCTCGGCCGAGCACCAGCGCGCGCAGCGCAAGCTCCAGCGCTACCACGGCCTCCTCGGCAACGTCGAGTTCCTGCGCGAGGGCGTGGGGACGTTCCCGGACGAGGAGCTGCTGCCGACGCTGCGCGAGGTGCAGGACGAGCTTGCGCGGCTGCAGGAGGACGCACTCTTCGCGGGCGAATACGACGCCGGAGCAGCGGTCGTGACGATCCAGGCGGACGCCGGCGGCACCGACGCGCAGGACTGGGCGGAGATCCTCCTGCGCATGTACCTGCGCTGGGCGGACGGTCGGAAATTCAAGACCGAGGTGCTCGAGACGAGCCCGGGGGAGGAGTACGGGATCAAGTCGGCGACGTTCACCGTCGGCGGCGAGAACGCGTACGGGATCCTGAAGGCCGAGCGCGGCAAGCACCGGCTCGTCCGGCTCAGCCCGTTCGACCAGGCGCACCGCCGCCACACGAGCTTCGCGCAGGTTATCGTGGCCCCGCTGCTCGAGGAGGCGGGCGACGTCGAGCTGGACGAGGACGAGATCCGTGTCGACACGTTCCGCTCCAGCGGCGCGGGCGGGCAGCACGTGAACAAGACGGACAGCGCGGTTCGCCTCACGCACCTGCCGACGGGCATCGTCGTCTCCGTCCAGAACGAGCGCAGCCAGTCCTCGAACAAGGACACCGCGATGAAGATTCTCCGCTCGCGGCTCGCCGAGAAGCAGGAGGAGGAGCGTGAGGCCGAGCTCGCCCGGGAGCGTGGCGGCGTGTCGATGGGCTTCGGCGGCAATGCGATCCGCAGCTACGTCCTGCATCCGTACCAGCTCGTCAAGGATCATCGAACGGAGCACGAAGTGGGCAACACGCAGGGGGTTCTCGACGGCGATATCGACGGGTTCATCCGCGCGTATCTCCTGCAAGCGGCAGGAAACGGCGGCTAGGCCGCCGAACGGTCGGCTAGAGTGGGGACTCCGCCCGTCCTCGCTCGACCCCCTTTCAGGACGTGACCGACCTTCAGATAGAGCCAGCAGTCGACCGCGCCGAGGAGCGCCCGCGCAGCGCCGAGGCCTCCGCCGCGGCCGGCTCGATGATCGTGTTCGACACGGTCTCGAAGGTCTACGACCCGGACGTGGTCGCGCTGCGCGCGGTCTCCTTCGTGATCGAGAAGGGCGAATTCGTCTTCATCGTCGGCGCCTCCGGCTCGGGCAAGTCGACGCTGATCAAGCTCCTGCTCAAGGAGATCGAGCCGACCGAGGGGCGGATCATGGTCGGCGGGCGCGACCTGACGCGGCTGACGGGCTCGAAGGTCCCGGCGCTGCGGCGCAACGTCGGCTGCGTCTTCCAGGACTTCAAGCTGCTGCCCTCGCGCACGGCGGCCGAGAACGTCGCGTACGCGCTGAAGGTCCAGGGGGAGAACCGCACGTCGATCCGGCGCAAGGTGCCCGAGGTGATGAACATGGTCGGGCTCGCGCACAAGATGAACAGCTATCCCGACGAGCTGTCGGGCGGCGAGCAGCAGCGGGTCTCGATCGCGCGTGCCGTCGTCAACCACCCGCCGCTGCTGGTGTGCGACGAGCCGACGGGGAACCTCGACCCCGACACGTCGGTCGGGATCATGCAGCTGCTCTACCGCATCAACCGCGCCGGCACGACGATCCTCATGGTCACGCACGACCGCGAGATGGTGGACAAGATGCGCAAGCGCGTCATCGCACTCGAGCTCGGCCGGCTCGCACGCGACGAGCGGCGCGGAGGCTACGCGTCGGAATGAGCAGAGTCAGGTTGTTGTTCTCCGAGGCGTGGTCCTCGATCAGCGCGAACCTCTCGACGACGTTCGCCGCGACGATGACCGTGTTGATCGGGATGTTCATCCTCGGCCTCTTCATCGCGCTCGGCACGTGGGTGCTCTCGTGGAGCGACCACATCAAGAAGGAGCTGAAGGTGCAGGTGTACTTCGCGACCGGCACGACCGACGCGCAGGAGGCCGCCGTCGGACAGAAGCTGCGTCTCCTGCCGCACGTGGAGCCGGGGCGGCAGGGCGTCGTGTACGTGTCGAAGGAGCAGGCGTTCCGCCAGCAGGCGAAGAAGTTTCCGGAGCTGTACAAGGACGTCCCGAGCAACCCGCTGCCGGACGCGTGGGTGGTGACGCCGGTGAAGGGCGAGTACACGCCCGAGCTGGGCCGGCGGATCCAGCAGGCGGGCTATCCGGGAGTCGACGACGTGCGCTGGGGCTCGACGACCGCGAAACGGGTCCTGACGATCGCGGAGGTGATCTGGATCGCCTTCCTGATCGCGGTCGTGCTGCTCGTGATCGCCTCCACGCTCCTGATCGCGAACACGATCCGCTTATCGATCTTCGCGCGACGACGCGAGATCGAGGTGATGAAGCTCGTCGGCGCGACGAACTGGTTCATCCGCGGCCCGTTCATGCTCGAGGGGCTCCTCTGCGGGTTGATCGGCTCGCTCGTGGCCGTCGTCCTGCTCGTCCTGGGCAAGGAGATCGCGCTGCCCTCGCTCCTGCCGCACATCGGCGGCGGCTCGGACGTGCACGCGTTGCCCTTCGGACTGAACGCGCTCGCCCTGCTCGCCACCGGGCTGCTGCTCGGGGCGGCCGGCTCCGGCCTGACGATGCGCCGGTTCTTGCAGGTCTAGAACCGTCGTCGTATGCTCACGCCGACCTGACCCGGCGTCCCTTCATCCTTGCGGCAGTGGGGCTCGCGCTCGGCGGTGCGTTCGTCGTTGGCCTCGGCGCGACCTCCTCGGGCAGCCGTGCCACGTCGCCCGTCGTCGCCCCCGGCGTCGTCGACGAGGTCAGATCGGCGCTGGCGGCCCGCTACTACCGCCAGGTTCCGGACAGCGTGCTGCGGCTCAGCTCGGTGCGGCAGATCATCTCGGCGCTCGGCGACCCCTACACGGAGTACCTGGGGCCGTTGCAGTACCGGCTGCTCCAGCAGGAGACGGAGCAGCGGTACAGCGGGATCGGCGCGAGCGTCGAGCCGACGCCGCAGGGGCTCGTCGTGATCCAGGTCGGAGCCGGGCCGGCGCGGCGCGCCGGGATCGAGCCCGGCGACACGATCGTCCGCGTCGGCGGCGTCGCGTTGCGGTCGTTGGGCGTCGCGCGGGCGGCGTCGAGGATCCTCGGCCGGCCGGGCAGCCGCGTGCGACTGCAGCTGACGCGGGCGGGGCAGAGATTCGACGTCCAGGTGCGGCGCGCGCTCGTGGAGGCGCCGAACGTCGCCTCGCGGCTCGTCTCGTACGCGGGCGGGCGCTTCGGCGTGGTGCGGCTGAGCGAGTTCCGCAGCGGTTCCGCGCGGCTGCTGCGTCGCGAGATCGGCCGGCTCGAGCAGGCGGGCGCGACCGGGCTCGTCCTCGACCTGCGCCAGAATCCCGGCGGGCTGCTCGCGCAGGCGGTCAAGGTCGCGTCGCTCTTCGTCCACCGCGGGGTGATCGTCTCGCTGCAGGGGCTGCACCAGCCGCAGGAGGTGCTGCGCGCGATTCCCGAACGGACGGTCCGGCTGCCGCTCGCGGTGCTCGTCGACCGGTTCACGGCGAGCTCGGCGGAGGTCGTCGCCGCTGCGCTGCGCGACCACCGTCGCGCCACCGTGGTCGGGGAGCGGACGTTCGGCAAGGCGCTCGTGCAGGCGGTCGACCCGCTCGGGCACGGCGCCGCGCTCGAGCTGACGGTGGCGCACTACTCGACGCCGGCCGGCGACGACCTCTCGGAGATCGGACTCGTGCCGCAGATCCCGGCTGTGGACGACCCGCGCACGCGCACGGACGAGGCGCTCGTGACGGCGCTGCACGTCCTGGCGCGCCCGACGTCCTGAGTACCGTGCGGGTCGTATGGCCCGCGGACGGCAGAAACGACCGAGTCGGAGCGAGCGCTACCAGCGCCGCCAGGAGCCCGTGCGCAGGCCGGTCTCCGAGCTGACCGTCCGGCTGCCCGCGCGCACGCGGGAGCCGAGCCGCGTGATCGTCCATCTGGGGCCGACGAACTCGGGCAAGACGCACGACGCGCTGCGTTTCCTGGTGGAGAGCGGTCGCGGCGTGTATGCCGCCCCGCTGCGGATGCTCGCGCAGGAGGCGCACCGCCGGCTCGCGGAGGAGCTCGGCGACGGCGTCGGCCTCGTGACCGGGGAGGAGCGCGTGAACGAGCGTGCGCCGATCATCTGCTGCACCGCGGAGATGGCGCCGATGCGCGGCGAGACGCTCGTGCTCGACGAGGTGCAGTGGGCTGAGGACGAGGAGCGCGGCTCGGCGTGGACGCGGCTCTTGCTCGGCGGCGAGTACCGAAACATCCTCCTGCTCGGCGCGGTCGAGGCCCTGCCGCTCGTCGAGCAGGCGTTCCCGCAGGCGGAGGTGCGCTTCTTCGAGCGGAAGGCGCCGCTGGACTGGGTGGGCAAGCGCGGGATCGCCGGGCTCAAGCCGGGGACGGTCGTCGTGGCGTTCTCGCGGCGGGCGGTGATCGGCCTCGCCGGCGAGCTGAACGTCCTCCATCCGGGCAAGGTGGCGGTGCTGTACGGGGCGATGCCGCTCGCGTCGCGCCGCGAGGAGATCGACCGCTTCCTGTCGGGTGCCGCGGAGGTGTGCGCGTCCACGGACGTGCTCGGCCACGGGGTCAACCTGCCGTGCGAGACGCTGCTCTTCGCGGAGACGACGAAGTTCGACGGGAAGGAGCGGCGCGACCTCGAGCCGTGGGAGATCGCTCAGATCGCGGGGCGCGCCGGACGGTTCGGCTTCCACGAGCGGGGCCATGTCGGCGTGCTGACGGGCGTCCCATGGGCCCGGCCGGAGCCGGAGCTCGTACGCGACGCGCTGACGCCGCACGTCGAGCTGCCCGGCGGGCAGCTCGGCTATCGCGTCGTCGACACGGGACGAATCCGCCCGCAGCTGAGCGACCTGAACGTGACCCGTGTCGACGAGCTGGAGCCGGCGCTGCACGCGTGGCGCAGCGCGGCGCTGCGCTTCTGGAGCGTTGACGGCTGGCTCGAGGTGGAGTCGATCGCCCCGCTGCTCGGGCGGCTCGACGCGGTGCGGGCGGCGCTGCACGAGTCCCGGCGGCGGCTGGAGCTGGAGGACGTGTGGCGGCTCGTCCAGGCGCCGATCGACGAGGACGGGCTGCCGTTGCTGGGCACGCTCGCGTGCGCGCTCGCCGGGGACACGCCGCAGAAGACGGTGATCGGCTGGATCCTCCAGCCGGAGCGGCTGCGGGCGGCGTCGCTCGAGGAGGCCGAGCAGGCTGCGCGGGAAGCGTCGATCCTGCGCTGGTTCGCGCTCCAGTATCCCGGCGTGGCGGGCGTGACGATCGAGCGGGCGGCGGCGCTCGAGGAAGCGGCTGCGCGGCGCGTGGTGGAGCAGTTGCGCGCGGAGATCGACGATCCGACGATCGGCCGCTGCCGCGTGTGCGGCGCGCGCACGGCGCCGTGGGCGACGCTGTGCGACCGCTGCTTCATGTCGCGCGGCTACCGCGCGCGGCGTTGACCGAGGACGAGTTGCGTGCAGCGGAAGAGCGCCATCGGCCGGCCTTCCGCGTCGGTGACGGTGGCGTCCCAGAGCTGTGTCGTGCGACCGCCGTGGACGAGCCTCGCCTCGCACGCGATCGTCCCGTCCTGCGCGCTGCGGACGAAGTTCGTCTTCAGCTCGATCGTCGTGAAGCCGGTGGCGCCCTCCGGCAGGCTCAGCATGCAGCCGTATCCGCAGGCGCTGTCGGCGAGCGCGACGATCGTCCCGGCATGGACATAGCCGTTCGGCGCGAAGAGGGCGGCTCGTAGCGGCAGCCGGGCGACGACGTGCGCGGGCTCGAGCGTCTCGAATTCGATTCCGAGCAGTCCCGGTAGGTGCTCGCTGTCGCCGGGGTCGAATCCCACGGGCGCGACCCTACACTTGCCGCGTGGCCGAGAAGCTGATCGTCGACAACCGCCGGGCGCGGCACGACTACCACCTGCTCGACAGGGTCGAGGCGGGCGTCGTGCTGAGCGGCACCGAGGTGAAGTCCCTGCGGACAGGGCAGGCGACGCTCCAGCAGGCGTACGCCGAGGTGCGCGACGGCGAGGCGTGGCTGAACGGGCTGCACATCCCCGAGTACACGCAGGGCAACCGCTCGAACCACGACCCCGACCGGCCGCGCAAGCTGCTGCTGCATCGGAGGGAGATCGACCGGCTCTACGGGCAGGTGCGCGAGAAGGGGTTCACGCTCGTGCCGACGCGGCTCTACTTCAAGGACGGGCGGGTGAAGGTCGAGGTCGCGGTGGCCCGGGGCAAGGAGCACCGCGACCGGCGGCGCGACATCGCCGAGCGCGACGCGCGCCGCCAGATGGAGCGGGAGCTGAAGTCAGTTCGGCGGTAGCTCCTCGGTCGGCCCCTCGGCCTCCCCGCCGAGGTCGCGGGTCGCCTGGAGGTACTCGTCGCGGGAGATGTCGCCGCGTGCGTAGCGCATGCGCAGGTGGGCGACCGGGTCGTGCACGCTCTGCCGCCGGCGCCGTGCGATGAGGCCGCGGCCGCGGCCGGCGGGGAGCGCGAACGCGCGGACGAGCAGCGTCGCGAGCGCCGCGAGCATCAGGAGCTGGAGCGCGAAGATCGTCCAGCCGAGCGTGCCGGGGCCGCCGTGATGCTCGAGGCTGATCGGCCCGCCGCGGAAGAAGGGAGGTGCGTCGTGTGGGTTCATGCGGCGAACCTAGGGACGCCGCGTGAGCCACCGCTAAGAACTCTCGATACAATGGGTCGCACGAACATAGGGGGCGACCTGGTCTCGACGTGGTCGAAACACCCGAATGAGCTGCAAGCCGAGGTCGCCGGTTGGCCTCGCAAATCCACCGGCAAAACGCAAGTGCGACTGACAAGCAGCTCGCACTCGCCGCCTAGTTCTCGAACTAGGTAGGCGACGCTCCGTCGGATGGGCCTGTGATCCGTCGGGGCGCTAACGAACAGGCTCGGTGCCGAAGGAAAGCCACTCGCCGGAGGCGCGACATTTCAGGAGGGCTGGCTCGTCGGTTGGGCGGTGGCACTCCGGCCGGCGAGTGAGATCCAAGTGCCGCCTATGCTTGTAGACGCTCACTCGGTGCGGCTGCGGACGCGGGTTCGATTCCCGCCGCCTCCATAAATGCTTTCGACCGCTGCGCGGCCGTTCGCATCCGCAT
>Ga0070683_100005232_pt1 | contig 10799 bp, 8 predicted proteins | sample KBSC713LmetaG_FD_64662 | JGI IMG/M metagenome (GOLD analysis project Ga0070683, IMG submission 64662) | Corn rhizosphere microbial communities from Kellogg Biological Station, Michigan, USA - KBS C7.1-3L metaG | ecosystem: Host-associated > Plants > Roots > Rhizosphere ...
ATTTGAAATTCTTTGAGTATATCTGCGGCGGCTTGCATGATGTTGAGATCACTATCGCTGCCCATGATGATGCCGACGAGAGGAGTTTGCAGTTTGTGGTTTGTAGTTTGTAGTTGAGGCATCTAACGATTTTTGAATTTCTGACCTTTTATTTCGGATTTATTTAGATATGAAATTAAAGATGTTGCCATCTTAGTGATTTCGTCTGATTTAAAATATAGTTCATCAAAGATCTTTTACTAATATATTTTACATCAAGTGCTCTATATAATTGTGATTTTAATTCCCCTGCTTCTCCTTTCGCTATTCCTAATGCATTTATAAATTCAAATCTGCTTGATCGTTCAAATCCTTCTGCGATATTGTCCATGATGTCTCCAACTGCGCCTCGCATCTGATCTCTTATTCTATAATCATGTAAAATTGGATCTTTGAAAGTAAGTTCATAAACTTCGTTTGCAAGTACTCTTGCTTTTTGCCAAATTTCTAAATCTTCAAATCTTTGAATCGTAGCCATATGTACGGGTTTAGAAAAACAAGATAGCAAAATTTTTAAACCAACTACAAACTATAGACTACAAACTACAAACTCAACTTATCACCTTCAGCAAATTTTTTATCTTATGCGCTTTGTAAGTCAACTCTGCCCTGTCTTTGCTGATGATCGTTACATGACCCATTTTTCTTCCCGGCTTTGTTTGTTTTTTTCCATAAAGATGAACAAACACATTATCCATTTTTAAAACTTCATCAAGACCGTCATATTTTGCTTCGCCGCTGTAGCCTTCTGCCCCAAGTAGATTTACAATTGATGATGGTAATATCGGATCGGGATTGCCCAACGGATAATTTAAAATTATTCTCCACAGCATATTATACTGGCTGCAATAATTCGCCTCGATCGTGTGATGTCCGCTGTTATGAACACGTGGTGCTGTTTCATTTACAAGCACTTCATTGTTCTTATCAACAAACAATTCAATTGCAAATAAACCGGCGCTGTTCAAAGCTTTTACAAGTCTTAAAGCAATTGCCTCTGCTTTCCATAAAACATGATCTGAAAGTTGTGCAGGGCTTATTTGATAATCGAGCAAATTCAATAAATTATTAAACACCATTTCCGACGGAGGAAATATCGCCGTTTCGCCTTTATCGTTTACCGCAACAATCAATGCAATTTCTTTTTGAATGTTGACCATCTTTTCCAAAACTGCAGGCTCACCAAAACCTTTTTCAATATCTTCTTTCTTTGTCAGCAACTGTACGCCTTTTCCGTCGTAACCACCCATTCCAAGTTTGTGGGCAGCGGGCAGAAAATCAATTTGTGTTTTTAGTTCTTCCAAATTTTGTGTTATTCTGAAATCAGGAGTAGGAATAGAATTTGTTTTATAAAATTCCTTTTGTGTTATTTTATTCTTGATGATCTTGATTGCAGATGGCCGAGGATAGATTTTTACACCTTCTGTTTGCAGTTTTTCAAGCGCCTCTACGTTCACAGATTCAATTTCAATCGTTAACGCATCCAATCCTTTTCCAAAATTATAAACTGTTTCAAAGTCTCTTATATCTCCCTTTATAAAATGATGGCAAAGATGTGCAGCAGGACAATTTTCATCATTCTCCAACACTGATGTTTCCACTACATAATTTGCAGCAGCCTGCAATAACATTCTTCCTAATTGACCTCCACCAAGAATTCCAACTTTCATAATACAAACGCACTGTTTTTATAAAGTTATTTTGATGCCGGCTTTAGAACATATGGCATCACCTGTTGTGTCACTCACTTATACGTTCCGAACTTTGAGCAGCATTTGCAAACAGCGCAAGAACGTAAATCGCAAAGCAAGTGACAATTCGCGGCGAAGATAATTTGTGTTAACGACTTTCATTTTCATTTTTAATAACTTTGTATCAACATGCTTCCCGATTATCCTCATAAACTCTTCAACGATAAACGCAGCAACTACTCTCTGCTAATGGAAACTTTGGCTATAGATGCAAAATAGCAGTGAGCTTTGAGCTGCGAGCTACGAGTTTTGGCTCGAATTAGCTGCAACTTGTTCCGAAAGTACAAGTGTGCGACGCAACAGACGACGAGGCTTATTCTAAAGTTTGGTACATAAAAATTACTTCTTAGTCAAAAACATTTTTTCTATGGATACTACCACAAAGTCATCGAAAATAATTTCAACAACAGATGATTTCCTTCCATTGCAGGGAACAGATTATGTTGAATTTTACGTGGGCAATGGAAAACAAGTAGCGCATTTTTATAAAACAGCGTTTGGATTTCAAAGCCTTGCTTATGCAGGGCCGGAGACAGGTGTAAAAGACCGCGCCAGCTATGCGTTGCAACAAAATAAATTGACCTTTGTTTTTACAACGCCATTGAAAAGCGGTAATCCTATAGCGGATCATATTTACAAACATGGTGATGGAGTGAAGGTACTTGCATTGCATGTAAATGACGCAATGGATGCCTGGCATCAAACAACATTGCGTGGCGCAGCAAGTTATATGGAACCTACAACTTTAAAGGACCATGATGGTGAAGTTGTTTTAAGCGGCATTCATACATACGGCGAAACGGTGCATGTTTTTGTTGAAAGAAAAAATTATCGGGGCGCATTTATGCCGGGATACAAGGCCTGGAAAACAGAATATAATCCTTCTCCGGCGGGTTTGTTATACGTGGACCATTGCGTGGGAAATGTGGGATGGAATCAAATGAATCCGTGGGTAAAATTTTATGAAGAAGTGATGGGCTTTCGTAATATTTTAAGCTTTGATGATAAAGATATTTCTACAGAATATTCTGCATTGATGAGCAAAGTAATGAGCAACGGAAACGGTTATGTAAAATTCCCCATCAATGAACCGGCGGAAGGAAAGAAGAAATCGCAGGTGGAAGAATATCTTGAATTCTATGAGGGCGAAGGTTGTCAACACATAGCAATGGCAACAAATAACATCATTGAAACGGTAAGTGAATTAAAGAAAAGAGGTATTGAATTTTTAAAAGTTCCAACAAGTTATTATGACGAATTACAAGAACGGGTTGGTCGCATTGATGAAGATATTTCATCGTTAAAAGAATTGGGCATTTTGGTTGATCGTGATGATGAAGGTTATCTTTTGCAAATATTTACAAAACCCGTGGAAGACAGACCCACATTGTTTTTCGAGATCATACAACGCAAAGGCGCACAAAGTTTTGGCAAAGGAAATTTTAAAGCGTTATTTGAAGCGATTGAAAGGGAACAGGCACTAAGAGGAAATTTATAAGAAGTATAAAATTTTTTTTATAGTCGAAATTTGTACATCGCGTCTTCACTTTAAGTGTTGGCTGTTATAAGACATTAATATCCGTTGGTTTGAAAAATTAAAAGTTATGCGGCGTTGTTACTGATAACAGGCGATGCCACATGCACAAAAGCCGGCAACAAAAAATAATCAAGCATTCCGTTTTGGCATTAATAATTATCTTGCTCCAATACTTCAATTATGGAAGATATTCATCTGCATCATGAAGAACATTTGGAAAGTTCTGACTTGCTCCGCGATATTGTCATTGGAATGAGCGACGGGCTCACGGTTCCGTTTGCATTGGCTGCAGGTTTGAGCGGAGCAGTTGACAGTACGGGTGTCATCATCATTGCCGGCATTGCTGAAATTGCTGCGGGTTCTATTGCTATGGGACTTGGCGGATTTCTTGCAGGCAAAACGGAACAGGATCATTACAACAGCGAGTTGAAAAGAGAATATTGGGAAGTGGACAATTTGCCGGACAAAGAAGCGGATGAAGTACGTGTGTTTTTTAAATCACTTGGGTTAAGCAAAGAAGTTCAGGAAAAAGCTGTGGTTGAACTTACAAAAGATAAAGATGTTTGGGTTGATTTTATGATGAAGTATGAATTGAATCTTGAGAAGCCGGACCCGAAGCGTGCTAAAAAGAGTGCTTTCAATATTGGTGTTTCATATGTTGTTGGCGGGCTTGTTCCTTTGAGTCCTTATTTTTTTGTAAGCAACCCCCAACAAGGCTTGATGATAAGTGTCGTTATCACACTTATTTGTTTGTATATCTTCGGATTTTTTAAAAGCAAGATTACAGGAGTAAACCCGGTAGCGGGTGGATTCAAAATAATGTTGATCGGTGCATTGGCTGCGGGCGCTGCATTCGGAATTGCAAAGCTGATTGAAGGAAAATAATTGTGATGTTGTTTTAGTAATCAACAACATTTTATGGAGCGGCTTTTTCTTTCTCTTCTACCAGCACAAGATCACTTAATTCAACACTCATTGGCAAGAGACCAATTTGAACTACTGCGCGTTTACCTCTTATTTCTTTTACATTTCCAACCTGGTGGCTTTTTTTCATTTTTACTTTTGAGCCAACAACAATCTCTCCATTTATCTCCTTATATTTTGCATCAACTTTTTTCGCAAGCTTATTGGTGATGACCTGTTCTTTTTTCTTGAAGAGAAGATTTTGAATTTGCTTCATCACTTCATCTTTATTCTCAGTCTTCCTCCATTCCAAAACAATTTGTTTCAACTTCCGTTCCGTTTCCTTCATGTTGGTGATGCGTTCTTCTGTTATCTTATTTTGATGCTTTAAAAGTTCAACTTGTTGCTGATGCTTTTCCTTCTTCATCACCGTTTCCATTTCTTTACGCAACTTTTCATTTTCATGCAAAAGCTTTTGTAACTCTTTGTGATCCTTTTCCAATCTTTGTTGATCCTGCTCTGTTCTGTTCAATAGCTTATCCAAACGAAAATGATCTTCATCCACTAAATTTCTTGCATGGTTGATCAAATGTTTTGGCAAACCTATTCTTTCCGCAATTGCGAATGTGTAAGAACTTCCCGGTTTTCCGACAATCAATTTATACATTGGTTGAAGATGCACTTCATCAAAAGCCATTGCGCCATTAACAATTCCTGCGGTATGATTCGCCATCACTTTTAAATTGAGATAATGCGTAGTAACAATTCCAAAAGCATGTCTTCGCGAAAGTTCTTCCATGATCACTTCTGCAAACGAACCACCAAGATTTGGATCACTTCCACTTCCCAACTCATCTATAAAAAACAATGTTTTCCCATTTGCATTTTCAATAAAATATTTCATGTGCAGCAAATGCGAAGAGTAAGTACTCAATTCGAATTGCAAACTTTGTGTATCACCGATATGAATAAATAATTGTTTAAAAATTCCCATCTGTGATATAGGATTCACCGGCACCAATAAACCGCTCTGCATCATCATTTGATTAAGACCGATCGTCTTCATTGTAACTGTTTTGCCACCTGCATTTGGTCCGCTGATGACGAGTATGCGTTGCTTCTCATTTAATGTAAGTGTAACAGGAATCGTTTGTTTGCCCGATTGCTTGTTATACAAATACAACAATGGATGATAAGCATCTTTCAATTCAACATGTGCTTTATCGATTATATTAGGAAAGTTTCCGTTGATATCAATTGCCAATTTTGCTTTTGCATTGATAAAATCAAACTCGCCAACCACTTCGTACCATGCTTGCAACAAAGAACTATACACACTCAATTTCGAAGTAAGTTCTCGCAGAATCCTTTGCACTTCTTTTCGCTCATCATTTTCCAAAGCAAAAAGTTCATTGTTTAATTCGATTGTTTCTTCAGGTTCTATAAAAGCAGTTTTTCTGCTATCGCTTTCTCCATGCAATATTCCTTTCACTTGTCGCTTGTGTTCAGAAAAGACTGCCACTACTCTTCTGCCATGACTAAAACTTTCTTCAATATCTGCAGAGTAACCTGATTTATTTAATCGCGCAACAACCTTTTCAAACATTCTTCGCAGCTCATTACGCTTACGGTAAAGATTCATTCGGATTCGCTGCAATTCAGCACTGGCACTGTCTTTCACGTTTCCGTCTTCATCGAGTACATTATCTATAAGTTCTGTAATTACTTTTTTGTAGTAAGTATTTTCAATCACTTTCGCCAATGCCGGATAGGCAATCGCTCTTTCCTTATCAAACCATCGAAAGATTCTTTCAATGCTTTCTGCAAGTCTTCTTATCAGCAAAAATTCTTCACCCGATAAAGTGCTGCCCGCAATTCCAAGCAGTTTTATTTCACGTGCGATGTTTAACACATAATCGTTAGGAAAATACTGGCTTTGCTGCAGCAGCAATTTGTATTCATGGCTTTGCTGCAACTGTACATCTATGTATTCTTTCTTCGTATGAATGCGCAAGTCTTCAGCTTTCTGTTTTGCATACTCGCTGCTGCAATGTTCTGTAAGGAGGTCTTTTATTTTGTCAAACTCTAATTGTATCGCCGCGGATTCGGGATATAACTTCATGCGCTTCTATAAAATTTTTTTATGATACCGGCAAAGGTAAGTTTACTCATCGCCTGTTGTGTCACTCACTGCAACGTTCCTCTTTCAATTTAGCAAAAGAGTATTACAAATAAGGAGATTTTTATTTAAATTGTGAGATTATACTTTTTCAATTTCCATTCGCATAATAAGCCCATCTTCCAATGTATAAATATGTTTGACCATTTGATCTATCAAAAGATTTCCATTTAAATCGTGAACTACCTGGTGAACATTTACAACTACATTTCTATTTTCATTTGTTTCAAAATCTATAGGCTCAACATGAGGATCGATCATTTTCCATTGCCTTGTCCAATATTCGCGAACACCATCATGACCGTACACGTAACCACCATCCATTCCATTTGCCCAAACAACATCAAGTTTCATCAAAGCAAGAATTGCATCTATATTTCGTGCATTGAAATATGCATACGCTTTTTTTAAAAGTTCCTTTGAACGTTCTATATTGCTTTGAACTTGCATAAAAACATATCTTTCTTGCTGTTCGGAAAGCACAAGTGAGTGATCTTTCGACAAGCTCAGGATAAACCTCACAGCGATGCCAACAGCACTGCGGTTTGTCAATAATCTTCTAATCCAACTTCAACACCGCAAGAAATGCTTCCTGTGGAACTTCTACATTACCGATCTGCCGCATACGCTTCTTACCTTCTTTTTGTTTTTCGAGCAATTTTCTTTTACGGCTGATATCACCGCCATAACATTTTGCGGTAACATCTTTGCGCATCGCGCTGATATTTTCACGTGCAATAACTTTTGCACCAATGGCAGCTTGTATAGCGATCTGGAACTGCTGACGAGGCAACAACTCTTTCAATTTTTCGCAAAGTTTTCTTCCGAAATCCGTTGCACGGCTGCGATGTATAAGTGCGCTTAAAGCATCTACTTTATCGCCGTTCAACAAAATATCCATCTTAACAATATCTGCTTCGCGATAACCAATGGGAGAATAATCAAACGAAGCATAGCCGCGAGTTTGGCTTTTAAGTTTGTCATAAAAATCAAACACTATCTCTGTCAGCGGCATTTCAAAAATTAATTCGACACGCGTTTGTGTAAGATAACTTTGATTGATAAGAATGCCGCGTTTACCTAAACACAACGTCATGATGTTGCCAATATATTCGGGCATTGAGATGATCTGTGCTTTAATAAATGGTTCTTCAATTCGATCAATCTTTGTTGGATCAGGCATCTCAACAGGGTTATTCACATTTATCTTTTCTCCCCGTGAAGTATATGCGATAAAGCTTACGTTTGGGACTGTTGTAATGACCGTCTGATTGAATTCTCTTTCCAGACGCTCCTGTACGATTTCCATGTGCAGCAAGCCAAGAAATCCGCAACGAAAACCAAATCCAAGTGCCTGTGATGTTTCTAATTCAAAAGTTAATGAAGCATCATTGAGTTGCAATTTCTCCATGCAATCGCGCAACTCTTCAAACTCATCTGTGTTCACGGGAAATATTCCTGCAAAGACCATTGGCTTCACTTCTTCAAAACCTTTGATCATTGGCGCGGGATTATTTGCAAGCGTTATGGTATCACCCACTTTTACTTCTTTCGCATTTTTTATTCCGGTAATAATATAACCAACATCACCGCAACCAACTTCTTCTTTTGGTGTCATGGTTAATTTCAAAATTCCAACCTCATCTGCAGTATATTCCATTCCTGTTGAAACAAATTCGATCTTATCTCCTTTCTTCAATGTGCCATTGAGAATACGATAATATATAATAATGCCGCGGAAACTGTTGAATACACTATCAAATATCAAAGCTTGCAAAGGCGCATCAGGATTGCCTTGCGGCGGAGGAATTCTTTCAACAATTGCTTCCAGAATTTCTTCAATGCCAATTCCTACTTTACCACTTGCCAACAGAATTTCTTCCTCTTTGCAACCAATAAGATCTTTAATCTGGTCTTTTACTTCAGGAATCATTGCACCATCCATGTCAATCTTATTGATCACAGGAATTATTTCCAGATCGTTATCCAATGCGAGATATAAATTACTGATGGTTTGTGCCTGTATGCCTTGCGTTGCATCAACAAGCAATAACGCTCCTTCGCATGCAGCGAGTGCACGGCTTACTTCATAACTAAAATCAACGTGACCCGGAGTATCAATTAAATTAACTGTATAATCTTCTCCTTTGTATGTGTAAGTGATTTGAATTGCATGACTCTTGATCGTGATGCCTTTCTCTCTTTCAAGATCCATATCATCAAGCACCTGGTCCATCATTTCGCGTTCACTGATGGTATGCGTATGTTCGAGCAATCTATCAGCTAACGTACTTTTTCCGTGATCAATATGCGCGATGATGCAAAAATTCCTTATATGATTCATAGGGCGCAAAGATAATCATTGGTGCATCTTTTCAATTACAGAAATCGTTATAACTTCATTCTGCATTTAGCTATTTATTAAATAGCGATTAATCCCTGCTTAATTTCATTGTAACACTTGCACGGCAATTGAATTTTCAACGCGAGGTTTAATTTTTTCCTGCGAAAAACTATAAATATTTAACCGTTACACTATGTGACCATGAACCACTTTTTCGAGTTTCTTTATTCAATTCTTCCTGCGCTTAATGTAATTGCCGTAATTGCTTTATTGATAAAATCGGTTATAGTCTTTAGAAGAAAAGGCTTTAATCTTCCGGAATATGTGATTAGTTTTTTCCGAATCTACACAGGCAGTGAAAGAGAGATGACACATAGCACTTCGAGACTTCGATACATGAGAATAAATAATCTCATCAATTTTTATATCTATTTATGGATAATGATAACATTAATTATTTTTATTGTTTTCCGGAAATTTTACTAAGCACTTCTCTATACGCATCATGTATTTGCTCTCCGACAGTTTGGTAACTGAAATTTTTTTGAGCAGTTTCAGCAATCTGATGCCTGTCATAATTTTTATAACTCAAATAAAGTTGTTGCATCGAATGCAGTAAAGCATCTTCATCTTCATTATTAATCAAAATGCCGTTTGATTCATCAATCAATTCCGGTATTCCGCCAACATTTGTGCTGATTACTGGCAGTCCGCAACACAATGCCTCGATAATTACACAAGGAAGGTTTTCAAAACGGCTAAACATTACCAGTGCATCCGCCCGTTTCATTTCTTCTGCAACTTTTTCATATGGGATCAGACCTTTAAAAAAAATATTTTTCACAGGTATTTCTAATTCGGAAGCATACTGTTCAAGCTGCGTAAAATTATCACCGACTATTACTAATTCAGTTGAAGAAAATTCCTTACAAAATTTTTCATAAGCGCGCAATATTCCTTCAGGATTTTTCTGATGATTCAAAACAGAAACATGAATAAAGCGAAAAACATTTTTATTCTCATCTCTCAAAAATTTATCATTAAAAAAATTGGTGTCAGCTACATTCGGAATTATTGAAAATGAAACAGGAGTAACCATCTGCCGAACAGCTTTTCCCAGATCATTACTTACAGGTAAAAATCGTTCAGCATTCGTAAAAATTTTTTTTGTAAACAATTTAAAAAATGCATTTCTGTTTCTGTATGCATTTTCCGCTGCGTCATTATAAATTGTCCAATGTTCGGTAACAACATACGGAATATTATATTTTCTTTTCAGCCATAAAGCAATAAGTCCCGCTTTCATGGGAACATGAACATGCACTACATCAGGTTTTCCTTCTGCCTGAATATATTGTTCAACATATTTTCTGAAAAGTCTAAAATAACTGATCAATGAAACAATCTTTCCAAATGGATTTTTAAAGGACTTATATAAAACAATTGTTTCACAGAGATTATTTTCTTTTTTTACTTCCACATCAATATTTTTCATCAGCACATTGTTCTTATCAACTTCCACATGTATCACATCAATCTTACAAAAAAGTGAGGCGGCTCTTGCATGGCGCTGAATAAAATCACCCGCCATTGCATCTGATTTATTCGGATACCAGCTCGTTAACCAAAGTGCTCTGATCATAATTGATGAATGCAAGTATAGCGAAGATTTTCCATGAAGTTTATTTTGATACCGGCTACGGTAACTCCGATTGAGCTTCGTTGCGTCGCATTCCGTTCATCTGCAGTGCATGGATTGAACTTTAGCGAACAGCTTTTAACAGGTAAATTAAACACATCTGTTAAAATAAATCACACCATTTCCCCAATACAAACAAACGCCTGTTTTTACGCTTGCCGCGCCTTAACTTTGCCAATCTTTTTACGTGGTCAACCTCATTATAATTTATGAATTTATTTGAACAACAGTCGGCTGAATTTCAACGAAGGCACATAGGCATCAGCGAGACAGACAAACAAAAAATGCTGCAAACAATTGGTGTTCGCAGCCTTGATGAACTTATTGATAAAACCGTACCGGCAAAT
>Ga0070683_100005234_pt1 | contig 10796 bp, 15 predicted proteins | sample KBSC713LmetaG_FD_64662 | JGI IMG/M metagenome (GOLD analysis project Ga0070683, IMG submission 64662) | Corn rhizosphere microbial communities from Kellogg Biological Station, Michigan, USA - KBS C7.1-3L metaG | ecosystem: Host-associated > Plants > Roots > Rhizosphere ...
ACCACGTCCCGTACGTCGTCTCGTTGAGCGAGCCGCGAAGCCGTCCGGCGACCTCGTGCCACAGGCCCTCGGCCGTCTGTTCGACTCGTTGCTCCCCCGCGTCCATCACCGGAGCGCCCACCCTACCAACCTGCGGTTTCGCTGCAAATGTGCGCCCTTTGCAGGCGTTTCCACGACCTGAATTTCCCTCCACACCTGTGGAGAACAATGGGGGAAACTCCTGGATTCGGCTTCCCTGCTTGGAGTTCGCCTGTGGAGAAGTCGGTGGACAGATCGACGGCTATACTGCGCGCCCGTTTCGCCCCTTCCCTCTCGAGATGAAGCGCACCTACCAGCCAAACGTCCGCCGGCGCAAGCGCAAGCACGGCTTCCGCGCGCGCATGCAGACGCGCGCGGGGCGGCTGATCCTGAAGCGTCGCCGCGACAAGGGTCGCGCGCGTCTCTCGGCGTAAGCTGCCTTCCGTGAAGCGCGTCAACCGCCTGTCCCGCTCGCGGGACTTCGACGCCGTCTACCGTCACGGCCGCTCGGTCTCGTCCCGCTTCCTCGTCCTCTACTGGTTTCCGCAGGAGGAGGCCGGGTCGCCGCGCTTCGGCTTCTCAGTGCCGAAGGCCGTCGGCGGCGCCGTGGAGCGCAACCGGATCAAGCGGCAGCTGCGGGAGGTCTGGCAGCAGCGGCTCGAGCGCGTGCCCGAGGGCTGCGACTACGTCCTGATCGTGCGGCCGGGCCTGCCGGAGGCGGTGGAGGCGAACGGCTTCGACTGGCTCGGCAGCCGGGTGGACGAGGTGCTGACCCAGGCCGGCTTGGAAAAGGGGGCCGCCGCCTGATGTATCGCGTCGGCGTCGCGCTCGTCTGGCTCTGGCGGGTCACCTTCGGGGCGCTCTTCCCGACGACGTGCAAGTACCACCCGTCCTGCTCGCAGTACGCGATCGACGCTGTGCGTGAGCGCGGGCTTCTGCGGGGGTCGCTGCTCGCCGGTTGGCGGCTGCTTCGCTGCAACCCGTGGAGCCGCGGGGGCTTCGATCCGGTGACGAAGTGATCTTTGCCTCGCTGATCCTCGGCTCCCCGCTGACGCCGCTCGAGCATGCCGCGCGTCACGCGCTCAACTGGATCCACTACAACGTCGGGCTGCCCTGGGCGTGGTCGATCGTCGCCCTGACCGTGATCGTCCGGATGATCCTCGTCCCGCTGACGATCAAGCAGATCCACTCGATGCAGAACCTGCAGCGCTATGCGCCGCAGATGAAGGAGATCCAGAAGAAGTACAAGGGCGACAAGCAGAAGCAGAACGAAGAGCTGATGAAGTTCTACCGGGAGAACAACATCAACCCCGCTGCGTCGTGCCTGCCGATGCTCGTGCAGCTGCCGGTCTTCATCGCGCTGTACTACGCGCTGCGCACCTTCGCGAAGGACCCGCCGCCCGGGAACCCCTCGTTCCTGCACTTCATCGCGAACATCGCCGACCCGACCACCGCGCACTGGGGCGGCTTCCTGCTGCTCGTCGTGTACGTGGGCTCGCAGATGGCGTCGACGCTGTTCATGGCGACGACCGCGGACAAGCTGCAGCGCCGGCTCTTCATGCTGATGCCGCTGATCTTCGTCTTCGTGATCGCCCACTTCCCGGCAGGCCTCGTCCTCTACTGGGTGACGACGAACCTGTGGACGGTCGGGCAGGGGCTGATCACGCGCCGGCTCGTGCCGAAGACGCCGCCGCCGGAGCTCTTCAAGCGCAGCTCGCGGACGCCCCCGAAGGACGACGGCGGCTCCTCGGGCAACGGCGCGACCCCCGGACCGGCGAAGCCGGCCCCGCAGGCCGGCCCGCGCAAGGTGCGGCGGAAGAAGAAGGCCGGGCGGCGGTGAGCGAGGAAGGCGGCGCCACCGTCGAGGCGACGGGGGAGACCGTCGGCGAGGCGAAGTGGGCGGCGCTGCGGGAGCTCGAGCAGCGTCATCCGGGTCTCGACAAGTCGGCGGTGCGCTTCGAGGTCGTCTCGGAGGGCGAGCGGGGTCTGCTCGGCGTCGGCTACGAGCCGGCCCGGGTGGTCGCGCACGCCCCGGCGGCCGCGCTCGAGGCCGCCGTCCCCGCCGACGAGTCCGGCGCGGCGGCCGAGGCACGGGCGCTCGCGCAGCGGATCATGGCCGCCGTCGGGGTCGACGGGCACGCGGACGTGCGCGAGGACGACGAGTCGATCGTGGTCACCTTCCGCGGCGACGACGTGGCGTTGCTGATCGGCCGCCACGGGCAGACGATCGACGCCGTCCAGTACCTGCTGAACGCGATCTCGCACCGCGCGTACGGCGCTGAGCGCAAGGAGGTCGTCGTCGACGCGGCCGGCTACCGCGAGCGGCGGCGGGCGACGCTCGAGGCGCTCGCGGTGCGCACGGCACGGGAGGTCCTCGACACGGGCCGCCGTGTCGAGCTCGAGCCGATGACCGCCGTCGAGCGGAAGGTCGTCCACCTGCGCCTGAAGGAGCTCGACGGCGTGCAGACGGCCTCCGAGGGGCTCGAGCCGAACCGCTACGTCGTCGTCCGGCCTGCTGATTTCTCCGGGGACTGAGGACTGGCTCGCCGCGGTCCTGGCGACGCCGGGGCTGACCGCGATCCGCGACGAGGCGGAGGCGCGGGCGATGCTGCTCGACGACGCGCTCCGTGCGCTGCCGCTGCTCGAGTCGCTGGAGGGGCCGGTCGTCGACGTGGGCAGCGGCGGCGGCTCGCCGGGCCTGCCGCTCGCGCTCGCGCTGCCCGAGCGGGCGTTCACGCTCGTCGAGGCGGAGCGACGCAAGGCGGACTTCCTCCGGGAGCACGCACCGCCGAACGTCGAGGTCGTCTGGGGACGTGCCGAGGAGCAGGAGGTCGACCGCTTCGGCGTGGCGCTCGCGAAGGCGCTCGCGAAGCCGGCGACCGCGGTCGAGTGGGTGCTCCCGCTCGTCGCGCCGGGCGGCGCGGCCGTGCTCTGGCTCGGCCCGAGCGCCGACCTCGGGGCCGTCGCCTCCGTCGCCTCGCAGGTGGGCGGCGGGGAGCCGCGCGTCGAGCACGGACTCGTCGTCGTGCCGAAGGTCGCGCCCACGCCGGCCGGCTTTCCGCGCCGCGTCGGCGTCGCGAGGAAGCGTCCGCTCGCGTAGCCACAATGGCCGGGTGGCGAAGATCTACGCCCTGGCGAACCAGAAGGGCGGCGTCGGCAAGACGACGACCGCGATCAATCTCGCCGCCTGCCTCGCGGAGGCGGGTGAGCGGGCGCTCGTCGTCGACCTCGATCCCCAGGCGAACGCGACCTCCGGTCTGGGGATGCGCGCGAACGGGACGTCGAGCTACGACCTGCTCGACGGCGCGCCGCTCGCAGAGCTGGCGAAGCGGACGACGTTCGCGAATCTCGACCTCGTCCCCTCGAAGCCCGAGCTCGCCGGCGCGGTCGTCGAGCTCGCGCAGCGCCCGGACGGGGAGCGCTACCTCGCGGAGGCCCTCGCCTCGGGGTCGCAGCAGTACAGCTTCGTGTTCCTCGATTGCCCGCCCTCGCTCGGGCCGCTGACCGTGAACGCGCTCGCGGCGGCCGACCGCGTGCTCGTGCCGGTGCAGGCGGAGTACTACGCGCTCGAGGGGCTGTCGCAGTTGATGCAGTCGATCGACCTGATCCGCCGGCGGTTGAACCCGCAGCTCGGGATCGGCGGCGTGCTCTTGACGATGGTGGACGGACGGACGCGGCTCGCCGCCGAGGTGGAGGCGGAGGTGCGCAAGCACTTCGGCGAGCTCGTCTTCGCACAGACCGTGCCACGCTCGGTGCGCCTCGCCGAGGCGCCGAGCCACGGCCTGCCCGCGATCGCGTACGACCGCACCTCGCGCGGGGCGGAGGCGTACTGGAAGGTGGCGATGGAGCTTGTCGAGCGCGCCTAGACGCGGCCTCGGCCGCGGTCTCGAGGTGCTCGTCGGCGGGCTCGAGCCCGGCGCTCCCGAGCTGCTCGAGCTGCCGGTCGACGCAGTCCATCCGAACCCGCGACAGCCGCGTCGCAAGTTCGACCAGGAGGCGGGCTCCGGGCTTGCCGAGTCGGTCAAGCGGCAGGGCGTGATCCAGCCCCTGCTCGTCCGTCCGCGCGCGGCCGGCGGGTACGAGATCGTCGCCGGCGAGCGCCGCTGGCGCGCCGCCCGTGACGCGGGCCTGGCGACGGTGCCCGCGGTCGTGCGAGAGCACGACGATCGGGACACGCTGCTCGTCGGCCTGATCGAGAACGTCGCGCGCGAACAGCTCTCGCCGGTCGAGGAAGCGCGCGCGTACGCGGTGCTGCTCGACGAGTTCGCGCTTTCGCTCGGGGAGGTGTCCGACCGTGTCGGTCGCTCGAAGCCGGCCGTCTCGAACCGGATCCGCCTGCTCGACCTGCCGGACGACGTGCTCGGGATGGTCGAGCGCGGCCTGCTCACGGAGGGTCATGCCCGGGCCGTGCTCGCCGTTCCCGACCACGAGGGGCGCCGTCGGCTCGCGCGGGAGATCGTCCAGAAGGGGCTTTCGGTGCGGGCAGCCGAGCAGCGCGCGAAGTGGGCGGGCGCGAAGCAGCGGCCGCGTGTGCGCACCGCTCCCGTCGACCCCGCGCTTGCGTCGCGGGCGCGCGAGGCGGTCGAGCGGCTGACCGGCTTCCGGGCGCGCGTCGGGGCCTCGCGCCTCGAGATCGCCTTCGCCGACGAGCACGAGCTCGCGGAGATAGTCGAAGCGCTCGAGCGCCTGTAACTTCGTCGACCATGGACGCGCTGATCCATGCGCGCGGGCTGACGAAGCAGTTCGGCTCGTTGCGCGCCGTCGACGGCATCGACTTCGACGTCGCGCGTGGCGAGGCGTTCGGCTTCCTCGGCCCGAACGGCGCCGGCAAGAGCTCGACGATGCGGATGATCGGCTGCGTCTCGCCGCCGAGCGGTGGCACGCTGCGCATCCTCGACCAGGACCCGGTGCGCGACGGCCCCTCCATCCGAGGCAGGCTCGGCGTCGTCCCGCAGGCGGACACGCTCGACAACGAGTTGACCGTCCGGGAGAACCTGGTCATCTACGGCCGCTACTTCGGGCTCTCCCGCAGCGACGTCCGCACGCGCGCGGCCGAGCTGCTCGAGTTCGTGCAGCTGGCGGAACGCGCCGACTCCAAGGTCGAGCCGCTCTCCGGGGGGATGAAGCGGCGCCTGACGATCGCGCGCGCCCTCGTCAACGACCCGGAGATCATCCTGCTCGACGAGCCGACCACCGGCCTCGACCCGCAGGCGCGGCACGTCGTGTGGGACCGGCTCTACCGGTTGAAGCAGCGCGGCGTCACGCTGATCCTGACCACGCACTACATGGACGAGGCGGAGCAGCTCTGCGACCGGCTCGTCGTGATGGACAACGGCAAGATCGCGGCCGAAGGCTCTCCGCTCCAGCTGATCCGGGAGTACTCGACGCGGGAGGTCGTGGAGCTCCGCTTCGCCGCCGAGTCGCCGGCCGTCGAGTCGGAGGTGTTCGGCGGGCAGGTGCAGCGCATCGAGACGCTGCCGGACCGCCTGCTGCTCTACACCGACGACGGCGACGCGCTCGTGCCCGTCGCGCACGAGCGCCTGCACCCGCAGAGCGTGCTCGTGCGCCGCTCCACGCTCGAGGACGTCTTCCTGCGCCTGACCGGACGCACGCTCGTCGATTAGCGATGGCCTATGCGCCCCATAGCTCTTCGGGCCGGGCGACGGCGGCTTTGCCGCCGTCGCTTCCAGCCCTGCGCTCGTACGAGTACTGGCTGACCGTCTACCGGCGCGTCTGGCGGGGGACGGTGATGACGAGCGTCCTCAACCCCGTGCTCTATCTCGCGGCGATGGGGATCGGGCTGGGAACGATCGTGCGCAAGCAACAGCTCGGTCTGCCCTACCTCGACTTCGTCGCACCGGGCCTGCTCGCCGCCGTTGCGATGCAGGTGGCGTCGGTCGAGTCGAGCTTCCCCGTGCGCGGCGCGATCCACTGGAACCGGCAGTACTTCGCCATGCTCGCGACGCCGCTGCGGGTGCGCGACCTCGTCACCGGGCATCTCCTGTACGTGTGCACGCGCGTCGCGGTGTCCGTGACGCTCTACCTCGCGGCGCTCGCCGCGTTCGGCGCGCTGCACTCCTGGTGGTCCGTGCTGACGATCCCGCTCTGCGTGCTCGTGGGGTTGGCGTTCGCCGCGCCCATCTCGGCGCTGTCCGCGTGGGCGGAGGATGAGGTCTTCAACCCGCTGTTTCGCTTCGCGGTGACGCCGATGTTCCTGTTCAGCGGCACGTTCTTCCCGGTCACCCGCATCCCGCACGGCCTGCGCGAGCTCGCCTATGCGACGCCGCTGTGGAACGGCGTCGACCTCGCGCGGCACCTGACGCTCGGCGGGCCGACGCTCTGGCGCGCGCTCGCACACCTCGGCTATCTGCTGCTCTGGGTCGTCGTCGGGGTGTGGCTCGCGCGTCGCGCCTACGAGAAGAAGCTCGTCACGTGAGCGCGCTGGTCTTTGCGGCCGGCCGCACGCGCGGCCATCTGCTCTTCGAGCGGAACATCATGGTGTACCGCCGCGCGTGGATGACCATCTTCAGCGGCTTCTTCGAGCCGCTCTTCTACCTCTTCTCGATGGGCTACGGCCTCGGGCACTTCGTCGGCCAGGTGCACGGGGTGTCGTACGCGAGCTACATCGCGCCCGCGCTGCTCGCCTCGTCGGCAATGAACGGCGCGGTCTACGACGCGACGACGAACGTCTTCTGGAAGCTGCGCTACGGGAAGGTCTACGACTCGATGCTCGCGACGCCGCTCGCGCCGATCGACGTCGCGGTCGGCGAGACGGCCTGGGCGCAGTTCCGCGGCCTGCTCTATTCGGTCGGCTTCCTCGTCACCGCGGCGGCGCTCGGGACGATCCACTCCTGGTGGGCGTTGCTCGCGCTGCCGGCGGCGATGGTCGTCGGCTTCGGCTTCGCAGGCGTGGGGATCGGCGTCGCGACGTTCCTGCGCTCGTGGCAGGACTTCGAGCTCGTGCAGGTCGTGCTGCTGCCGATGTTCCTGTTCAGCGGGACGTTCTATCCGCTCTCCGTCTATCCGGTCTGGCTCGAGTGGATCGTGCGCTTCTCGCCGCTCTACAACGCGATCTCGCTCGTGCGCTCGCTGACGCTCGGGCACGTGACGGGCTACTGCGCGCTGAACGCGGCGTACCTGCTCACGCTCGGCGTCTGCGGGATCCTGGTCGCGCGACGGCGCATGGCGGGCCTGCTCCTGACCTAGCGGCTCCCGGGCCGGACGAGTCCCGTCTCGTAGGCGAAGACGACCGCCTGAACGCGGTCGCGCAGGTCGAGCTTCGAGAGGAGCCGCGTCACGTGCGTCTTCACCGTCGTCTCGCCGAGGATCAGCGTGCTTGCGATCTCGGCATTCGTCAGCCCCTGCGCGATCAGGCGCAGGACGTCCTGCTCGCGGCCGGTCAGCGTCTCGACCGCCGCGGGGACGCCGCCCGGTTGCGGGCCGGCGGCGAACTCCTCGATCAGGCGGCGTGTGATCGCGGGCGCGAGCAGCGCGTCTCCGCGGTGGATCGTGCGCACTGCGCTCACGAGGTCCTCCGGCGGAACGTCCTTCAACAGGAAGCCGCTCGCGCCGGCGTTCATCGCGCGCCACACGTAGCCGTCCTCGCCGAACGTGGTCAGCATCAGCACCCGCGTCTCCGGCGAGGCGTGCATCACGCGTCGCGTCGCCTCGAGCCCGTCCAGCTCGGGCATCCGGATGTCCATCAGGACGACGTCCGGCGTCAGCGACCGGCAGAGCTCGACCGCCTCGTGGCCGTCGGCCGCCTCGCCGACGACTCCGAAGTCGGGCTGGGCGTCGAGGATCATCCGGAAGCCTCCGCGGACGAGCGCCTGGTCGTCGGCGATCACGATCCGGATCACGACGCCTCCAGCGGTAGCGACGCGCGCACCCGGAAGCCGCCCGCATCGTTCGGGCCCGCCTCGAAGGCGCCGCCGTACAGGTCGACGCGCTCGCGCATCCCGATCAACCCGTGCCCGGCGCCGTTCGCAGGCGCTCCGGCTGCCCCGTCGTCCTCGACCTCCACGTCGATCCGGTCGGGGCCGTAGGCGAGGCGGACGTGCGCCGCCGAGGCCCGCGCGTGCTTGACGGTGTTCGTCAGCGCCTCCTGGAGGATCCGGTACGCCGACAGGTCGACACCCGGCGGCAGCGGCGACGGCTTCCCGTCGACGGTGAGCCGGACGTCGAGGCCGGTCGAGCGGACGCGCTCGACGAGCGCCCGCACCGATCCGAGGCCCGGCTGCGGAAGAAGCTCGGCGTCGCGCTGGTCCTGGCGGAGCATCCCGAGCAGGCGACGCATCTCCTCGAGCGCCTGCCGTCCGGAATGCTCGACCGCGAGCAGTGCGTCGCGGGCGGAGTCGGCATCCTCCGTGAGCAGCGTGCGGGCGGCGCCCGCCTGCACGACCATCACCGAGACGGAGTGCGCGATCACGTCGTGCAACTCCCGTGCGATGCGCGCGCGTTCCTCGTCGAGCACACGCGCGCTCGACTCCTGCAGCGTCGCAGCTCGTGCCTCGGCCGTGTTCGTGCGCTGGTCGCGCGCGCGCAGGTAGCGGCCGAGGGCCCAGGCCAGCAGGACGATCGGCCCGCTGAACGGGAGCTCGTTCGTGAGCTGCAGGTCGGGCGCGATCGCGACGATCGCCGTGAGACCGGCCAGGGCGTACGCGGTCGACGCGATCGACCACCGTCGCGACCTCCTGGACGCCACGGCGTAGATGACCAGCAGGACCGGCACGAACCCGCTGAAGAACGTGCTCGCCTCCGTGTAGACGGTCTGCACGATCCCGAGCGGCAGCATCGCCGCCAGTGCGGCGACGGGTGCGCGCCGGCGCAGGACGAGCATTCCGTCGAGTGCGAGCGCAAGCGCTGCGTTGGCGACGTGATTGCCGTGGAGGCGCGCGCCGCCGTCGGTGATCACGCCCCACGCGGCGAGCTGCCCGACGACGACGAACGGGGTCGCGACGAGCACGTCGAGGAGCGCGGGACGGAGTCGGAGCATTCGCCGAACCTAGCGCGCTCCCGGGCGGGCGTCGTCCTCCGCAGGTCCCGAAACGTTCGTCCGGCAGGAGGAGGCGAGACCGACGACCGAACGACGAAGCCGCGGCAGGCGGCTCCTAGCGTCACGTCTGTCATCGACCGAAGGGAGCACGAACGACATGACCAAGGCAACGATCCTCACCGTCGCCCTGCTCGTCGCGGGCGTGGCGGCGTATGCGGCCCAGGCGGGCAGCACGGCGCAGCGGACCATGCGTATCGTCGCGACGCAGCACGACTTCCACGAGGTCGGCGTCGGCAAGAAAGGGCCGGCGCCGGGCGCGGTCATGGTCTTCAGCGAGAAGCTCGCGCAGGGCGGGAAGGCGGTCGGCAGCGACCACATCGTCTGCACGTTCACCGGTAGGTGGCCGGGGGAGACCGACTTCTGCCGGGCCGTCTTCGAGCTGCGCGGGGGGTCGGTCGTCGCGGAGGGCGTGAGCGCGCGCGGGCCGTTCACGGTCGCGGTCACCGGGGGCACCGGCCGGTACGCCGGCGCCCGCGGCACCGTCCACGCCACCCCGACGAAGGCGGGTGAGATCCTCGACTTCGCGCTGCTCGACTGAGGCCCGCGGTGCGGGAGGGGCGGTTCCGTCCCTCCCGTCCGTGGATCGGATCTTCCTCGACCCGACATCGGGGAGGAGAGTGGGCGATCGTGGATTCGAACCACGGACCTCCGCCTTATCAGAGCGGCGCTCTAACCAACTGAGCTAATCGCCCGTCCGCGGCGGCAAGTGTAGCGCTGGGGCGTTCGTTCAGTGGAAGCGGCTCGTCCGGCGCAGGTACTCCTCGACCGCGACGAGGAAGGCCTCGTCGTTCGCGAGCTCGGTCAGGTGACCCTTGGTCTGGGCGTCGAGCTCGTCGTCGCGCTCGATCTCCGCGATGAAGCCCGGCAGCCGGCCGTCGTGGGACATCGCCGCCATGCGCAGGAAGATCCGGCGCGTGTCGTCGTCCTGCGAGATCGCCTCGAGGCACTCGAGGTCGTGCAGCCACAACCCGTCCACGTGGCTCTAACGAGTGACCGTCCCCGAGGGATACGGTCGCGCGATCCGGGTGCCGATCAACCCCCCCAACTGCGGCATGCAAATCGGCGATCTCGTACTTCATCGCGGCCGTGAGGTCGTTCTCCTCGGCGTCGAGCCGATGAGCATGCCCGACCGGCTTGCGCGCGTGCGCGACGCCGCGACCGGCGAAGAGCTCGACGTGCCGGTCGACGAGCTCGAGCCGGGCGGCGAAGGCTTGCCGCCGACGGGCTGAGCTATATTCGCCAAGAGGCTCGGTTTGCAGGAAATGCTCATCTACGGCGTCAGCTTCGACCTGGTTGGCAAGCAGCCGATCGTCCTGCTGAAGACCGCCGCGGGCAACAAGTTCCTGCCGATCTGGATCGGCCATCCGGAGGCCGCGGCGATCCTGATGAAGTTGCAGAGCCAGGCTCCGCCGCGACCGATGACGCACGACCTGATGAGCGAGCTGCTCGAGCAGCTCGAGGCGCAGGTGGTGCGCATCACCGTCACGGAGTTGCGGGAGAACACCTTCTACGCGCAGATCACCGTGCAGCAGGAGGGCCGCGAGATCGAGATCGACTCGCGCCCGTCGGATGCGATCGCGCTCGCGATTCGTGCCGAGGCGCCGATCTTCGCCGCCGACCGCGTGATCGAGGAGTCGGCGATCGAGTTCGAGGGCGAGGACGTCGACCAGGAGCAGCTCGAGGCCGAGGTGGCGAAGTTCAAGCACTTCCTCGACGAGGTCAC
>Ga0070683_100005235_pt1 | contig 10795 bp, 11 predicted proteins | sample KBSC713LmetaG_FD_64662 | JGI IMG/M metagenome (GOLD analysis project Ga0070683, IMG submission 64662) | Corn rhizosphere microbial communities from Kellogg Biological Station, Michigan, USA - KBS C7.1-3L metaG | ecosystem: Host-associated > Plants > Roots > Rhizosphere ...
CCTGATGTCGTTCGATTTGGCGTTTATCAACACCGCCTCGTGCGAGAGCGAGATCACCTTCATCAATGGGGAGGCCGGCATCCTCGAGTACCGCGGCTACTCGATCGAGGACCTCTGCGACAACGCCACCTACCTCGAAGTGGCCTACCTCCTCGTCAACGGCGAGCTGCCCACGCGCGACGGGCTCGACGGGTGGGTGCACGAGATCACCCACCACACCTACGTCCACGAGAACGTGAAGAAGTTCGTCGAGGGCTTCCGCCACGACGCGCACCCGATGGGAATGCTCGTGGGATCCGTCGGCGCGCTTTCGACCTTCTATCCCGCGGCCAAGCACATCGACGACGAGGAGGAGCGGCACATGGCCGCCATCCGCCTCATCGCGAAGATGCCCACGCTCGCCGCGTTCGCCTACCGGCACCAGCTCGGGCTGCCGTACGTCTATCCGGACAACGACCTGAGCTACCCCGGCAACTTCCTCTCGATGATGTACAAGATGACCGAGGTCCGCTACGAGCCGGACCCGCGCCTGGAACGCGCACTCGACGTGCTCTGGATCCTGCACGCCGACCACGAGCAGAACTGCTCGACCAACGCGGTGCGCGGCGTCGGCTCCTCGCAGGTCGATCCGTACTCGGCCGTGGCCGCCGGCGTGGCCGCGCTGTACGGCCCGCTGCATGGCGGGGCTAACGAGGCGGCTCTGAAGATGCTCGACCGCATCGGCAGCGTGGAGAACATCCCGGACTTCCTCGAGGGCGTGAAGAAGCGCGAGGAGAAGCTGATGGGCTTCGGCCACCGCGTGTACAAGAACTACGACCCGCGGGCGCGGATCATCAAGAAGAACGTGGAAGAGGTGTTCGAGGTAACGGGGATGAACCCCAAGCTCGAGATCGCCGTCGAGCTGGAGAAGCGAGCGCTCGACGACGACTACTTCCACGAGCGCAAGCTCTACCCCAACGTCGACTTCTACTCGGGCCTGATCTACGAGGCGCTCGGGCTGCCGTACGACATGTTCACCGTGATGTTCGCGATCCCGCGCACGTCCGGCTGGGTGTCGCAGTGGCTCGAGATGGTCGCCGACAAGGACACGAAGATCGCACGGCCGCGCCAGGTGTACACGGGCGCCCGCGAGCGCGAGTTCGTGCCGATGGACCAGCGGGGTTAATTCGAGTAGTCGTAGAAGCCGCGGCCTGACTTGCGGCCGAGCAGGCCGGCCTCGACCATCCGGTTGAGCACCGCCGGCGCCACGGCCGACGGATCGCGGAACTCCTCGTAGAGCGACTCGGCCACGGCCTGCAGGGTGTCGAGCCCGATCAGGTCCGCGAGCGCGAGCGGCCCCATCGGGTGCGCGCAGCCGAGCACCATTCCGTTGTCGATGTCCTCCTTGGAGGCGAAGCCGGACTCGTACATGCGGATGCCGCTCAGCAGGTAGGGAATGAGCAGCGCGTTGACCACGAAGCCGGCGCGGTCCTGCGAGTCGATCGAGGTCTTGCCGAGCGTGCCCTCGGCGAAGCCGCGCGCACGCTCCATCGTGTCCTCCGAGGTCATGATCGAGCGCACGAGCTCCACGAGCTTGAGCACCGGCACGGGGTTGAAGAAGTGCATGCCGAGCACGCGCTCGGGCCGCGAGGTCTCGGCGGCGAGCTTCATGATCGGCACCGACGACGTGTTGCTGGCGAGGAACTCCGCGTCGGGCAGCAGACGGTCGAGCTCGCGGAACACGGCCTGCTTGGCGGGCTCCGACTCGATGATCGCCTCGATAGCGGCGTCGGACCCGGCCACGTCGTCGAGCGACGCGCTGTAGGCGATGCTCTCGCGTGCGGCGTCGCGCGCCGCCTCATCGAGCTTGCCTGAGCGCAGGCCGCGATCGAGCGAGCGCTCGACCCGCTGGCGCGCTCCCGCCGCACGTTCGTCGTCAGACTCCACAACGGTTACGTCGAGTCCCGCGCGGGCACATACCTCCGCGATGCCCGAGCCCATCAACCCGCCGCCGATCACGCTTACCCGCATTGGTCTCCTTCCTCAGCTTGGGCCTGGAGGCTAACCTGAAGCTATGGAGCCGCTAGTCGACGGCCACGGTAGGAGGATCTCGGACCTGCGCGTGTCGGTCACGGACCGATGCAACTTCCGCTGCCAGTACTGCATGCCCGCCGACGGCCTGCCCTGGCTCGAGCGCTCGGCGGTACTCACGTTCGAGGAGATCGAGCGCGTGGTGCGCCTGATGGTGCGCTTGGGGATCGAGGACGTTCGCCTCACCGGCGGCGAGCCGCTCGTGCGCCGCGACTTCCCGCGGCTCGTGTCGATGCTCTCGCCGATCGAGGGGCTGCACGATCTCTCGCTCACGACCAACGGCTATCTGCTCGAGCGCGACGCCGCAGCACTTGTCGAGGCCGGGATCAGCCGCGTCAACGTCTCGATCGACTCGCTCCAGCGCGACCGCTTCTTCCACATCACCCGGCGCGACTCGCTCCCCCAGGTGCTGCGCGGGCTCGAAGCGCTGGCAGAGCACCCGGAGGTGCACCCGATCAAGGTCAACGCCGTGGCGATGCGCGACTTCACCGAGGAGGAGGCGATCCCGTTCGCGGAGTTCGCTCGCTCCACCGCGTTCCAGGTGCGCTTCATCGAGTTCATGCCGCTCGACGCGGACCAGAACTGGACGCCCGACTCTGTCCTGACGGGCGAGGAGCTGCGTCAGATCATCGACTCGGTCTATCCGATCGAGGAGCTGCCGCGCGAGCCGTCGGCCACCGCGCGTGTGTTCCGCTTCGCCGACGGCAAGGGCGAGATCGGCTTCATCAACCCGGTGTCCGAGCCGTTCTGCGCCGACTGCAACCGGGTGCGCATCACCGCCGAGGGCAAGCTCCGCACCTGCCTCTTCTCGCTGCATGAGACCGACCTGCGCGAGCCGCTTCGCGCCGGCGCGTCCGACGCCGAGCTCGAGCAGACGATCCGTGACGCCGTGTGGCGCAAGGAGCTCAAGCACCATGTCGGCGAGCCGGGCTTCCGCCAGCCGCCCCGCACGATGAGCGCGATCGGCGGTTGAGCTCCTACCGCCTGGTGGTTCGCTCCGGCGCGGAGGTGAAGCGGACCAAGCTCGACTCGCTGGATGCTGCACTCGACACGCTCGAGTCGCGCGCCCGCGAGCTGTCCGGCGAGGCGAGCGAGAAGTCGCAGACGGTGGACACCAAGCTGTTTCGCAAGTTCGAGCCGATCCAGCAGGTGGTGGCGCGGCTCGAGCTGACCGGGCCGTCGCGGATCCGCGCCGGCGTGGACGTCCGCGGTGACGGCTCGGTGGAGAGCTACACAGGCAAGCTGCGGCGGCGGCTGATCGAGCAGCGCGACGGCGAGTCGCCGTTCGAGGCGCTGCGACGCGAGCTGTCGCGCTAGCTGGGCCCGCCGCCCCCGCGACGGTGCCGCCGCTCGATCTCTCGCACATACGGCGCGGCGGTGGCGCCGACCGACGCCACGAGACAGCCAACGGCCATCAGCACCGCGCCGAGCGCCTGGTGGCGCGCCCACAGCTCCCACGCTCCCTGCGCGGTGAGCGCGATCGAGGTGATTGCGACGAGCGGTCCAAACATGAAGGTGGCAAGTGGTCGAACGGGCCAGCGTTCGATCTCCCACTCAGTACACACCCGGAGGCTGCCTCGCGTCAAGTACCGCGTTACGCTTGCCACGTGCCGTCGTTCGCAGACACCGTTCGAAGCCCCGCAACGCGCGCGGAGCTGTGGAATCTGCTGTCCGATGCCAGCCGCCTGCCGGAGTGGTGGGACGGCCATGCCAGCGGCTTCCCGCTGCCGCAGCTCGTCGAGCCGGCGCGCACTGGCGAGCGGGTCGTGATCTCCTGCCTCGTATCGGACCAGCGCTTCGAGCTGCGACTCGAGGACGAGCTGGACGGCACCCGCATCGACGTGCTGGTGGACGTGCCCGACACCGAGGCCGCGCGCCTCGACCAGCAGCGCGAGACGGTTCGCCGCTCGCTGCTGCGGCTCGCCGAGGTGGCAGCGGTCGCGCGTCTGTAGGCCGCGATGGAGGAGCGCTGGCTGGTCAAGCTGCCGGCGGACGCCCAGCCGCCGTTCCGCGTGTTCGTGAACGGCGTGCTGCAGGCGGAGGGCAGCGATTACACCCTGCAGAAGGGCCACCTCGTCTTCACCCGTCCGTTGGCCAAGGAGGGGAGGCTGGGCTTCTGGCGCTGGCTCCTGATGTTCCTCGCGATCGCGGGTACTTACCGCAGGAACGACTCAGTTGATGTTCAATATGAGGTGCAGGGGCGTACTCTCGTCGCAACCGGTTTGGACATCCAGGGGCCTGATTCCCATGCGCATTGATCGACATCTAGAAGAGCAACGGCCGGTCTTCTCGTTCGAGTTCTTCCCTCCCCAGACGGATGAGGGGATGGAGCAGCTCAAGCGCACGCTGTGGGATTTGAAGGACGACGACCCGGGCTACGTGTCGGTCACGTACGGCGCGGCCGGCACCACGCGAACCCGCACCGTCGAGATCACCAAGTGGATCAAGAAGGAGCTCGGGATCGAGGCGATGGCGCACCTGAGCTGCGTGGGCGAGCCGGTGGAGCGGCTGCGCGAGATCCTGGACGGGATCCGCGAAGCGGGCATCGAGAACGTGCTCGCGCTGCGTGGCGATCCGCCGCGCGGCCAGACCGAGTGGAAGCCTCACCCCGGCGGCCTCAAGTACTCCACCGAGCTGGCCAAGCTGATCGCCGAGAACTACGACTTCTCGATCGGCGCCGCGTGCTTCCCGGAGGTACACCCAGAGGCGCCGGACATGGCGCACGACATCAAGTTCCTCAAGGAGAAGGTGGAGGCCGGCGTGGGCTTCCTCATCACGCAGCTCTTCTACGACAACGAGCTGTACTTCAACTTCGTGGAGGAGGCGCGGGCGGCCGGGATCACCGTGCCGATCATCCCGGGGATCATGCCGGTGACCAACTTCAGCCAGATCAAGCGCATCACCGAGATGTGCAAGGCCACGCTCCCCGCGCCGTTCGAGCGCGAGCTGGCTGAGCGGGCGGACGACCCGGAGGCTGTGACGGAGCTGGGCGTGGCGTATGCAGCCCTTCAGTGCGCCGACCTACTCGCGCGGGGCGCGCCGGGCATTCACTTCTACACGCTCAATCGCTCGCCTGCCACGCGGGCGATCCTCGCTGCGCTGCGCGGCGCCCATCCGTGGGACCGGGTGGCCGAGCCGGTTTAGTGGCCAGCCCGCAGCTCGGCCTCTTTGTAAATCCATCGGCTGATCGCTACCGCGACACGCTCGCAATGGTCGAGATTGCGGAGCGCGGCGGGCTCGACCTGATCGGCATCCAGGACCATCCGTACCAGCGCCGCTTTCTCGAGACGTTCTCGCTGATCGGCGACCTGCTGGCGCGCACCGAGCGGCTGCACTTCTTTCCCGCGGTGGCCAACCTGCCGCTGCGCGACCCGGCGATGGTGGCCAAGCAGGCAGCGTCGCTCGACGTGATGAGCGGCGGGCGCTTCGAGCTCGGTCTGGGCGCCGGCGCGCTGTGGGACCGGGTGGCCACGATGGGCGGGCCGCGGCGAAGCCCCGGCGAATCCGTTGAAGCGCTCGAGGAGGCGATCCGGATCATCCGCGCCGGGTTTGCCGCCGATGAGAGCGTGAACTTCGAAGGGCGCTTCTACTCGGTTGCCGGCTGGGGACCGGGACCGCCACCGGCGCATCCGATCGGTATCTGGCTCGGCGCCTACAAGCCGCGGATGTTGCGGCTGACCGGGCGGCTGGCGGACGGCTGGGTCCCGTCGCTCGGCTACCTCAAGCCGGACGGCTTCACGGAGGCGCGCAAGGTCGTGGACGAGGCGGCCTCGAACGCCGGTCGCGACCCGGCCGACGTGATCGGCATCTACAACGTGAGCGGTGAGCTGACCGACGGCGCGCGCGGCGAGGGTCCGCTGGACGGGCCGCCGTCGCTGTGGGTGGAGACGCTCTCCCGCTGGGCGAAGGAACTGCGGCTGGGCGCGATCATGCTGCCGGCCGAAAGCGTCGAGCAGGTGGAGCGGCTCGTCGGCGAGGTCGTACCCGGGCTGCGCGCCTAGGCCGCGAGCCAGCGCTCCGGGTCCTCGTCCACCTTCTCCACCTCGCCGAGCTTCTCGAGGTGGCGCAGGTAGCAGAGGGCCTCGGACAGTCCCCAGTTGACCATCATCGGCGTGAGCTCCACGTCCTGGCCCAGCAGGTAGGGCACGATCTCGAACGGCGTGCGCTTCTCCTCCGCGATCGCTTTCCGCACGCGTTCCACGCGCTCTGTCACGGCGGCGCGGTTGGCCTCGATGTGGCCGCGCACGTCGCGGAACGGGCGGCCGTGGCCGGCAAGGCACAGGCGCGCGTCGAGCTTGTCCACCACGTCGAGGCTGTCGAGGAACTCACCAGTGGGGTCGAGCGTCCAGCCATAGTCGTAGTAAAGAGACACGCGGCCGAGCAGATGGTCGCCGGAGATGAGCATGTTGCTCTCCGGCTGGTGAAGAACGACATGGGACGGCGCGTGGCCGGGCGTGTAGTAGACGTCCCAGTTGCCGAAGTCGGTCTCCACCTGCATGCCGGGCACGAGATCGCGGTCCGGCATCACGATCTTCACGATGCCGAAGCCGTCGTCCTTGCGTGCCTCCTGGTACTCGCGCAGCGGCTGCTCGGGCACGCCGCTCTGGCGCGCCACCTCGATGCGCCGCTCGAGCGCGCGCCCCGGATCCTTGGCCGCGCGCGTCATGTGCTCGTGGTGCGGGTTCATCCACAGCTCGCAGCCCGAGGCCTCGATGATCGGCGCCGCCAGGCCGTAGTGGTCCGAGTGCGCGTGGGTGCACACGAGCAGCCGCACGTGCTCGAGCTTGAGCCCCGCCTGGTCGAGCGCCTGCTCCAACCGCGCAAGGCCGCCCGGCTCCGCCAGGCCCGTGTCCACGAGCACCACGCCGCTGCCGGCCGCAATCGCGAACGCGTTCACGTGCGGCACGCCCGGCCACGCGAGGATCGGCAGTCGCAGGCGCCAGAGGCCGCGCACGATCTGGTCAGCGCGCGGGAGGTTGCGCTTGCGTTGCGGCGACGGTGAGCTCACGCCGGATCCACGAGCACGCCCGGGTTGAGAATGCCGTGTGGGTCGAGCGCCTTCTTGGCGGCGCGAATCGCCTCGGCGAACGGCTCCGGCCGCTGCTGGTCGTACCAGGGACGGTGGTCGCGGCCGATCGCGTGGTGGTGCGTGATCGTCCCGCCGGCCGCGATCACCGCCTCGGACGCCGCGGCCTTCACCTCGTCCCACTGCTCGAGCTCGGAGCCGCGCTTGGCGGGAGCGAGCAGCGTGAAGTAGGGCGCGGCGCCGTCTGGATAGACGTGCGTGAAGCGGACGCTGAGGCTCCCGGCGCCGTACGTCTCGCGCAGCGCAGTGGTGGCCCGCTCGAGCACACCGGAGACAAACGCGTCCATCCGATCCCAGGTCATGGCCGTCTCGAAGGTCTCGCTCAAGACCCCCGCGGCGATCATCGTGTCGCGGAGATAGGGGGCTTGGAGGAAGGCCTGACGCCAAGTGCTTACGCCGTCCGCCGTCCGCCGTCCGCCGTCCGCCGAGCCTTCTCCGCTGTGGTCTCGACAGCACTCCAGCGCCCGCTCCATCCAGGCGTCAACGGGATGGTCCGCCGACTCGAAGCCGAGCACGAGCAATGCTTTGCCACCGCTTGCCGAGCCCGTGATTGCGGCCTCCGTCGGGTCGAGCAGGCGGCAGTTCGAGGGGTAGAGGCCTGCCTGCGAGATAGCCCGGACCGCCTCGGCGCCCTTGGCGAAGCTCTCGAAATGCACCGGCGCCGATGCCTTGAACGTCGGGCGCGCCTGAACGCGCACCCACGCCTCGGTGATCACGCCGAGGATGCCCTCGGAGCCGATCAGGAGGCGGTCGGGGCTGACGCCCGCGCCCGAGCCGGGCAGCCGGCGCGACTCCCACACTCCCCTCGACGGCGTGAGCGCACGCACCGACTCCACGAGGTCGTCGATGTGCGTGTAGAGCGTGGCGAAGTGCCCGCCTGCGCGTGTGGCTATCCAGCCGCCGAGCGTGGAGAACTCGAACGACTGCGGGTAGTGGCGCAGGGTGAGGCCGCGCTCGCGCAGCTGGTCCTCGAGCACCGGCCCGCTCGCGCCGGCCTGGATGCGGGCAGCGCGCGACACCTCGTCGATGTCGAGCACGCGGTCGAGCCGCGAGAGGTCGATCGACACCGCGCCGGCGTAGCCGTCGCCCACCGCGGCCTCGACCCCGCCCACAACGCTGGTGCCGCCACCGTAGGGGATCGCCGCCGCGCGCGCTTGGTCGCACCATTCGAGCAGGCGGCGGACGTCGTCCTCCTCGCGCGGGTAGGCGACCACGTCAGGCGGATGGTCGAAGCGCCCGCGGAACGCGCGCACGATGTCGCGGTAGGAGCGCCCGTAGGCGTGTGAGGCGCGATCGTGCGGATCGACCGAGCAGAGCTCGCCGAGCGCGGGCGGTGGCTCGAGTCGCGCAGCGGGCAACTCCACCTCGGACAGCGGCACCGGCTGCTCGGCATCGAGCGGCTCGAATCCAAGTTGGGCACGGATGCCCGCGCCCGCATTGCGCACCTCCTCATGCGAGGGCTGCTGGTCCTCGTAGCCCCAGCCCCAGTGCTTGCGGCGCCTCACGGTGGTCTCCATGGCGCCGGAAGCTTCTCACGGCTTCAGCCGCGCAGGATCGTGAAGCGCAGCACCTTGCCCGGCGTGGACGGGTTGCCCATGCTGTCCACCGCCACCAGGGTGACCTTGTAGTGGGCCGGGGACAGCGTCCGGGAGCCGACGCGGCCCGAGAACGGCTTGACATTCGCTCCCTCCTTGCCGGCCTGCTTGAAGCTCCCCGATCGCACGTAGAAGGGGCACGGCTTGTGGTGATGGTTGGTGCGGGTCTGCCGCCGGCAGTGGCCTCCCACCACGCGGCCCTTCGCCCCGCGATCGAGGAAGAAGAAGACATCGGCCTTCTTCGACAGGTCGTAGCGGAACACCGTGCCGCGGGACACCCCGGCCTGCACCTCCGGCGGGCCGTTGTGGTTCACCGCGAAGCGGCGCGGGCTCATCGTGGCGTCCGAGATGTGCGGCGCGTCGGCGGCTGCCCCGAGCGCGGGCGTGCAGACGCCCGTGAGCGCCAGCACGGCGATCACGGCTGCCGCGGGCCGAAGAGGATGATGGCCAGTCGTCGTTGAAGTCTCCGCGGGTCCGCGATCCAGTCTAGTGTCGTAACGCGCGACGCTCCGGGAAGTCACGCGCTGTTTCTCTAGAGTTCACTCTCAGCTCAAATGGCCACGCGAACAACCGTCGAGATCACCATGCCCCAAATGGGCGAGTCGGTGACCGAGGGCACGATCCTCGAGTGGCGAAAGCAGGTAGGGGATCCAGTCGACAAGGACGAGGCGCTAGTTGACGTCTCGACCGACAAGGTCGACACAGAAGTGCCCGCGCCGGTCGCCGGAACGCTCGCGAAGATCCTCGTCCAGCCGGACGAGACGGTGCCGGTTGGGACTGTGCTTGCTGAGATTGAGGTCAATGGGGACAGTCCACAGTCCACCGTCCACAGTCCACAGGACGAGGGTTCGAGCGGCGAGCTCGTCGATGTGGAGTTTCCGCAGATGGGTGATTCGGTCACCGAGGGAACGGTCCTTGACTGGCTGAAGCAGGTCGGGGACGAGGTGGCTGTCGAGGAGGGGCTTGTTGAGATCTCCACCGACAAGGTGGACGCGGAGGTGCCGTCGCCGGTGGCCGGCACGCTCGCCGAGATCCTGGTCAAGGCTGACGAGACCGTTCCCACCGGCACGGTTCTCTGCCGCATAGCTGCAGGTCCACAGTCCACAGTCCACAGTCCACAGGCCAGCGCCCCGGCTCCGCCACCCGCCACCCCGCCACCCGCCACCGCCGCCCCCACCAACGGCGATACCAACGCCACGCCCGTGGCGGCGCGCATGGCCAGCGCTCACGGGCTCGACGTGAACTCGATCGCTGGCAGCGGCCCACGGGGGCGCGTGACCAAGGACGACGTTCAGGCTGCGCTCAGCGGTAACGGCGCCAGCGCGGCAGCTCCAGCCGTGTCGCCCGACGAGGCGTCGGTCAAGCCCATGCGCGGGCCTGCCGCCACGCTCGCCCGGTTCATGAACGAGAGCCGCTCGATTCCCACGGCCACCAGCTTCCGCACACTGACGGTCGACGAGCTCGATGTCCGCCGCAAGGCGCTCAAGGGCGCGGGCAAGAGGCTGTCTTTCACCCACCTGATCGCATGGGCGATCGTTGAGGCCTCCCGCGAGATGCCGGTGATGGCGCACGCGTACGCCGAGATCGACGGCAAGCCGCAACGCGTCGAGCCGGCGGGCGTGAGCCTCGGCCTGGCGGTGGACGTGGAGCGCAAGGACGGCACGCGCTCGCTCATGGTGCCGGTGATCCAGCGCGCGGACACGCTCGGCTTCAACTCCTTCGTGGCGCGCTATGACGAGCTGGTGGCCGGCGCTCGCGACAACACGCTTCCGCCCGAGGCCTATCAGGGAGCGAACATCACGCTCACCAATCCGGGCGGCATCGGCACCGTGGCGAGCGTGCCGCGGCTCATGCCCGGCCAGGGCACGATCGTGGCCACCGGTGCGATCGGCTACCCGCCCGGTTTCGGCTCGGTGGCGGCCGACAAGCTCAAGGAGCTCGGCGTCCAGAAGGTGATGACGATGAGCAGCACCTACGACCATCGGGTGATCCAGGGCGCGGAGTCGGGCGCGTTCCTGCGGACGATCGAGCAGCTCCTTCAGGG
>Ga0070683_100005238_pt1 | contig 10793 bp, 7 predicted proteins | sample KBSC713LmetaG_FD_64662 | JGI IMG/M metagenome (GOLD analysis project Ga0070683, IMG submission 64662) | Corn rhizosphere microbial communities from Kellogg Biological Station, Michigan, USA - KBS C7.1-3L metaG | ecosystem: Host-associated > Plants > Roots > Rhizosphere ...
GTAACACTGGACCAATTGCAGCGCTCCCCATGGGTAACTCGCCAGGGTCAACGTCCCGAACAGCCCGTCCCCTTCAGCCACAAGCATCACGTCACGGGACTCGGCCTCCAATGTCAGTACTGTCACACCAGCGTTGAGAAATCCAGCTACGCCGGCATTCCTCCCACCAAGACTTGCATCAACTGCCACGCGCAGATCTGGACCAATGCCGCGCTTCTTCAGCCCGTGCGCGACAGCTGGGCTACTGGCGAATCACTCCCCTGGATCAAGGTTCACGACCTTCCCGACTACGTTTACTTCAGTCACGAAATCCACGTGAACAAAGGTCTGGGCTGCGCAAGCTGCCATGGCCGCGTCGATCAGATGCCGCTGATGTACGCCCAGAACACTCTCCAGATGGAGTGGTGCCTCGATTGCCACCGCAATCCTGCCAAGAACCTCCGCCCCACCAGCCAGATCTACAACATGGCATGGGAAGCGCCCGCGCCTGAGCGTCCAGTGTGGTGCGCGGTCTCCGGAGAGAAGACCGGCGTGCCCACTGCGCAAAGCGCTAACTGCACCACCAAGGACCCAACCGGTGCAGGCCCTCAGATGGCCGCCTTGCAAAAGCCCACTCTCGAGCAGGAGAAGACTGCGACAGACGCTTCGACAGGCACCATACCCGCTGCATTGCACTACGAAAAGTTCACAACCCAGGACCAGTTAGGGCATTTCCTCCTGAAGCAGTACCACATTCGCAATCCGTACGAACTGAGCAGCTGCGAGGTTTGCCACCGATGAGTCGCGAGCCTTTGAACGGAACGAAAACAACGGGGAACACCGTGGAGATGGACAAGAGCAAGGTAAGCCTTGCTGGGAACGAAGCGCCGCTCACACTCGAGCAGGTGCGCGAAAAGTTGAAGGGAACCACTGGAAAGAAGCTCTGGCGTTCGATCGACGAGCTCCAGAACACGTCCGAATTCCAGGCCGCAGTCGAACGTGAGTTTCCTGCCGCAGCGCAGGAATGGGTCGACCCGGTATCGCGCCGCGGCTTCCTCAAGGTGATGGGCGCATCCATGGCCCTGGCTGGCCTCGCGGGTTGCACCAAGCAGCCCGATGAACCCATCTATCCCTACGTCAAGGCTCCAGAGGATCTCATCCTCGGCAAGCCGATGTACTTCGCGACAGCGAACCCGCTGCCGGCGGGCGCCGTACCGGTACTCGTTAAGAGCGACGAGTTCCGCCCTATCAAGGTCGACGGCAATCCCGACCACCCCTACAATCACGGCTCGTCTGACGTTTTCTCGCAGGGCTCCATTCTTGATCTCTACGATCCCGATCGCTCGCAGCACGTAACTTATCAGGGTGAGAACCGCGAGTGGCCTGACTTCGCTGAAGCCTTCCGCGATAAGGTCGCCAGCACCAAAGACGGAACCGGAATCTATATCCTCAGCTCCACCGTCACCTCGCCCACGCTGGCCCGCCAATGGAAGGCTGTTCAGTCGGCATATCCGAAAGCAAAGCTGATTCAGTACGACCCTGCCATCGCCGGCACGTTTCTCGCCAGGGGTTACAACGTTCAATACGACCTCACCGCCGCGGATGTCATCGTCTCGCTCGACGCCGACTTCCTCTCCAGCGCGTCGTATCCCGGCTTCCACAAACTCGTTGGCGACTACGCCAAGCGCCGCAAAGATCCCGCCAGCGGCATGAATCGCCTCTACTCGATCGAGAGCACGCCAACAACGACCGGCATGAAAGCGGAGCATCGCATTGGTCTCCGCGCCAGCGAAGTGCCCGCATTCGCCGCAGCTCTCGCAGCGCAGGTTGGAGCCGCCGGTGCCAGCGCGCCTCAGTACGCATGGACCGCCGAGCAGCAGAAATTCCTCTCTGCTCTCGCCAAAGACCTCAAGGCCAGCAGCGGCAAAAGCGCCGTTATACCCGGCCTCTACCAGGACGAATCGGTAGCTGCTCTCGCGCTCGCCATTAACCAGGCTCTCGGCAATGTAGGCAAGACCGTCACCGTCTCCTCTGAGCCCGCGATTCCCATCCCCAGCGATCAGATCGCCGATCTCAAAAGCCTCGTCGCCGACCTTAACGCCGGCGAAGTCGATTGGCTTGTCATCCTCAATGCCAACCCGGTCTACTCGGCTCCGGCGGATCTCGGCTTCAATGAGAACCTCCTCGGCAAAGCCAAGGTCGTCGCCCACATCGGCTCGCACTACGACGAGACAGGTCGTGTCTCGCAGTGGCACATTCCCACTGCCCACTACCTCGAGTCATGGTCTGACGCGCGCGCTTACGACGGCACAGTCTCTATCGTTCAGCCCATGATCGAGCCGCTCTGGGGCGGTGTCACCGCGCACCAGGTACTTCAGACGCTCCTCGACAATCCGCGCCTCAGCGCATACGAAGCCGTCCGCGCTACCCAGAAAGACAACATCAAGGGCGATTTCGAAACCGGATGGCGTAAGGCGCTCCACTCCGGCTGGATTGAGAACACCACTTACGCAACCGGTGGCTCGCCGAAATCGGAAACCCCGAAGGTCCCAACACCCAATTCAAAAGATCAGCTCGAGATCATCTTCCGTCCCGACCCCAACATCTACGATGGCCGCTGGTCCAACGTTGGCTGGCTCCAGGAACTGCCCAAGCCTGTCACCAACCTGAGCTGGGATAACGCTGCAATCTTCTCCGGCTTCACCCGCGAGAAGCTCAACGCTGAGGAAGATGACATCGTCGAGATCAGTGCCGCCGGCGGAACTGTCAAGGCTCCGGTCATCGCTGCTCCGGGTCACCCCGACAATTCGGTCACCGTCTACCTCGGCTACGGCCGCGAGGCGGCGGGTCGCGTTGGCTCCGGCATGGGCTTCAGCGCCTACCGCGTGCAGTCGTCGTCGAACCCGTTCATCGCCACCGGCTCTGTAAAGAAGGTCGATGGCAAGTGGGGAATTGCGGTCACCAAGAGTCACTTCCAGGATCACCGGCACAAAAACCTTACCGAGCACGGCAACGAGAACTGGTCGCTCGAAGGCGTCGAAGCGCTCGGCCCCCGGGGCATCATTCGCTACGCCACACTCGACGAGTTCAAGGCGAATCAGAACTTCGCGCATGAAGGCGAAGGCCACGAGACTCCCGAACCCGACACCACCCTTTTCCCCAACTGGCCCTACCCTGCCAACAAGTGGGGCATGTCGATCGACATGAATAGTTGTACCGGCTGCAACGCCTGCGTCATGGCTTGCTACGCCGAAAACAACATTCCCGTTGTCGGTAAGCAGCAGGTGCGCATCGGCCGCATCATGCAGTGGCTCCGCATTGACGCCTACTTCGAGGGCGACCTTGCCGCTCCTCGCGCACACTTCCAGCCCATGACCTGCCAGCACTGCGAAAACGCACCATGCGAACAGGTCTGCCCCGTGGGCGCAACCGTGCACACGCCTGAAGGCCTCAACACGATGGTCTACAACCGTTGCGTGGGCACTCGCTACTGCTCCAACAACTGCCCCTACAAGGTGCGCCGCTTCAACTACCTGCTCTACTCCGACTACGAAACCGACAGCCTCAAGCTCATGCGCAATCCTGACGTTTCGGTTCGCTCGCGTGGCGTCATGGAGAAGTGCAGCTACTGCGTGCAGCGCATTAATGCCGCAAAGATCGAAGCCGACAAGGAAAACCGCCAGATTCGCGATGGCGAAATCGTCACCGCTTGCCAGCAGGCATGCCCAGCTTCGGTCATCACGTTCGGCAATCTCAACGACAAGAACAGCAAGGTGGCAAAGCTAAACCAGGACAAGCGCATGTATCAGGTTCTCGCCGACCAGAACACGCGCCCCCGCACCCGCTACCTCGCGGAAGTTCTGAATTTTAATCCTGAACTCGAACAGCGCCCGGTGGAGCACACGCCGGAAAAGGGTTGAAGTCAAGATGGCGACCAGCGAAATCAGAAAAGGCGACCCTGGCATCGATCCCGCAACCGGAGAATTCCGCGTTGTAGGTCAGGGTGAGACCTTCAAATCCGTAACTGAAAAAATCTCGCGCATTGTGCTTACCCCGCACACGCCGCTCGGCTGGCTGGCCATCTTCGGCATTGCGGGAGCGGGCGCGACCGTGCTGCTCGTAGCCGTTACATGGCTCTTCCTTAAAGGCGTCGGCATTTGGGCCATCACGCAACCAGTGGCCTGGGGCTTCGCGATCATCAACTTCGTCTGGTGGATCGGTATCGGCCACGCCGGCACTCTCATCTCCGCCATTCTTCTGCTGTTTAAGCAAACATGGCGCAACTCCATCAGCCGCTTTGCTGAAGCCATGACGATCTTCGCCGTCGTCTGCGCCGGCATGTTCCCCCTCATCCACGTCGGCCGCCCCTGGCTCGGATACTGGCTCTTCCCCATCCCGCTCACCATGAACGTCTGGCCGCAGTTTCGGTCGCCGCTCCTCTGGGACGTCTTCGCCGTATCGACTTACGCCACCATCTCGGTCGTGTTCTGGTACATCGGCATGATCCCCGATTTCGGAACCTTCCGCGATCGCGCCGACAACAAAGTCGCCCAGTACTTCTACGGAATCTTCTCCTGGGGCTGGCGCGGATCCATCAAGCACTGGATGCGTTACGAAACAGCCTCGCTCCTTCTCGCCGGACTCGCAACGCCCCTCGTCCTCTCCGTGCACACCGTCATCAGCTTCGACTTCGCAGTCGCCGTCCTGCCTGGCTGGCACACCACTATCTTCCCGCCCTACTTCGTCGCCGGCGCCATCTACTCCGGATTCGCAATGGTGCTCACCCTCGCCATTCCGCTGCGCAAGTTCTACCACCTTGAATCCCTCGTCACCGAGCGCCACATCGACAACATGGGCAAGGTCATGCTCGCCACCGGCTTCATCGTGGCTTACGGCTATGGCCTCGAAGCATTCATGGCATGGTACTCGGCCAATCACTGGGAAGCATTCACCTTCTGGAACCGCGCCTTCGGGCCCATGGGCTGGTCTTACTGGACACTGATCATCTGCAACCTTGCGATTCCGCTCACCACTCTCTGGTCCCGCAAGCTGCGCACCAACATCACTTACATGTTCATCCTCTCTATCATCGTGAACACGGGTATGTGGTTTGAGCGCTTCGTCATCGTCGTAACCAGTCTTTACCGTGACTTCCTGCCCTCTTCGTGGGGCACCTATCGCGCAACCAAGTGGGACTACATGACGTTCATCGGAACCCTCGGTCTGTTCACGACCCTGTTCCTCCTGTTCGTCCGCTTCCTCCCCATGATCCCAATGAACGAAATCCGTATGCTGCTGCCGTCGGCGAAGGTCAAGCCCAAGGCGACAGCGGGAGCTGGTGATTAAGTTATGCCTTCACGTGAAGGAACCTACGGCCTCCTGGCCGAATTCGACAATCCGAGCGACCTCGTCCGCGCTGCCCGCCAGGCGCGCGAAGACGGATGGCGCCGCCTGGACTGCTACACGCCCTATCCCGTCGAAGAGGCGGCCGAAGCCATCGGCTTCCATCGCAATCGCGTGCCCCTCGTTACACTCATCGGCGGACTAATGGGCCTCGCCGCCATGTTCTCGATGGAGACATGGATCTCCGTGATCGCCTACCCCGTCAACATCGGTGGTCGCCCGCTCTACTCCTGGCCCGCTTTCGTCGTGCCCGCTTATGAGTGGACGATTCTCTGGGCTGGCCTCTCCGCTGGCTTCGGAATGCTCGCGCTCAACGGCCTTCCCCAGCTCTACCATCCTCTCTTCAACGCGCCCAACTTCCGCGTCGGAGCGACAACCGACAAGTTCTTCCTCTGCCTCGAGGCCCTCGACCCCAAGTTCGACCTCATCGAGTCGAAGCGTTACCTCGAGACCATGAGCCCCACTTCCGTAGTGGAGGTGGACTACTAATGCAACCCCTCCACACAACAGAAGCGACTGTCATCCTGAGCGGAGCGCAGCGGAGTCGAAGGACCTGCAGTGGTGCTCCTTCGGTAGAACCGCAAGCTGGGGTGCCCCATGTCCCCCTCTTTTGGAGACGTGGGAGACGACAACACCTCCCGGTCCTCTCCGCCCTCACCGCCATCCTCCTCATCTCCGGCTGCCGTCAGGACATGCATAACCAGCCCAAGATGATCCCCCAGCGCGGCTCCGACTTCTTCGCCGACCACCGCGGCGCGCGTCCGCAGATCGTCAACACCGTCGCTCGCGGACAGCTCCAGTCAGACAGCTACTTCTACACCGGCGTGGTCCAGGGCGCGAACGGCTACCGCGAAGAGAAAGACCAGCTCCCGTTCCCCGCCACCATGGAAGTCCTCGAGCGCGGCCAGGAGCGCTTCAACGTCTACTGCACTCCCTGTCACTCGCGCGTCGGCAACGGCCTCGGCGAGATCGTGCAGCGCGGTTACAAGCCCGCAGCCAATCTCAATGACTCGGTCCGCCGCTCGCAGCCCATCTCGCACTACTTCTATGTAATGACACACGGCTACGGCGCTATGCCCGACTACGCCGAGCAGTTGGCGCCGGAAGATCGCTGGGCGGTTGCAGCCTACATCCGCGCGCTTCAGCTCAGCCAGGCGGCCACAGCGGCAGATGTACCTTCCGGTGCGCAGGTTCGGGATCTTAAGGACCTCGCCACGGAGGCCGGACATCCGGATTACGCGCAGCCCTGGTCGTTGCCCGCTTCGACGGCTGTGCAAGCTTTGCCCGCGGTTCAGTCGGAAGGCCACCCGGGCAACGCTCCAGCCAATGCAAATACTCCGAAGATCGTCATTCCAGCAACCAAGACGGCTCCTGGAGCCGCGAAGTAAGGATTGAGTTCAATGGCTCACGACACTCACGGTTCATCACACGCCAAAGCGCTTCCTGCAGATCTCAGCGCCCCGGCGTTTGTCGACGTCTGGCGGTCGCGCGCAATTATCGTTGCCGCGGTCGCTGCGGTCGTCGCCGTGCTTCTCGCTTTTCTCGGTCAATCACAGGATCAGCTCGGGTGGGATCACCTTTTCCGCGCGTATATGCTGGGCCTCACATTCAGCTTCGGATCCTGCATTGGTGGGCTCGCCCTCCTGATGGTGCAGTATTGTTCCGGCGGCAAATGGGGTCTGCTTCTTCGTCGTCCGCTGGAAGCGATGTCGCGCACACTGCCCCTGATCATCATTTACTGGCTCGGTTCGCTCCTCTTCATGAAGAGGATTTATCTGTGGGCTCGCTATACCAATCCCTCGGATACACTCGCCGCATTGAAGGCAGGTCTGATCAACGAGGCCCAGGCGCACTGCCTCAACTTCAAGCGCCCTATGCTGAATCCCACGACCTATATCGTGGTTACGCTGATCTGCTTCGCGATCTGGTACTTCTATATGGCGCGGCTCAACTCGCTCGGCCTTCGCCGCGACCGCGAGTCCGCAGACACCACGCCCTACTGGATCAAGAAGCTCGAGAACATCAGCGGTCCCGGTATCGTCGTCTACTCGCTTACCATGACCGCCGCCGTCATCTACTGGATCATGTCCACGGATGTAACCTGGTTCTCCTCGGTGTATGGTCTTCTGTTCCTCGTAGGCGAGGGCTACCAGGTTCTGGCGCTCTCGATTCTGACCGCTATCAGTCTGTCCAAGGCTGAGCCGTTCCGCACGATCCTCCGTACCACCGAGCAGCACGATCTTGGCAAGCTCACCTTTGCGTTTGTCATGCTGAATATCTACCTGGCCTTCGGTCAGTTCTTGATCATCTGGTCCGGCAACCTTCCCGATGAAATCAATTGGTACCTCGATCGGATTCGTGGCGGCTGGGGCGTCGTTATCTTCCTCGACTTTGTCTTCCACTGGGTTGTGCCGTTCTCACTCCTCCTTTCGCGCGATATCAAGCGCAACAAGAAGCGCATGATTCGCGTTTGCCAGTGGATCATCTTCGCCAAGGCGTTCGACCTGTTCTGGCTGATCGAACCGAGTTTCAAGGACTCCGCACGCCACCTGCACTTCAGCTGGGGAATCCTCGAGTACATCGCAGTTCCCGTCGCCATGGTTTCCCTCTGGGTCGCTTATTACAGTCACAACCTTAAGACTCGTCCTCTGGTGCAGACCAACGATCCGCACGTGGTAGAGATTCTGGAGCCCGAACATGTCCACGCTTGATCACAACGAACCCGATGAGCACAAGGTGCTCGGCTCCCACGGTCCCAAGGACATCGATGCGTCGGCTGGCTACGAGCAGTCCGACGTCAAGGTCACGGGCATCGTTGTCTTTCTCACCTCGCTGGCTATCTTCGTCGCAGTTTGCGGTGTCGTCACCTACGGCATCGGTAAGCTGATAAACGCGGAACTGAATAGGGAAGACGGCCCGAACACCAAGTGGACTACCGATGTGGACGCCAAGGTTCGCACTCTCGGCAACCTGCCCACGAACCCCGAGCTGCAGAACAAGGTCGCCGAGATGACGCAAAGGTTCCCGACCCCGCGGGTTCAGGCCGACGACGGCAACGTTGATGTCGCCGACCTTCATGCCCGCGAAGACCTTCTCCTCGACAACTACAGCTGGGTCGACAAATCGCAGGGCAAAATAAGAATCCCCATCGAGCGAGCAATGCAGATCGTTGCTCAAAAAGGCCTGCCCGTCGCTCCGGCAGCTCAGGAAGCGCCGCTCCTGGCAGGAGACCAGAAACCCACGGTGACCGCCCCGCTTACCAGCGGATTCGCGCGCACCGGATTTGAACAGGACCTCGCCGCAGCACAAAAGGCCGAAGAGCTGTACACACACGAAGGCGAAGGAAACGGCACCGGAAACAGAATTCAGGAAACGAAACCCGAGTAGTTCAGGTTTTGAAAGAACGCGCATTTAGTCGTGCCGCAAGTAATACGAACTGGTTTTGAAAGGGCACTTTAGTCGTGCCGTAAGCAGCAACCAAAACGAAGGGGCTTTAGCCCCTGAGGTATTCGCAGTATGTACAGCATCAACAGCACGGAGAGACTGAGATGGACGGCCCGCATCGCTGCCGCCACTCTGCTGTCCCTCGCCGCGCTGACGCCATCTCTGGCGCAGGTCTCCCGCTACGACGAAAAGCAAGTCGGCAACACCAACGAGAAACCCAACATCCTCAACGGTGTCGGAATCGCCCAGCACCTCAATCAGCAGATTCCGCTTGACCTCACCTTCACCGATGACACGGGCAAGCAGGTTCAGCTAGCAACCTACTTCGGCAAAAAACCTGCGATTCTGGCGCTCGTCTACTATCAGTGCCCCATGCTGTGCTCTGAAGAGCTCAACGGATTGACCAGCGCTCTTCAGATGGTCAGCCTCGTTCCTGGAAAAGACTTCAACGTAATTGTCGTTAGCATCGATCCCAGCGAAGGCACTGACCTGGCCGCCGCCAAGAAGCGCAGCTACCTCCATCGCTATGGTCGTCCCGACACTGCCGATGGTTGGCACTTCATGACCGGCACCCAGCCGAACATCGACGCGCTCACCAAGACGGTCGGCTTCAGCTACGTCAAGATTCCCGGCCCAGACGGCAAGCTCACGCAGTTCGCGCACGCCAGTTCCATTCAGCTTGTGACTCCCGAAGGCAAGCTCGCTCAGTACTACATGGGCGTCGAATATTCGCCGAAAGACATTCGCATCGGCCTCGTCGAGGCATCCGGCAACAAGATCGGTTCGCCGGTAGACAACATCCTTACGTACTGCTACCACTACGATCCCCAGGCCAACAAGCACTCGCTGATCATCGCCCGTGTGGTCCAGCTCGGCGGCGCAATGACACTCGTCATGTTGGGCGGCTTCATGTGGATCATGTTTCGCCGGGACTACCGCGCGGCGCACGAGAAACTTTCAGGAACACAGGAACAAAGGTGAACGGATAACGGAATGTCGCACATAAGTCCAGTACTCTGGCAATTCCTCGTCAAGTGGTTGACGAATTTCTCGCTCTATCCGCCCCAGGCGTCCAAGATCGCGCCTCAGATGGACGCGCTGTACTTCTTCATGGTGCTGGTCAGCCTCATCGGCCTGACGATCGTCATTCTGCTTGTTACCGCCTTCTCCATCATGTACCGGCAGAAGAAGCACCCTGTTCCGGTGCAGATCGAAGGCTCCACCATGCTCGAGGCCACGTGGACCATCATCCCGCTCGGCCTTTTCCTCATCATGTTTGTCTGGGGCGCCCTCATCTACTTCCGCGTCTACACGCCGCCCGCCAACGCCATGAACATCTACGTCGTCGGCAAGCAGTGGATGTGGAAGGCAGAACACCCCGGCGGCCAGCACGAAATCAATTCGCTTCACGTTCCCACCGGACGCGCCGTACAGCTCACGCTCATCTCGCAGGACGTATTTCATAGCTTCTCGATTCCTGCCTTCCGCGTTAAGCGCGAAGCCATCCCCGGCCGCTACACCACCGTTTGGTTTGAAGCCACCACGCCCGGGACGTATCACCTCTTCTGCACTCAGTACTGCGGCACCGACCACTCGCACATGATCGGCGACATCGTGGTCCTCAGTCCCGAAGACTACAAGCGCTGGCTTGCCGGTTCCACCAGCGGCTCCTCGCTTGCGCAGAATGGCGAGCGCCTCTTCTCGAGCCTTAGCTGCTCCGCCTGCCACAATGCGCGGCCTGACGCTCGTGGTCCGAACCTCGCCAACGTCTACGGCTCAAAGCTGACGCTTGCTAACGGCCAGGCCCAGCTCGCAGACGAAGCATTCATCCGCGACGCAATTCTCAACCCCTCGCAGCACGTCACGCAGGGATACGCTCCGATCATGCCCACCTATCAAGGCCAAATCAGTGAAGATGGCGTGATCGCTCTGGTCGAATACATCAAGCAACTCAACTCTGACTACCG
>Ga0070683_100005239_pt1 | contig 10791 bp, 8 predicted proteins | sample KBSC713LmetaG_FD_64662 | JGI IMG/M metagenome (GOLD analysis project Ga0070683, IMG submission 64662) | Corn rhizosphere microbial communities from Kellogg Biological Station, Michigan, USA - KBS C7.1-3L metaG | ecosystem: Host-associated > Plants > Roots > Rhizosphere ...
TGGTGAGTATACGGACTCCAACCCGACGCGCACGGTTGGGCGCGCTGCGCTCAGCGATACGATCGCCGCACTACAGAAGAGATATCCGGGCGCCCGGTTCCGATGCAGCGCTCCGCAGACGCATCACGCGTATATGCGAACGACGTGGGTTCTCCGCCGACCGGATAAAACGGAAGTCGCGCGGGGTGAAGACTTCATCGAGCGCGGCGACGATGGTCGCATCCGTCGAGTCACCGGGTTCTTTGGCGACGCGCCGGCGATCAAGCCATAGTCGATTGCGGAGACGACTCGCGCTGCCATTGACCGGTGGTCACTTGGCCACGCCTCCCGACCGCAGAAAATCCAGCGCCATGTTCGTCATCGCGCGAACACCGACCGGCAGCGCGTGATCGTCACCCTGAAACAGCGGCGAATGATTGCTCGCCGCTGTTTTCGGATCGAGCCCCGGCGGCGTCACCGAGAGACTGAAGAAGAATCCAGGAGCAACCGCCGCGAAGCGCGAGAAATCTTCACCCGCCATCGTGACGCCGCCTTCACGCGCGCCCGCTTCACCCGCAACGCGCTTGAGCGTCGGCGCGAACTTCGCCACCATCTTCGGATCGTTGACCGTCGTCGGATAGCCGATGTCGATCGTCACATCCGCCGTCGCGCCGTGCGCCGTCGCGATGTTCGTCGCAATCCGCTTCATACGCTCGTGAATTTTTGTGCGCGCCGAGGCATCGAATGCGCGAATCGTCCCGATCATCCATACAGAATCTGGAATGATGTTCTCGCGCAAACCGCCGTGGATCGCGCCGACCGTCACGACCGCGGGCGCGACCGACAGATCGAGATCGCGCGACACGATCGTCTGCAACGCCGTCACGATCTCCGCGGTCGTCACGATCGGGTCGACCGCGACCGACGGCATCGCACCGTGACCTTGCTTGCCGTGCACGACGATTTTCCATCCATCCGCGCTCGCCGTGAACGGACCTTCGTGATAAGTGATGGCGCCGAGCGGACCGGGACCAACGTGCAATCCGAAGACGCCGTCGACGCCTTTCATCACACCCGCTTCGACCATCGGCCCCGCGCCGCCGCGCGGCGGAACTTCCTCAGCCGGCTGAAACAGAAACTTCACAGTTCCTGGAATTCGGTCGCGAAGGCCGGCGAGCACTTCCGCCGTGCCCATGAGAATCGCGACATGCATGTCGTGACCGCAGGCATGCATGACTCCCGTTTCTTGCCCGTTGTACGTTGTGCGCACGGTCGACTTGAACGGCACGTCGACCATCTCCGTCACCGGCAGCGCGTCCATCTCGGCGCGCAGTGCGACAGTTGGTCCAGGCTTTCCACCCTTGAGCACGCCGACAACGCCGGGAATCCCGCCGACGTTCTCCTGAACTTCGACGCCGAGCGACTTTAGATGCGCGGCGACGAGCGCCGCCGTGCGCTTCTCCGCGTACCCGAGCTCAGGATGCTGATGAATGTCGTGACGCCATCCTGTGACTTTGTCTGCGATTGCCGCTGTTCGACGGTCGATGTCGGCCGCGAGGGCTGGATCGGCGACGACCGCTCGCTGAGCTGTCGCTCGTCCGGCGAACACCAGCAGCGCCGAAAGAAACACCGGGTAGCGCTTCGCGGGGATCATCGACCGAATCTGCGGCCACGCGCGGTCGAACATGACTGCCTCCGAGTATCAAAGGATCGTGAGAAATGCTATCGCGGCCGTCGCGCCTTCGCGAGCTTCACTGGCGACGAACGCTCGGCCGACGCACAATAGGCGACGTACTCTCATTCATGGGGAGAGCGCTCGTGGCCAACGTTCGCGGAAAAGCGTACGCCCTTACCGCCTTTACGCGGATGCACCCGGCGAAAACGTACGGGCTGCGTCTCGTGTTCTTTCTGATTCGTCTCAGCATGCTTCCGATTCCGTTCCCGAAGTGGGGAGTGTTGGGGCGCATCAAGCAAGTGCAGCTGGACTTGACGCAGCTGTCGTTCATCCACTTTGCGCGGTGGGTGATCATAAAACGCGGGCAGTTTCCACGCGTCGATGCATCGCAGAAGGAGGAGGCGCTCAACTACGACTACCTGCTGTTCGAAAGCAACTTCAACGGCGATTGGGAGAAGTACATCGACGCCTTCTCGCAAGTCGTCCCGGGCGGAATGGACAACATCTGGCGATGGTCGGTGAAGTATCCGCAGTCGCGACCGATTACTCCGTTCTTGAATTACATCCGAAACTGCCAGTACGACACGGACTACTACTACTCCGCGTACCCTGGCGCGTCGACGAACGATGTTCGCGGCGCGCTCCTGCTCGGGGAAAAGCTCGAGGCTTTCGTGCGAACGAGCGCTGGCCTGACGCCCGACGAGTTCGCGCGCGCGTATCAGATCTTCACCGTCGAGATCCAGAATTGCTTATCGACCACGGGACGCCAATCGTACGTCGCATCACCGGCCGCACAGCGCGCCGTCGCAATGCACGCGTAGCCGACTGTCATGGCTAACACTGCCGACCGCGCCTACGGCCTGACGATCCTTTCGCCGATCGCGCCCGGGCTGACCGCCGATGGCGTACCGCACGATCTCGCAATTCGTCGCGAGCTTCTCGCGCTGGACACCCTCGCCGAGAGCCCGTTCGCCGAAATGCCGACGACGCACCTCGCGCGTTGGGTTGTCATCGGGTCGCTTCCATACGAAGGGATTCCCGCGATCGTCGACTCGCTCGCGACAAAGTACCTGCTGTTCACGAGCAACTTCGATGGTGCGCTCGACGAGTATTTGGAGATGATGCGAACACGAATGCCCGACGCGGTGACACGTATTTGGTCGCACTGCCTCGCGTTTCCCGGTGTCGACAATCGCGGCACCTTCGCGAACTACATGAAGAAGTGCCAGGTGGAGACGAGCTTCTTCTTCGGCGCCTATACGAAATACACGCTCGACGACGTGTTGCGCGCGCTCGACGCGCAGCGACGAATGGCGGCATTCATCGCCGACCATCAAGACCGGCAGAGCTCGCCCGCCGAGTTGCAGCGCGCATTCGGCGAGCTCGTTTCGACACTTGCCTCCGCTCCAACGCCGCGGCCGGGAACGATATGAGAACTTTAATTCTCGACTCCATCGAGGAGCTGCAGGTTTCGCAACGCGAACGGGAGATCACGCTCGACCTTCCCGACATTCAGAGCTTCATTCTCTATCCGGTCGGGTTTCCGTACGCGCGATTCTCGTTTTTCTCGATCGGCGACGCGGCGCGGGGCCGCGCGTTCATTGGTGCGGTCGCCGACATGGTGTCCGACGCAACGCTCCCGGCGCTCGTCGATGGAAAGCCGGCGCGCAAGCCGCACGAGGTCAGCGTCGCATTCACGTACGGCGGCCTCGCTGCACTCGAGATCCCCGATCATTCGCTGCGCACCTTCCCGGCCGAGTTCGCACAGGGGATGCGCGCGCGCGCCAGAGAATTTCTCGCTGACCGCGGAGCGAACGATCCTGCGCAGTGGGAAAGGCTGTGGCGCTCGGATCGCGTGGACGTCTGGGTGGCCGTCCAGGCGAACGATATGGACGAGCTCACACGCCTCCAAGATCGCGTCATCGACCTCGCTCAGTCGAATGGCGTCGAGATCCTCGAGACACAAGAGTCGGCCGCGCTCGAGACGACACCCGGCGCGGGGTTCACGAGCAAGGAGCACTTCGGCTACACCGACGGCATCGGCGATCCGGACATTGCGGGGAGTGGTTGGCCGCGCATTCGCGGTCGCGGCAAATGGGATGAGAAGCGCAACGACTGGGTTTCGCTGGCGGCCGGCGAGTTCGTTCTCGGCTATCGCGACGAGGCGGGCGAGCTCCCGCGCGCGCCGCTTCCGGTTGGCTTATCGCGGAACGGATCGTTCATGGTCTATCGAAAGCTGCATCAGAACGTCGCCGCGTTTCGTGCCTTCATCCGCAGCGAAGGCGAGAAATTTCCCGGCGGCTCCGAGTATCTGGCGGCGAAGTTGATGGGCCGCTGGCGTAACGGAACGCCGCTTCTCGCCGCGCCGGATGCGCCGGCCGCAGGGGCGCCGCTTCCGGAGGTTGCATCTTCAGAGTTGACGAACTTCCGCTATTCGAACGACCCCGAGGGCACGCGCTGTCCGATGGGCGCTCACGTGCGCCGCGCGAATCCGCGCGACTCGCTCGGCTTCCACGGTGTGCTCGTCGACCAGCGGCGCATCGTCCGCCGCGGCATGCCCTACGGCGCGTGGATACCGGAGAGCACGCCGCTCGATGAGGTGGCGGCTCTCGATCGCGTCGACGAGGACCATGCGAGCCAGCACGGCGTGATCTTCATGGCGGTCAACGCCAGCATCGAGCGACAATTCGAGTTCGTGCAACGCGAGTGGATGAACTACGGAAACGATTTCCGGCAGGGCAACGATCGCGATCCGATCACCGGCACGCGAGATACTCCCGAGCGAATGGTGATTCAGGGAGCCGTCGAGACGCGCTCCGTCGATGGCCGAGTGACGACGACCGTACGACCGCCGCATGTCTGCCGCGGGCTCGAGCAGTTCGCCGTGACACGCGGCGGCGCCTACTTCTTTCTGCCGGGCCTCACGGCGCTTCGTCTCATCGCGGCCGGCCGCATCGAGCCGGCGTAGCACGCGCCTCGGCGCGAGACTCACGCGCCCAGCGACCGCACATGTACGGCGAACGTGTGCCACGCCGCGGTATGGCCCAATGCAAAGCCACTCAGCTCGACAGTCGCGACCCAAGCGCTACCCCATATCGTCGCGGGGTGAAGGCGACGCATCGACAGCAGATCGAACACGATCAACGACAGCAACAGCGTGAATGCGGCGAGCATCGCGGGTAGAGGTTTGTGGAGCAGAAACGAGATCGGCCAGCGCCCGAAGCCCGCGGTCGTCATCGCGATCGTGCCGATCATGATGAGCCGCTTGTGAAATGATGGTCTTCGACGGAAGCGAAGCGCGAAGAACGTCGGCACGGCGAACCCGACGATCTCGCTCAACGCAACCGCGAAGATCAACGGAGAGTCGACGCTCGGCACCACGGCGAACCGCTTCACCATCTCGATGGCGACGAGGACACCGAGTAGCACGATCAGCGGCGCCAACCCAAGCCCGATGAGGCCAAGGCGCCGGTGAATTCTCTCGTGCCCGGTTGCAACGAGCGACGTCTGCGCGACGAGCAGCGTGATCCAACAGGTGAACATCGCGCCGTGAATGTGAACGATCGGCGCGGCGAGCGGTTTTGCGTCGAAGAGCGCCGCGAGATAGTATGTTCTGGCAAAGCCGATGAAGACGATCAGGGCGATGACGCCCGACATCCCCGCGAAGAAGCGATGCTCCCGCGTTCGCGGGCTCGACTTCTCGACGACAGACGACTCGATGGTGAGCGTGGCCATTCGCGCCTCCGGTTCGCTACAGGGTACGATTGGCGGTCGAGTCGGTCTTGGGCAAAACGGAAGTCGGCTTGGACTGGGCGGAAGTCCCATCGCTCGAGCGGGTTGGTCGTAGCGAGAACCGAGAGGTGCGCGTGGCCGAAATCGGCAATGCGGGGAAGCCAACAGCATCGGCTCGTCTCGTCCGAATCCGCACCGACGATTGGCCGGAGCGCGACCGTGTCTCGATGTTCCGCGAGTTGCACGGACGCGACCGGGTTCGGGTCGAACCAACGCGCGATGAGCCGCTCCGTATCGACGCGACGATTCTTCGATTCGCGGATCTCGCGCTGCTGTGGGGCACACGGTCGCCGCTGCGTTCCGAATTCGGCGACGGAAACGACCGGCTCCTGATCAGCCTCGGCGGTCCCGCGGTCGCGAAGCAGTTCGGGCGGGAGATTCCGCTCGAGCGGGGCGACGCGATCGCGCTGTCCGGTTCCGAGCGTGGGACGCTGACGACGGCGCGATCCGGGCGTATTACAACACTCGAATTTCCGAGTGGAGCGTTGCTCCCGTTGTTGAGACAGCAAGGGAAATCGTGCGCGCGTCGGATTCCGAAAGACTCACTGCCGCTCCGGCTTCTTCGGGGGTATGTGGGGGCGTGGTCTACGGACGACTCGATCGACGCCGCACGCTTTCCTCAGATCATCATCACCCACTTGTACGACCTCGCGGCGATGGCCGTCGGCGCGGCACACGAAGCCCGGGAGATCGCCGAGGGTCGTGGCGTCCGGGCGGGACGTCTGTCCGCGATGAAGAGCGACCTTCTTGCGGGGATCGCCGACGATATCACCGTCGGCGAGCTAGCCGCGCGCCATCAATTAAGCCCTCGATATGTGCGCATGCTCTTCGAGAGCGACGGAACCAGCGTCACGGAGTTCGTGCGCGCGGAACGACTCAAGCGCGCGCGCTCGATGCTGCTCAGCCCTCGGTACGCGACATGGAGAATCGCCGAAATCGCCTACGAAGCCGGGTTCAATGATCTATCGTACTTCAATCGAAGCTTCCGGCGGCGCTTCGGCCAGTCGCCGAGTGAAACGCGGGCGATGCGCTGAGTGGCGGCGAGTTTCATTCTGTTGCGGCGCACGCAAGCGACTCAACGCGGCAGGCGCGCCTTCAGCAGCTTCACGAGCACCGTGTACTCCGGATCGACGAGCTGAATGATTGGCGCGCGCACCGTCTGCGAGACGAACTGATATGCATCCATCTCCGTCATCTTCGTTTGCTCACGGACCCAGCCGATCATCGCCTTGAACGCGACGCGCGCCGCATCCTCCAGCGGACGTCCGCTGCCGACGAACATCACCTCGTCCGCGTTCTCGATGCGCGGCACCGGTGTCGCGGTCTTCGTGAGTAATTCCACATAGACCTCGACGTTCATCGCGCCTTCGATTGCCGCGCCCATGATCTCGCCGTCGCCCATCGCATAGTGGCCGTCGCCGAAGGAGAGCAACGCCCCGGGCACATTGACGCCGAGGAACACTGTGTTGCCCGCGCGAACCTCGGGACAATCCATGTTGCCGCCGAACGGTCCCGGAACGATCGTCGAACGCGCCTCACTCGATGCCGGCGCAACGCCGATGCAGCCGAGGAACGGCGCCATCGGAACTTCCCAGGTGTGCTTGCCGTCTCGGCTCTTGGCGCGCGCGACGTTGCGCGGCGTGTCGAGATCGTAGCGCCACGTCGTCTCCGGAAAATCGGGACCGAGCATCGCCGTCTTGTCCGTTCCCACGAGCGCGCCGAAGCCAGGCCCGAACGACGACACGCCATAGTTTCGCGCCGGCTCGAGTTTGCGAATGTGCACGGCGACCGTGTCACCAGGCGCCGCGCCTTCTATATAGAAGGGACCCGTTTGCGGATTGTCATGGCCGGCAGGCATGACCTTCGACGGAAGATCGGCCGCGGTCTTCACGGCGCCGTCGAAACAGTCTTCGGTCCATGTCACGATGCGTGTCTTCGGCTTGATTCGCTGGCGTGGAGTCGCGCCGCCGAACGTGTACACGAGATCCGTGTGCTTCGGCGTCCACTGCAGCAACGTCGCATCCGCGGGAATGTTCACCAACAGAGGCCTCGGCGCGGATGGCCCGGGCTGTTGAGCGCTCGCGGTCTCGTAACCTTTGAGAATCGCAGCGGTCGTGGCCGCGCCGATTGGTGCGCTGATGAGAAATTGGCGGCGAGTTGTCATGGTCGCTGTATGAGTAGTTCGGCGATGCGAGAGTATGCATCCAATCGCTGCCAGTTGGTGAGTAGGCGTTTGATCGACGAGTCATCCCGAGCGCAGCGAGGGATCGCTTTCACTGAGGGAGTTTCAACCGCCTCGCTTAGATGGCGATCCCTCGTCGCTGAGCTCCTCGGGATGACGAGGAGGCTTCGCTCCTCGGGATGACGAGGAGGTTTTACTCTTCGAGATGACGAGGAGGCTTCGCTCCTCGGGATGACTCAATAACACCGCGTGACTTCAGAGGAGCTAGACCACATATTCGCGCTTGGCAGTCTCCCTCCTCGAGAACGAGCAAGACCCGTTGAGCCCTGACTTTACCGGCCCAGCCGCGCCTCTCGCATCGGCGCTGGCCGATCGCTACCGATTCGAGCGCGAGCTCGGCGCGGGCGGAATGGCGACGGTGTATCTCGCCGAGGATCTCCGTCATCGCCGGCACGTCGCGATCAAGGTGCTGCATCCGGAGCTGTCGGCCGTGCTCGGGTCGGAACGATTTCTCAAGGAGATCGAGCTCACGGCATCGTTGCAGCATCCACACATTCTGCCGCTGTTCGACTCGGGGTCGGCCGACGGACTGCTCTTCTATGTCATGCCGTTCGTCGAAGGCGAGACGCTGCGCGCGCGTCTCGAGCGGGAGACGCAGTTGCCGGTGGCCGATGTGCTGCGCATGGCGACGGAGATCTGCGATGCGCTGTCGTATGCGCATGGTCGTGGCGTCGTGCACCGCGACATCAAGCCCGAGAACATTCTGCTGCAGAACGGCCATGCGCTCGTCGCGGATTTTGGCATTGCGCTCGCCGTGGAGCACGCGGGCGGACAGCGAATGACGCAAACCGGTCTCTCACTCGGCACGCCACAATACATGGCGCCGGAGCAGGCGATGGGCGAGCGGAGCATCGACGCGCGGGCCGACATCTATGCGCTCGGCGCCGTGATCTACGAGATGCTCGCCGGCGAGCCGCCATTCACCGGACCCAGCGCGCAGGCAATTGTCGCGCAGGTCATCACGGCATCTCCAACATCGCTTCTCGCGCGCCGGAAAAGCGTGCCTCAGCACGTCGACGACGCCGTGCTTCAGGCACTCGAGAAGCTTCCGGCAGATCGCTTCAGCACTGCGGCGGCGTTCGGCGCGGCACTGAACGGCAGTGCGACGGGATCCATCACACCGGCATCGCGTCGTCCGGCGGCGAACCGTAGGCTGCTGATTGCCTTGAGCGTGTTTGCCGCATGCGCCGTCATTCTTGCGACCGTCGCCCTAGTGGCGTGGCGGCGCGCAGCGGCGACGGCACAGAATCGGGACGTCGTTCGGTTCACAATGCCGGTTGCACCGCCGAACGACGCAGATGGGACGGTCATCATCGATGTCGCGCCTGACGGAAAAACGATCGCATACGCCGACCGGTCGACATCCGACAAAGGCGGCGTTTATGTGCGCGCGCTGAATCGTGGCGAGCCCGCACTCATCGCGGGCACTGTGGGCGCGCGAGCCGTCTCATTCTCGCCGGACGGTGCATCGATCGCGTATGCGACCGTCGACGACGAAATCCGCGTCGTCTCACTCGCCGGCGGCGCGCCGGTTCCTGTTATGCGCGGCGCTACATGGTTCAACGGTATCGATTGGGGCGAGGACGGCAATATCTACTTCGTGCGACGCGACAGCGGCGTGATCGCGCGTGTGCCGGCCAAGGGCGGCGCGACGGAAACGCTCGGCACGATGGAATCGTCCTCGCTGCCGCTCGGCTTCAGGCTGCAACGGAATCCGAGACTGTTGCCCGGCGGCGGCGCGGTTGCGTTCTCGGTGTTTCGCGGTTCGACGCGTGGATGTGACATCGAAGTGTTGGATCTCCGCACTCGCGTCGAGCAGAAAGTAGCACAAGGCTGTTACGTCGTTGGTGCGAGAGACGGCTGGTTGCTGTTCGTCACGACCGACGGTACGCTCGAGGCGATCGCGTTCGATGACAAAACTCATACAACGCACGGCGCGGCCCGGCCACTCCTGACCAACGTCTACGAGCTCGAGACGGAAGCACAGATTGCGCTCAGCAACAACGGCACACTGATCTACATCCCGTCGGTCGCTCCCCGATCGCAGCTCGTTTGGCTTTCGCGCGAAGGAGTGGAAACGCCGCTGGGCGCGGTGATCGAGAAGCCGCTCGTGTCGGTCGCGCTTTCACCGCAAGGCAATCGCATCGCGTTGAGCGGGAACAACGATCGTGCGACGATCTGGATGTACGATCTTTCGAGCCAAACGCTGTCCCCGTTTTCTCGCGACGGACAGCTCAGCTATCGGCCGGCGTGGACGCCTGACGGCGGCAGTATCGTGTTTGCGTCGGACCGTCTGAACCCCGATGGACTCCGATGGCTGTGGATGCGCTCCGTGGACGGCCGGGACTCAGTGCGGCTCTTCGTCCGATCGGGGCGGCATGCGCAGGAGGTGAGCTGGGTCGCGTCGAGTCCCTGGGTCGTCTATCGCACCGGATTCGACGACGGACGCACCAACCGCGATCTGCGTTACTTCAAGCCGGGGAGCGATACGACGAGCCATGCCTTTCTCGAAACGCGCGCCGATGAGTTGAATCCTGCGCTCTCTCCAGATGGGCGATGGTTGGCGTACGTCTCCAACGAGACCGGGCGAGACGAAGTCTACGTTGCAGCGTTTCCCGGTCCGGGCGAGACGCTTCGTGTTTCGACTGACGGAGGAACTGGTCCGCTGTGGTCGCACGACGGCCGATCGCTGTTCTATCGTGCGACCGATGGTCGATTCATGAGCGTATCCGTGGCCGGAGCTACTAGTCTGACGTTGTCGAATCGGCGCGCGTTGTTCAGCGCATCTCCCTACGCCTGGGATCGGCAGCATCAATCGTACGACATTTCGGCGGATGATCGGCGACTGCTGTTCATTCGACCGCAAGGCGATCCGACGCTCAACGTCGTGCTGCACTGGTTCGACGAAGTGGCGGAGCGGCTAGACCACCGTCGGTGAGGATGTGCCCGAGGCTGGAAGGCGATCCCTCGTCGCTTCGCTCCTCGGGATGACGAGGAGGCTTCGCTCCTCGGGATGACGAGGAGGCTTCGCTCCTCGGGATGACGAGGAGGCTTCGCTCCTCGGGATGACGAGGAGGCTTCGCTCCTCGGGATGACGAGGAGG
>Ga0070683_100005240_pt1 | contig 10791 bp, 7 predicted proteins | sample KBSC713LmetaG_FD_64662 | JGI IMG/M metagenome (GOLD analysis project Ga0070683, IMG submission 64662) | Corn rhizosphere microbial communities from Kellogg Biological Station, Michigan, USA - KBS C7.1-3L metaG | ecosystem: Host-associated > Plants > Roots > Rhizosphere ...
TCGAGCGTGAGACCCGATTGTTCGGCAGTGTGGCGGAATTGCGCGAGCTGACGGCGAGCTTCGTCGAGATGCCCGCCGAGTCGTTGCAGGTATTGCTGCATGAACTCGGGAATCTGCGAGAAGATGATCGTGCCCGCCACACAGAGTGCGCGATCCAGCAGTCCGTCGCCAGCGCCAACCGCGGCCCGAACGATTTTCATGCGGTCATGGTGTTTCAGGCCGGTGACAACGCAAGCCAAGCGCCGGTGGTGCTTCATTTGTCGGCGTGCGGTCGCGCCCGTATGGCGTTGGCATGACAGGGCGGGCTTATCTGGTTGGTCTTTCTTCAGCTGAAGCATGGAGAGAACGGGCATGGCCGCCCATCTGGAGCGGCGTCCGCTCATCAAAAAACGGTGTAACTTTTCCGATCGAGGACGTGTTGTCGTCGCATGTCAGCGCCAGCGTGTTTTCTCTGTCATTCAATCGGCGTTAACGCTGGCTTGGTCGCAAATTTGATCCGGTTGGTCGCAAACGCGTTTTCTTTTTTGCGGGCATTTTATCTTACCGTTCTCGTTCGTAGTTATCAGTTGTGTTGTGTGGAGGGGCCGTTGTGGGCTCCTCCACACGTGTTTATTGCAGTTGAACGAGGCGTCCGCTTGCTATCGCGGAAATGTTTTTTAAGCCTCTTGTCCTTTTCCAACGTTTACACCTGATCTATGAATGTCGTCACCGCATCCACTCCGGCGCCCGCGGCGCTCAAACCCGCACCCGTTGTCGTTCCGGCGAAGAAACGGAAGTCGAAAATCAAATGGTACATCATCGGCGGAGTCGTGCTCGTGGTTGGACTGGGCGTGGCCGCGAAGATGTCCGACAAAGGCAAGGCGCAGGCCACACTGGTGACCGTCGACAAGGCGTTCATCAAAACGATCACCCAAGTCGTCACCGCGACGGGTAAAGTGCAGCCGGAAGTCGAAGTGAAAATTTCCCCGGAAGTCGCCGGCGAAATCATCGCACTGCCGGTGAAGGACGGCAACGTCGTCAAGAAAGGCGACCTGCTGGTAAAGATCAAACCGGACTTTTATCAGGCGCAATATGAACAGGAAGAGGCGAACCTCGCCGGCGCGAAAACGGTCGCGATCGAAAACCAGGCGCAGCTGCAGAAAGCCAGCGACGATTTCAAGCGGGCCGAGGACCTTTATGCGAAAAACCTGATTTCCGATTCCGATTTTGCCGCGGCCCGCACCACGCTCGATGTTGCGAAGGCGACGCACGAAAATGCGCTCGCGCAAATCCGCCGCACCGAAGGCTCGCTCAATCAGGCGCGTGATTTGGTGGAAAAAACCACGATCTACGCGCCGATGGATGGCACGATCAGTTCGCTTACGAGTGAGGCCGGCGAGCGGGTGGTTGCGCAGAGCCAGTTTACGGGCACCGAAATCATGCGCATCGCCGATCTCAGCAACATGGAGCTGCGCGTGAAGGTGAACGAAAACGACATCGTCAACGTGAAGACCGGCGATCGCGCCGTGATCAGCATCGACGCCTATCCCGGGCGCAAGTTTACCGGCATCGTGAAAGAGATCAGCAGTTCTGCCGCAAATGCCGGCGCTACTGGCGCGCAAACGAGTTCGACCGTGAGCGACGAGGTCACCAATTTTCTCGTGAAGATCCGCATTTCCGACCGGGACGTGCAGCTTCGTCCCGGCATGAGCGCCACGGCCGATATCGAAACCCAAACGGTCGACAAGGTGGTGGCCGTTCCGATCCAGAGCGTGACGGTTCGCGCCGAGGGCGGCGTGACGGCGGAGGAGCTTCAGCAGCGCCACGCCAAGGAGGCGCAGGAAAAATCGGGCAACGCGCTTGAAGTTAAGAATGAACGCGAGGACGCGAAACGGAATCGCGACAAGCTGCAACGCGTGGTTTTCATCAAGAAGGGCGACGTGGTTAAAATGCAGAAGGTTGAGACTGGAATCGCCGACAACACGTACATCGAGGTGAAAAGCGGCGTTCAACCCGGCGATGAAGTCGTGTCGGGGAGTTACGCCGCCATCAGCCGGAAACTGAAGGACGGCATGAAAGTGCAGCTCGAGAAACCGAAGAAGGAAGAGGAAAAGAAATAGCGTTTTGAACTGGGGGCGCAGTGCCCTCACTGCGCTGTCATCAATCGGGCGGTGAAGGCACCCGCCCTCCAAACGTCCAATCACAAATCATGATTCCTCCTGCACCTTCTGCGACGCAGTCCCGTTTCGTCCGGCCGGCTGGCGATCTGGTGATCGAAATCGAGGGCGTGACCAAGCTCTACAAAATGGGCGACGAGATCATTCACGCCTTGCGTGGCGTCGAACTCGAAATCCGGCGCAACGAATATCTCGCGATCATGGGTCCGTCCGGTTCGGGCAAGTCGACGTTGATGAACATGCTCGGCTGCCTCGATACGCCGACTGCCGGCCGTTATGATTTCAATGGCAAGAATGTTGCCCACATGGACGACGACGAACTCGCCGAAATCCGCAATCGTGAGATCGGTTTCGTGTTTCAAACCTTCAACCTGCTCCCGCGCTCCGACGCGCTGCACAATGTCGAGCTGCCGCTCATCTACGCGGGCCAGCCGCCGCATGTCCGACGCGAGCGGGCGCGGCAGGTCTTGGAAAATGTCGGGCTCGGTAATCGCATTCACCACCGGCCGAACGAACTTTCCGGCGGACAACGCCAGCGTGTCGCGATCGCACGCGCGCTCGTGAACAATCCATCGATCATCCTCGCTGACGAACCGACCGGCAATCTCGACTCGAAAACCGGCGTCGAGATCATGGCGCTGTTCGAGCAGCTCTACGAGGACGGCAACACGATCATCGTGGTGACTCACGAGGAGGATATTGCGCGTCACGCGCGGCGCATCGTGCGCTTGCGCGACGGCCTGATCGAGAGCGACGAAAACGTTTCGTAACGGCGAACGGACGCGAATGGACGCTAACCACTTTCTGGTTCGATCGATCGACGGCGTTTTATTCGCGTCGATTCGCGTCCATTTTCGGTTTCAAAGATGACGCGCCTCATTTACGAATTCACGGAATCGTTCCGGATCGCATTCGCGCAGATCCGCGCGAACAAGATGCGATCGGTGCTGACCGCGCTCGGCGTCATCATCGGGATCGTCGCCGTCACGCTCATGGGCACGGCGATTCACGGCGTCGACATCGGATTTGAACGCAGTCTCGCGATGCTGGGCGAAGACGTCCTCTACGTGCAGAAATGGCCGTGGGGTCCGGTCGAAGACTGGTGGAATTATCAGAATCGTCCGAAAATTATTCCGCGAGATGCGGACGCGCTCAATCGAATCATCGAGAGCACGCCGAACTCGCTTTTGGACGTCGCGGTACCGCTTGTGGGAACGAGCGCGGCGGTGAAAGTCGGCGATTATCAGGTCAGCGGAGTGTATGTTTTCGGAACGACGGCCGGGTACGCGCGATTGATGTATGCGGATTTCAAGGAAGGCCGGTTGTTCAACGACGCTGAGTCACTCGCGGCGCGCCAGGTTTGCGTTCTCGGCGGCGATGTCGTGGATGCTTTGTTTCCCGGCCGTTCGCCCATCGATCAAACCGTGTTGATCAAGGGACAGCCGTTTACCGTGATCGGCGTCCTCGAAAAACAGGGATCATTTCTCGGTTTGTTCAGCCTCGACGCGCAGGCGATCCTGCCGATCGAGGCTTACCGAAAATATTTCGGACTTGGCTGGCGCGGGGCGGAAATCCGCGTGAAAGTTCGCGACAAGACAAGGCTGCTCGAAGCGAGTGACGAATTGGTTGGCGCGATGCGGCGCGTGCGCGGACAGCTTCCGGGTGAACGGGATAATTTCACTGTCAACCAGCAGCAGGCGTTCAAGGCGCAGCTTGATCCGGTGAAATCCGGCATCGCGCTGGCGGGTTTGTTCATCACGGGCCTTTCGCTGTTCGTCGGAGCGATCGGGATCATGAATATCACTTTCGTAAGTGTGAAGGAACGCACGAAAGAAATCGGCACGCGCAAAGCCCTCGGCGCGCGCCGCCGCACCATTCTGCTTCAATTCCTAATCGAGGCGGTTTCGATCTGCCTGATCGGCGGTGTCGTCGGCCTCGCATTGACGTACGGCGCGTGCCTTGGCGTGGAGCACGCGCTGCCGAGGCTGCCGGTCGAGTTTTCCGTGAATCTTGTCTTCATCAGCATGGCGGTGTCGATTCTGACGGGCATTGTCTCGGGGTTCGCGCCGGCGTGGGGCGCCTCGCGGCTCGATCCGGTCGTGGCGCTTCGTTACGAATAAATTTCGCGATGTTCCTCAACGAAATCCTCCGGATGGCTTTCAGTTCGCTGGGCGTGAACAAGCTCCGCTCCATTCTAACGATGGCGGGAATCACGATCGGCGTGTTCTCGGTGATCGGCGTGATGACGACGGTCTCGGCGTTGCGCGGATCGATTGAATCCGGCCTGAGTTTTCTCGGGTCGGACATGTTTCAATTTGGCAAATGGCCAACGGGCATCACGTCGAACGGCAACGACCGCCACAAATACGAAATCCGTCGCAACATCACGCTCGAGCAGGCGCGGCGTTATCAGCAATTGATGGAAGGAGTCTCGGATGTGATTTGCCTCAAGGTGTTCGATCAGACGGGCACGGCGGAAGCGGTTTACGAAAATCGCAAGACGACTCCGGGGCTGGCCTTTGGCGGAAGCAACGAGCACTTTCTGGCCGCGAATCAGTTTACCATCGAGACCGGTCGGAATTTTACCGGCGCCGATGTGGACCTCAGCCGGCCCGTGATCATTATTGGACAGGACATCGTGGCGAAACTTTTCCCCTCGGAATCACCGTTGGGCAAAATGATCAAAGTGATGGGCCACGCGTATACGGTCATCGGAACGTTTGCGGCGAAAGGCACCGCGTTCGGACAAGGTCAGGACAACAATTTGGTCGTGCCGATCACGCGCTTTCTGTCCGATTTCGGCGCGAATAAATTCACGATCAATATCGCCACGCAGTCGCCCTCCCAGCTCGTTTACAATGAGACGATCGACAAGGCGATCACCGCGATGCGCATTGTCCGGGGGCTGCGGCCGGAGGACGAAAACGATTTCGAACTTTATTCGAACGACTCGTTGATTGCGGCGTTCGCGAAAATCGCGGATGCGGTGCGCGCCGCTGCGTTCGTGATCAGCGCGATCGCGCTGGTTGCGGCCGGCGTGGGCATCATGAACATCATGCTCGTCAGCGTCACCGAGCGGACAAAGGAGATCGGCATTCGCAAATCCATCGGTGCGCGCAAGACGAGCATCCTCACGCAATTTCTAATCGAGTCGGTGGTGATCTCGGTCGCCGGCGGGATTGCGGGAATCATCCTTGGCGTCGCCGCGGGCGATGCGCTCGCGATGTGGATGAAGGCTTCGATCGTCTTTCCCTGGGATTGGGCGGCGATCGGCCTGATCGTGTGTTCGGTGATCGGCGTCGGCTTTGGTTTTTATCCCGCGTGGAAAGCGTCAGCGCTCGATCCGATCGAGGCGTTGCGTTACGAGTGATCGGATTTTCGATGTGGAACTCGCGAGGAGATCGCGATCGAAAATCGAAACTCAAAAAAGAAATTCCCGGTCTACCCGCCGCGCCGGATTTCCGATCCTTGGAAACGGATCTGGATGCGGAAAACTTTTTTGATCCGGCACGTGATCGCGCCGGTTTGCAGATCGAATTTTTCCGGCACCTCGATCTTGTGCAGATCGACGACGGCGTGGTAGCCGCGCTCGGAAAACACGTCGATCAACATCGCCAGCGCCGTCGGATCGCCGAGCAGCGGCTCCTCGGTGTTGATGTGCGCCACTCCTGAAATCGAGTGACGCAGGACGATCGGCATGATTTTCCGCACTACAAACGTGACCACCCGCCCAAACAGTTCCGGCTGGCCGAATTCGTAGCTGTCGAGGCGTTTCACCAGTTCCTGGCGGGAGTGAATGACGATTTCGCTGGCGACGGGCAGACTGCGCAGACGGTCCACCGTCCGTGGATCGAGCTCGAGCGTGCTCTGATACTCGAGTTCCTTGAGAATGTTTTGTTCGACCTCTTCGATCGGACCCTGCGCGTTGATGAAATGATAATGGAAACTCTCCTTCAGCGACTGCAGGGCGTCCCAAGTCTGCTCCTTGAACACGCGATACCGGCGTTGCGCCAGTGCTTCGTCGTGATCGGTCGCCCGATCTTCCCATAATTCACCGACTCCCGTGCGGAGCACTTCGTCGTTGTGCGCGCGCGTCTGCGCGCCGCGTTTGAGCTGGCGCGCGATGGACTCCTTTTCGTCCACAAACAGCACCATGATGTGGATCGTCGGATGTCGAAAATGGATGCCGAGCGGCGTATTGAAAAACTCGCGGCGCAGCGCGTGCATTTTGTTCACCAGCAGCTTGAGGCACTCGACCTGCACGTTCGTGCGCGGAAAACCGTCGAGGATTACGCCATCGCGATAAATTGGTTTCATCAACTCGCGCAGCAGCAGGCTGACGACCTCGCGATCGCCGACCATGTTGCCCGCGTCCTTCAATCGCCGCGCTTCCGGCGAATCCAGCAGTGCACTGATCACCAGCGGCGGGCACGTGAGCCCGCGCGTTTTGGCGATGAACCTGGTGTTCGTTCCCTTGCCCGCGCCCGGAGCGCCGCCGAGCAGAATGATTTCCTTTGGGAAACGCAGGTTTTCGCGACCGAAGTCCGCCTCGAGGCTTTGCCAGACGGCGCCGAAAATGAGCTGAGCGTCCTTGATTTCGAGATCGCTGAGTTTCCCTGCCACGGGCACGGGCTCGGTGATTTTCGGACGCGGTTCGGCGGGGATTGAAGTGGGCATGAGGGTCTGGACAACGCGAGGGCTTAGCGGGTTTTACTGCTGGTTTCGACAAAAGAAATGCGTGCGAGTGCGAGTCGGTAAAAATCCCGTGGATACCATCGGAGTCCGCCCTTGTCCCACCAGACTGGCGGTTGGATTCCAGCTGCGGGAAATATTTTTTTGGACCGCGCACTGCCGGATTAAAATCTCCCGCCATCGGTCGTTTTTCCCTCGTGAAGTTGGTTCCTCCTCTGGCTAACCGACTTCGAACCATCGCGGCGCATTTCTTCGAGCGGAGATTTTCAACCGAGATCCATTGGCCGCGAAAAACCTGAAAAACTCACGAGCTCCGTGCGGAACACGCTCGCATCGCGCCTGTCATTTTTTGCGACACTGCCCGTGGGCCTTTGGTTCACGGGACAGTGAGTTGAAGCTGGACCTGGCGGGGTCGCGCAAGCGGCCCCGCCTTGGTTTTTTGGCATTGGCCTGCGCCAAACGAAAGCTCCACACTGACTTCATGCGTGTTCTCATTGTGGACGACGATGCGGGTATTCGCCGTACGACGCGGATCGCGGTGGAGACAGCGGGTCATGCCGCGGCCGAGGCTCCCAATGGTGCCCGCGCGCTCAAGTCGCTCGAGGACGAGGCGTTCGATGCGTGTTTTCTCGATCTGAAACTCGGCGGTGAGGACGGACTCGATGTGCTTGCCCGCTTGCTGAAAGCGCAACCGTCGCTCGCGGTCGTGATGTTCACCGCTTACGCGAACATCGCCACCGCGGTGGAAGCGATGCGTCGCGGCGCCTTCGATTTCATCCCGAAACCGTTCACGCCCGATCAAATCCGAGCGGTCCTCGCGAAGATCGAAAAAAATCGCGTGCTGGAAAGCCGGGTTCAATCGCTCGAGACCCAGCTCGCCGACGCGTCGCCGGCGGTCGACGTTGCGTCCTCGGATACTTCGGTGCAGCGCGCATACGAGATCGCGTTCAAAGCGGCGGAGACCCACGCGACCATTTTGATTCTCGGCCCCAGCGGCACGGGCAAGAGCGTGCTCGCCCGCGAGGTGCATAAACGCAGTCCGCGCCGCGATGGTCCGTTTGTCACAGTGAATTGCCCGAGTCTTTCGCGCGAGCTGTTGGAGAGTGAACTTTTCGGGCACGTGAAAGGCGCGTTTACCAGCGCGGTCGCGGATACGCTGGGAAAAGTTGCGGCAGCCGAGGGCGGAACATTATTTCTCGACGAGATTGGCGAGCTTCCGCTCGAGATTCAGCCGAAACTGCTTCGGCTCATGCAGGAGCGGGAGTACGAGCGCGTCGGCGAAGCCCGCCTGCGCCGCGCCGATGTGCGCGTCATCACGGCGACGAATCGAAATCTCGGCGACGAAGTGCGCGCGGGCCGGTTTCGCGAGGATTTGTTTTATCGGCTCAACGTGATCACCGTCCTGTTGCCCGCGTTGAAGGAGCGGCCAGCGGATCTGTTGCGCTTCGCGGAAAGTTACCGGAAATATTTTGCGAGCCGCATCGGCAAGAAGGCGGTTTCCTTTTCGCCGGCCGTGATCTCAGCCTTTGCAGCCTATCCGTGGCCGGGCAATCTGCGTGAATTGCGCAACGTGATCGAGCGGGCGGTCATTCTCTCCCCCGCTGACACGATCGAGCTGAGCGATTTGCCCGAGGAGTTCGGCGCGAAAGCGAATCCGGCCGTGGCGATTGGCGCGCGCGTCACGCTCGAGGCGCTCGAGAGCGAACACATCCGGCGCATCGTCGCGACGTCGCGCAATCTCGATGAAGCCGCGCGAACACTCGGCATCGATCCCGCGACGCTTTATCGAAAACGGCAAAAATTGGGCCTGTTGTGAATGCGCGAAATGAGGAGTCTCGCGGACAAAATTCCGGCCGCGCCGGTCTGCGCGCGGTGGCGGCGGGCCTGACAAGCCGACCGGGTGCGGTCGGTTTCGTCGCGGGCTTGGTTTTGTCGCCGGCCGCGAGCTTGCTCGCACTGCGACTATGCCAGCGCACTCGCGGCCTCCGCAGTGACGCCGGCTTAGCATAGAGCCTGTTGCCCGATGCTTCGCACACGCCTTTATCTCGGTTTGCTACCGCTCCTGCTGTTGCTCGTCGGAACCGGCGGTTACGCGCTCCACGTCGTCCGCCAGCTCGCGGGTTCGCTGCAACGCGATCTCGTCGGCAACTACCGCGATATTCTTGCCTGCCAGCAGCTGCGTCTGTCGGCGCGCCAGATGGCGTCGGCGGTTTCGGAGGCGAAATGGGGCGACGCCTTGACGGCGCAGCGCACCTTCGAGGACAACCGCGCGGGGTTCGTTCGCGAGCTGATGGCCCAGTCCGCGAGTTCCGCCGGCACGCCGCGCGCGGTTCTTGTGCAGCAGCTGGATGATGCATTTACCGATCTGGCGAAACAAAGTGAATCGTTGCTGGCGGGAAAAGGTTCCGGTCCGCTCGATGTTCTGCAAAGCAACGAAACGGCGCTCTATCGCGTGCTTGCAGCGATCGAAAATCTCAATCGTCGCGATTACGCCGCGGCGCAGCAGACGGCGCTGCGCGCGGGCCAGATGGTGGCGACGACGGAACGCGTGTTGTTCACCGCGATTGTGGGAGCGTTTATTTTATCGCTGCTTGTAGCCTGGCGGCTCGCGGCATCGCTGCTGAAGCCGATAAAAGCGCTGACCGCTTCGGCCGTCGCGGTTGGCGAAGGTGATTTGGATCGCAACGTGCCCGACCTTTCGCGCGACGAACTCGGCTTGCTCGCGCGCTCGTTTAATCAGATGGCGGGGAAATTAAGAGCTTACCGCGAAGCCACGATGGCCAAGGTGCTCCGGACGCAGCGTACGATGGAAGCGACGCTCACGTCGGCGCCCGATCCGGTTTTTGTCGTGGCGCGAGACGGCACACATGAAGTTCGCAATCCCGCCGCGGAACAACTCGCCCAATCGCCCGCGTTCGCCGAAGGATTGCCGCCGGCGCTCGCGGAACCGCTGGCGCAGGTATTTGCGACGGGCGAGCACTATCTGCCGACGGATTACGGACGCGTGGTCACGCTGCAAAGCGGCCGGGAGGACCGGCATTATCTGCCGCGCATCCTCGCGATCGGCGATGCGCTGACGGAATTCAACGGCGCCGCGATCGTGCTGCAGGATGTCACCAAATTTCGGTTACTCGACGACGCGAAAACAAATCTCGTCGGCACGGTGAGTCATGAATTGAAAACGCCACTCACGAGCCTGCGCATGGCAGTGTATCTGTTGCTCGAACAGGATGTGAGCGCGCTCACACGGCAGCAGCGGGAGTTGCTGGAAGGCACGCGCGACGATGCGGACCGGTTGCTGCGAATCCTCGACAATTTGCTGGACCTCGCGCGACTCGAGGCCGGCGCATCGACGCTGGATCGTGAAGAAATCGAAGTTCGACAGTTGATCGGGGAGGCGGCGGACGAAGCGCGGGGACTGATCGCCACCGCCGGCCAGACGCTGGTGGCGAACGTTGAGTCCGGCCTCGGGACGGTCCGGTTGAAGGTGGACGCTGCGCGGTTGAGGCACGTGTTCATGAATCTGCTGACCAACGCGTCCAAATATTCGCCTGCCGGTGGAACGATCACGCTCTCGGCGGAGGACGCGCCTCCGGGATTTGTGCGGTTTGCGGTCCGTGACACCGGAACGGGAATTGCGGCTGAATCACTCGCGCATGTGTTCGATCGTTTCTATCGTGCGCCGGGGCAGACGAAATCCGGGGCTGGGCTGGGTCTGGCGATCGCGCGCGAAATTGTCGTGGCCCACGGCGGGACGATCTCGTGCGCGAGCGAAAAAGGACACGGGACGGAATTCCAATTTCTGCTGCCGAGGTAGTGTGAGTGCGCGTAGTCACGACGGGGCGCGTCGTGCAGCTTGCGGAAACTCACGGGAAATTCCCGCGCAGTCTGCACGATAATTCCACTAGCGAAAGGTCATGGTTTATCGCGGTTTTATTTCTAG
>Ga0070683_100005244_pt1 | contig 10787 bp, 8 predicted proteins | sample KBSC713LmetaG_FD_64662 | JGI IMG/M metagenome (GOLD analysis project Ga0070683, IMG submission 64662) | Corn rhizosphere microbial communities from Kellogg Biological Station, Michigan, USA - KBS C7.1-3L metaG | ecosystem: Host-associated > Plants > Roots > Rhizosphere ...
GATCCATCGCAACGCACCGCCTGACTCGGCCAGGACCGCGTGTCCGAGCTGCACCGCCGTCTGACCCGCGGTTCCTGATCCAACGACGATTGCGATGAGCTCGGCGGTACTGAGCGCCGCGGCACCGAGGTCAATCAGTCGTTCCCGCGGCCGCTCGGACCGGGGGAACTCTCGAATACTTAACGATTCCTTCGGGGCGAGACTAGACATAGAGGCCCATTTTGGGCCGCCAATCGGTCTGGGCGACACCATTTTGACCCACGCGGAACCAACCCGCACGTCCGAGCAACCCCACAACCGGACACGCCGTCTCCGTGCCGTTCTGCGTTGATCCGTGTCGTTCATCCGTGTCAAAAGCTCTTGGTCCGAGGCTAGCCGTGGCCCTTCCGGGCGAGATCATCATTCGGGCCTCAACAGCATTCGACACGGACAACTGCACGGATGCCGCGGAAAGGCACGGAGACGGCGTTGATCGTGACGGCAGATAAAAAAAGGACGGGCGCCGACCAGCGACGCCCGCCCGATTGAGCTTTGAAAAGGACGTGACGGCGGAGCTAGAGCTGCGCTCCGTGGCACTTCTTGAACTTCTTGCCCGATCCGCACGGACAGGGATCGTTTCTGCCGACCGTTGACCAATCGACGTTGGCGGGTGCCGGCGATGACGACAAAGAACGCGGGCGTCCCGCACCGACGATGACCGGATCCTTTCGCGCCTGGGCCGGCTTCGTGGCCGGAATCTCGGCGGGGCCGACGTCCTCGACCGCCACCGCGCCACCATTGTCCGAGCCCACGGCCTCCTCGGCGGGAACGTCCTCGAGGATGCCGAGCGCGTTGTACCGCTTCGTCGGGCCGCCGCGTGGACCACCGCCGCCACCCAAGATCGGCGGCGGTGGGGGCGGAGGCGGTTCGACGATGAGCTGCACCTTGAGGAAACGCTCACTAAAGGTGTTATAAATGTCGTTCATCAGATCCACGAACATCGTGTACGCTTCCTGCTTGTACTCGATGAGCGGGTCCTTCTGGCCCCACGACCGATAGTGAATCGCGTTGCGCAGTTGGTCGAGATCGTAGAGGTGATCCTTCCACTTCTCGTCCAGGACGTTGAGCATGACGAGTGACAGAAGTCTGTCACCGTAGGGCTGGCCGTTCTCGTCGAGGACCTTGTCGAGGCTCTCGAGCTTCGCCCAGAATGCCTTCTTCGCCGCTTCGACTCCGGCATGCGCCGCCGCGGCCTCGTCCGTCGGACGATGATCGGCGTTGTCGAACTCCGGCACCTGCACGAGGTACCGCATGAGAAGATCTTGCCGGAGGAGATCGAAATCCCACTGCGCGGCATCCTCGAACTCGGCGAGATTCGTCTCGACGCGGAAGGTGATCGCCTTGTCGATCATCTTCAGCGCTTCGCCCTTGAGCTCTTCCCCGCCCTCCAACGCGAAGCTGCGCAGCGAGTAGACCACCTCGCGCTGCTGGTTCATCACGTCGTCGTAATCGAGCAGCCGCTTACGAGCCTGGAAGTTCTGGAGCTCGACTCGCTTCTGCGCGCCTTCGATCGAGCGCGTGATGAGCGGATGGGTGAGCACCTCGCCTTCCTGCGCGCCGAGCCGGTCCATCAGGCTGGCGATGCGCTCGGAGCCGAACAGACGCATCAAGTCGTCTTCGAGCGACAGGAAGAACTGCGACGCACCCGGGTCACCCTGACGCCCGGAGCGGCCGCGCAGCTGGCGGTCGATGCGGCGTGACTCGTGGCGCTCGGAGCCGATGATGTGCAGACCCCCGGCTTCCATCACTTCGACGTCCTTGCCGTCGGGATCCTTCACCGTCGACGGCTTTCCTTCCTTCACCCCCGGGCCGAGTTTGATGTCGGTACCGCGGCCGGCCATGTTCGTCGCGATCGTCACCGTGCCGGCGCGGCCGGCTTCGGCGACGATCTCCGCTTCGCGCTGGTGGTACTTCGCGTTCAGCACGTTGTGCTGCATTCCGGCGCGGCTGAACAGTTTGGCGAGGGTTTCCGACGCTTCGACGCTCGTCGTTCCGATGAGGACCGGATATCCGAGCTCGTGGAGACGTCGCGTCTCTTCGACGATCGCGTTGTATTTCTCGCGACGCGTCTTGTAGACGAGATCCTGCCGATCGTCGCGGATCATCGGCTTGTTCGTCGGAATGACCGCGACTTCGAGTTTGTAGATCTGGAAGAATTCCGTCTCTTCCGTTTCGGCCGTACCGGTCATGCCGGCCAGCTTGTCGTACATGCGGAAGTAGTTCTGGATGGTGATCGTCGCCATCGTCTGCGTCTCGCCTTTGACGCGGACGTTCTCCTTGGCTTCGACCGCCTGGTGCAACCCTTCCGACCAGCGCCGGCCCGGCATCGTGCGGCCGGTGAACTCGTCGACGATCAGCACCTCGCCTTCCTGGACGACGTAGTTCACGTCTTTCTCGTACAGCGCGTGCGCGCGGAGAAGCTGGTGCACGATGTTCAGCCGCTCCGACTTCGACGCGTAGTCGATCTCGATTTGCCGGCGCGCTTCGACCTTCTGTTCGGCCGACATCTCGTGGTCGTGATCGATGCGATGCACTTCCTGCGACAGGTCGGGAAGCACGAACGCTTCGTGCTCGTTGGGCGACATGTAGTCGACGCCCTGATCGGTGAGGTGGACCGAGTGGCCCTTCTCATCGAGCACGTAGAGGAGATCGTCTTCGATGTCGCCGAGCTGCTGCTTGCTCGCCGGCAGCCGCCGGTCGGCGATATGGTCGAGCTCCTGCTTCTGCACCAGCTGCTTGACGCCCTGTTCCTGAAGCGCCTTCATGAGGCGCTTGTTTTTCGGGCTGCCAAGCTGCGCCTTGTAAAACCGGAGCGCCGCGGCCGCGGTGTCGCCGCGTTCCATGTCGCGCTCCGCTTCGCCGACGAGCGCGTTGACGAGCTCCGTCTGGCGGCGCACCAGCCGAGCGACGGCGGCGTTGTGCTCGAAGTAGATGGCGTCGTTCTCGTTGCCCACCGGGCCGGAGATGATCAGCGGCGTACGGGCTTCGTCGATCAACACCGAGTCGACTTCGTCGACGATCGCGTAGACGTGACTCCGCTGCACGCGCTGGTCGAGCGACACGACCATGTTGTCGCGCAAATAATCGAAGCCGAACTCGTTGTTCGTACCGTACGTGATATCGGCGTGATAGGCGGCGCGTCGTTCCGGCGATCCGGGCTCCGTGTCGTCGAGACAGGAGACGTTGAGACCCAGATAGCTGTAGAGATGGCCCATCCACTGCGAGTCGCGCCGGGCCAGGTACGAGTTGACCGTGACGAGGTGCGCGCCTTTACCGGGCAGCGCATTGAGATACAGCGGCAGGGTCGCGACGAGCGTCTTGCCTTCGCCCGTCGCCATTTCGGCGATCTTGCCGAGGTGGAGCTCGATACCGCCCATGAGCTGCACATCGTAGTGCACCATGTCCCACGGAAGCTCGTGGCCGGTCACCATGACGGTCGTGCCCATGAGGCGACGCGCGCCTTCACGCACCGTCGCGAACGCCTCGGGGAGGAGCTCGTCGAGGATCTCGCTGATCTCGTCGCGCAGCTTGCCTTCGACGCCGCCGCGCCCGTCGCCGCCGCTCAACTCGCTGTCGATCTTCTCGCGCTCTTCGGGATCGCGCGCCGCGTTCTTCTGCTCCCTCAATTCGGCGACGCGACGCTCCAGCTCGTCCGTCCGTTCGGCGATGATCGAACGGAATTTCGCCGTCTGCGCGCGCAATTCTTCTTCCGAGACGCCGTGCAAGCGCTCGTAATGCTCGTTGATCTCGTCGACGATCGGCTGGATCTTGCGGCGCTCACGATCGTGCCGCGTCCCGAAGATGCCGCTGATGACTCGCTTTAACATTCAATCCTCTATCGGTACAACCGCTCCGCGGCGATGTACTCCGCCACCGCGTCCGGAACAAAGCCTCGAACCGACTTGCCCTCCCTGACCCGCTGACGAATCTCGGTCGACGATACGTCGACGCGGCGGGTCGCGAGACAACGCATCCCAGCCGGCAACGTTCCGCCGGCGGCATCGCCCGCGCGCTGGAGCACGACGACCGTCGCGAGCTCGACGATTCGGTCCGGTTCGCGCCACTGGGCGAACGACGGCACGATGTCCGCTCCAACCAGCCAAAACAGCTCCGCCGACGGCCAGCGCTGCGTCAACGCCGTGAGCGTATCGACCGTGTAAGATAACCCGCCACGGTCGATTTCGATCGAGTCCACGTCGAAGCGCGGGTCGCCTTCGGCCAGCATTTTTATCATCGCCAATCGCTGCTCGACACGTGCCGCGGAGCGATTGATTTTCAGCGGCTGCACGGCGGCCGGAATGAAGATGAGCCGATCGAGATCCAAGCTCTCGTAGGCGTCACTCGCCGCGAGCAGGTGGCCGACGTGCGGGGGATCGAAGCTCCCCCCAAGGAGCCCGATCCGCATGGCTCAGAGCGTCGGCGGCTTGGCCGGCTTCACGGCCACACTGTCCGCTCGCACGATGTCGGGAATGCCGGTGCACGTTTGCTTGACGTCAGCGTCCCGGGGATACCGCTGACGGAGCTCCGTGCACATCTCGCTCGCATCCTCGCGGTACCGAATTCTCTTGAACGCTTCGACCAGCTTGAGCGCGGCATCGCGCGCGGTCGGCGAGTTGGCGTACTTCGTCAGCACGTCCTTGTAGTAAATGATCGCCGAGTCGTACGCCTTTCGCCGGAAATAGATGTTGCCGGTGTCGAAGTCCTTGATCGCGAACTTGTTCTCCAGCTCGCCGATCTCTTTCTGCGCCGTCGGGACCAGGTTCGAGCTTGGGTAGAGGCCGATCAGCGTGTTGTACGACGCGAGGGACGTCTCGCCGTAGGTCGGATCGAGCTGCGGCTTCCGCCACATTCGGGCATACGAGCGCGCGGACTCGAGGGCTGCGTCGTCGGCAAGCGAGTCGTCCGGGAACGTCTCCACCAGCCGGCTCCAACTTTGGGCGGCAAGCAGATGCTCCCCCTGGTTCTCGTGCGCTGAAGCCAGGTACCAGTATGATCGCGGGAGGAGCGAGTCTCGAGCGGGCAGATCCGTTGTCAGCTTTTCGAAACCCGAGATCGCGTTGTCCCAGTGATGGCGCTGATACTCGCGAAACGACGCGCTGTACAGCGCCTCGTTGTTCGTAAATTTCTTGAGCTCGAATTCCGGCCGGCACGCCGCGAGCGCCACCAACGACAACGCCGCGGCGAGTCTCCAGGAAGTACGTTGCATATCGGGAGTTAGTACCCGGAACAGGGACGGCAGTTCGTACACGAACCGCGAAAGATAACCAGTCCGCCGGTTGAACTCGTCGCTATCCGCGTGCCGGAAGGTCCAGATCATCCCGAACGACGCGCCCAATAGGCGAAAACGCCGGAGCGCGGGCGGGCGGAGCCTCCCGCCACCCGGCCTTGTCCAGGATTTGAGCCGTGAGCCGGTCTACGGCCTCGGCCTCCCCGGCCGTCTCGGCCGTCGCGGATGCCAAATCCAGCCAGGCGAGTGCTTCCTCGTGTGCGAGCCGGTTTGCACAGGCGTGCGCCGCCAGCAGAGCGTAGCGATAGGTCATCGCCCGCTCGCCCGCTTCATCCGCGTGGCGTGCGATCTCGCCGGCCTCGGCGCCGCTCGGGTCACGGGCCGAAAGAAGGAGCTCGAGGGCAAGGGCCAACGCGCGATGCACTTCTCGCCGCCGGGATGTCGTCAGCCCGCTGCGTACGACGTTGGCGATCGTGGGATGCGCGCAGTGGTACCGCCCATCCTCTTCCGCGACGAGGTGCCGCTCGACCAACGCGTCGCCGAGTGCGGCGGCGTGCAGACGAGAGATGCCATGCAGGTGCGACAGTACGTCTGTCGGACACCCGCGCCCAGACACCGCAATGCTGACGAGCAGCTCGTGGAGGGGCTCGGACAGGCACTCGATGCGCTCCATGATCGTCTCATGGATCGTCGGCGCGAGCTGCGCCGGTTCGTGGCGATTCAGCGCGGCGTCACGTACGATCCAGGCTCCGGACGCCTCGTCCACACTGAGCACGTCCTGAGCGAACAACGTCTTGAGCAGCTCGATGACGTAGAACGGATTGCCGGCCGTCACCTCGAACACTCGACTGGCGAGACGCCGGCCCCCGCTGGGGTCCGTCACCCTGCTGAGCTCACGAATCAGGCGCCAGACTTCGTCCTCGGTCAGGGGACGAAGCGCGAGGGTCGTGCTGCCACGCGCACCGCGGAGCGCGCGCGCGAGGCGGGCCGCCGGCGCGTCGCGTTCCATCGTCCCGGCGGTAACCGTCGCGCACCAGAGCACTGGCGCTGATTCCAGACGGCGCACGAGAAAGTGCAGCAGACTGCAGCTGTCTCCGTCGCACCATTGCAGATCGTCGATAAACACGGCAAGCGGGGTCTCCTCGGCGATCGCGATGAGCATTTGCGCGACCGCCTCGAACAAACGCCAGCTTTCAGTGGCGGGGGTGTCGGCACGCGTCTCGGGAAGGTTGGTAAATCGCCGGCGCAGATCGGGCAACAGCCGCGCAATTTCGGCCAACCACTCGGGGTCCACGCCGGCGAGCGCCGGCGCGTCGAGCGCGCCGCGCAATGCCTCGACGACTGCTCCGAATGGCGCCCCTCCACGCGCATCGTATCCGCGACCGCGAAGCGCGAGGCCACCCTCGGTCGTTACCCATCGCAAAAAGTCCTCGGCGATCCGCGTTTTTCCGGCGCCGGGCTCTCCTTCGACGAGAGCAATCCGGCTCTCACCGCCCGCGGCGATGCCCCAGGCTCGCTTCAGCCGTTCCCAGTCCAGATCGCGACCGACAAGCGCCGCGTCGAACGACGGGCCGCGCTCCAACCACGTTTCGCTCGGACGCTCAGCCCTCGACGCCGCGGACGCGTGACGCATCCGGGCAGACAATTCGACGATGGCCTTTCCGGGCGGGCGCCGAACCTCAGCCGCCAATCGCGAGGCGTGTCGGGAGTACGTCGTCAGTGCGGCCTCAGGGTCGCCGCCGAGGAACTGCGCCTCCATGAGCGTAGCAACGGGCGCATCAGCCAACGGCTCGAGCGCGCACCAGCGCTCCGCCAGCTGAGTGGCCTCTCTCCACGCGTGAGTCGCAAGGGCGTCATGGACCGTCTGCGCCAAGAGCCGGCAGTAACGCTCGACGAGAGCGACGCGCTTCGCCGCGGCCCAATCATCGAACTCGGGACAGGCTCGCAGCGATACGCCGGTGAAGAAGCTTGGGACGTCGACGGCAAGCGCCGCCTTGGGATCGGTCGCCGAGAGTAGCTCGAAGTCGCAGACGTCACACGCCAGCTCACCGGTGAGCGCGATCGTGACGCGGTCGCCCGTGATCCGGTCGCCGACAGCATCACGCAGCCGGGTCAGCGCCTGTCGGAAGGAGGTCTTTGCCTTCTCCTCCTCGTATTCGCCCCAAAGAAGGGAGGTCAGCGACTCACGGCGGTGCGGACCGCGCTCTAGCCGGAGGAAGGCCAAGAGCGCCAGCGTCTTCGCGCCGAGCGCCGGCTCGACGGGCGTCCCATCAACGGACAATTCCGGACCGCCGACCAACCGTAGGGCAAGCGTCGCCATTGATTATCTGGGCCTGAAGCGACCCAGAACTTACGGCCACCATGTGTGAGCCGATAGGTGAACCGGAGCGGAGGCGCCCCAAAAAGCGCATGTTTACGAGAATTTGCGGGCTGAATTCACGATTCATGGCCGAGCATTCACGCTCGATTCACGGAGGCCGTTCACTGTCAGGGCGTTCGAGTTTGAGCTGGCCCAGACGCGCCATCAGGAGGCCGACAATGACTCGATCCACGGATCAGAACACTCAAGAGGGAGCTACCATGGACAAGAAGCCGCAACGGATCCGCATCGAGCTCACCGCCGAACAGAAGAAGCAAATCAAGGAATCGTCCGGTGAAGACGTCGAGGCCATCGAGCTAACGGCACAGGAGCTCGAAGATCGTATCGCGCCAACTAGGTACCTCTGATCGTTCCTTACTTCCCCCAGCCACTGAGATGACCATGACCAAGAAAGACGACAAGGAAGTCATCCGCATCGACCTCACGACGCAGCAGAAGGATCAGGTGAAGAAGGAGATCGGCAAGGACGCCGAGGCCATCGAGTTGACGGCCGAGGAGCTCGAGTCCCGCATCGCCCCGATCGTCAGTTTCTAAGGTCGGGCCTTTGAAGAGCGCCTCGCGATCTCCCTCCGCGAGGCGCTCTTCTTTTTTTGTGCTGACATCAGGCGGCCTGGCCTTGCCGTAGGCCGTCTCCAGCGCCACGTTAGCGGCCGCCCCTGGTTCTCGGAGCGTGCTTGGGAGCCGCAGATACAACCGCCGCCGCAACCCCCGCCCTTGGCGTGAGCGTCGTCGCCTCGCCGATCGATTCCCTGCAGACGCTCACGCTCGATCTCTTCGCCTCGGACGACCCCGGCGAAGTCGCGGGCAAAGCACTCGTCGCCGTGACGCGTCTCATCGCCGCGGAGACGGTTTCGCTTTGGATCCCCGACGGGGACGAATGCGAGTGCCGGGGCGCGATCGGCGAGCAGCGCGAGACGGTTTCCGGCAAGCGTGTCGCCGCGTCAGCGCTCGGGCAGCCGATAGACGACGAGGGCGAGTCTGCAATCGCTTTCGCGGGGATCGCTCCCAACGGCCATCTCTCGGCGATCCTCCGCGCAACCAGGCCGATCGACCGCGACGGCCGCTTCACCGATGCGGAGCTGGACCTTCTGCGGTCGCTCGCGGATGCCGCGGCCGCGGCGATCGCCAACGCGGCCCGGCTGGAGTCGACCGCACAGTCGTCGGCGCAAAAGACCGAAGATTTGGCGCTCGTCACGGCGATGAGCCGAGAGATCACCTCGACGCTCGACCTCGACCGCGTGCTGCGAACCGTGGTCAATCTCGCCGGCCGAGCAGTGAAATTCGACCGCGGCGCAGTCGCCCTCTATGAGAAGGGAACCTGCGACATTCGCGCGGTCGCCGGTGTCGATGGCGTCGATCCTAAAGATTCGAAGCTTCAGGATCTGGCCGTTCGCGCCGCGTGGGCGGCCGGCATCGGCGAGTCGTTCTATCTCTCCGACCGCGATGACCCGGCGTCGGACGCCGAGCGGACGTTCGTGCAGATCTTCGGCGAAGATCTCGAGCGGGACGGCGTCTCGAGTGGCTTATACCTACCGCTGCGTGATGAAGAAGGCATCGTCGGCATTCTCCTGTTCGAAGCCACTCGCGTGGAGTTTGTCGGCTCGCGCGAACGCGATCTCGCGGAAATTCTCGCCAATCAGGCGACGGTCGCGGTCCGCAACGCTCGTCTCTACCACCAAGTGCCGTTGGTGGAAACGATCGGCGCGCTCAATGCGAGAAAAGACGCGTTCTTGGCGCTTCCTCGTCGCCGCCGAATCGTCTACCTGTCCGTGATTGCGGCGGTAATCGCCGCGAGTACGCTCATTCGCTGGCCGCTGCGTGTTGTCGGTGCCAACCCCGTTTTTCGTCCGTTGTCGCGCGCCGCGGTCCGTCCGACGCTCGCCGGCGTTGTCGATCGCGTGTTCGTGCGCGAAGGAATGGCCGTCGAGCGTGGAGCACCGATCGCGCACTTGCGCGACGAGGAGCTGCGCGCGCGTCGCGATGCAGCCACGTCGGAGGCCGCGGCGGCAGAACGGTCGGCCGCACTGGCGGCGTCGCGCGGCGACGCGGCCGACGAACGGCTGCAGCGTTTGCGCGCCGACGTGCTGCGCCGCGAATACAATCTCCTCGACGAGCAGCTGCGTTCGATGACACTTCGCGCGCCGGCGAGTGGCGTCGTCCTCACCAGCCGGCCCGAGGAACGGATCGGCGCGCGACTCGACGCCGGCGATTCCCTGGTCATCCTTGGTCGCACCGATTCGCTCGAGCTCGAGTTCGGCGTGATGGAACGCGACGTGACGCGCATTCGAGCCGGAGACGAGGTCCGCCTGCGGATCACCGCGTTGCCACAGAGAACGTTCAGCGGTCGCGTTCGAATGATCGAAGAGCTGTCATCCGACGGCGGAAGCGAGCGAGTCTTCCCCGTGCTGGCCGTGGTGGCAAACGACGAAGGCCTGTTGAGACCGGGCATGGCGGCGTATGCACGCGTCTTGACCGAGCCGGCGTCCGCGGTCTGGCGCATTGCGCGCGATCCGTTGCGGTCGCTTCGCCTTCTCTGGTGGAGGATCTGGTCGTGAGTCGGTCTATGCTTGGTCGACCGCTGCTCGCGCTGCTCTTTCTCGCGAGCTTGAGTGCTTGCGGAACGGAAGCGCGCTCGGCGAGCCCGCGGCAGGCGGGAACGCAGCGGCCGGCCGCCGTCGGCGAATTCGTCGCGGACACGATGACGGTTCAACAGCCGATCGAGCTGCCGGCTCAACTCTACGTCGAACACGACGCCGTCGTCGTCGCGCGTTCGGCCGGAACAATCGACTCGGTGTCGAGTGAGCTGGGCGATCGCGTGTCGCCGGGCCAGCTCCTCGCCCGACTGGAGAGCGCCGAACAGGAGATCGCCCTGGCCAGCTCGGAGGCGGCACGAGACAACGCGAACCGCGCCGTGGTCCGCGCGCGCGCGTTGACGAAGTCCGGCGGCATCACTCAGGCGGACTCCGAGCAGGCCGAATTCCAATTTCGACAGACAGAGATTGCGCTGCGCAAGGCGCGGCGAGATCTGGACCTCACTCGGGTGACGGCGCCCTTTGCGGGCGTCGTGACAGCGCGCGCGGCGCGGCCTCGGCGATTCGTCGCGGCGGGGGACACGCTGTTTCGCGTCACCGAACAATCGCC
>Ga0070683_100005245_pt1 | contig 10787 bp, 11 predicted proteins | sample KBSC713LmetaG_FD_64662 | JGI IMG/M metagenome (GOLD analysis project Ga0070683, IMG submission 64662) | Corn rhizosphere microbial communities from Kellogg Biological Station, Michigan, USA - KBS C7.1-3L metaG | ecosystem: Host-associated > Plants > Roots > Rhizosphere ...
CGCTGCAGATGGATTTCCCTCGCGTTTCTCCGGACGGTCACAAGGTTGCTTACATCGGCGGGCTGATGAGCGACTTCGGCTCCGTGGGCGGCGATATCTATATCGTCGACGGAACCAACGCTCCGCGCAACATCACTCCGGATTTCAAAGGAAGCTTCACCTCCATCACCTGGAGGGGAAATCAACTCATAGCCACCCTCATCGCAGGTGGCCAGGTCGGTACTGCCCTGGTGGACCCGACGGGCACAGGTGTTAGGCGGGTTCATCTTCAGGCGGCCACCTACAAGGCGGCGGGCGGTGCAATTTCGCTAGATCGCACTGGCAAGCGGGTTGCGCTCGCATCCGAATCATTCGAGCTCGCACCTCGTATCGAGTTCGGTCCGATAGGAGACACGCGTCCGATCACCCACGACAACGACACTCTGCAGCCGGCAACGTTGGCTCGCGATATCAACTGGAAAAGCGACGGCTTCTCCGTGCAAGGCTGGCTGCTGAGCCCCTTGGAGGTACAGCCTGGTAAAAGCTATCCCATGATCGTCACAGTTCACGGAGGTCCGGCGTCGGCCGTCACACCTCGCTTTCTTTGGGACGAAATGACGGCCGGCTGGTTGCGCAACGGCTACTTCGTATTCATGCCCAACCCGCGCGGCAGTTACGGACAGGGCGAGGCGTTCACACGGGCCAACATCCGCGACTTCGGTGGCGGCGATCTGCGAGATGACCTTGCCGGTATCGATGCCGTGGAGAAGGAAGCTCCGGTCGATGACTCGAGACTCGGGCTTTATGGACACAGCTACGGTGGATTCATGACGATGTGGGTCGTCACCCACTCGCACCGCTTCAAGGCCGCGGCCGCCGGCGCCGGCATCGCCGACTGGATGGCCTACTACGGCGAGAACGGCATCGATCAGTGGATGATTCCCTACTTCGGAGCTTCCGCGTACGACGATGCCGCGATTTACGATCAGCTTTCGCCGATCCGCACCATCAAGTCTGTACGAACTCCAACATTTCTCTACGTGGGGGAGCGGGATGTCGAATGTCCCGCGGAGCAGACGCGGGAGTTCTGGCACGGACTGCGGGCGATGGGTGTGCCCACCTCACTGGTGATCTATGCGGACGAGGGGCATCACTTGATGAAGCCGGAGAATGTGGCGGATCTGAATCGCCGCCTGGTCGACTGGTTCGACCGGCACCTCAAGTAAAGAACGCCAGAAACCGTGCCTCGATACTCCGGCGTGGCGCCACGTCCGGCCTGGCCAGGGGGTTGTTGAAGGCGGAGTGCATCGCGCTAATCGCGGACGGGTAGCGGCTATCGTAGCCCTTGAATAACACGACGTCGTCGGCCTCCATGTTCGGCAAGTAGTACCAGCTATGGCTCGCGCCGTATCTACAGAGCCGAAACTCGAAACATTTTCCGGGAACGTCGGCGGGTCCCGTGACAGCGTCAATGGGGACGGCGTCTTCTGATTGCACGGTACGGCCATCGCACATACAGAGCGAATTGTCCTGCGGCCCCGGCGTCAATGCGCGCCAGGTCTGAATGAATGCGAAGTAACGGTGCGGCGGGGCCGGGATACCGAATGCGCCGATGGTCCACTGGAGGAATTGGTTCGCCGAGGTGCTCGTGTAGTCCCCATGCACCATCATCACGGTCAATGTCCAGTTCGTCGCCGGCCTGGAGGTACGGGCGATGAAGCCGCCGATTTGTGGCAAGACCACATCGGCGCCCGTGTGCTGGCGCACGCATTCAATCATTTCTGTCGAGTACCGCGCCGCGGGGCCCGCAGGCAGCAGCATCGGCCGGGTGTTGCAGATTTCAGCCAGAGCCGGATCGCCGGCCGCTGCGCTCGCGTGCTTTACGAACGCGAAGCCGTGCTCATCGAGGGTGTAGGACGCTTTGGCGGACCTGACGTCCCGGATCGAGATCTCGCGAGGTTCGAGGACGAGTTTGTTGTTGGCCGAGGCCTGGGTGTCCACTCGAGCGCGGCCCGCAAATGAGCCGGGGACGTACATCAGTGTTCCCTGAACATCCAGTTGGGAGGCGTGGATTGCCTCACTCATCACGAACGCGCTCCGCTGGCCATCCGGGAAACAATGGCCCCCGAGCCGCTTACGATCGTGGCGCAGTTTTCAGGGCGTGTAAATAGCCGGGAGTGGGACTAATCCAGTCAGCTTTCACTCACGAGGTGCGGCGGACACCGCAGGCAACGGGCGTCCGTCGCGCCAACATCGACTTGCGCTACAAGCGCCTCGCAGGTCTTCCGGCGATCGCGTGGTAGAGGACCAGGACGACCACGGCGCCTACGATCGCGACCAGCATGCTGTAGAGGTTGAATCCGGTCACCCCCGGCATGCCGAACGTGTGGAAAAGCCAGCCCCCAACCACTGCTCCAATGACACCGAGAACGATGTCGAGCAGCGCGCCTTCGCCGGCCTTGTTGACGATCTTGCTCGCAATGAACCCCGAAAGGAGGCCGAGAACGATCCAGCCAATCAAAGACATAGCAATCTCCCACCCATCGTGTGCACAACGCACGGCCCAGGTCGACGCAAGAATCACGCCCAGGGGCCTGTCTGAGTCATGCCCGCCACCGGCGGCCGCAGTACGCGCAGCGTGACTTCGACAGGCTCCCAAGTCGCGCTCACACGCTTGCCGCTACACCTCGTTACGCTTAACCTGCAGCGCCTTTCGGGGGGCGAACAGGGGGAGTCCATGTCCAGCATCGAACGGCTCGAGACCGGCCCGCGCATGAGCCAGGCCGTCATTCACAACGGCGTCGTCTACCTCGCGGGCCAGGTGGCCGCCGACTGTCCGGGGGCGCCGGTAAAGGACCAGGCCCGCAACATCCTGGAGCGCACCGACAAGCTCCTGGCGGCGGCCGGGACCGACAAAACGAAGCTCCTGCAGGTCACCATCTGGCTTGCCGACATGCGGACCTTCGATGACATGAACAGCGTGTGGGACAAGTGGGTAACCGCGGGGTCTGCACCGGCACGCGCTACTGTAGAGGCAAAGCTCGCATCCCCGGCCTACACCGTCGAGATGAGTTTCATCGCGGCCCGTTAGCATGAATGCGGATGACGCCTTCACCAGGGCCCTGAGCGGCCGGTCATGGGATGAGTTCTGCGACCGGCTGAAGGAACTGGGCCAGGTCATCCGGCGCCCCGAGACTCCAACGGGTGAGATTGATCGCGCCGAAGGTCTGCGGTATCTGGCCCGCCTGACGCGCCTGGGGCTCGAGTTGTGTTTCGAGCATGCGGATGCCGACTTCCCGGTATTTCTGAACGCCTGGAACGCCACAACCAAGGCGGGCGCCGACAACCCTGACAACCACTATCTCAACGCCACCGTTCGTGGCGACTACGAGTACCGCGTGTGGGGCGTCCGGGGAACCGCCCGATCGCTGCGATTTGCGACCCTGGCGAACCGCTATGCGACCGAAGGGCGGATGGCGCTGACTGGCAGCTTGCGCGCGGGCGATATGACATTCGATGCGGATGGGGCGTTTGAGATCGTGGCGAGCCGTGAGCCCCGGCCTGGTAACTGGCTACCGCTCGCGCCCGACTCCAGTGTGCTCACCGTTCGCCAGAATCTGGGTGATCGGCGTCGCGAGAGCCCGGCGACAGTGCACATCGAGCGTGTTGGTGGACCATCCGTGCCCAAGATCCTCTCACCCAGGAGAGCCGATTGGGCGCTTCGAGGGGCCGTGTCATTTTTGGAACGGGTCGCGGTCAGGTACGCCGACTGGGCGAAGTGGTTTCAGGCGCGGCCGAATCGCCTGCACGATCTGAAGGACACGCCGTTCCACGAGGAGGGGGGCGATCCGCGAACGTGTTATATGCATGGCTTCTGGTCCATCGCGCCCGGCGAGGCGCTCGTGGTCGAGACCCCGGTTCCGCTGTGCGACATGTGGAATTTCCAGCTCAACAACTATTGGATGGAGTCTCTGGACTACCGTCACTACCCCGTCTGCACCAACAAACAGCACGCGAGATGCAACGCGGACGGCTCTGTCACATTGATCGCCGCCCCCAGCGACCCTGGTGTCCGGAACTTCCTGCATACCGCGGGCCATGATTGTGGAATGATGACTTTCCGTTGGACGGGAGCGCAGTCACACCCGGTTCCGAAGTGTCGTGTCGAGAAACTCGCCACCCTGGGCCTGGCAGAGGCGGGTCATTGAGCATGATCCGCGAAAATTCGCTATCTTCGCTCGCTCACTCCGCCGTAATGTAAAAAGTTGTGATTTGCGCGGCCTGGCCATCGCATTTCTCTTGCCCGCTCAAGGTGTTGCGCTTACCCTTCCAGGTTTCGTCGACTCTGGCGTAACGCATGGAACATCGGGGCAGTCTGGTGTGTGTTGGTATCGGCATGACGCTCGGGTCGCACATCACCCCGCTTGCGAGAAGCTACATCGAGAAGGCGGACATCGTGTACACCGCCTTGTCGGACGGCGTCATCGAGCTGTGGCTCGCCAAGATGAATCCGAACGTGCACAGCTTTCAGTCGCTGTACAAGGAAGGTAAGTCGCGGGCCAACACCTATCGCGAGATGGTCGAGACGCTGCTTACGGAAGTCCGGGCGGGCAAACAGGTGTGTGGCGCATTTTACGGCCACCCGGGTGTATTCGCTCTGCCGCCCCACAAGGCCATCGCAATGGCGCGCGCCGAGGGGTATCGCGCGCACATGGAGCCGGGAGTCTCGGCCGAAGACTGTCTTTACGCCGACCTCGGCTTCGACCCCGGACGCTATGGCTGTCAGCACTATGAAGCCAGCCAGTTCATGTTTTACCGGCGTCGCATCGACCCTTCGGCCTATCTCGTTCTGTGGCAGATCGGTGTCGCCGGGGACCAGTCGTTTTCCCGGTTTTCCACCAGCTCTCACTATCGCAACGTGCTGGTGGACGTGCTCGCGCGCGACTACGATCTGGCGCACGAGGTCATTATCTATAGAGCGGCGACCCTGCCTGTGCAGGAGCCTCTGATCCAGCGACTGCCCTTGGGAAAGCTGCCCGATACGGAGGTCGACATGCATTCGACCCTGGTGATACCTCCGGGCCGGCCGCTGGAGCCCGACAGGGAGATTCGCGAGCGTCTGAGCGCTCTGGACGCCGCGGTAGAGGGGTGAGCGCTGGTGTGGGACAAGGAGGAATCATATGGCGGATGTCATTGAATTTCTGGAACGGATGGGCCGGGATGCGCAACTCAGACATGCCTCGGAGGCGGTGCTCGACCAGGCCATGCGCGATGCCCGGATGAGTCCCGGGGTACGAGCCGCTTTGCTGCGTGGCGACCGGGCCGAAATCGAAGCCATCGCAGGCGCCGAGAGCAACGTCTGCTGCACCGTACATGCTCCGGACCCGGATGACGAAGTCAAACAACCGCAGGCCGCGCGCGCGGTCCACAACAAGGTTTACTGCGTGATGATTTATGCTCCAACCGAAGACGAAGAGGAGTCTGACGGGGCCAGGCAGCAAAAGGCTGCTTGACCGGTTGATTCGGGACCTGAGTCGCGCTGCCACCGCGGGCGGCTCGGGTCTTTTGCCTGCAATGTCCGCCGCACCGGACTGACCGCGTGGTTTGGGTTGTTTTCAAAAGTAGGAGAATAGTCCGTGTCGAACGTAATTGATTTTCTTGAGCGACTCGGGCAGGACGCCGATCTCGCGGGCGCCTCCGGGGAGATGCTGGAGGAGGCGCTGCGCGAATCGGGAATAGATCCGGCTTTGCGGGTTGCGCTCGTTGGCAAGGACCAGCGTACACTCGAGGCATTGCTGGGGGTGCAGTCCAACGTCTGTTGCCTGATCTGGAAGGAGGACGAGGAGCCCAAGGAAGACGAAGAAGAAGAGGAGGAGCCGGAGGAAGAAGAGGAAAAAAGTGATCCCAAGGACTAGGGACTAGTCAGTACACGCACTTGCAACAGGATCGTACCGACATGCGCGCTGCAGTAGTGGAAGAACGATTCGAAGGACCTGCACGCCCTCGGAGCCCTATCACGGGCTCCCTCGTGGCGCTGTTTACCTGCCTGGCGCTCCCGTTCGCCTGGATCGCCCTGGCGGCGCAGCCGGATACGGCGGCGGAGCTGCTACGGAAAGCGGATGAGTTACGCAGTAACAACTATCCGGCATTCGCCTCTCTGCTCCAGTCTCTCAACAAGAGTAAGGATAGCCTTTCAACCGAAAGCCGCGAATACCTGCGGTACCTCGAGGCCTGGAAGAGCGCCTACGACGGAGACAACGCAACCGCGCTGGCGCGGCTGACCGCATTGATAGACGATGCCAAGAGTCCGACCGTCCGTGTACGCGCGGGCGCTACTGCGGTCAACCTGCTGGCCCTCGACAAACGCTACGAGGATTCTTTTTCGAGACTCAGCGTCGTGCTGGAGCTGTTACCCGATGTCAATGACCCGCAGGCACGCCAACAGGCGCTGTTGAACGCCGGGGACTTGTACAGGAGTGTCGGGCAGTACGATCTGAGTCTGAGCTACGCGCAGCAGGTGATCGATGCGAACCTGCTCGGCCGGGGCGCCTGCAAGGGCTCGGTAGTCAAGATGCTCGCAATGTATGAGAGCGGGCGTCTGAACACGGTCGGCCCGGACCTGCGCGCCGCGATCGGCGAGTGTACGAAGGTTGGCGAGCCCAGCATGGTTGCGGCCTTGCGCTTGCAGGAAGCGCAGACCGATATCGCCCAGAGGCATCTGGATGAGGCCATCAAGCTCCTGCGGGACCTCTACGACCAGGTGCAGCAGTCGCGCAATCCACGTCTCATCGCCAGGTGGAATTCAGTTCTGGCGGATGCTTACCGCAAAAAGGGGCTACCCGCGCTCGCGCAGTTGTATGCCACCTACGTGACGACTGCTGTGGGTAAGGATGGATATGCCGACGCGACGGCCACCGCCACCGCCTACGAGGTGTTGTACCAGGTAGCCAAGCAGCGCGGCGACTACAAGTCCGGGTTGGAATACTACGAGCGCTTCGCCGCCCAGGACAGGGCAAATCTCGACGACATCAGTGCCCGTCACCTGGCTTTCCAGAAGGTCCAGCACGAGAACATCGCCAACAAGCTGCAGGTGGATGCGCTCAACAAGCAGAACCACGTGTTGCAGCTGGAGAAGGAGCTCGGCGGCAAGGCCGTCGAGACCAGCAGGCTCTACATCGTCCTGCTGACCATGACGGTCCTGTTCATCGGCTTGTGGGCCTATCGGACCAAACGCTCACAATTGCATTTCCAGAACCTGGCGCGCCTCGACGGCCTCACCGGTATCTGCAACCGGCCGCATTTCATTACCCAGGCCGAAAAAGCCCTGGAAGCCAGCCGGCGTGGCGGCGAGCAGCTGTGCATCATTCTGTGCGACCTGGACCACTTCAAACAGGTCAACGACAGGTATGGTCATGCCACCGGAGATTTCGTACTGAAGCGGATGGTTTCCGCATGCAACATCCATCTGGGTAAGAACGATATCTTCGGGCGTTTCGGGGGAGAAGAGTTTGCGTTCCTGCTGCCTGGCTGCGGCACCGAGGATGCGCGGCACAGGGCGGAACAACTGCGCATGGCGATAGCGGGGATCACGGCTTACCAGACGGGTAGCGCCAGGGCGACCGTGTCGGCGAGTTTCGGCATTGCCGGGACCAACGCCTCCGGACATGAGCTCGGACAGTTGCTGGCGCATGCGGACTCCGCTCTCTACGAGGCGAAACGCATGGGGCGCAACCGGGTGGTCGTCTATTCGCATACACCGTCTTCCGGGGAAGTACCCTCACTGGCCATCGTTTCGACTACCGGTGAATTCGTGCAGGTCACCGGCCGTTCCCTGGGCGGAAACTGATATCGCGCTGGTTGCGAAAACGGCGCTCGTTACCGGCGCTTCGCGTGGAATCGGGCGTGCTATCGCCATCGCCCTGGCGGCCGAGGGCGCGCGGACACTCGTGCACTATGGCCGCAGCAAAGGAGAGGCCGCCTCGGTGGTGGCGAGCATCCGCGAGGCCGGCGGCCAGGCAGATCCCGTGCAAGCGGATCTTGCCGCCCCGGACGGAGCGCACCGGCTCGCCGGGCGAGCTCGTGAAATCATAGGCGAGCGCCTGGATATACTGGTTGCCAATGCCGGTATATCCAAAGCCGCGGCCATCGAGAAAACAACTGTGCAGGACTTTGACGACCTGTTTGCCGTCAATGTGCGCGCGCCGTTCTTTCTCGTACAACAGCTCCTGCCTGTGCTGGTTGCCGGAAGCAGCATCACGTTGGTTTCGTCCATGGCGGCACATGCGGCGTCCGAGATGCTCCCGGTCTATGCGGCCACGAAGGGAGCTGTCGACACGTTGGTCAAGCAACTCGCCTTCGCGCTCGGGCCGCGTGGGATCCGGGTCAATGCCGTGGCGCCCGGAGTCGTCGCGACGGATATGTCGCCGTTTACGAGGACCGAGACCGGCCGGAAGGGGACGCTGAGCATGCAGGCTCTCAAGCGCATTGCGCAGCCGGATGATATTGCCGCTGTTGTCGCGTTCCTTGCATCCGATCACGCCCGCTGGGTCACCGGGGACACCGTGCGCGTTGACGGTGGCTCGCGGCTCTGAGGCGGTTGCAGGAAGCCTCGCATGGCGCAGCTCGAGACCGGCAAAATCCGCTTGGTGGTCGAGGGGCTGCGCGCGAGCGCTGGGAGTCGTCGGCTGTCGCTATGCTTTGGTGCAGCGATTATCGCTCTACACCACACGCACCGCAGTCGAGGCGCACATGGCCGGCAAATTCCGCAAGATCGCAACCGAAGAGGCGTTCTCCATTCCCGAGGTGGCCGAGATGCTGCGGGAAGTCTCCCGCGCACCGGGAGAAAGCCTCGACCTGCAGCTCGTGAAAGGCATCTACGACCGGCAGCCGGGCTACGGTGAGCTGAATTTCCTGGACGGCCTGCTCGATCTGGAGAAGGTGCGTCTGCACGATATGGACCAGAACGGTGTCGACATGCAGATCCTGTCGCTCACCGCGCCCGGCGTGCAGATGTTCGATGCCGACACCGCCAGCGAGCTGGCGACCGTCGCCAACGACAGGCTGGCCGAAGTGATCGCCCGGCACCCGACCCGCTTCGCCGGCCTTGCGACATTTGCGCCGCATGCCCCGAAGCGCGCCGCCAGGGAGATGGAGCGCGCCATCACCAAGCTCAAACTCAACGGCTTCATCGTCAACTCCCACACCAACAACGAGTATTTCGACAACCCGAAGTTCTTTCCCGTTCTCGAGGCGGCCGAAGCTCTCGACCGCTGCATCTACATCCATCCGCGCGCCGCTTCCGACACTTTCAAGGGACCGTTGCAGAACTACGGCATGGACTCGGCGATGTGGGGATACGGCATGGAGGTCGGTACCCACGTGGTGCGCATGATGGCCTCGGGTCTGTTCGATCGTTTCCCGAAGCTGAAAATCTGCATCGGGCACATGGGGGAGGCCGTGCATTTCTGGCTGTGGCGCTTGAATTTCATGAACACCCGCTCGCAGAAGATCGGGCGCGCGCCGAAGACGAAGCTCAGCATGGATGAATACTTCCGCCGCAACTTCGTGATCACGACGAGCGGCGTGGAGGATCACCTGGCGTTGGAGTATTCGATCAAGAAGCTCGGTGTCGACAGTGTCATGTGGGCGATCGACTATCCTTACCAGCCGAGCGCGCCGGCCGTGGCGTTCATGGAGTCGGCGCCGATTTCGGACGAGGACAAGGCAAAGCTTTACCACAAGAACGCCGAGCGGATTTTCCACATCGAACCACAGTAGTTGTATTGGAAAAAGCGGCCTACGGCCCAAATGGGCCAGCCTTTTTCGGACATCAGCTTCGTTTCCGCCGGCAAAAGGCGCGGCTTTTGCCGGCTGCGTCTACAGGATGGCGTAGTACCGGAACAGGGAGTGATCCGGCGGGTCTTCCGGCTTGAGCCTGGGCCGTCGTTGTCCAACACCAACAATGACGGTCCGGTTCAACCAGTCGTGCGGACCCACAGGCGCCCGGAAATAGGGCGTGCACCGGAAGTATGCCGGGATGTCTCCAGGCAGAGGCCCGTGCACGTACCCCATGTTGCGGATGTAGATTCGCGCGCCATCGTCCGCCTCGATCATGTAGTGAGCATTGAGCTCGACTACATTATCCTGCCGCACGAGGGGCCAGTCGGCGCCGCTGTAGTCCACCAGCTTGCCGTTCAACCGCGGTCCGCTCACCGTGCTGCCGGCCCCGATGGAGGTGTAGCCCACATTGGCGCCTCCCGAGACCGGCCCGATGAGCCATCGCTTGTCGAAGTTGATGCGGACGTCGAAGACGTGAGTGAAGCGCAGGTCCAACGCCTCCTCCAGGGCCGCTGGTTCCTGTGCCGGCGAGCCGGATCTCATGCCTGGTGAATCGTCTTGGTGACCAGGCAGGCGGCCAGTCCCTCCGGCCCGTCTTCCGAGCCGAAGCCGCTTTCCTTCACGCCGCCAAACGGCGCGTCGACCGCGGCCATGGCCACCATGTTGACTCCAACCATGCCCGATTCGACCGCGTCACTTATCAACATGGCGCGCTTGGCGGACTCGGTGAAGGCGTAAGCGGCGAGGCCGTAGGGAAGGCGATTCGCCTGCTCGACAGCGTCATCGAACGTCTTGAACGGCGTAATCACCGCCACCGGGCCGAACGGCTCCTCATTCATGATCTTCGCGTGCAGCGGTACGTTGGAAAGCACGGTGGGCTGGAAGAAGAGCCCTTCTTTGCCATGCCGCTCGCCGCCGGTGTGCACTTTAGCGCCGTGCGAGCGAGCATCCTCGACGAATTTCTCGATGGC
>Ga0070683_100005246_pt1 | contig 10787 bp, 12 predicted proteins | sample KBSC713LmetaG_FD_64662 | JGI IMG/M metagenome (GOLD analysis project Ga0070683, IMG submission 64662) | Corn rhizosphere microbial communities from Kellogg Biological Station, Michigan, USA - KBS C7.1-3L metaG | ecosystem: Host-associated > Plants > Roots > Rhizosphere ...
CGCCCCGTTCCCGGAAGTGTAGAGCGTGTCCCAGTGCGGTCAGCCGAGCGCTGCGACCGGCTCCACGCTCTGCTCGAGCTCGACGCAGAGCTCCCGCGCCAGCTCTACGAACGCCTCGGCTGCAGGCAGCCGATACCGGTCGCGGTGCCACGCCAGAGCGATGACGCGCGGCGGCACCTTCGGGCCGAGCTGGATGACCGTGACCCGCTCGTCGTTCGGATCGACGGCCAGCTCGGGAATCAGAGCGACCCCGGCGCCGGCCGCGACCATCCCGTGGACGATGTTGTTCTCGTCCAGGTGGTAGGTGTAGTTCGGCTCGAGCCCCCGCGCGCGGAAATGCGCGTGAATCTGGCCGAGGCTCGCGCACAACCGGGGAGCGATCAATGGCAGCGCCGCGACCTCTCGGAGCGTCAGCGGGTCACCGCGTGTCGCGAGCGTCGAATCCCTGGGCACGAGGAGCACCCACGGGTCGCGCATCAGCTCCACGAGCTCGAACGGGCCTTCACGCAGAGGCGGCATCACGAACGAGAGATCAAGGTCTCCGCGCTCGACCGCGTCCAGGAGCACGGCATCCGAGGCCGACTCCTCGAGCTGGACCTCGACCCCGGGCCACGCAGCACCGAAGCGGCGGAGCAGCGCCGGCACGATGCGGGCGCCCGCGCTCTGGAAGGTGCCGACGCGAAGCCGCCCGGCCCCGCCGTCGACGAGCGCAGCGACGTCCGCTTCTGCCGCCTTGAGCCGCGCCGTGATCGCCTCGGCGTGCCGCAGCACGAGCTGTCCGGCCTCCGTCAGGGAGACCGCGCGCGGGCCGCCCGGGCGCTCGATCAGCTTGGCGCCGACCAAGCGCTCGAGCGTCGCGATCTGCTGCGAGATCGCGGACTGCGTGTAGCCCAGCCGTTCGGCGGCGCCGCGGAAGCTGCCCTCCTCGGCGACGGCCTTGAGAGCGGCCAGATGCCGCAGTTCGATCCCGAGCCATCGATCGAGTTCCATGATCAACATGAACGATAGCTGGAGTTGTGCTTATCGACCACCATCAGGCACGCTGTGCCCATGGGAGCTTTCGTCGTCATGAGCTTTGTGCTCGTCGTGGGCCCACTCGCACTCCTCTACGGCGTCGATTCGCGACGCTGGGAGGAGCGCAGCGGGTGGCCGCACGCCCGGCAGCACTAGGGGTTTAGCTAGCCCGGCGGTCGCAATGCGACGACCGTCGCGATCTGGTCGCGTCGGTCGAGCGCGCGCAGCAGAGCTGCGACGCAGTTGGCATCGAAGTGGCTGCCTGCACCTCGCTCGAGCTCCTGCCGCGCGTCGTCCTCCGCAAGCGCCTTGCGATAGGGCCGGTCCTCGCTCATCGCCCGATACGCGTCGCAGACGGCCACGATCCGGGCGCCGAGCGGAATCCTGGCGCCGGCGAGACCGTCGGGATAGCCCGTGCCGTCCCACCGCTCGTGATGGTGCCGAACGATCGGCAGGATCGGCTTCATCGACTGGATCGGCCGCAGGATGTGCTCGCCGATCTCCGGGTGCGTCTTCATGATCTCCAACTCGCTCTCCGTCAGCGGGCCGGGCTTGTTGAGAATCGACTCCGGCACTCGCACCTTGCCGATGTCGTGGAGGACGGCGCCGAGCTCGACGTTCCGCACGTCTTCGAGGTCGAGCCCGAGCTCTGTCGCGACCGCGACCGCGAGCCGCACGACCCCCTCCGTGTGGCGACTCGTGCTCACGTCCTTGGCCTCGAGCGCGTTCGACAGCGAGGCCAGGGTCTCGCCGTAGAGCCGTTGGGCACGTGCCTCGTGCTCGTAGGAGGCGAGGAGGGACCCCACCTGCGTCGCTGCAACCTCGGCGAGGTGACGCTCGAGGCCGGAGAAGACGCGCGGTTTCGTGTCGTAGACCTCGATCAGCCCCCAGCTGCGACCTTCGACCACGATCGGCACGAGCAGAACCGCCTGCATGTCCATCTCGCGGAGCACGAACAGCTCGGCAGGGTCGGCGTCGGGATCCTCCGCGGAGACCGAACAGGGCTTGCCCGTCATGAGGACGGCTGCCGTCGTCGGATAGTCGGTGAGGTAGTAGCTCAGCCCTCGGGCCACACGGCCACTGGTACGGGCATAGTCGGCAACCTCGCGCAGGAGGCCGTCCTCGACCTGTGAGACGAGACAGGCCTTCGCGTTCAGCAGCATCGTCAGGTGCCGGCTCGCGATGCGCAGCATCCGCTGCGCGACTCGCTCCGCGGCGATCGCCCGCGAGAAGGAGACGAGGCGCAAGAGTGCCTCCGGCGCGCCCGCGCTATGGAGGCCGATCACATCGGCGTTTCGCTCCGATGTGCGCTCTTCTCGCTGAGAGTTCGTGTTCGTCATTGCGCCGCAGGTCCGACGACCGATCTGTCACAAGATCGTCCACGTTCGCTCGCCGGGCATCACCCGATCGGGTAACCCTCGGGCGGCAGCTACGCCTCGGAGCCGCTGTGGGTCTGGGTGCGGCTCCGAGGCGTTCGGGTCAGGAGAAACAGCTCTAGGCGGCTCGTTCGAGGCGCTCTTCGAGCCTTGCGCGCTTGATGATCGCGTCGCGGTCGCCGAAGCGGCCCCGAACCTTCGCCTCTCGGTACTCGTCCCAGAGGTGTGCGATCTCGCCTTCGAGCCCCGCGTGCTCGGCCGCGACGCCGTCGTCGTGGCCCTCCGCGAGGACGTGCAGCAGCTCGGCGCGCCGCTCTGTGGCGCGTTCGATCTCGAGCCTGATCTCATCCAGGGTTCTCATACGACCGTTACAACGACGAGCTAGTGCTCACTAATCCCGGCTTCCGAGAAAGAACATCACCAGGACGACTACCCCGACCAGCCCGGCGATAACCGCGACTGCGTTCAGGGCGAAATTCATCAGCCGTAACCGAGCTCGTCGATCCGCTCCTCGTCGAGCCCGAAGTAGTGCGCGACCTCGTGCAGGACGGTGATCCGGATCTCGCGCTCGAGCTCGGCCGGGTCGGGGAAGCCCGCCAGGAGCGGACGGCGGTAGACGACGACCTTCCCGGGCAGCCCGCCCGACGGCGTCCCGTACGCGTGCGGGTAGCCGACGAAGCTGCCGAGGATCGACGGGTCGTCCGGGCTCTCCTCCTCGACGACGACCGCGACGTTCTCGAGACCCTTCGCGATGTCGTCCGGAAGCAGGTCGAGCGCCGCCCGTACGTGCTCGTCGAATTCCTCGTCGGTCATCAGTACCTCGGTCTCAGTGGTGACCGGACGATGAACGGGTGCACCGCCAGCACGCCGAAGACGAAGCCGCCGATGTGGGCGAAGAACGCGACCCCGCCGCCCGTCTGCGGCTGGACGATCGAGAAGCCGCCCTCCCAGAGCTGGAAGCCGAACCAGAAGCCGAGGAACAGGAACGCGGGCACTTCGATCAGCACGACGAAGATGAGCGTCAGCACGCGCGCGGTCGGGAGCAGCACGAGGTACGCGCCGAGCACGCCGGAGACGGCGCCGCTCGCGCCCAGGGTCGGAACCGCAGCGTCGATGCTCGTCCCCAGCGTGAGCGTGACGGCGGTCTGGGCGGCGATCGCGACGAGTCCGGAGAGGAGATAGAAGACGAGGAACCGCCCTCGGCCCATCGCGTCCTCGACGTTGTTCCCGAAGATCCACAGAAACAGCATGTTCCCGAGTATGTGCAGCCAGCTGCCGTGCATGAACATCGAGGTGAAGGCGGTCACCGGCCAGGTGTGACCGACGGCCGTCCCGGGCGGGCACGACGAGACGACCTCGCACGGCTGGTACGCGTACTCAACGACCGAGCGATTGAGATGCGGGAGCTGGTAGAAGATCCAGACCGCGAAGTTGGCCGCGATCAGCGCGACCGTGACGACCGGGAACGACCGCGTCGGGACGTTGTCCTTGACCGGGAACAACTAGGAGACGATGAGCGCCAGCAGAGCCTTCTGGGCGTGCAGGCGGTTCTCGGCCTGGTCCCAGACGGCGGAGTGCGGCCCGTAGAGGACCTCCTCGGTGATCTCCTCCCCGTAGTGCGCCGGCAGGCAGTGGAGCACGATCGCGTCGGGGCTCGCGTGTGCCAGCAGCACGTCGTCGATCTGGAAGCCGGCGAGGTTCTTGCGGCGCCGCTCCGATTCCTCCTCCTGGCCCATGCTGGTCCAGACGTCCGTGTAGAGGACGTCCGCCTCTCGCGCTGCCTCGTGCGGGTCGCGGACGAGCTCGACGGTTCCGCCCATCTGGACGGCCGCGCGCCGCGCGGCGTTGACGGCGTTCGGATCGGGCTCGTAGCCCTCCGGCGTCGCGGCGACGAACCGCATCCCGAACCGCGCCGCGCCGACCATCAGCGAGACGCAGACGTTGTTCCCGTCGCCCAGGTACGCGAGCCGCGCACCCGAGAGCCGGCCGAGTCGCTCGCGGATCGTCATCAGGTCGGCGAGCGCCTGGCATGGATGCGCGTAGTCGGTCAACCCGTTGACGACCGGGATGTCCGCGTGCTCGGCGAGCTGCTCGACGTCGTCCTGCGCGAACGTGCGGATCATGATCGCGTCCAGGTAGCGCTCGAGCACGTGCGCGGTGTCCTTGATCGTCTCGCCGCGCCCGAGCTGGAGGTCGTTCGCCGAGAGGTAGAGCCCGTGGCCGCCGAGCTCGACGATGCCGACCTCGAACGAGACACGTGTGCGCGTGGACGGCTTCTGGAAGATCATCCCGAGCGTGCGGCCGGGCAGGAGCTTGTGCGGCTCGCGCTGCTTGCGGAGCGACTTGAGCTCGTCTGCGAGATCGAGCGCCGTCTTCAGCTCCTCGGAGTTCCAGGTGCCGATGCGGACGAAGTCTCGTCCCTTGAGGTGCTGAGCAACCTCGACCATGCGAGGCCGGAATGCTACGTGCTCTCGAAGCCCGCTTCCGCAAGCAGCACCCGTAAGCGCTGGAGACCCGTGAACATGCGGCTCTTGATCGTGCCCAGCGGCTGCTCGAGACGCTCGGCGAGCTCGGACTGGGTCAGGCCCCCGTAGTAGGCGAGCTCGATCGGCTCCCGCTGCTCGGCGGGGAGGCGTCGCAGGGCGTCCTGGACGATCTCCCGGCGTGAGCGCGTGACCGCTGCTTCGTCTGCGCCCGGGTCGGAGCCTCTCGGCTCGCCGACGACAGGCTCTGTGCGGCGAGCCTGCTCACGGCGAACGAGGTCGACCGCGCGGCGATGCACGAAGGTGAGCAGCCAGGTGCTCGCCTTGGCGCGCTCGGGCCGGTACGAGCCGGCGCCGCGCCAGATCTGGAGGAACGCCTCCTGGACGGCGTCCTCGGCCAGCGCGGCGTCCTGCAGGATCTTGTACGCGAGGCCGTAGGCGACCTTGCCGAAGCGGTCGTAGAGCTCGCCGAGCGCGTCCTCGTCGGCTCCTGCGACCGCCTCGACGAGCTCCTCGTCGGTGCGCTGCGGCACGGCACGGCTCACGGGCCGCTCCTCCCAGGGGGCGCGGAGCCCCACCACGGAGCTGGCGAACGGGCTCTGAGCGGCGGCGGACACCTCAGGTCGCTTCCGCCCTGAAGAGGATTGGCAGCGTCGGCGAGGTGGCTCCGCCGGCCCGTTCGAGCGTGACGGCGACCATCGCCTTGTTCGGGACCGGCTGGGTGAGGAAGACGGGGCGGCACCCGCTTCCGCCGCTGAAGACGCCTGCCGGCTTCGGCAGGTTTCCGGTGATCACCCACGCCTGGTAGGTCTTGGAGCTCGGCGCGTCGGCCAGTCCGCAGACGAGGATCGCGGCCCGGCCGGTGCGGGCGACGATCAGCGAGCCGTTCGCGCCGACCAGCGGCTTGGCGGTCGCGTTCTCGCCGAGGATGCGGTCGAGTTGGGCGCTGACGTTCCGCTCCCGATCGAGGGAGTTCGACAGCGAGTTCGCCCAGAGGCCGAGCCCGATCGCGAGACAGGCGGCGGCTGCCGCGGCGGCCGCGGCCGCGCCGAGCGCCCAGTTCCGCCGCGGCAGCGTGATCACCGCCGCATGCGGCTCGGCGCGTGCTCCCTCGACGATCCGGTCACGCAGCTCCTGCGGTGGGACCGGCCCTTCGGCCGCGTACGCGAGGGCTGCGACGGGCTCGCGGAGGACAGCGAGCTGCTCGGTGCACTCCTGGCAGTCCGGGAGGTGCCGCTCGAAGCGTTCGCGCTCGTCGTCGTCGAGCGCGTCGAGCGCGTAGCCGGCGAGAAGGTCGTGTGGGTCGTTGCTCATCTGGGCTTCGTCTGATTCGCCCTGGGCGCCGATCCGGTTCGACTAGAAATAGTACGGCAGCAGATTCTGGGCTCCCAGCGCGTACCAGAGACCGAACGCGAGGCTGGCCGTCCCGAGCGCGGGGGCGAGGCGGCCGATCGAGTGGCGTGCGAGCGTGAGGCCGAAGCCTGTCGTCAAGAGCGTCATCGAGACCGCGGTGAACGCGGCGAGGATCCCGAGCGCGCCGATCGCGAGCGCCGTGCCGTCGATCGTGCTGACGAGGATGATCCCCACGCCTGCGCTGCCGCCGATCCCGTGCAGGAGGCCGACCGCGAACGCGCCGAGTGGGGTCCGGCTGGCCGTGTGCTCGTGGGGCTCGTCGGCATGCGAGTGCAGGTGCGCGTGCGAGCGATCGGGGTGTGCGTGCGCATGCGCGTGGAACGCGCCGCGGCGCCAGCGGACGAGGAGCCAGACGGCGAGGCCCGAGATCAGGAAGCCGATCGCGGTCTCGGCGCCGCGCTGCACGGTGTCCGGCAGGTATGCGCGGTAGACGACGATCGGCACGCCGAGCGCGAAGAGCGTCAGCGCGTGCCCTGCGCCCCAGGCAAGGCCGAGCCTGGCCGCATCACGCGCCCGCCGCTCGGTCGAGGCGATCAGCGTCGTCACCGCGGCGAGATGGTCGGGGTCGGTGGCGTGGCGGAGCCCGAGCAGGACGGCGACGGCGATCACGAGCACGAGCGTCGTCCCGTCGGAGAACGAGGCGAGGTAGTCGTCGAGTCCGAACATCTCAGCTCACTTTCGGGATGGCCCGCACGGTCATGGCCGCGCCGGCGATGACGATAACGAGCGCGCTGATCGCCGGGAGCAGGCCGATCAGGCGGCCCTGGAGCTCGAACCGGCGGAACGTGCGCTTGGCGAGGATCGCGGTCAGCCCGATGCCCGTGATCGAGAGCGCGAGCCCCGCGCTGAACGCGACGATCAGCCCGAGCCCGAGAGCGATCCGGTGCAGCGAGATCGCCGCGAGGAGCACGACGAGCGCGGACGGGCAGGGGAGGAGCCCGCCCGAGATGCCGACGGCGGTCAGCGAGCGCCAGCCGAGCTCTCCGTGGTCGTGGTGGTGATGATGGTGCCCGTGGCCGTGCGCATGGCGATGCCGGACGCGGCCGAGCAGCACGGACGCTCCCACGCCGATCACCAGCAGCCCGGAGACGAGCCCGATCCACGGGTACAGCTCTTCGGGAACGATGAACTGCGAGAGCGCGAGCGTGACGAAGCCGAGGGTGAAGACGCCGATCGTGTGCGTCGCGGTCACGATCAGCCCGAGCGCCGCCGCATGGCGCGGCTTGCCGCGCTGGCCGACGAGGTACGCGGTCACGATCGCCTTCCCGTGGCCGGGCGAGAGCGCGTGCGCCGTGCCCCAGAAGAACGCGAGCGCCAGCGAGATGAGGATGACGCCGACGCCGAGGTCGTCGCGGGCGATCAGGCTCGCGAACCCGCCGTCACCGGTCGCCCGCACCGCGGCCCGGGCGGACAGCTGCGCCCGAGACTCGAGCTGCGGCGCCTGGCCGGGCCCGTCACCGCGCTCGATGGTCGCCGTAGCGCTCGTCACCTCGAGCGGGCTGCTGAGGAGATCCTTGGGGTAGGCGGCGAGCTCGTGGCTGACGCTCGTCGTGGGCACCGAGGACGCCGTGGCGCTCGCGCCGTCACGGGCGATGAGCACGACCTCCTTCCAGCCGATCCGGTCACCGAAGTTCGCGTCGCGGAAGTCGAGGCGGCCCGAGCTCGCGGGCGCCGAGTAGACGGCTTCGAAGCGCAGCGTGCGCAGGCCGGCCGCTCCGGGCGGGAACGCGAGCGCGTGGTCGAATGGGATCAGGGTGACCTTCCGTCCGTCCAGCCGCAGGTCGAGCCCGCGGCCGATCCGCGCGGCCAGGTCTCGTTCGTACACGTTCTCGTCCGTGATCTTCTGCCGCTCCTGGAACGCGGGGATCTCGGCCATGTCGAGGACGTACTTGACGTAGACGCGGTTGCCGGACAGCTCGACCCCGCTGAAGCGGTTGACCGTGAAGTTCCCGAGCGGGTGTGCGTTGGCCGCGGCCGGGGCCGCGAGCGCAACCAGGAGCCCGAACAGCAGCGCGAGGCGCTTCACGACGCGTACCTCCTCGCGAGCGGGCTCCAGAGCAGCGAGAAGTGCGGATTCAGCTGCACCGCCTTGACGAACCACGAGCGCGACTCGTGCCCGAGGCAGCGCTCGATCATCCCGCGGTGGAAGTACTTGAGCGCGTCGTGCGTGCCGAGGCGCAGCGCGCGCCGCGAGTAGGGGAGAGCGTTGGCGCAGCGTCCGTTCCGCTCGAGCGCCCACGCGAGGACGTCGTCGCCGTCGATGCTCGGGCGCGCGCGTCGCGCCTTGCGCGCGGCCGCAAGCGCGCGCCCAAGCCTGACGCCGTGGTCGGCGTCGAACTGTGCGATTTCGAGGTCGGTGCGGACGCCGTTCGCGGCGAGCAGCCGGCGGATTACGTCGACGAGCGCGTACTGCTGCTGCGCGGCAGCGAGCCGCCCACGCCGCGCATAGAGGTCCCCGAGGGTGGCGACCGTCTGCGGGAGCGGCAGCGCCTCGGCCGCCCGCCGGGCGAGCGTGAGCGCGGTGCGGTGACGGCCCTGTGCCTCCTGGACGAGCGCGAGCGGCTCGAGGGCATAGACGTAGCCCGGGAAGACCGAAAGCGCCGTGCGGTAGTGCGACTCGGCCTCTCCGATCCGTCCGCGGGACCACGCGAGCTTGCCCAGCTGCGTCTCGACCCAGGCCGTCGGCTCAGGCTGGCCTCCGGCCGCGTCGAGCGCGAGCGTCATCGCCTGCTTCGCCGCGTCCGGCCGGCCGAGCAGCTCCCGCGCGTACGAGACCCGCGAGTAGGACGAGAGGTCCGGCCGCAGCGAGCTCATGTGATCGAACGTGCGAAACGCCTCGGGGTAGCGGCCGAGCTCGATCAACGCGTCGCCGACGACGCCGTAGTTGCGCGCGGTGTACGGAGCGAGCCGCACCGACTCGCGGCCGAAGACGAGGGCTTCGCGGAACCTGTGCCGGGCCAGGGCGAGCGAACCGAGCGCGCCGGCCGTCGTCGAGTCGGTCGGTGCGAGCTTCCGCGAGCGATCGAGGGCCTGCTCCGACTTCGTGTAGTACGCCGGGTTGCCCGTCTCCCGCGCGCGCTGCTGGTAGGCGAGGCCGAGCAGCGTGTAGCTCTTGGGGTCTCCCGGATGCGCCCGCAGCTGGGCCACGAGCCGACGGATGAAGGTCGCCGTGTCGCCGCCCGAGAAGCCGGCCGAGAAGCTCTCGCCGGCGACCGACGCCTTCACGGGCACGGCGTCGGCCGAACCGCCGGAGCCACGCAGCGCTCCGCCGAGGAGCGAGACGGCGGCGACGAGTGCCGCCGCCGTCCCTGCGAGAACCAGTCTCGTCTGCTTCGTCACGTCCCTACGGGTTGTCGTGGTGTCGGTTTCGCCCGTCGAACGGCGTGGCGAGGAACGGGAAGCTGCCGGAGAGCGCAGCGTCGTCCGTGTTCACCCCGTCGGATGCGCGGGCAGCGACGTAGTTGGGGCCGCCGACGACGCGGATCGCGATGTCCGTGACGTCGTCCTTGGGGCGCCGTCCGTTCGGCCAACCGGCCGGGTCGGGCGTGTCCGCGAGGACGGTCATCCGCTTCTGATCCGCGAACGGCGTCGGCGGGACGAGCAGGTTCAGCCGCAGGAGCTCCGAGAGTCGCCTGTCGCTCGGCTGGTACTTGAGCAGCAGGTCGCGGAGATCGGTGCGGTTCGTCTTCGCTGCCGGCACGCCGAACACGAGCTCGAGTGCCAGCGCCAGGCGCGGGTTGAGGTAGTAGTCCTCGAACCTGCTCTCCTGCTCCGGTTCGAGCGCGTTCCAGCGGTCCTTGTCGACGGTCCCGATGATCGCCTCGTTGACGAGCGGGTTCGCGAGGCGCTGGACCTGCCTGAACCCGCCGTGGCCGTCTCCGTCGACCTCGACGTGCGGCCGGCTCGTGCTGGCGTACGCGCCGATCGTGGTCGCGCCGGTGTCGCCGTTCAGCATCGACGCCGGCAGCTCGATCGCGATCGAGTGCACGTTGAAGCCCGACAGCATGTCCGTGCCGAACGGGCTCACGGTGTCGTTCGCGTCCTCCGCCGGAGTCTCGATCGGAGGAACGCGCCTCAGGTTGAGCGTGTCGAACACGCCTCCGAGGTCGATGTAGAACGGGTCTTCCCGCTGGCCGGCGAACACCTTGATCCCGTTGCCGAGGTCGTACGTGCCCTGCGCCGCGAGCGACGCGTAGTCGGGCATCGTCCGCGGGCCGGCGTTGGACGGAACCGCGATCAGGCCGTTGGCGACCTGCGTCCGGTGCCGGCCGTGCACGAGCGTCACCGAGTAGCGCTGGCGCAGTCCCAGGCCCTCCGAGCCCGGGCCGTCGAGCGCGGTGACCGGTGGCAGCCCGCCCGCTCCGCCCACGTACGAGAACGGGAGCGTGAACTGGCGTGCGATGCCGCGGATCGGCTCGGTCTTGAAGCGGAACTCGAGCTCGACGTCGTCCGCCTTGCCGTCCCCGTTGTTGTCGACCGAGAACCTGTAGAGGACGTTCGG
>Ga0070683_100005247_pt1 | contig 10786 bp, 9 predicted proteins | sample KBSC713LmetaG_FD_64662 | JGI IMG/M metagenome (GOLD analysis project Ga0070683, IMG submission 64662) | Corn rhizosphere microbial communities from Kellogg Biological Station, Michigan, USA - KBS C7.1-3L metaG | ecosystem: Host-associated > Plants > Roots > Rhizosphere ...
AGCGCAAAAACGGTCGTCACGGGCAGATAGTCGAGACTGTTGTGCAGCCGCCTCAGATAGAAGCGGCGCATGGCCTCGAAGGTGCGATCGATCAGCGTGGAAAGCCTTTCCTGCCAGCCATGTGTTGCACCCGGCGGCTTCAACAGGCGCGAGGCCATCATCGGCGACAGCGTCAGGGCGACGATCGCCGATATGGTGACCGTTCCGACCAGCGTGAAGGCGAACTCGGTAAACAGGGCGCCGGTCAGGCCGCCTTGAAACGCGATCGGCACGTAAACCGCGATCAGTACGACGGTCATGGCGATGATCGGACGGCCAAGCTCGCCCGCGGCCGCCATTGCCGCGGCAACCGGCGGCTTGCCTTGCTCGAGATGACGGTTGACGTTTTCGACGACGATGATGGCGTCATCGACCACGAGCCCGATCGCGAGCACCAACGCCAGCAGGGTCAGGAGATTGATCGAAAATCCCAGCGCCAGCATCATCGTAAACGCGCCGATCAGAGACAGCGGGATTGCAACCATCGGAATGGCGACCGATCGCAGCGAGCCCAGAAACAGGAATACGACGAGGTTGACGATCACCAGGGCTTCGATGAGGGTTCGCGCCACGTCGTAGATTGCTGCATGCACGAAATCCGTCGAATCGTACACGATCTGGCCGTGCAGGCCGTTCGGCAGCGCTGCATGGATGGCGGGGAAGATCTTGTGTATGCCCGCGATCACGTCGAGCAGGTTGGCGGTTGGCGCCACCTGGATGCCGATATAGACCGCGGGCTTGCCGTCAAAGGCGACCTCCGTCTCGTAGCTATCCGCCCCGAGCGAAACGTCGGCGACGTCCTTCAGCCGCACGATCGCCCCGCCCGCCTGTTTCATGATCAGATTGGCGAATTCCTTTTCGGTGTGCAGGCCGGTCGATGCGGTCAGATTGACCTGGACCATCTGGCCCTTGGTGGTTCCAAGCCCCGAAATATAGTTGTTTTGCGCCAGCGCGGTCGAAACATCGGTGGCCGTGAGGCCATATGCGGCGAGCTTCTTCGGATCGAGCCATGCCTGCAGCGCGAAGTTCTGCACGCCGAGGATTTCGGCGGTCTGCACCCCCGGGACCGCCTGCAGCTTGGGCTGAACGACGCGGGTGAGATAGTCGGAGATCTGATTGCGCGCGAGCACATCGCTGTCGAAGCCGAGATACATGGCGTCGATGGTCTGACCAATCTGCACGGTCAGCACCGGTTGCTGCGAGCCTGAGGGAAGCTGGTTGAGCACCGAAGAGACCTTGGTGTTGATCTCGGTCAGCGCCTTGTCCGCATCATAGTTCAGGCGGAGATAGACGGTGATCGTGCTGACGCCGCTCGCGCTTTGCGAGCTCATGTAGTCGATGCCGTTCGCTTGCGCGATTGCTGTCTCCAGTGGCGTGGTAATGAAACCCGCGATCACGTTCGGATCGGCGCCGTAATAGGTCGTGGTCACCGTCACGACCGCGTTCTGCGTGCGCGGATATTGCAGGACCGGCAGCGAGCTCATGGCACGCAAGCCCAGGGCCAGGATCATCAGGTTGACGACGGTCGCGAGCACTGGTCTTCGAATGAAGAGATCGGTGAACCTCATGATGCGGGCTTCATTCTTCGGAGACCTGCGGATTGGCGCTGAAGGGAACCTTGACGTCGTTGTTGATCCGGACGGGTGAACCGTTGTGCAGCTTGTTCTGCCCCGCGCTCACCACGACGTCGCCGGGCTCGATCCCGCTCACGACCGCGACCTGGTCGCCTCTGGTTTCGCCGGTTTTGACGAAAACCTGCTGCGCGACGTACTGCTTCTCCCCGCCCGGCTCTCCGCCCTTCTCTCCGTTCCCGGCTTTGACCACATAAGCGATGTCGCCATAGGAATTGTAGTAGATCGCCGTCTTCGGCAGCGTGACGTAGTGCTGCGGCGCACTGACGTCGATGTCGACGGTCGCAAACATGCCGGGCAGCAGCTTCTCGTCGGGATTGGCGAACGTCGCCCGGACCTGGACGTTGCGGCTCGCCACGTTGACCTGCGGATTGATCGCGAGGATCTTTCCGGAGAATTTCTGATCTGGATAGGTGTCGACCGTGGCTGTGACCGCCTGCCCGGTCTTGATCTGCGCGAGCGCCTGCTGCGGCAAGTAGAAATCGACGAAAATGGGATCGAGCTGCTGCAGCGTCACGATCGGCGTGCCCGGCGCGATGTATTGGCCGAGGTCGACCTGTCGGATACCGAGCCGGCCCGAGAATGGCGCCGTGACCGATTTGTATCCGACCAGCGCCTGCTGCTGCGCGACCTGCGCCTGATTGCTTTTCAATGTCGCAAGGTCGGTGTCGGCCGTCTGCTGACTGATCGCGTTGGTCTTCACCAATTTGGTGTCACGATCGTAGTTGAGCTGCGCGAGTGCTTCGGTCGCCTTGAGTGCCTGCAGATGCGCGATATCGTCCGCCGCCTCGAGCTCGACCAGCAGCGTTCCCTTCTCGACCTCGGCGCCGGATCGGAAGTGTATCGCCTTGACGATGCCGGAAACCTGCGCACTGAGGTCGGCTCCCTTCTCCGCCCTTGCGCTGCCAACTGCCTCCAACCGCGTCTGCCAGGGTTGCGTGGCGGCCGTGACGGTAGAGACCGTTTGCGGAGGGTTACGGAGGCCGGCAATCGCCTCCTGAATCATGCGAGCCTTGAAGGCTTCGAAGCCAAAGATCGCCGCAAACGCCAGGGCGACCAGCACCAGCATGATGGCCATTCGTCGAAACATTCGGAAGTCTCGGGCAGTGCGAGGGACATACGACAACGCACTTGCGAGCCAGCTGGTCCTCACGCTCGCGCGGAGTTGTTCCCGCCCAGAGGCGGTCAGGGAACCCGCCGGATCGCCCGAGACGATCGCGCCACTATCCTTTGGTAGCACCCATCGGCAGGAACCGAGAGCTTCGCATCCTGCGGGTCAGCACGCGATCGCAGCAACCCGCGGGCTTGCGTCGCCGGCGGGGCTCGGCTGTGGTTTGCTTACCGGGCCCTATACCTCGCAAATAGCCGAAATACCTCGCAATAGCCGAAGGCCTTGGGAACGCTGCGAAGCGGGAAGCGTTGCATCAGTATAGGCAGGGGCGTTCGAAACGCGACGCGCGGAGTGGCACGCACACGTAGCTGCCCGCCAGGCCTTCCCGCCAGGGATCACCTCCGGCGAACTCGCCTTCCGCGAAAATCGACAGACATCGTCGCGCCTCAAAAAGGAGGTTTACATGTCCACTATCACCACTTCCGAGAATACATTCCAGGAAGCCGCAACTTATGGCGGCTTGGTCGACGCCATCGGCGGCGTCGCGACCGTGGTCCTGGCAATCGTAGCCTTGGCGGGCATCAACCAGCTCGTGCTGGCTGCGATCGCGACGATCGTGTTCGGTGCCGCCCTGCTGATCCAGGGAGGAACGATGCTCACAGAATATACCAAGCTCGTTTTCCCTGCCGGTACGCTTGAGCCGGTCGAGGAAGGAATGGGAGGAGCCGGACTTTCGGCCTTGTTCCTCGTAGGCAGCGCCGGGATCGTGCTCGGTGTGCTGGCCCTCGTCGGTATCGAAGCGCAAACGCTCATTGCCGTCGCCATCATTGCGTTCGGCGGAGCGCTGCTGTTGAGTAGCAACTCGGTCTGGCATCTCTACCGAGCGAAACAGGTGTGGCACCGGGTCGGTGTTGCGCGGACCCTTTCAGGCACCGAGATTCTCGCCGGCGAAATGGCGTCCGGATCTGCGGCGATTCAATGCCTGTCGGGCATCGCCGCCATCGTGCTCGGCATCCTCGCGGTGACGGGAACTCGACCGGAGAGCCTCACGCTGGTGGGACTTCTCGTGCTCGGAGCAACGGTGCTTCTGACCGGCACCACCCTGAGCGGAGCGGCGATGAGCTTCATGAAGCCCACCGCAACGCCTCGAGCCGCCAGCTGGTCGCAGTCGACTGGCGCGGCGGAATAGCGAGACCAGATACTGCCAACCACCTGAAGCAGCGCAGCGCGCTGCTTCGGGGTTTTCATTCGTCTCGGTCGATCCGCTTCGGGTCGGCTGGATGAGCACCATTCCGAGCAAGCGTAGGCCGCCCAGATGCAGCCTCTTTTCATTGGTGGCTTAGGACATACGAGGCTGGGAACGATCTCTCTTCCGGGAGCTCGGCCGAGCGCAGGTAAGGCGGGAGGAAAATGGGATGTCAGCCTGGTTTAGAGATGACGGACCGCCGATGCTCGCGGAGGATTCGGCCAAAATCGCAATCGATTTTCTCGAACGAGCAGGAGAGATCGACGACCTCGACGAAGCCAGCCAATTTCTCTTCAACAAGGTCGCCTTCATGATCGCGCAAGGACAGCGCAACAGATTGCTGTTGGCCAATCGCGCCATCGCCGCCTATCGACGTTACCGCGAATCACGAACCGTCGAATTGTCGCTGTTCTCCGGCGACCGCCAAAATGGGACGCGCCGATAGGGACGCGGTCAATCCTCGCCGGCTTTGCACGTCCCCTCTTTATGCAACCCGCCGCGACGCCTTCCAAAAGCGTGGTTACCGGATGCATGTACGCGCGATCGAGAAAAATTGGATGCTGATCGTGGATCACCAGAGCTGCCGCGTGGTTACGATCATTCCGGCGGTCGCGTGAGGCGGGCGTTTCTGTCGCACCGCAATATTATCGGGTGTTATTTTCGGCCTTGAGCACGTTGCTAGTCTGCAATCTCGGACATCTGCGCCAGGAGGGGTAAGCATGGCAAAGCTGGACGAGCGGACGAGAGCCAACATGGAGGTCGCCCTCGATGAGGCTTGCCGCGTGCTACCGCATGGCGGCGACCACAACTTGAGAAAGAAAGTTGCGCAGAAGCTGCTGCAAAGCGCCCGCAAAGGCAACACCACCTTGAGCGGCCTTTCAGCCGTCGCGCGTACGGCGCTGATGGAGGCCACGAAGAAGAAATCGGCCTAGAGCGCGATGGCGATTCATCCTGATCCCATCGCGCTCCGGATTCTTGGTTGAGCATGATCCCCCGGGCCAAGCCCAAGGGCATGCTTTTCGGAAAAGCGCTTCACACCCGCATCAAGTGCGGGGCAGGCTTTTCCGGATCATGCTCTACCGGAAGCGAGGCACGACTTCCTGGCAGAGCAAGCGCAAGGCATTCATCACGAGCGCATGCGGAACGAGGCTGCCGGGGTTGAGCTCGGCCAGGATGCCGTCAAGTCCAATCTCCTGGCGGAGGCGCCGCAGTTTTTCGGTCACCTGATCGGGCGTGCCGACGATCATCTTGTCACGCAGCGCCTCCTGATAGCTGACGGTCTGTAGCCGCTGGCCTCGCTCGGCACGCTGCTCGACGGCGCGTGCTCCCGACAGGCTTGCAGAGGCCTCGAGCTGCCCACCGATGGAGCGGAAGAGATGCATGACGCTCTCTTCCGGCTCGCGCCGCGCCCGCTCCTCGGTCTCGGCGACATAGACCGGCACGCGCAGATAGACCTCGCCTTCGCCGGGATGGCCGGCGGCGCGATAGGCCTCGCGATAGCTGCGCACCAGTGGCGCCAGCTCGGACAGCGTGCCAAGGCGCGCGGCGATGAAGATGGCGTGACCCAGCGCGCCGATCGCGGCATACGTATCGATGCTGGTCGCGGCGATGCGGATCGGCGGATATGGCTTCTGGCGCGGCTTTGGCACCACAGCCACCTTGTCGTAGGCGAAAAACCTTCCGCGGTACGAGAAGCGCTCCTCGGTCCAGGCCCGCTTGACGATCTCCAGCGTCTCGGCGAAGCGCTCGCGGCTCTCGTCATAGGGAACGCCGTAGGCCTGATAGGTATGGGCAAACCCGCTGCGGCCGACGCCGAAGATGAGACGCCCGTCGCTGATCTGGTCGACGGTGGCGGCTTCTTCTGCGAGCCGCAGCGGATGGCAGAGCGGCAACACCTGGACGGCCGTGCCAATCTTCATCCGGCGCGTGCGCTGGGCAATGGCGGCAGCAAGGATCAGCGGCGATGCCAGGACCGAGCGATCGGGCGCAAAATGCAATTCGGCGAGCCACATGGCGTCGAGCCCCCATTGCTCGGCCGCGTCGACCAACGCGAAGGATTGCGAGAAAGCTTCTTCTTCGCTCGTGTCCCGGGATTTCTGAAACTCATGGAATAAGCCAAATTCCATCGCTCCCCCTCCCCCCGCCGATCGGTCTTCTGAGGTCGATGGTAACGGATGGACGAACGGATGGAAACGCGTGTCAGCGCGCAATTGGACTACACGGTCGGGTCGAACAGGCGCTTTGGGCAAATGGAGCGGACAAAGGGAAGCGACCCCTCGTATTCAGCTTGGAAGTCCGCACTCGGCACTATCAGCAAGCTCGCCAGTGGTCCGGCTTCCTCTTGTCATTGAGGTGCCGCACGCGAGCCACGTGAGGCGAGTGGCCGTTCTTCTTTGCCCAGGCAATCGCATCGGCCTGGTGCCTGGAGCTGTAAAGGACGTGGCCGGCATGGTCCTCCACGACAAAATCCTCGATGTCGCTGCCCTCGCGTCGTCCCTTTGGGCGGGGCTCGACATATACGACGGCCATCGGCTTTTTCCTCTTCAATGCGAGAAACCAAGCTCTTTCGGCCGAGCTTGGACCGTCTCGGGATTTTGGCGCTCACCGCGCGAGAAGGCAACGGCAGCTTGTCGCGTAAGCCCCCGCCGGAGGAACAGTGGTTCCCTCGTTTCAATGGCCACCGCTGGGGCGTGATTGATCGCGCATCTGCGATGCCGCCGGCCGGACATGTCCGCGGCGGCCAGGCCGGCAGCAGCACTGTAGGGTGAGCAATGGCGCAACCGCGCGATGCTGAAGCCAACGGCGAAGGACCGCCCAGGGCGTCGTCTGATGTTCTTATGCCACGCGCTTCCGCACTTGATCCGCCTCGCCGAGATCCTCGAGCTCCCGCTCCGCTTCCGCTTTGGCGATCTTGAGGATACCGACTGCGTCGCTGATGTTGTTCTCGGTATGGCTCGCCATCACCTGCATCCGGATACGCGCTTGCCCCTTCGGGACCGCGGGGAATTCCACCAGGTTGGCGACAAGGCCGAGCTCCGGCAGGCGCCTGCTGGCGAGACGCGCCAGGCCTTCAGATCCCATTTTCACGCACACGATCGCGGACGGGTCGCCATAAAAGTCGAGGCCCGCTTCCTTCAGCTCGCGACGAAGCGAAATGACGTTTGCAAGCAGTTCCAGGCGCAGCATGCGGCCTTCGAGCGAATCGACGATCTCGAACGCCTTGAGGATGGTCGCGGCCTGAACCGGCGACAGCGCGTTGGAGAAGGTCGCAGGCGCACTGTAGAAGCGCAGATATTCCTTCACCGCCCTGCTCTTGCAGGCGACGAATCCGCCGTTCGAGGCAAACGTCTTCGAGAAGCTGCCCATCACGACGTCGACTTTGCCCAGCATGTTCTGCATGCCGATGTGGCCGCGGCCTTCCTTGCCAAGCGCGCCGAGATCGTGCGCGACGTCGACGACGAGCGTGGCGTTGAATTCGTCGCAGAGCGCCTGGAGGCCTTCGAGATCCGGGCTATCCGAATCCATCGAGAACAAGCCCTCGGTGATCACCAGAATGCCGTTGTCCCTGTCCTTGGCCCTGATCTTGGTCAGGATGTTGCGGCAATACTCGTTGTCGAGATGCCGGAACAGATGAATGTTGTTGGTCGCGGCATGCGCACCTTCCTGCAGGCAGGAATGAGCCAGCATGTCCATCACGACATGATCGGCCGACCTGACCAGGCCTTTGACCACTCCGAAGCCGGCAGCCCAGCCGGTCGGATAGAGCACGACATGCTCCATGCCGACGAATTCGGAAATCTTGCGCTCGAGGGCCACCGAATCCGACGTGTTGCCGACCAGTGCCGCGGATCCCGCGCTATGGACGCCGCAGCGCCCGATCGTTTCAATGGCCGTAGCCATGATGTCGGGATGCGACGAGAGGCTGAGATAATCCTGGGAGGCGAAGTTGACGCCGTGCATCCTGTTGCCGCTGTCGTCCTGCGCGGCGCAGACCGTCTTGGGTCCATCTTCGGTCGCGCGGGAGAAAGGCCACAGGCCGTTCTGCCGGCGCAGATCCTGCCAGCGGAAGAAACCCTCGGTGCGACCCAGAAGGTCGGCACCGCCCGGAACGCGGAAATCTCTCATGCTGCCCGTCAGCGCAGCAGACGGCACACCGCCGTAAGACCTGTTTGACATCGTAATCCCTGTTCGGCGTTTTTTCTGTTTACCGATGCGCTCACGATGCCGGATGGGAATTAACAAGCGGTGGGATTCCACTTCATCCGAGACAACTTTTAATGATTTTGGCGGGAATGTGATTTCTTGGTTCTTAGCCAATTAAGACAGTTGAAGAGAAAGCGCCCTCCTCGGTCGGCGTCGAGGTTCCGCGCTTAATGGCGCATTAACCATAACCGACATGCCGATACTATGTGCGCGCCTCGGACGTTGGCGCCCCGTTTGGTCGGAGAGCCAGGCACTCCCCTGGGGGCTCTTATGACTAAATCTGCCCTGTTCGTTTCCGGCGCCGGTTGAAATGGGGCAGTCTGCGGCCAGGTACTAGCGCTGCGAGGCAATGGCGGCGCCTACGCGACCGCCGCGTCCCCTCGCCCCGATGGCCGCAGCAGGGCGCGCATCTTGCCCAGCAATCGCTGCAAATCGACCGGCTTGGTATCGAAATCGGAACAGCCGACTTCGACGCTCTTCGCGCGATCGCTGGCCAGCGCATGCGCGGTCAGCGCGATGATCGGAATCGCGGCCGTCGCCGGATTGGCCTTGATCAGCTGCGTCGCTTCCCAGCCATCCATCTCGCCCAGGGCGACGTCCATCAGAATCAGATCCGGCTTCTCGCTTGCAGCCATGGCTACACCGGCGGCTCCGTCAAAGGCGCAGCAAATCGAGAAGCCGTGACGCTGCAGGCGCCGCGTCAGCATGTCCCGATTCATCTCATTGTCTTCGACAAGCAAGACCTTATGCATGCGGCATTACCGCATTCAGCTGCAGCGCCGCATCGGGAGCGGCCGGCACCAGGGTCGCAGCGCCATGCAAGTCCGTTTTTCGCCGGCCGACCACCAGGGAAAGTTGGATCCTGAAGCGGCTTCCTTTGCCAAGCTCGCTCTCGACAACGATCTCGCCCCCCATCAGCCTGGACAGCTTCTGGCTCAACGCGAGCCCAAGCCCCGTACCGCCGTATTTGCTGGTGCTGGAATCGTCGGCGACGGTGAATTTTTCGAAAAGATGCGTGATCTGATCGGGCGCAATGCCGATACCGGTATCGATGACGTCAATGATGAGCTGGTCACCGTCCGCATCCGCCACGCGGCGGGCCGCGAGCTCGACCTTTCCGTTCTCGGTGAACTTCGCCGCGTTATCGAGCAGCTGTCCGGCCATGTTCTTGAGCTTGCCGACGTCGCAGAGCGCCGTTCCGAGATGGGGCGAGATCGAACACAGAAACTCGTTGCCGGTCTTTGCAGCAGCAGGCCTTGCGTCTCTGGCAATCTCTTCGAGGAGAACGGTGAGTTCGGTCTCCTCCAGATCGAGCTCCATCTTCCCGGCTTCGATTTTCGAGAGATCGAGAACCTCGTTGACGAGCTTCAGCAGATGCTGTCCGGCCGCATGGATCTTGGTGAGGTCGGCGATTCCGGCCCTATCACCTTCGCTTTCCGCGTCCTCAAGAAGAATCTGGCTGTAGCCAATCACTGCGTTGAGCGGAGTGCGCAATTCGTGGCTCATCTTGGCCAGGAATTCCGACTTGGCGGCGCCCGCGCGTTCTGCTTCCTCGGTGGCAGCCCGCAGCGCGGCAGCAGTCGCCATATGCTGGCGCATCTCGCTTTCCAGCCCGCTCTGCGAAGCCTGGATCTTGGCATAGTAGAGCGCCATCATCGCGACATAGATCGCCGCCGCCGAGGTCGAGACCAGCCCCAGTCCCTGCATCGCGGCGACCGGGAGGCTGCTGTTGACGTGGAAGCCAAGCAAGTAGAACACGCTGAAGAGCGCCATATTCACCGCGAACATGCTCATCACGATCAGGCGCAACTTGCTCGACGAGCCGAGATAGAAAAATGCAAGCAAGGGTATGACGAGCACCCAGGCCAGCGTAGGCGAGGTCACGCCGCCATAGAAATAACAGCTCCACAGAATGCAGAAGATCAGGTTCTCGATCGAGACCAGCGCAAGTGGGTTGTAGGGCACGCCGGCCCGTAACAGGAACGGGAATATCCAGAATGCGATGATTGAGGTCGCAAGCACCGCCACGTCATATCCCGGGACCGGATCCAGCAGATAGATCGAGGCCGGCACGACACTGCCGATGAACGGTCCAAGGATGTGACTGATGAGAAAGACGTGCGCGCGGTTTCGCGCATCGCGGTCCGCCGCAATTTCGGCTGTAATGAAAAAATTAACCAGGCGATCGAGGGCCGCAATCGCCTTTCCAAGCTGTGCCTTCATTGAATTCGCGCGCCTTCTGCGAGTGACTTTGGTCTTTCTATCGGTACGCCGAAATCGCCACGGCGCCGGCGGGCCGGAAACGCAGTTGCCCGCGGCTAACATTTTCAGGTCCGGCTTAAAACAGTGTTAATTGGCAAAAGCGCTGGCTAAACTGAATTTTAAAGGCGGCCGCGCTAATTTCGTGCGGGACAGAAGTCCAAGGGGGCGCGAAAATGCTGTTTTGGAATCGACTTGTCAGGTTTATCGACTGGTTCATTCCAGCCGAAGCCAAGCTCGAGCGTTCCGAGCGTGGCCTGGCGCAAAATTTCGTATTCACGCATCTGTTCGGGCCTG
>Ga0070683_100005250_pt1 | contig 10785 bp, 7 predicted proteins | sample KBSC713LmetaG_FD_64662 | JGI IMG/M metagenome (GOLD analysis project Ga0070683, IMG submission 64662) | Corn rhizosphere microbial communities from Kellogg Biological Station, Michigan, USA - KBS C7.1-3L metaG | ecosystem: Host-associated > Plants > Roots > Rhizosphere ...
GCTGGGCCGTCCATTATAGACGGCGGAGATCGGCGCCGACGCGATTCGTCCGCCGCGCCGGCGCACCTTGACCAGCATTTCGGTCTCGATCTCGTAGCCGCGCGCGGTGAGCGGCAGCCCGCGCAGCGCCCGCGCCGCGAACAGCCGGAAGCCGCACTGCGTGTCGCCGACGGGCACGCCGACGAACGCCGACAGCGCGCGGCTGCCGATCCGGTTCGCGTGGTAGCGCGACGCGGGCATGGCGCCGCGATCGAACTGGCGCTCGCCGATGACCAGATCGGCCCCCGTCGCGCGCGCCGTCTCGATCAGCCGCGGCGCCTCGTCCGGGCGGTGCTGCAGGTCGCCGTCGATGAGCAGCACGTGCGTGCACGGGCCGGCCAGCACCGCCTCGAGCCCCTTGCGCACCGCGTTTCCCTTGCCGCTCTTGGCCGGCTGCCGGATCACCTGCGCCCCCGCCGCGCGCGCCAGCTCGCCCGTCCCGTCCGTCGACCCGTCGTCCACAACCGTGATCGCGTCGACGATCGGTCGCAGCTCCGTGACGACCGCGGCAATCGTCTCCGCTTCGTTGTATGCCGGAATCAGCGCGTGAACGTTCATTGGTCAGCCGAGCCGGAAGCCGGCAGCCGGGAGCCGGAAGCCGGCAGCAGCGCCGGCAGCAGCAGCAGCGACGAGGCGACGAGCGCCACCACGCTGACGATCGAGACGATGCCCATCGATCGCAGCGGCGGGTAGCTCGACGTCATCAGCGTGCCATAGCCGAACAGCGTGATCAGGCCGGCGACGACGATCACCGGCGCGAGATGGGCGACGGCCTCCTGCGCGTCGCCGGTGTCCTGGAAGCGGTGCACCACGTGGATCCCGTAGTCCACGCCGATGCCGACGAACGTGACCACGGCGAAGACGGCGAACAGATCCAGCGTGACGCCACACAACGCGAGGACCCCCGCCGCCCACACCAGGCCGACGACCGTCGGCACCGTCGAGAGCAGCGACAAGCGGAGGTCGCGGAACATCATGACGATCAACGCCAGCACGACGATCGAGCCCACCGACAGGCCGCGGACGAACTGCGGCATGAAGCGCGCGGCGAGCTCCTCGTTGACCAGCGTCAGTCCGGTCAGCTGCGCACCGCCGACCGAAGCGACCGCCGATTCGAGCGCGCGCCGCTCGGCGGCGTTGCCGGGAAACGCGTAGCTCGCCAGCGTCCATCCGTCTGGCGTCTTCACGATGAACCGCCCGATGAGGTCGCCGAGGCGGTGCCGCGCGAAATCGTCGTAGCCGATACGCGAGCCGGCGCCGAGCAGCGCGGGAAGCCGATCCGTGAACGGCTGCAGGCTGCCCGGGCGGAACCCGGCCTCGCGCGCGCCCGTGTCGAACTGCGCCACGGCCGTCGCGGCATCCGGAACCGCGCGCGCGATGGCATCGTGCGCCTGCCGCTGCGCCGCGTCGGACGGCAGCAGCGAGGAACCGCCGTCGATCGCCAGTGACGGCGACGCCGCCTTGAGCGTCGCCAGCAGCCGCTCGTTCTCCGTCAGCAGCGGCTGCAGGTCGCGTCCCTGCTGCAGGACGACGAACACGTCGGACGGCAGCCCGAAGGCGCGGCGGACGTCTTCCTCGAACGCCGCCGCCGGTGTGGTAGACCGCAGCCGTTCGAGCGTCGCGTTCACCTGCAGCCGGGACGCCGCCGCGCCGAGCACCAGCGTGGCCAGCGCCGCGACCCACAGCAGCGCCCGCCGCCGCGCCGCCACCCAGGCCGCGAACCGCGGCCACGCCAGCAGGTGACTGCCGCCGCGCCGCCGCGGGCGCGAGGGCAGGAGCGCGGGGATGAGCACCAGCGTCATCACGCCGCAGGCGACCATGCTGTGGCCGATGAGCAGCCCGAGCTGCCGCAGGGTGGGGAAGTCGACGAAGATCAGCCCGTAGAACGTCGCCGCCGTCGTCAGCATGCCGTAGAGCATGCTCGCCGACGGGCTGGCGATCGCCGCGATGGCGTCGGCGCCGGTCCGTCCCTCTTCGAGCGCCAGCCTGTGCGCCACGTAGAGCAGCACGACGCCGTCGACGCCGAGGCCGAGCAGCATCGCCGCCGATCCCGTCGCCGCCGCCGACAGCTTCACGCCCGTCAGCCCGAGCAGCCCGAGCACGATCAGCAGCGACGCCATCGACGGAATCGCCCCCGCCGTGAACAGCCAGATGCTGCGGAACGCGAGCAGCAGCAGCGGCAGAATGAGCGCGAGCGAGCCGATGCTGTTCCAGATGCTCTCGCGCTTGACCAGCGATTCCGTTTCGAGCGCGATGAAGTGGCCGCCGGCGTAGGCGGTCTTGATCGGCGGGTTGCCGTCAGTGTCGAGCGACGCGGAGATCTGCTGCAGCCGCGACGCCAGCTGCCGCGAGAACGCGGTGTCGAACGGCGGCCGCCGCGGCTTGGCGATGACGAGACGGCGGCGCCCGTCCTTCGAGACGTACCCGGCTTCGGTGAGCCCGAGCGAAATGCCGGCGCGCGCGCCGCCGAGCTGCTGCCGCAGCAGCCCGAACCAGTCGAGCGGATCCTGCTGCACCATGCGCTGCACCGATTCAGACGGCACCGCGAGCAGCTGGCGCGAGTTCTCCAGCGCGCGCGGCAGGCCGTCGGGCTGGAGCCGCTCGAGCGCGGTGTCGAGGGCGCGGCCGCGCAGCAGCAGCAGCTGGTGGTCGGCCAGCCACGCCCAGTCGCGGTCCGGCCCCGCCGTGCCGGCATCCACCCATTCGATCTCCGGCGCCGCGCGCAGCGCCGCGATCCAGCGATCGACGTCGGCCGGGAACTCGTCGATCCGCCTGCCCTCCGGCGCGGTGAACACGACGAAGAGCTGGTCCAGCGTGCCGAACTGCTGCAGGTAGGTCCGAAACGGCGTGATCGCGCGGCCGCCGGCCGGCAGCAGGTTGACGACGTCGGTATCGAGCTGCAGCCGCCGCAGCCCCGCCGCCGACGACACGACGACGAGGAACGACAGCGCGAAGACGATCCACCGCCGCCGGTGCGCCCAGACGACGAGGGACTCGATGGGGGAACTCACGCCTCTCATGCTACATTTCCGCCGAGTCCATGCGCGTCCTGCTCCTGCGTCCGGTCCCGGGAAACGAACGTTTTGGTCTTGGCCCTTTCTTCCGCATCGAGCCGCTCGGGATGGAGTACATCGCGGCGGCGCTCGAGGCACGCGGCCACGACGTCACCCTGGTCGATCTGCGGTTCGGCAAGCCCCTCGAGCACTACCTGCGTCAGCGGCCCGCCCTCGTCGGCATCGCCGCCATGCACGCGCTGGAGACGGAGAACGTCCTCGACCTGGCCGCGCGCGTGCGCCGCGCCGCGCCCGGCGTGCCGCTGATCGTCGGCGGCCACACCGCGGCCGCCTATCCGCAGCCGTTCTTCCACGCCGGCATCGACGCGGTCGTCCTGGACGACGGCGAGCGCGCCATGCCGGAGATTGCCGACGCGCTGGCGGCCGGCCGCCCGCTCGCCGACGTGCCCGGCCTGGCGGTGGCGGGCGGCACCGGCTGGGTGAAGACGCCCGATCCGGCGACGGTGTTCGATCTCAACGACGTGCCCCTGCCGGCGCGGGCGCACGTCCGGCCGTTCCGCCGGCAGTACGCCTGCCTCGCGCACCGGCCCGCCTACCTGGTCGAAACCGCGCGCGGCTGTCCGTTCCGCTGCTCGTTCTGCTCGATCTGGCAGCTGCACGCGCGCTCGGTGCGCGAGCGCTCGATCCAGTCGGTCTGCGACGACATGGCCGCGGTCGGCGACCACGTGTTCATCGCCGACGATCTGTTCTGGTATCACCCGGCGCGCAGCCTCGAGCTGGCGCACGCGTTGCGCAAGCGCGGCGTGCGCAAGGCGTGGATCCTCGTGCAGAGCCGCGTCGATCTCGTCGCGCGCCATCCCGAGCTGCTCGAGGCATGGCGTCCGCTGGCCAGGGAGTTCGACATCTTCTTCGGCCTCGAGGCCGCGACCAACGACGGGCTCAAGGGGCTGGTCAAGGATGCGACGGTGGACCATACCTCGGCGGCGGTCGAGCTCTCACGCAAGATCGGCTACGGCGTCACCGGCAACTTCGTCATCGATCCGGCGTGGGAGGAAGAGGACTTCCAGCGCCTGTGGGCCTTCGTCGATCGCTACGAGCTGCACCAGGCGGGGTTCACCATCCTGACGCCGCTGCCCGGCACCGCCTACTTCGACGAGATGCGGCCGCGCATCGGCGCGCGCAGCTGGGCGCAGTTCGACATGCACCACCTGCTGTGGGAGCCGAAGCTCGGGCCGGGCCGCTTCTTCGAGCTCTACTGCGAGACGTGGCGCCGCTCCGTGCTCAACCTCGGAGGGCGAAAGTCGGTGTGGCAGTGGCTGCGCCAGGTCAAGCCGCGCGACGCGGTGTTCCTCCTGCGCGCGCTCCGCCGCACCCAGCGCATGATGGATCCGGCGCACTATCTCGCCGAATACGATCTCGCCACCGGCGCCGACTGCGTCGCCGCGTCGATCGAGAAGAGCTTCGGGTCGACCGTCCCGTTGACCTGAACGTTCTCGAACGACATCAGCTTCGAGTCCCCGTTGGGGAAGTCCATCCGCATCGCCGCCAGCAGCATCGTCGAGCGATCGATCCAGAGGTGCAGCCTGGCGAGGCCCTGGCTGATCTGGCTGCGCCTCGGGGTCATCGTGATGTGCCAGGTGTTGGGCGGATCCGTCGCCGTGACGGTGGCAATCGTGAACGTGCGGCGCAGCTCGGCGGGGTTCTTGTCGAGGAAGTACTTGTCGACGCGCTTGCGCGCGGCGCCGATGTCGCTCTTCTGCGTGATGCCGCGGGACGGCCAGGCGAACGTCATCTGCGGGCCGTCGATGAGGACGACGTGCGCTTCGGGCTCGCTGTAGCGCAGCACGATTCTGTCGGGCCGGATGACCGCGAGCGTGCCGTGCGAGACGATCGGTTTCGACACCATCGCCGTCGTCGTCGTTTCGGTGAAGCGCGCGGTGACGGTCTTGAGCGACGTTTCCACGCCGCGGCCGCGCGCGTAGATCTCGTCGAACAGATCCTTCGACGGCGTGTGCGCCGACGCCAGCGCCGCGCCCGCGACGAACGCCAGCAGAAGGCTTGGACGGAGCATCGACGCGATGGTAACGTACGCGCCGGGCATGCAGCCGATTGTGATCACCGGCCTCGGCGTGGTGACGCCGTTCGGCACCGATACGGCGGCGCTCGCCGCCGCCTTGCGCGCCGGACGCAGCGCCGTCGCGCCGGTCACCGCGTTCGACGTGTCGGCGTGCGCGGCGCGGTCGGCCGCGTCGGTCCGTGACTTCGACGCGTCGCGCTGGGTTCCGCCGATCAAGGCGCGGCGCATGGACGCGACGAGCCAGTTCGCGATGGCCGCCGCGTCGCAGGCGCTCGACGCCGCGGGGCTGCGCTACGGGCACGAGCCGCAGGACGGCATCGGCGTGGCGATCGGCACCTACACCGGCGGCGGATCGCGGACCGAGGAATTCCTCGCCGGCCTCTTCCGCCTCGGTCCCGTCGGCGCGCCGGCGCTGCTGTTCAACGCCACCGTCGCCAACGTGGCGGCGTCGCTCATCGGCCTCGAGCTGAAACTCCGCGGACCGAACATCACCATCACCCACAAGGAAGTCTCGGGGCTGACCGCCGCCGCCCACGCCATGGACCTGCTCCGCGCCGGACAGGCACGAACGATCGTGACCGCCGGCGTCGACGCCATCTTCCCGCTGTTCTTCCGCGTGCACGACCACTTCGGCGTGCTGTCGCACGAGAACGGCCGTGCCGAGGGCAGCCGCCCCTTCGACCGGACGCGCAACGGCTTCGTGCTCGGCGAAGGCGCGTATGCCGCGGTGCTCGAGACCGCCGCCAGCGCGCGCGAGCGCGGCGCGCCGGTGCTGGCCGAGCTCGCCTCGATCGAGTGCGGCGGATCGTGCCCCGGCGTGAATCACTGGCCGCGGCGATCCGGGGACATCGCCCGCGTCATGCGTCGCGCGATCGAGGCCGCGGGACTGCAGCCGCGCGACGTCGGCGTCGTCTACGCCAGCGCCAACTCGTCCGCGCTCGATAGCGTGGAAGCCGCCGCCATCGCCGAGGTCTTCGGCGCGCATCCACCGGTCGTGACGGCGGTGAAGGGGGCGCTCGGCGAGTGCGGCGCCAGCACCAGCGCGTCGATGGCGGCGGCGATCCTCTGCGGGCGCGAGGGCTTCGTCCCGCCAGTGGCCGGGCTGCGCGACGTGGATCCCGCGTGCGGGGCGCTTCGCCTGGCGACCTCAGCCGTTGCCGTCCCCGGCCCCATCGCGCTCGTCAACGGTGTCGCGTCCGGCGGCGCGCTGGCCGCCGCCGTCCTCCGTCTTGCCGCCTGAGCGGGCGGTTCGATGTTACGATTTCTCCCATCGCGACCGATCCCCGTGTGCCCGTTCCGCCTGAGCTCGATCTGAGCGGTCGTGTCGCGGTGGTGACCGGCGGGTCCCGAGGTATCGGCCGCGCCATCGCGACCCTGCTGGCCGAGCGGGGAGCGGCGGTGGCGATCGGATATCGCGAGCGGGCGGACGCGGCGAGCGAGGCGGTGGCGGCCATCGCCGCGGCCGGCGGCCGCGCCTGGGCCGGCGCCTGCGACGTGTCGGACGCAGACGCGGTGGCCGGGTTCTTCGCGGCGGCGGCGCGCGATCTCGGGCCCGCCGACATCCTGGTCAATAACGCCGCGACCAGCGCCGACGCGCACGTGGCGATGATGGACGCGGCGCGGTGGGACCGGGTGCTGCGCACGAACCTCGACGGCGCGTATCACTGCGTGCGCGCGGCGATGCGGCCGATGCTGCAGCGGCGGCGCGGGCGCATCATCAACATCAGCTCGCCGAGCGCGTCGCGCCCTCTCCCCGGGCAGGCGAATTATGCGGCGGCGAAGGCGGGGCTGGAAGGACTCACGCGCGCGCTGTCGCGCGACCTGGCGGGACGCGGCGTGCTGGTGAACGCCGTCGCGCCGGGGCTGATCGAGACCGAGATGCTGGCGTCGATGCCGGCGGCCGTGCGCGAATCGAGCGTCAGCGCGATTCCGCTGGGCCGGGTCGGCCAGCCGCGCGAGGTCGCCGAGCTGGTGGCGTTTCTCGCTTCCGACGCGGCGTCGTACATTACCGGGCAGGTATTTGCCGTCGACGGCGGGCTGACGTAAGGCCGCGCGGCAAGAGGAGTCAACGGGGCATTCATGAGCGAGTCACTGCACGCCGAGATCAAGCAGGCCATCGTCCGCAGCCTGCGTCTGCCGATGGAACCATCGGAGATCGCCGACAAGGCGCCGCTCTTCGGCCCCGATGGCCTCGGTCTGGACTCGGTCGACGTGCTCGAGCTCGTGCTCGAGTTGGAACGATCGTTCGGCGTCACCATCGAGGACCAGGACACCGGCATGCAGGCGCTGCGCAGCGTCGACAGCATCGCCGAGTTCATCCAGGCGAGGCGGGCGCAGCCCTCCGCCTGACCGCGTGCGCAACGCGCTCACCGTCGACGTCGAGGAATGGTTTCACGTCTGCGGCGTGCCCGCCCTTGCTCCCCCGGCGTGGGACGGCCTCGAGTCGCGCGTCGAGCTGACGACGCGTCGTCTGCTCGAGATGTTCGATCGGGCGGGCGCGCGGGCGACGTTCTTCGTGGTCGGATGGGTCGCCGAGCGCGTCCCTCGCCTGGTGGCCGAGATCGCGGCGGCCGGGCACGAGGTCGGCTCGCACGGCTACCTGCATCAGCGGGCCTACGATCTGGGTGCGGCGGCCTTTCGCGAGGATCTGCGGCGCAGCGTGGGCGCACTCGAGGGGGCCGGCGCGCGGCCGAGGTCGTTCCGTGCGCCCGAGTGGTCGATCAACGACCGGTCGCTGTGGGCGCTCGACGCGCTCGCGGCGGAAGGCTTCGCGATCGACGCCAGCATGGCGCCGCTGCGCATCGTCGGCAGCGTCGGCTACCCGCGCGCGCCGCACCTGCGGACGACGCCATCGGGAACGATCGTCGAGGTGCCGCCGCTCGTCGCGGACCGTTTTGGACAGGTGATGCCGCTCGGCTGGGGATGGGGCCTGCGCATGAGCGCGCCCCGCACCGTGCTGAGGGCGATTGAGAAGGAAAACCAGGCGGGCGTTCCCGCCGTCTTGACCATACATCCGTGGGAAATCGATCCACACCCGCCGCATGTCTCGCTGCCGCCGCGGCTGCGCTTTGCGCACTACTTCCGGCTGGGCGGCTTCTTCGAGCGCCTGACCGCGATCGTGCGCGGTGCGGCGTTCGATCGTCTCGACGCCGTGGTCGCCTCGCTGCCGCCGGCCTCCTTGCCGCCGGCCTGAGCGCGCCGGCGTCGGCCGCGCCGGCGGGCCTGCCGCGCGCGTCGCTCGATCTGACCGGCGCCGCCGCGGCGCCCGTCCTCGACGCGTCGGTCGACGCCATCCCGTTCAACGTCCGCATCGCGCTCGACCCGGGCGATGCGGCGTCGGTGGCGGACGCCGACGCGCGCGTGGCGGCGCTGCATCGCGCCTCGGCCAGGGTGTGGGCCGTGACCGCGGTGCCCGGCAGCGAGGCCGCGATCGAGCCGTGGCGCGTTGCGCTGCGGCGATGGCTCCGCGCGCATCACGGGCAGGTCTCGATTCTCGAGCTGCGCCTGGCGCACCAGGCGCCGTCGATCGTGGCGTTCGCCGTCCGCGCCGCGGCGACGGAAGTGCGCGCGGCGTCCGAGGGGGCGCAGGTCGCCCTCGCGGGCCCGGAGGACGCTCCCGGCACGCTGGGCACCACGATCACCCGCGACCTGGCGGCCTACGTCGATCTGGTGTCGGCGCCGTCGGCCGAGCTCGCCGAATCGGCCCTGGCCGCGTCGCAGCGCGACGATCCCGATCTGCGCGCCGTCGTCACCGGGCTCGAGCTGCCCGCCGACGCCGACGCCGCCGTGGCCACGTTCGCGCGCGCCGTCGTCGGCACGCTGGGGACGCGCATCGTGTCGGTGGCGGGCCGCGCGCCGGCCGGTCCCGCCGCCGCGCGGGCGCTGCGCTGGCTGGAGCCGGTGCTGACCGGCGGCGTGGAAGTGCTGGACCCGGCGGCATCCGCCTTTTCGATCAAGGACGACCGGGGCGCCGACGCGCGGTCGCCCTCGCACGCGAAGCTGCTGTTCGACAACGACACGCTGTCGACGATGTTGTTCTACGACGCGCCCGCCGCGGCCGCGCCGTTCAGCGTCACGGCCACGGTGCCGGTCGAGGGCACGCCGCGCTATCGCGACACGACGACGGTGGGGTGGAAGACGGCGCCGGGCTACAGTCGCGACGGCGCGGTGGTGCGCGTCACCGTGCCCCGTCCCGGCGTGCCCGTGCTCGTGCACTTCAACGGCGACGCGCCCGCCGAGAGCTTCGCCGCGCGCAGCGGCGTCTCGGCGGCGCGGCAGCTGCGCGTGGAAGAAATCGTCGCGCGGCAGCGGCAGGAGCAGGCGCGCCAAGACGCCGAGGTCGACCACTATCAGGCGATGGTGCGGATGGACCAGCACTTCCGTCCGACCGTGACCGATCCCGGCTTCGACGTCGTCACCGAGAACCGCCTCTTCGTGGCCCCCGACGGCATGGAGTGGGAAGAGCTCTCCTTCTCGGTGAACGGGTCGAAGTTCGGCAACAACCGGCCGCCGTTCCCGCTGCTGCAGCCGGAGAAGGTGCTGTCGCTGCCGCTGCAGCTGCGGTTCGGCGACGACTATCGCTACTCGCTCGCGGGAAGCGACCGCGTCGACGGGCACGACTGCTACGTCGTGCGGTTCGAGCCGGCGCAGGCGGACCGCTCGCTCTACCGCGGCACCGTCTGGATCGATCGCCACACGTTCGCGCGCGTCAAGCTGCAGACCGTGCAGACGAAGCTGTCGGCGCCGGTCGTCTCGAGCGAGGAGATCCAGACGTTCTCGCCGGTGACGACGCCGTCGGGCGCGACGGTGTTCCTGATGACCCACCTCGTCGGGCGGCAGATCGTCATGGTCGCCGGGCGCAACCTGCTCGTCGAGCGCGACGCCATCCTGCGCGACATCACCGTCAACGCCGAGTCCTTCGCCGGCTCGCGGCTGGAGGCGCGGCGCGGCCCGCACGTGATGTACAAGGACACCGAGCGCGGCCTGCGCTACTTCGTCAAGCAGGGCGACGAGCGCGTGGTCAGCGACCGCCCGACGATGACCGCGAAGGCGGCGGCGATGGGCGTCACGATCGATCCGTCGTACGCCTTTCCGCTGCCGATCTTCGGCATCAATTACTTGAATTTCGCCTTCCACAACCCCGACACGCAGTTCGCCATGCTCTTCGGCGGCGTGCTGGCCGCGATCAACGTGCAGCGGCCGAAGGTGCCGCACACGCCGTTCGACGCCAGCGTCGACTTCTTCGGCATCGCCGTGCCGTCGAGCGACCGCCGCTACGACGCCGCGGGCGAGCACCCCGGCGAGCGCGTCATCACCTGGCCGCTGAATACCGGATTCAACCTGGGATGGCAGTACACGCCGTTCCAGAAGGCGACGCTCCAGTACCAGTTCCACTTCGACGGCTTCCACGCCGACACGACCACCACCGCGGACTTCGTCGTCCCGGCGAGCACCATCACCAACGGCCTGGGCGGCGCCTACGAGTACCGCCGCGGCGGTTACAGCGCCGTCCTCAACGGCGCGTGGTACGGGCGCGGCCGCTGGACGCCGTGGGGCGTGCCCGGCAGCCTGACCGACGCCGGCCGCACTTACACGAAATACAGCTTCAACCTGTCGCGCGATTTCTATCTCTCGCCCATCCAGAAGCTGCACCTG
>Ga0070683_100005252_pt1 | contig 10783 bp, 8 predicted proteins | sample KBSC713LmetaG_FD_64662 | JGI IMG/M metagenome (GOLD analysis project Ga0070683, IMG submission 64662) | Corn rhizosphere microbial communities from Kellogg Biological Station, Michigan, USA - KBS C7.1-3L metaG | ecosystem: Host-associated > Plants > Roots > Rhizosphere ...
CCTCGCGGATGTCGATCGCCCGGCGCGTGCCGCCGTCGAGGCTGGAATTGAACAGCTTTGCCGGGTCGGGAAGCGAGGCACCCTTGGCGAAAGTCAGCTTGATCTTATCCTTGTAGGTCTCGCCCGTGCAGATGATGCCCGCATGCGACCAGACCGGAACGCCCGATGGGTTCGACGGCTTGCGCCACTTCACCTCCTCGATGACATCCGGATCGGCCTCGCGGATCAGCTTGCGCATGCGCGCCAGCGCCTTCCTACGCCAGTCACCCAGCTGCGCGATCTTGTCGTCGATCAGCTGCGATGCAGATTCGTCAACTTCCATCACTTCTTCCCTTTGAGCCCCTCATCGCGGGCGGTTGGTCGTGTCCTTGCCCGCCGTGATGAACAAGGCAACCACCGGCTCGTCCGCATCGGCGGTATGCCACGTGCCGCGCGGGTTGATCGCATATTCACCGGGGCCGAGTTCCCACGACTGGCGGGACCCGTCTGGCAGTTCCTGGTGCAGCGTCATATGCCCCTGGACCACGCAGACAACCTCTTCGCCCGCCGGGTGCATCTCCCAGCTGGTCCAGCTCTCCTCGAAGCGGAACAGGCTGACCAGCCGCCCTTCGTCGAGGTCGTCCGCGTGGCGCTCGCCATACGCCTCGTACCATTCGAAGCCGGTGAACTGCGGCTCTGAAATGGCAGTGGCACCGCGGCCGAGGTGAATCGGATCATCGTAGAGGGACTTGCCTTGCATCGCGGCCTCCCGCGTGGATCATTCGCCCGTCATCACGAAAGCATTGAGCTTGTTGCCGTCGGGATCGCGGAAATAGCCGGCGTAGAAGCCGCCGCCGCGATCGCCCGGCGCGCCCTCGTCCGTCCCGCCGTTGGCGAGCGCAATGTCGTGCAGCCGCTGTACCTGCGCTTCGTCCTTCGCCGCCAGGGCGACCATCACGCCATTGCCGACCGTCGCAGCATTGCCGTCGAACGGCCTGGTGATCCCGATGCCGGCGCCGCCGTCCGGCTTGCCCCAGGCGATGAACTGCTCGTTCTCCATCATTCGCCCGACGCCGAGCTCGCCGCAAATCGCATCGTAGAATTTGGCCGAGTTCTCGCGGTCGTTGGTGCCGAGCGTCACATAGCCAATCATCGTGTCCTCCTATTGAGTCGGATGGAGAACATTACGGGAACAGACGCACCGCGTAAAGCGGCTCCGGTGATTACCGCTCGATCGGCGCGCAGGCGTTGCGCAGCCACTCCAGGTCCGTCCCTGACAAGGTCGGCCCGATCTTCGCCAGCACATGCGCGTGGTAGCAGTTGAGCCAGACCAGCTCCTCGGGCTCGAGCATCTCGGCGTCGATCAGCCGCCGGTCGACCGGCGCGAAGGTCAGGGTCTCGAAGCCGAGCATCTCCTTCTCCGCGCCCTCGATCTCACGCGGCACGACCAGCACCAGGTTCTCGATACGGATGCCGTATTCGCCGGTCTTGTAGTAGCCGGGCTCGTTGGAGATGATCATGCCCGGCTGGAGCGGCTCGTCACCACCGCTCTGGCTGCTTCCCACCGGCGAAATGCGCTGCGGGCCCTCGTGGACGGCGAGGAAGCTGCCGACGCCGTGGCCGGTGCCGTGGGCGTAATCGAGGCCCGCCTCCCACAGCGGCCGTCGGGCGAAGCTGTCGAGCTGCGACCCGCGCGTGCCTTTCGGAAAAACGGCGGTGGCGATGGCGATATGGCCCTTGAGCACGCGGGTGAAGCGGTCGCGCATCTCCGCCGTCGGCTCGCCGATCGCGACGGTGCGGGTGATGTCGGTGGTGCCGTCGACATACTGACCGCCGGAGTCGATCAGGTAGAGCGTGCCCGTCTCGAGCTTGCGGTTGGTCTTCTCGCTCGACTTGTAGTGGACGATCGCGCCGTTCGGCCCCGCGCCAGAGATGCTGTCAAAGGAGAGATCGCGAAGCTCGGGGCTCTCGCGGCGGAGCGACTCGAGCTTGTCCGACGCGGTCAGCTCGTCGACGCCTCCCTTCGGCGCCTCCTCGTCGATCCAGTGGAGGAAGCGGGCGATGGCCGTGCCGTCGCGGGTCTGGGCCGCCTTCTGCCCGCTGATCTCCGCGGGGTTCTTGAGCGCCTTGGCCAGGATCGTCGGGTCGCGCATCGGGAGGACCTTGGCGCCGGCCTTCTCGAGCGCTTCGAAAATGGCAGCGACGGCCCGCTCGGGGTCGACGACGACAGTCTTGTCCTTCAGCTCGGCGAGCGCCGGCTCGAACTCATAGCGCTCGTGCAGGCGGACGCCGTTGCCGAGGTGCTGGCGGACCTCCGGCCCGATCTTCTCGCTCGCGACGAACAGGTCCGCGGTGCCGTCGGCGTGGACGATCGCATAAGCGAGCGCCACGGGCGTGTGGGTCACGTCCTGGCCGCGGATGTTGAACGCCCACGCGATCGAGTCGAGCGCGGACAGAACGGCGGCGTCGGCGTGGTGCTTGGCGAGCCAGTCGCCGATCTCTGTCCGCTTCTCGGCCGCCGACTTGCCGGCATATTGGTCGGGCTGGACGACGAGGTGCGCCTTCGAAGCCTCGGGGCGGTCGGTCCAGATCTCGTCGATCGGGTTGCGGTCGACCGGCACCAGCTCGGCGCCGCGGCTGGCGAGGGCTTCCTTAGCCTTCTTCACCCAGTCGCGGGTGTGCAGCCACGGATCATAGCCGATGCGCGCGCCCTCGGGCGCATGCTCCTCGAGCCATTGCGTGGTGCTGGTCTCGGGCACCGACTGGTAGCTCCATTCGGTGGATGAGACCTGCTGGCGAACCTGCAACGTGTAGCGCCCGTCGACGAAGATCGCCGCTTCCTCAGGGAGCACGACCGCCGAGCCGGCCGAACCCTGGAAACCCGTCAGCCAGGCGAGGCGCTGGGCATAGCTTCCGACATATTCGCTCATATGCTCGTCGGTGAGCGGCACGACGAAGCCGTCGAGCTTCTCCAGCTTGAGCTGTTCGCGAAGGGCCTTGAGGCGGTCTGCGTAGGTGGACATGGGCTAACTCCCTCGCCTCTCAGCTAGTGCAAGGACGGCCGTTCTTGAAGTGGCGATGTTCGGCCTGGCGCTGCTTACGTTCACTAAAGTCTCGTGCTTCGTGCGTTTTTTCGTGAACGTAAGCCCGATCGCAAGTGCCCGACGCGCGACCTCGCTGATGCCATCACGGCCATGCGGCCGAGCCAAGCACGGCAAATCCTATTAGGGAAGCCGAAAGGTCTAATGGCAGCTTTCGACCCAAGGCTGCCATTGGCGTCGGCGCGCCATTGTCCCGGCAACAACATCTGTTAGCCTGCACGCTGCCGGGGGCCAGACGTCCATGCATTTCCACCTACCAAAGCCGCTGCACGGCTGGCGCGAGTTCATCGGCGAGGTTGGTATCATCGTGCTTGGGGTGCTGATTGCGCTTGGCGCGGAGCAAGTCATCGACAACTTGCATTGGCGAAATGAGGTGAAGCAAACCCGCCAAGCACTCGACGCCGAACTCGGACATAACTTCGCAGCTTTCGATTATCGCATTGCAATCCGCCCGTGCGCCCAGGAGCGGCTAAACGAGTTTCAGGAGATCATTGATCGCGAGCGCCGCGGAGAACGCGTGCGTCTCAAGCGTGATTTCTTTTCACCAATCACCGAGGCCCTTCGTTTCGCAGTCTGGGATGCCGCGAGCGGCGACGCCAAGTCGCGCATGCCGCTGAAGGTTAAGCTGCAATATGCAATGCTCTATGACATTTTCCAGAGTTACGAAAAGTTTCGAGAGGTAGATGGTCGCTACTGGGGTCAGCTTGAGGACCTCGACTTCGACCACGGGCTAACGCCCGAGGAAACTCGCAATGCAATGATCGCGATGAAGCGCTTGCGACGTGTTGATGCTCTGCTTCCAGGATATTCTTCGCTCTTAAAACTCTATTCCGGCCCTCTGCACGTCCGGCCGGTCGATGATCTTGATGAGAGTTCGAGCAAGATGATGGCGAAGGATCGCGCCAGCTTTTGCTCACGCCTGATCTGAGCGTCATTTGGCTGGGCTAACTTCTTATCAGGTTCATCCGATCCCCAACGACATGCCGCTAACGTCTGCTTTCCACCCAAAGCTGCCGCGACTGCTTTCGACCCATTCGTGCCATTAGGGCGTCGGTGGTCACCATCCAACTTCTAGGGTCACCACCATCAGTTTGCCGTTGATCCACCCAACCAGTGTGACGTTCCCGCCCGGATAGTCGGGACCGTTCATCGCCATTATTGCAAGAGTGCGCATGCGCGCCGTGAACAGTGGCTCGAATGTTTTCACATATGGAGCGGTCACCGTCGTCGTGTTCAATTTGGGGTTCAACCAAGCGTTGTATCCCCAAGAGGAACCGACGAGGCGCAACGACGGATCAGACGGAGGCGGCGTCGGCGGCTCAATCAGTGTTCGGGGCTTGTCGCAGCTCGCTTGGGTTAGGCGCCCGTTCGATAGGGATCCTCCGTTATAGTCCGCGTCCATCAAGAAGCAGCGACCATCGCTGAATGCGAGGGTGATCGGCAGGTAACCTCCTGACCAAGCGGCCACCAAATGCGCGTCCGGGGGCTCGGTCACGGCGAATGCCCCAACTACCTTTGCGTGAGCGTTGTGCGGGTAAGCTGGGTCCACGCGGAAACGGTCAGACAAACTAGCGTCGGGAACCCGGGTGAGCGCAGGAACGCCTGGGTGGTTTTGGCTCGCCGAATCCACCCAACGTGCAACGACCAGCTCGCCGCGCCGCTCATTCTTGATCTTCATGATCCCGCTGGGAGGAGCATCGGAACAAATCTGAAGGGGCTCGTAGGCACGCCAGTTGCGAGCGTCGATAAAGTCGGTGCCGTAAATGCGAAACCGATCACCCTCGGTTGTCACAAGAATGAGCGGGGCGGCCCGGTCGCGATCCGCAATAACGTTCTCGACTACGCCAGCGCGACATTGGTCGCTCGACACGGTAGCAGCTGCAAACGCCAGAAGGCTCAGGATCAACATACGCAACGTCTGATGGGCGCGAGACTACAATTGCTAGTGTCAGCTTTCCACCCAAAGCTGCCATTAGCGGAGTGGCAGCTTTCGACCAAAGCGGACATTTGTCTGACGAGATAACGGGGGCACCCGGGCTGTGGGGTCCTCTGTGCTAGTCTTTTACGTCGATGTGATAGTTGCTCAGGATCCTCCCCGTATCGGGGTTTCGTATTTCAAGGTTGGCCTGCACCTTGCCCAAATCTGGTTTAAGAGCCGGCGTCCGATACTGATAGCGGCCGTCCTGACTTAGGTAGCCAAGCTCAAATGGCTTCGGGTTGGGACCGACAAACGATTGGCCGAGCGCAGCTGTTTCTGCCCGCGTAAACTGTGGCGCGGCCTCGCCAGCTCGAGGGAGATTCATTATCCGCGTATCGGCAGGGAGATACTTTTCCGTATGAGCCGTTATAAGCTTGTTCCCCAGATCCTCGGTACCCACCGCGAGGGCCTCCATTCGGAGCCGAGGCCCGTCGGCAGCTTCGCGAAGGATGCTCGCGTATTTGACCAGTGCCTCCTCTGATGAACCTCCGATGGCGCTGAACTTGCCGAATTCTTCCTCGAAATGAGTCGCGTAAGCTAGCGACGCTTCCCAAGCGGCTGTCCCAACCCGACTCTCATTCGCTAATTCGCCAAATGCGCGGAGACCCTCTCCGAACTTCGAACCATATCCAAAGGAGATACAGCCAAACACGGCAAGCCCGCGCTCAAATGGGCTCAATTCTGCGCCCGTTATCAAATTATAGCCGGTCAATGCCTCGTAAGCCGAACGCGCTGTGCCAGTGATCGGATCTATTCCGACTAGTATATCTGCTGCCGTCCTCGCCAAGCTATAGTAAAAATTCGCGTCACTGGTTTGATGCAAGGCGGTCGCCGTGTCAGCGAGCCGGATGCTTTTCATTGCCTCTTGAGCTAGTTGCGCATCTTGGGGTGTTTTTGGATCGTATGTATCGAGGCTATAATAAAGACTTCCAAATTTTGATTTTGATGCCGCGTTTGTCGTCTTCCAGCGTACATACAGGTCATTGGGATTATGAGACCTACGATATTTGAATAGACCAGAGAGATCATTTTTTAATATATAGCTCTTGTAAATCTCAGTTGGATCGACGGACAATTCAAGACGCCGAGCTTCATTCAGACGCTGCTGAATTGTTGCGCCGCGTTGTTTTTCGATTTCGAGTTGTTTGCGGCTGACTTCGGGAGGCGGCAAGGTTACGCCGATTTGACCGGTTGGCGAACCCCCTCCGCCCTTGCCCCAGAGATCGTCCCAGCCCCGTTTAAGCTGTTGGGCGTGATTATCTTCCGACGTCCTCGACCCTTGTTCGGTAGGATCGAAGACGTACTGCAACCTCGTTTCTTGCGCTATCGCCTCGGACGACAGGCTGACGCCCGCGAGCAGACAGCATCGGAAGAAGAAATGCGTCGGCCTCATCAGCGAGGAGGAATCGCAATAAACTTGTACAGGCCTAAGATCTCGTCGTCTTTTGAGACTAGCGCAACAGACCACATGCCAGGATTTCCGGCAACGGTCTTTGAAGACCAAACGCGGTAGTTGTTTCCCCGGAGCCGATGCTCGCTCGTGAACATAAGCGGCACTTCACCTGCGTTCACATCGCCATACAGCCATCGATGTCGGACACGTTCGCCGGGTGATCCTGAGACTTTCGTCCAGAAAATAATCTTGCTCCGCGTCGTGAAACATACGCGCTTGCTGGGCCGCTTGTGACGTATGGCCGAAGCCAGGGCCCCGTCGACGAGCCTGGGGCTCTTCTTGTGGAGACCATAGCAGTCATCAGGGAGCGCAGTCCCGTTGTCTGCCGCGGCATCGAGAGCGTCCCGTCTTATTTTGATATTTTGCATAATTGCGTCTGATTTTTTCTTATAGTCAGCTGCAAACGCGTCGCTTTGCGGATCGCAGTTCTTATGGGGATCGTTCTCGCACTCCTTGATAAGCGCGATCACCTTCCATTCCGTCTCGTTCGCAAGAGCTTCGTACGCACATTCAAATTCTTTCACGTGTGCTAATTTGCCCTCGTTCCTCCTTCTCTCGTCGGCGACCGCGGCTGCTCCGGACGCCGCCGTTGCGTCAGTAGCAGCGATACAGTCTTCGAAGGCCTTCTGCCTGCGACACGCTTGTTCGCAGTACTCAAACGCCGTTTTCGCGGCAGCAAGGGACACACCGAAAGTAGCGACCCCGGCAGCAGCATTGGCTGCGACGCTTGCCGCGACAACTGACGCCCCACCAAGATTGAGGCAGACGTTGTAGTCTTGCTTATAACGAGCGAGCGGTATTGAGCAGCCTTCATATCCAGCTCTCAGATTATCGGGGGGCGGCTTCAAGTCGCAAGAAAGCGTGAAGTTAGTCGCCCACTTCAGGAAACTCCCAATATCTTGGCCAGCCTTTTCAAGGGTTTTTCCGACGTTGATCGCGCCTTTGTTGAAATCGTGGCCTGACTGGATCGCTTGCCGATTTATCGCGACGCCAGCTTTTCGAAGTTGATTGTCCGTTTCTCTGCCGAAGTGCTTCACCCCAGCGGTGATCGGTTGACCGATCGCTTGTTGAGCGACCTGCGTTACTTGCCCAGCCGCCTTTGCGATGTCACCGGAGCATGCAAGATAAGATTTAAAGCCGCGGGTGACGATATGACAGCCCGCATGGGCGGAAACGGGTACGATGACTAGAAGCAAGCCGAATGGGCTAAACCTATACTTAGGCGACCTCACAGGCTCCTCCCATTTCATGGATCTGAAGAGTAAGCAATAAATCTTAAACGTGTCGGTTACTCTCCTCGTGAATGAATCGACGAGAAAAACTCAAGTAGATAATGATCTGCCTTCCGTTTACTGTAGTGAACTGTACTTTAGCTGGTTGCCAGTCTAATCGTTCCGTATAGAAGCGGCACAAGCTTGGGTTCCGATCTCATACGCACCACCGTCTTCTCACCTTTAAAACGAACCGGGGCGGGGTGGGTCGGAGCTACCAGCCTTTTCTCCCGGGCGACACGGTCTCAGTTTCGGTAATTTCCAGTGTCCAGTTGGCTTACTAAAACAGGCGTAAACATCCTTCGGCAGGCGCGCCTTTGGCATAGCTTCATTGAGTTCCCCCGCTGTTAGCTGCTCAGCTGAATTTTCAGCAGCGACCGCTTGATTGACCTCAACCGCTCGGGGCTGTCGATCAGGTGCATTTTCCACTGCGTTTGCTTGCGAATCTTGATCGCTCGAAAACTTCATGCACCCCGCTGTAAGAAGGATACTGCAGTAAAGAGCCACGCGAAAAAGCAAGTCGGCCTCCCCGGTATGTCGACTGAGATATCACACGAAAACGGCTTTTCGTAAACGTGTTGTTAACTAAGCTTGCAGCAAGTTCGTGGTGGACGGCCGCAGCAGCATAGGTTCCCTTCGTGAAGGCCTTCGCATCTTTCAGCACAGAATCTGGACTCGCAGCTTCATCACATCTTCGAACAGCACGACAAAGATGCGCGAGTTCCTCACTCCGACATTGAACCGCATCGACGTGACAACGGGTCACGGGCCTGGCGAGCAGCCGGTTAGTGCCTTCGTTGTGACCAAAGGCTCGAACCTACTCGCGTTCGGCCCAAGCTGTTCCCGCAAGATGCGGTAGAGCGGTCCTTTTCGCTCGTCCGCTAATGGCAGCTTTCCACCCATTCCTGCCGTTAGAAGATTTCGCTGTCCTACACGGCCGCACCTGTGATTGAACCTGGCAGATGGTGAGCGCGGAAGCTCATCGTGGCACATTCACTCAGTCGAAGGTCACAAAGTGGAGGAAGTGGAAGGACCCCCGTTTTCACCCATTCATGCCTCCACTTCACGCCATTTCGTACATTTGAACCCCCGCACAGCCTCTGCTAGCCGCCTCGCCCATGGTTCCCCGCTACTCGCGCGCCGAAATGACGGCCATCTGGTCGGCCGAGAACCGCTACCGCATCTGGTGGCAGATCGAGGTGTTCGCGGCCGAGGCGATGGGGCGCATCGGCATGATACCCGCCGAGGACGCGGCGACGATCCGCGCCGCCTACGACGGCAACGCGCTCGGTGACATCGACATCGCGGCGATCGACGCGATCGAGGCGGTCACCAAGCATGACGTGATCGCGTTTTTGACCTGGGCCGGCGAGAAGCTGGGGCCCGAGAAGCGCTGGCTGCACCAGGGCATGACCAGCTCCGACGTGCTCGACACGACCTTTGCCGTGCAGCTGAAGCAGGCCGCCGACCTGCTGCTCAATGACATCGATCAGCTGCTCGGTGTGCTGAAACGGCGCGCGCTCGAGCACAAGTTGACGCCGACGATCGGCCGAAGTCACGGAATCCACGCAGAGCCGGTGACGTTCGGCCTCAAGCTCGCGCAAGCTTATGCGGAATTTTCGCGCAATCGCGACCGCCTTGCAGCGGCGCGCGACGGCATCGCCACCTGCGCGATCTCGGGCGCGGTCGGCACGTTCGCGAACGTGCCGCCGGAAATCGAGGAGCATGTCGCCGCGGAGCTCGGGCTCGCCGTCGAGCCGGTCTCGACCCAGATCATCCCGCGCGACCGCCACGCGATGTTCTTCGCGACGCTGGGAGTCGTCGCCTCGTCGATCGAGCGGCTCGCAACCGAGATCCGCCATCTCCAGCGCACCGAAGTGCTCGAGGCCGAGGAATATTTCTCGCCCGGCCAGAAGGGCAGCTCGGCGATGCCGCACAAGCGCAACCCGGTGCTGAGCGAGAATCTGACCGGGCTCGCGCGGATGGTCCGCGGTTATGTGACGCCCGCGCTCGAGAATGTCGCGCTGTGGCATGAACGGGACATCTCCCACTCCTCGGTCGAGCGGTTCATCGGTCCCGACGCGACGATCACGCTCGATTTCGCCCTCGCCCGCCTGACCGGCGTGATCGACAAGCTGGTCGTCTATCCCGAGCGGATGCAGAAGAATCTCGATCGCATGGGCGGGCTCGTCCACTCCCAGCGGGTGATGCTGGCGCTGACCCAGGCGGAACTCAGCCGTGAAGACGCCTACGCGCTCGTCCAGCGCAACGCGATGAAGGTGTGGGAGTCAGACGGTGAGCTGTCGCTGTTGGCTTTGTTGAAGGCCGATCCGGAAGTCTCGCAACGCATCTCGCCCGACCGGCTCGAGGCCCTGTTCGACCTCGACTATCACCTCAAGCACGTCGACACGATCTTCGACCGGGTGTTCGGCCGGCAAGCCAATCCGTCGCAATAAGTCTTGGAAAAGTCCGTAAAAAGTTGCACCTAGAGCATCCAAGAGCCGGGGGGCCGATGGAAACGGTCGAGGAAATCCAGAGCACGACTGCCGAGCCGCGCATCCCAGACGGCGTGCGCATCCAGCCGTCCGGCTATCTGCTCGAGCTGTCGCTCGACTGGATCGTCCTGCGCGCTTCCGAGAACATCCATCATCTGCTGCGCGAGTCCCACGTGACGCTGATCGATGAGCCGCTGGGCAAGTTCGTCCACAGCCAGGCGCTGCACGACCTGCGCAACCTTTTTTCGCGCCTCTCGGGCACAATGGGCATCGGCCGCGCCTATGCGGTGCGTCTCACCGACGATCATGACCTCGTCGATCTCGCGTTCGAGCTCGTTGACGGCCGCGTGCTGCTCGAGGCGGTTCCGTCGGCGGGCTGCTTCGGTGAATGCTTCGGGACGGTCGGCGGGCTGATCGGCGGGCTGTCGAACACGCGCGGCCAGGCGCTGCTCGACGGGGGCGCACGGCGGATGCGCGCGCTCACCGGCTACGACCGCGTCACCCTG
>Ga0070683_100005254_pt1 | contig 10782 bp, 5 predicted proteins | sample KBSC713LmetaG_FD_64662 | JGI IMG/M metagenome (GOLD analysis project Ga0070683, IMG submission 64662) | Corn rhizosphere microbial communities from Kellogg Biological Station, Michigan, USA - KBS C7.1-3L metaG | ecosystem: Host-associated > Plants > Roots > Rhizosphere ...
GCTGCACAGCCACCTTTTGATGGATCAGCCCCATGTGCTGTTCATGCACTTCTGGGGCGACGAGGATGCGATGAAGCTGGCGCGCGGTCTCCGCGCGGCGCTCGATGCGACGGCAATGGCCCCCGGGCACCGCTAGGAGCGAGCAGCCATGCCGGAGCGCAACCGCTCGCGCCCGGCATCACTCTTGAAGTAGTAGCGGACTAGGCGAGCTCGTCTCGCACGCCTGGCGCGCCGTCGCGCGACTAGCGCAAACACCCGCACGCATCCCAAGAGAGCGAATCCGACCACCGACTTCGCGTTGGTGGTCGGCCGGCATCGTACCCATTGTACCCTATCGTCAGGAGCTGACCGTGGGCGTCGGCGACACTCCAGAAATCCTCGAGCACGAAACTCCAATCCCCGCTGGCGCCGAAGGCGATCAAGGCCGCCCGCGAACGCGAAAGTCGAATGGCAAACGCAAAGTCCGAGGCGCCGCAGACGTCGAGGTCCCCGTCGCCTCCGGTGAACCAACGAAAGACCGCCGAGCATCCCGCGAGCGATCTCTAAATCGGCTGCTCGCAGGATTGCGAGCAGTCAACGCCGGCGATTTCTCCGTGCTCCTCGTTCCCGACGGTGACCCGCTCGTCGCGGACATCATCGAGGTCTTCAATAGCGTCGTCCAAAAGCAATCGCGACTCGTCGACGAGCTCACGCGCGTGAGCGGTTCGGTCGGCCGCGAAGGAAAGATGAGCGACCGCGTCGCGATGAATAGCGTCGGCGGACAATGGGTCACCGCGGTCGACTCGGTGAACAGTCTCATCACCGATCTCGTGCAGCCGACGTCCGAGGTGTCTCGCGTGATCAAAGCGGTGGCCGAAGGGGACTTGTCGCAGAAGGTCGAGCTGGAGATCGACGGGAAGCAGGTGCAAGGAGAATTTTTCCGCATCGGATCGACCGTGAATCGAATGGTCGATCAACTCAACGCATTCGCCAGCGAAGTGACTCGCGTCGCGCGAGAAGTCGGAACCGAAGGCGTGCTTGGCGGACAAGCAAACGTTCCCGGCGTCGGCGGTACGTGGAAGGACCTCACCGATTCAGTGAACGCGATGGCGTCCAACCTGACGAATCAGGTGCGCAACATCGCGCTCGTGACGACCGCGGTGGCCAACGGCGACTTGTCGCAGCACATCACGGTCGAAGCGCGCGGAGAGGTGCTCGAGCTCAAGGACACGATCAATACGATGGTGGATCAACTTTCGGGATTCGCCGCGGAGGTCACGCGCGTTGCGCGCGAAGTCGGAACCGAAGGTGTGCTTGGCGGACAAGCGAACGTTCCAGGCGTTGGCGGCACATGGAAAGGACTGACGGACAACGTCAACGCGATGGCCTCGAACCTCACGGCGCAGGTCCGCAACATCGCCGACGTGACGACGGCTGTCGCCAAAGGCGATCTGTCGCGCAAGATCACCGTGAACGTGCAGGGTGAAGTGCTCGAGCTGAAGAACACCATCAACACAATGGTCGATCAGCTGAACGCGTTCGCCTCGGAAGTCACACGCGTCGCGAAAGAAGTGGGCACGGAAGGAAAGCTGGGCGGCCAGGCCCGAGTCGAAGGCGTGAGCGGGACATGGCGCGATCTGACCGAGAACGTGAACGGCATGGCCGCGAACCTCACCGTGCAGCTTCGCGACGTGAGCGCTGTCGCCACGGCGATCGCGACCGGCGATCTGACGCGCAAGATCACGGTCGAGGCGCAAGGCGAGATTCTCCAAATCAAAGAAGTCGTAAATACGATGGTCGACCAGCTGTCGGCGTTTGCCAGCGAAGTAACGCGCGTCGCGCGCGAGGTCGGCACCGGCGGAATACTCGGCGGCCAGGCCAGCGTGCAGGGCGTGAGCGGCACGTGGAAGGATCTGACCGACAACGTGAATTTCATGGCGGCGAACCTGACGAACCAGGTGCGCAACATCGCGCTCGTCACGACCGCGGTTGCCAATGGCGATTTGTCGCAGAAGATCACGGTCGAGGTCAGAGGTGAAGTGCTCGACCTCAAAGACACCATCAACAACATGGTTGAGAAGCTTCGTATTTTCGCTGACGAAGTGAGTCGTGTCGCTCGCGAGGTGGGTACCGAGGGACGTTTGGGCGGCCAAGCCACTGTTCCAGGCGTCGGCGGGACGTGGAAGGACCTGACCGACAACGTCAACGCGATGGCGGGCAACCTTACCGTCCAGGTGCGAAACATCGCCGACGTCACCACCGCTGTGGCGCGAGGCGACCTGTCGCGCAAGATCACGGTCGACGTGCGCGGCGAGATTCTCGAGCTCAAGAACACGATCAACACGATGGTCGATCAGCTCAACGGCTTCGCGGGCGAGGTGACACGCGTCGCTCGCGAAGTCGGCACGGAAGGAAAGCTCGGCGGCCAAGCGAGAGTGCCCGGTGCCGCGGGCGTGTGGCGCGATTTGACCGACAACGTGAATGGTCTTGCGTCGAATCTCACGACGCAGGTGCGCAACATCGCCGACGTGACGACTGCAGTCGCGAACGGCGACTTGTCGCAGAAGATCACTGTCGAAGCGCAAGGCGAGGTGTTGTCGCTCAAGAACACGATCAACAACATGGTGGATCGCCTGCGCGTTTTCGCCGACGAAGTCACGCGCGTCGCAAAGGAAGTCGGCACTGAGGGCAAGCTGGGCGGCCAGGCCGAGGCACCCGGCGTGGCCGGGACGTGGAAGGGATTGACGGACAGCGTGAACGCGATGGCCAACTCGCTCACCATGCAGGTCCGCAATATCGCCGACGTCGCAACGTCGGTCACGAAGGGCGATCTCACGCGGCAGATCACGGTCAACGCGCAAGGCGAGCTCGATGAGCTCAAGACCAACATCAATCAGATGATCGCCAACCTGCGCGAGACGACGGAGCGCAATCAGGAGCAAGACTGGCTCAAGACCAACCTGGCCAAGTTCAGCCGCATGATGCAGGGCCAGAAGGATCTCGAGTCTGTCTCGCGGCTCATCATGTCGGAGCTGACACCATTGGTGTCAGCTCACCACGGCGCATTCTTCATCGCCGATCAAGAAACGGACGACACGCTGCTCAAGCTGATCGCGAGCTACGCGTACCGCGCGCGAAAACACGTCGCGAATCGGTTCGCGCCGGGCGAAGGTCTCGTTGGGCAAGCCGCGCTGGAGAAGCAGCCGATCCTCCTCCAGAACGTGCCCGATGACTACATCCAGATCACCTCCGGCCTCGGCGAGGCGCCGCCGCGCAACATCATCGTGCTGCCCATTCTGTTCGAGGGCGACGTCAAGGCGGTGATCGAGCTGGCGAGCTTCCTGCCGTTCAGCCAGATCCACCAGACGTTCCTCGACCAGCTCGCCGAATCGATCGGCGTCGTGCTGAACATGATTCAGGCGAACATGCGCACCGAGGAATTGCTGGAGCAGTCGCAGCAGCTCACGCAGGAGCTGCAGAGTCAGTCGAAGGAGCTTCAGCAGCAGCAAGAAGAGCTCAAGAAGTCGAACCACGAGCTCGAGGCGCAGGCACGCACGCTGCGCCAATCCGAAGAGCTGCTCAAGGAGCAGCAGGAAGAGCTGCAGCAAGTCAATGAGGAGCTGGAAGAGAAAGCGTCGCTGCTCGCGGAGCAGAACGCGAAGGTCGAGCAGAAGAATCGCGAGGTCGAGGCGGCACGCGTCGCGCTCGAGGAGAAGGCCGACCAACTCTCGCTCAGCTCCAAGTACAAGAACGAATTCTTGGCGAACATGTCGCACGAGCTGCGGACGCCGCTCAATTCATTGCTCATTCTCGCCAAGCTGCTCACCGAGAACAAAGACAGGAATCTCACGAAGAAGCAGATCGAATACGCCTCCACGATCTACTCCTCCGGCACCGACCTGCTGAATCTGATCAACGACATTCTCGATCTGTCCAAGGTCGAGGCCGGGAAAATGGAAGTCGATGCCATCGACATTCCGATGGCCGAAGTTCGGGATTTCGTCGACCGCACATTCCGGCCGGTGGCCGAGGAGAAAAATCTCAGGTTCGACGTGACGATTGCGCCGGATGCTCCGCGGTCGCTCTTCGTTGACGGACAGCGATTGCAGCAAATCCTGAAGAACCTCCTCTCGAACGCATTCAAGTTCACGTCCGAGGGTGGCGTGACACTGAACATCTATCGGCCCGACACAACGCGGCGCTACGCGAGCCGCTCACTGGATCGTGCCGAGGGCGGCGTCGTTGCCTTCGAGGTGCGCGATACGGGAATTGGCATTCCCAAAGACAAACAAAAGCTGATCTTCGAGGCCTTCCAGCAAGCCGACGGAACGACGAGCCGTAAGTACGGCGGCACAGGCCTCGGCCTCTCGATCAGCCGTGAGATCGCGCGCCTGCTCGGCGGCGAGATTCGCGTCGAGAGCGCGCCCGGGCAGGGGAGCACGTTTACCCTCGTCGTGCCGGTCCGCTTCGTTCCGCCGCCGCCTCAACTCGGCAGTGCCGAAACGACGACTCGCGAACCGCAACCGCCGAACGCTCCGCGTCCTTTCCGCGCCATGCGCCGCGTGCCGCGCGCTACGCAGCCGTGGGATGATGACTCCGCCATCGCAACGGCCGAGCCGTCTCAGGAGGCTGGCGTCAACGACGATCGCGGCACCGTCGAGCCGGGCGATCGTGTCGTGCTCATCGTCGAGAACGACACGAACTTCGCCAAGATTCTCTTGGACATGGCACACGACAAAGGGTTCAAAGGACTCGTCGCGCTCGATGGCGAAGTAGGGCTGAACCTCGCGCATGCCTTCCGCCCCGACGCCATTACGCTCGACATCGACATGCCGGGCATGGACGGCTGGGGCGTGCTCGATCGACTCAAGCATCATCCCGAAACTCGACATATCCCGGTGCACATCATCACCGGCATTCGCGAGCGTCAACAAGGACTCAAAGCTGGCGCGATCGCGTATCTCGAAAAGCCGGTATCGAAGGAAGCGCTGGAGGATTCATTCAATAAGATCTCGACGTTCATCGATCAGCAGGTCAAGCGCCTCCTCGTCGTCGAAGACGACGAGTCGCAGCGCAGGAGCATGGTCGAGCTGATCGCGGATGAAGACGTCGAGATCACCGCTGTCGGTTCGGCCGAAGAGGCGCTCGAGAAACTCAAGACGACGCATTTCGATTGCATGGTGCTCGACCTCGGACTCGCCGGCGGCGGCGACGGATTCCAGCTGCTGGAAACGGTAAAATCCGATCCCGCGATGTCGGAGCTGCCAATCATCATCTATACCGGCAAGGATCTCAGCCAGGCGGAAGAGACGCGGCTACGAAAATTCGCCGAGACGATCATCGTGAAGGATGTGAAGTCGCCGGAGCGATTGTTGGATGAGACGGCGCTCTTTCTGCACCGGGTGGAAGCACGATTGCCGGAGCAAAAGCGCCGGATGCTCGAGCGGCTGCACACCACCGACGCTGTATTCGCCGGCAAGCACGTACTCGTCGTCGACGACGACGTGCGAAACATCTTCTCGTTGACGAGTGTGCTCGAAGAGCACGGCATGAACGTCTCGTTCGCGGAGAATGGGCGAGATGCAATCGCCAAGCTCGAGTCGACGCCGGGCATTGATCTTATCCTGATGGACGTCATGATGCCGGGCATGGATGGGTACGAGACGACACGCAACATCCGAGAGCACGCTGAATTCAGAAGTTTGCCGATCATTGCGCTGACAGCGAAGGCAATGAAGGGCGATCGTGAGAAGTGCATCGAAGCGGGAGCGTCGGACTACATCACCAAACCCGTAGACACGGAGCAGCTGCTGAGTCTGATGCGAGTATGGCTGTACCGCTGACGCCCGACGAGGCGCTCGATGGGCCACCACTTTCGTACAACCCGGAACTCGAGCGGATCGAGATCGAGTTGTTGTTGGAAGGAGTGTTTCGTCACTATGGCTTTGATTTTCGATCGTACGCGTACGCATCGATCCGGCGGCGGCTGTGGAAGCGGACCGAAGCCGAAGGCCTGAGCTCGATCTCCGAGCTGCAAGCGCTCGTACTCCACGACTCGGCGGCCATGGAGCGGCTGCTGCTCGATCTGTCGGTCAGCGTCACCGCGATGTTTCGCGATCCGGGATTCTATCAGGTCTTTCGCGAAGAGGTGGTGCCGCTGTTGCGCACGTATCCGTTCATTCGGATATGGCATGCGGGCTGTTCGACCGGCGAAGAGGTCTACTCGACGGCTATCGTGCTCGAGGAAGAAGGCTTGCTCGAGCGGACGCGCATCTACGCGACGGACATCAACGACGCGGTGCTCCAACAAGCGCGTGCGGGAATCTTTCCGCTCAACCGCATGCAGGAGTACACGGAGAACTACATTCGCGCCGGCGGCAAACGCTCGTTCTCCGAGTACTACACCGCGAAGTACGACGGTGCGCTGTTCAGTCCGTCGCTTACGCGCAACATCGTGTTCTCCCAGCACAACCTCGTCACCGATCGATCGTTCAGCGAGTTCACGGTCATCTTCTGTCGCAACGTTCTCATCTACTTCGATCGGGATCTCCAAAACCGCGTTCACACGCTGTTTTACGACAGCCTGGTCATGCTCGGTATTCTCGCGCTTGGCAGCAAGGAGTCTTTACGGTTCTCGCAGTACGAGCCTTGCTACGAGAAGCTCCATCCGCGCGAGAAGCTGTACCGGAAGATCAGGTAGCCGTGGCATACGAGATCGTCGTGGTCGGAACATCGTGGGGCGGACTGGCGGCGCTTCGCGAGCTGATCCGCGAATTGCCGGCGGGGTTTGGACTTCCATTGGTGATCGTCCAACATCGGCACAAACGTTCGGGCCAGCTGCTGCCGTCGCTTCTGCAGGACTGCACACCGCTGTGTGTTTGCGAAGTGGACGACAAGGCGCCCATCGAGCCCGGCACCGTGTACGTGGCGCCCGCCGATTATCATCTGCTCATCGAAGACGGACACTTTGCGCTTTCGACCGACGAGCCTGTCCGGTACAGCCGCCCGTCGATCGATGTGACCCTCGTGTCAGCGGCGGACAGTTACGGAGAGCACTCTGTCGGTGTCGTGCTCACAGGCGCGAACGCGGATGGCGCGCGAGGCCTCAAGCGCATCTATGATCGCGGAGGCCTGGCCCTCGTTCAGCTCCCGTCGACCGCCGAGAGCCCGGCCATGCCCACAGCGGCGCTTCGATCGGTTCCTAACGCCCGCGCCCTCTCGATCGAGCAGATCGCCGCCACGCTCGCATCACTCGCTGTCGAAAGCGCTCGTCATTCGGAGCGCAGATGACGATCGTGGCGGAGCAAGTCGATATCCTTCTCGTCGATGACCGCGCGGAGAATCTTCTTGCGCTCGAAGCGATCCTCGAGCCGCTCGGACAACGGCTCGTCCGTGCGCAGTCGGGCGAATCAGCGCTGCGCTGTCTCCTCGAGCGCGAATTCGCCGTCATCCTGCTCGATGTGCAGATGCCTGGCATGAACGGCTTCGAGACCGCGCGCATGATCAAGGCGCGCGATCGCACGAAACACGTGCCGATCATCTTTCTCACGGCCATCAGCAAGGACGAGGACTACGTTTTCAAGGGATACTCGGTTGGCGCGGTCGACTACATCTCGAAGCCGTTTCAAGCGGAGATCCTTCGATCGAAGGTTCAAGTCTTCGTCGATCTCCATGTCCAACGGCGTCGCATCGCCGAACAAGAACAGCGAATTCACGATGTCGAGCGCCAGGAGCTCGAGCTGCGCCACATGCGCGAGCTTTTGCAATCGGAAGCTCGCTTTCGCGAGATCGTCGGTTCGGCGATGGATGCCATCGTGCTCTTCGATGCCGCCGGCAAGATCTCGCTGGTCAACGGCGCAGCCGAACGCATGTTCGGTACGACGACCGATGATGCCATGGGGAGCTCGATCGCGCGATTCTTCCCCGAAGGCGTCGGTGCGGATGCAATGTCGACGCTCTGCTCCACAGCGGAGCAGCAGCGAACCGACCCCCGCCACTCGACCGCGGCAGCTCAGCCACATTCGTTCACCGCGCGTCGTGCGAATGGTGCGATGTTCCCGATCGAGGCTTCAGTCTCGTGTCTCGATACATCTCAGGGCCGCACCTACACGTTGATCGTGCGAGACATCTCGGAGCGCGTGCGCCACGAAGCTGCGCTCCGCGACCAGGCGGAATCACTCACCGAGTCCGCGAGTGAGCTCAAGATGCTGAACGAGGAGCTGCATCATCGCCAACTCGACCTCGAGCGCGCGATGACAGCGCGCAGCCGCTTCTACGCGTCAATGAGCCACGAGCTCCGCACACCGATCAACGCGGTACTCGGGTATAGCACGCTGCTATTAGAGCGCATCTATGGCCCGCTCAATGAGAAACAGGCCGAGGGAATCGAGCGAACGCAGAAGGCGGCTCGGCATCTGCTCGAGCTCGTGAACGATGTGCTCGACTTGTCGAAGATCGAAGCGGGCAAGATCGATCTCCGGTTGCAGCCGGTGGAATTCCCTGGCTTGATCGACGATCTCTTCGTGACTGTGCGACCGCTCGCCGACGAGCATGGGTCATCGCTCTCGCTCGAGATCAAAGGCGAAGCACCGATCAGAGTCGTGTCCGATCCGCGACGCGTGCGTCAAATTCTGCTCAACTTGTTGTCGAACGCGATCAAGTTCGGGCGAGGGCGCCCGATCAGCGTGCTCTGTTCCCGCACCGATGACGGCGGCGTGCTGGTCGAAGTGATCGATCACGGCGAGGGCATCTCGCAGGAAGACTTGGAGCGCATCTTCCATGAGTTCGTTCAGCTCGGAAAGTCGCAATTGCAGGACGGAACCGGTCTCGGTTTACCAATCTCGCGACGTCTGGCCGAACTGCTGAATGGCGAGCTGAGCGTCGAATCGACGCCCGGAAGCGGCAGCGTGTTCCGTCTTCGTCTGCCGGCAACGTCGGAGGCCCGCCCGCCCCTTCGACTCGTCGAGCAAGAATTGCCGCGAGAGACTGCCGACGAGCGCGGCACAGATCGCAACGAACGCGAAGAGCGTGAGGAGCGCGAACGACGCGTGGCCGCTGTCCGCGACGGAATTCGATCATAGCATCCACGCTCGCGGGCGCGTAGTTCTTGCGGTTCGTGAGTGCCGGCTTCATGATACTCGAAGGGAAGTTAGCTTCGACCTCAGCGGTGGTTTCCCGTGCGCTCCGCATTTCGCCAGTTGATGCCGCTCTTTGTCATCGCGCTCGCGGCGCTCACTCCGTCATGTGCACTGCATCGCATCGGCGCAGACGGCTCGAAGTCGGATCGCTCCATCATCACGCAACGGCAACTCGTCGAGAATCACTTCCTGACCGCGTACGATGCGGTCGAGGCGCTCCGTTCGAACTGGCTGCAGACACGCGGAACCGATAGCTTCGCGGCGCCGACCGAAGTTCGCGTCTACTTGGACAACACGCTCCTCGGCGGGACGTCGACCCTCCGCGACATCGCCGTGAGTACGGTTTCGTTCATCAAGTACTTCGACGGAATTGCCGCGACTGGACGTTGGGGCCTCGGGCACGGCGCCGGGGTGATTTTCGTGTCGCAGCATCCGTTGTCGTCGACTGATCCAGATATCATCAGATCGGGACGAGCGAGTCAGCGTCAGTACTGATCCACGTTCTTAACTAGCTTCCCGACAAAGGTTGCGATGCCTTTTTGCTCTGCACAAAGAGATTTGGTCACTGTATCAATCCTCCTGAGCGCGATCTTCTCCGTCGAAGCCGGCGCACAATCTCACTACGTCGCCGCGTCGGCCGGGCCCAACGGATTTCCGCTCGCTGTCTCGGCCAATCCGGCCACGATTCTCGTGAGCGCGAGCGACTACCCGGGAGTGGTTCGCGCCGCGAAGGACTTCAAGGCTGATCTCGGCAAAGTCACTGGCCGCGAGCCAAGCGTCGCGATCGACACCATTCCGCGAGCGCGTGCGCTAGTAATCGCCGGCACGCTCGGAAAGAGCAAGCTCATCGATCAACTGGTTCGAGAAAAGAAAGTCGACGCGCGCGATCTGGCCGGCCGATGGGAAAAGTTCGTCACGCAAATTGTCGACAAACCATTTCCCGGCGTCGACCGCGCACTCGTAATCGCCGGCAGCGACAAGCGCGGCACGATCTACGGACTCTACGACCTGTCGTCCGAGATTGGCGTATCGCCGTGGTATTGGTGGGCCGACGTCCCCATCCCGCATCAAGACAATCTGTACGTGCTTCCAGGCCGCCACACCAACGGCGAGCCCGCCGTGAAGTACCGCGGAATCTTCCTCAACGACGAAGCGCCCGCGCTCACCGGCTGGGCCAAAGAAAAATTCGGCGGAATCAATCATCAGTTCTATGAAAAAGTCTTCGAGCTGATTCTGCGGCTCAAGGGCAACTATTTGTGGCCCGCTATGTGGGGCAATGCGTTCAACGACGACGACAAGCTCGACCCGGTGCTAGCCGACGAATACGGCATCGTCATGGGAACGTCGCACCACGAGCCGATGCTGCGCGCGCAACAAGAGTGGAAACGGTACGGCCACGGCGAGTGGAACTACGAGCACAATGACTCCACGCTGCGCGCGTTTTGGGCACAGGGAATTCGCAACATGGGCTCGCACGAGAGCATCGTGACGATCGGCATGCGTGGCGACGGCGACATGCCGATGACCGCGGGCAGCGACATCGCGCTGCTCGAGCGCATCGTTCAGGATCAACGAACCATCATTTCCCAAGTTACGGGAAAGGACGCCTCGGTCACGCCCCAACTGTGGGCGCTATATAAGGAAGTGCAGGACTACTACGACCGGG
>Ga0070683_100005256_pt1 | contig 10777 bp, 10 predicted proteins | sample KBSC713LmetaG_FD_64662 | JGI IMG/M metagenome (GOLD analysis project Ga0070683, IMG submission 64662) | Corn rhizosphere microbial communities from Kellogg Biological Station, Michigan, USA - KBS C7.1-3L metaG | ecosystem: Host-associated > Plants > Roots > Rhizosphere ...
TCGAGAAGAACATCAGCGCTGGAGCCTGGCGCTCCCAGACCGACGGCGTGAATGCCTCACCTGGCTTGCCGCCGACGATGAGGACCGTCGTGCCCGCCTCATGGGCGACGGCCTTTCGCTTGGCCGCCGGGTCGCGAACGAAGACGAACGTGCCCATGGGCGCGTCGATCTCGTCCCCGTTCACGGTGAAAGTCGTGTGGCCGCTCGAGACGAAATACACCTCCTCATGCTTGCCGGCGTCGGCGCCGAGCTCGTCGTGTTCGCCGATGACCTCCGTCCCGGGCTCGGCTGCGACATACGCATTGACTCCGAAGGACTTGACGTCGAAGTGCGATCGCACCATCGCCCACGCCGAGCCGTTGACGAACTCGAAGGTGAGGTCCGAGATGTGCGCGCTTCCGCTCACGCCGGGAACTCCGGGTTGTCGCGCAGCCAGTCGAAGTCCTCGTCGTTTGCCGCGTACTCCTTCGCCTGCGGGTCGAGCTCGATCGCGCGCTTCAGCTCGGTGATCGCGCCCTCGCGGTTCTTCGTCAGCGCCTCGAGGCACGCGAGGTTGTAGTGGCCCTGCCACTCGCCGTCGTTCTCGGCGACGAACTTCGTAAGGTGCTCGCGCGCGGCGGCCTCGTCGCCCTTCCGGTAGTGGCCGAAGGCGACGAAGATGTCCTCCCACTTGGAGACCTCGTGCGGGACGCCCGGCTTCGCGCCGATCGCGATCACGGTCGTGTTCGGCTCGGTGGCGACGGCGCCGCGCTTCGTCCCGGGCTCGGCATGGACGAACGTGCCGGCGGGCGCGTCGATCTCCTCCTCGCCGAGGACGAACGTGGCGCGGCCGCTCGCGACGAAGTAGAGCTCGTCGTGTCCGTCCTTCTCCTGGTGCTCCTCGACGACGCGCTCGTCGCCCTTCTCGGCCGTGTATGCGTTCATGCCGAAGGCCGTGATCCCGAGACGGCGCCGCACCGGGCGCCAGAGCAGGCCCTCGTCGTCGACCGGAAAGCGGTCGAGCTCGTCGAGATGCGCGACTTCGTAGGCCTTCTCGCTCACGTGCGGCTCCTGAGAGCTTCGAGGACGACTGGGTCGACCTGCTCGATCCCGTCAACGCGGTCCTCGAGGTTCTCCTTCCCGGTCCAGCTGGTGAAGGCGTCCGCCAGCTCTCCCTCGTAACCGAGCTTCGCGAGGCGCTCCCGCAGCTCCCCGGCCAGTTCGTCGTCGACGTCGACCCACATTCTGCGCGGCGTCGTCCCGAAGATCTCGTCATGGAGCGTGTAGATCCGGCGGAGCTCCTCGATCGGGCGCTCGTGATCCTCGACCCTCAGCTCGACGACCGTGTCGGACATGTTCGCGTAGCCGCCGTCGCTCTGGACGACTAGGAGCGCGGAGGACTGCTGTCCGCGGCTGTCCCCTCCGGCCTCCTGCGCCGCCGCAAGGCAGTCGATCAGCCGCTCGGCGAGCGGGCGGCCGGAGCTCGACTCGAACGTCTCCGCGAGCGCGTCGACCGTCTCCTTCGAGACGAGGATGTTCCCCTGCGCGGCGTAGCCCTCGCCGGTGCGGCCACCAGCCCAGTCCATGCACTCGCTGCCCGTGTATGTCGCGGTTCGCCCCTGGCCGTCGACCACTCCGAGCTGCCGGTGGTCGCGTCCGTCGTCCTCGCCCGTGAGCCGGTCGACGACCTCCTGGGCGGAGAGCCCCTGCCGCAGCAGCTCGAGGCCGTTCGGCCCGTAGCGCGGGTTGGCGTATGCCTGGGTGGCGATGGCGCCAACGTGCGGCTCGGCCCACGGCACGACCGAGCCGACCGACAGGAACTTCGACTGCACCGAGACGCCCCACTGCTCGGCCTCGAGGTCGCAGGCGACGATCGAGTACGTGGCGATCAAGGGCCTAGCCATACGTGGCCTCGATCAGATCCATCTCCAGCAGCTCCCTGGACGGCACGAGGACGCAGGCTACTTCGGGGCGGGCCAGTGCCGCCAGGACCTTCTCCTCGGTGTCGGCCCGTACGACGACCGGGGTCCCTTCGTCATGGGCCTTGCGCAGCCGCGCGTCGTCGAGCTCCTCGAGCACGAGCGGCTCGGCCGGGAACTCGATCTCACCCTCGACTGCGAGCTGAGGCACCTGTTTCCTGGTCGCCCCGAACCAGCGCTGTCTCAAACCTCGACCGTCTCTCCAGGCTGCATCTCCACGATCTCCACCCCGCTGGGCGCCAGCTCGCGTAGCTGGTCGGGCGTCCCGGCGAGTAGCGGGAACGTCCCGTAGTGACAGGGGATGCACTTCTTCGCCCCGAGAAACTCGAGCGCGACGGCCGCCTCGCGCGGGTCCATCGTGAAGTGGCCGCCGATCGGGAGGATCGCCACGTCCGGTTCGTACAGCCGCTTGATCAGCTGCATGTCCCCGAAGACGTTGGTGTCGCCGGCGAAGTAGAGCTTCGTCCCGTTCTCGACCTCGAACACGAGGCCGACGGGCTCGCCCAGGTAGACCATGTGGTCCTCGTCGATCGTGCTGCTCGAGTGCTGCGCGTGGGTCAGCGTGACCTTGACGCCGTCCAGGTCGACCGTTCCGCCCTTGTTCGGATCGCGGATCTTGTCCTCCGAGACGGCCTTCTTCATCCAGACGAGCCAGTCGGCGAGCTCGACCGGCGCGACGACCACGCAATCCTCGTGCTTCTGGACCAGGTCGAGCGTGTTGCCGACATGGTCGTCGTGGCCGTGTGTGATCGCGATGGCGTCTATCCGCTCAGGCTCCTTCTCGCCCTCGGGACACTTTGGGTTCGTGAGCCATGGATCGACGTAGATCCGCTTGCCTCCCGGCGAGTCGAAACGGAACGTGCCGTGGCCGAGCCAGGTCAGTTGAACGTCAGGCATCTCTCTCCTTTGTCTAGGCGACGCGGCGGGAGATTAACCAAGGCTGAGCAGGACGTACGCCTCGACCGGGTCGGTCTTTCCCTTGAGGTCGAGCGGGGGCAGCGGCTCGAGCATCGCGCCGCTCAGCTCGGCCGCCGTCGTGGCTCCGATCACGACCTTTCCGGGCTCTGCAGCGGCCTGGAGACGGGCCGCGAGGTTGGTCGTGTCGCCGATCGCTGTGAAGCTCCGCTGCTCGAGCGCGCCGACGTTCCCGATCACGGCCGGGCCGCTGTTCACGCCCACGCGGAAGCGCGGCCACTCCGGCCGGCCGCGCGCGACCGCTTCGGAAGCGTCCGCGAAGGAGAGCGCTGCTCGGGCCGCTCGCTGCGCGTGGTCGGGCTGGTCGGTTGCGGCGTTGAAGACGACCATCACCGCGTCTCCGGCGAAACGCTCGATCATCCCGTCCTCGGCCGCCACGACCGGGACGACCTCGGCCCAGTACGAATTCAGCATCGCGACCACCTGGGGCGGTGACGAACGCTCGGAGAAGGCCGTGAAGCCCTGCAGGTCGGCGAAGAGCACGCTGACCTCCCGCTGCTCGCCGCCGAGCTCGCCGGCGCCCGGCTCTTCGCGAAGCCGCGCCAGGAGCTGGGGCGAGAGGTACGGGCTGAAGAGCTCGTCCAGCCTGCGTAGCTCTCCTGCGGCCTGCTGGAGGAGCCGCGTCTCCTCTTCGCTGAACTCGTCACCGACCTCGTCCTCGTCGACGGCACGGCTGAGCGCCTGCGCGTAGCGGCGATCGACGAGCTCCCCGGTGTGCTCGAGGTACAGGTCCTTGAAGACGGCCGCGGCCGAGCGCCTGCGCCGATACTCCTGGCGGGCGACGAGCGCGACGAGGCCGAACGCGGCGGCCATCAGCACGTGCCACTCCCACCACGAGGCGTGCCAGTTGCGGCCGAAGGCGATCGCGGCCATCGCTTCGGCGAGCAAGGTGAAGGCGGCGAAGACCGCGAGCGGCAACGGAGCGGGCCGCCGCCGGTAGAGGCCGAAGTAGCGGAGCGCCGCGAACGCGTAGAACGGGAGGGCCACTGCTGCGAGCCCGTAGAGCGGGCCGTGCGCCTCCTCGGGCGACAGCTCCCGGCTCAGCGGCTCCAGGTCGGCGAGCGAGTACACCGCCCAGAGTGCCAAGAGCGCGAAGACGATCCCCCGGAGCAGCCACTGGCGGCGCATGACCGCGGCCGACGCCTCGGGGGACAGGTCGAGCGCGGAGGCCGCCGCGAAGATCCCTGCGATCACGAGCCCGACCGGGGTCGCGATCACGAACCCGGTGTTCTTGTGGTCGAGCAGCACTCCGGGAGTGGCCAGGGCGTGGAGCGCGAGAAACCCGGCGCTCGTCACGAAGGCGAGCGAGACGAGGAAGAGCCGCGCGTCGCCCAGTCGCCGCGCCGCCTCCCCGGACAGGTACCCGAGGACGACGCTGAGGAGCGCTGTGATCAGGACGAGCCAGAAGTGCGCCGGGTGGTGCTCCCAGTGCACGTCGAGCTTGGGTCGGCTGAGCAGGAGCGCGAGGCCCAGCACCGGAATGGCCAGAGGGACGAACCAGCGGGTCAAACCAGGCGACCCTAACGCGGAAGGACCCGGGCACGAGCCGCCGAATCAGCTGGCATGCGCCGCTGGGTCCCCGTCGCGATCGCGCTCACCGCAGCCGCCGCTCAGATGGCGGGCGCTCCGGTGCTCGCCTTCTACCTGATGCTGCTCGCGGTGCCGGTTCTCGCCGGAGCCGCGCTCGCGCTGTTCGGTGAGCTGCTCGATGCCCGCACCGCAGGGATGGTGCAGCCGCAAGTGATGCTCGAGCCGATGCTCTCGGCGGTCGCGCTCTTCTGCGTGGTCGCTGGCACGGCCGCGGGCTCCGTCCTGTTCGCTCTGTGGGGCTGTCTCGCCGCGTACGGGCTACAGACGCTGCTCGGGCTCGGCACCGAGCTTAGGTCGCCTGCCCTAGAGCGGTAGCGCGTCCGCCGCGCTGCGGGCGAAGTCGACGAGCGGCTGCACCGCGAAGAACGAGCCGACGTTGACGACCATCGCGAGGAACGCAGCGCTCGAGAGCATGATCTCTCGCGGAGGAGAGCCGCCGACCGGCGCGAGCCCGAGCTCGGCAGCCGGCCGCATGTACATCGAGCGGATGACCGCGAGGTAGTAGTAGAGGCTGACGAGTGTCGCCACGACGCCGACGATCACGAGCCAGTTCCAGCCGGCCTCGGACGCCGCGGAGAAGATGAGGAACTTGCCCATGAAGCCGCCCGTCAGCGGGAAGCCGGCAAATCCCAGCATGAAGGTGGCCATCGAGAAGCCGAGCAGCGGCCGCTCCCAGCCGAAGCCGGCGAGGTTCGCGAGTGTGACCGGCTCTCCCAACTCGCGCTCGCGCGCGGCAACGACCGCGAAGGCGCCGACCGAGATCGCCGCGTACGGGATCAGGTAGTAGAGGAGCGCGCGACCGCCGAGGGAGTTGTTCGCGGAGACCGCGATCAGCATGAACCCCGCGTGCGAGATCGACGAGTACGCGAGGAGGCGCTTGACGTTCGCCTGGACGAGCGCGGCGATGTTGCCCCAGGCGAGGGAGATGCACGCGAGAACGGCGATGGCGATCGTCCAGAGGTCGTCGTTGGCGGGGAACGCGACCGTCAGCAGGCGCAGCGCGACGGCGAGCGCGACCGCCTTGGTCGCCGCGGCCATGAAGCCGGTGACCGGCGTCGGTGCGCCCTCGTAGACGTCAGGCGTCCACATGTGGAACGGCGCGGCCGAGGCCTTGAACGCGAGCCCGGCGATGATCATCGCGAGCCCGACGAGCAGGAGCGGATCGTCGACCAGGTTGTTGGTCTCCGTCGACTGCGCGATCGCCGAGAAGCCGAGCTCGCCGGTCGAGCCGTACACGAGCGCCGAGCCGAAGAGCAGCACGGCCGAGCCCATCCCGCCGATGATCAGGTACTTGAGTCCCGCCTCGAGTGAGCTCTCGACGTCGATCTCGATCGCGCACAGCACGTACAGGCAGACCGAGAACCATTCGAGCCCGAGGAAGAGCGTCATCAGGTTCGACGCCTGGACGAGGAAGGCCATGCCCGCGCCGGCCGTGACCAGAAGCGCGTAGTACTCGCCGATGTGGTCCCGGCGCATGCGCGCCGAGTAGGACACGCCGATCGTGAGCAGGCCCGCGCCCATGACGACGATCTGGACGAAGGCGGCGAAACGGTCGCGCGTAATCGCGTCGGCCACCTCGAGGCTCGCGTCCGGGCTCTCGATGTAGACGAGCGCGGCCATGACCCCGGCACCGATGAAGCCGAGCGCGGCGATGAAGGCGACGAACGGGCGCAGCACCCAGCGCGGGAGAAAAACGCCCGAGAGCAGGCAGATCGCGGCGGCGCCGAGCGCGACGAGCGAGGGCGAGAGCGCGAACCAGTCGACTGACGGCGTGTCGATCATCGGCTCGTGCTCGTGATCGGCGTGTTGACGAAGTCCATCCGGCCTTCCGGCGGCTCGTCGTTGAGGCGGGCGAACGAGGTCGGCCCTGGGTTGAGTGTCGTCCCGATCGCGTTGTCGCTGATCGCGGCCGGCCAGGCAGAGAGCGCGAGCAGGCAGCCGACGAGCGGGACGACTATTCCGAGCTCGGCCGGGCGCAGGTCGAGGGCGACGTCGGGCACGGCAGGCCCCGGCTCCTTGTGCAGCACGGCGGAGATCAGGCGCAGCATGTACATCGCCGCGAGCACGATCCCGGCCGCGCCGACGACCGACCAGCCCCAACCGGTGCTGAAGACGCCGGCCAGGATCAGGAACTCACCCGCGAAGGCCGAAGAGCCGGGAACGGCCAGCGCGATGATCCCGGTGACCATCACCATCGTCGCCAGCGCCGGCCTCCCGCGTGCCATGCCGCCCAGGCGGTCGAGGCTCCCGGTCGACGTGCGGCGCTCGATCGTTCCGGCGAGCAGGAAGAGCGAGGCCGAGAGGAGCCCGTGGTTGACGGCCTGCAGGATCGAGCCGCTGACTCCGAGCCCGCCCTTGGCGAAGACGCCGATCGTGATCAGCCCCATCTGCGCGAGGCTCGAGTAGGCGATCACGCCGCGGATGTCGGGGGCGCGGAACGCGAGCAGCGAGCCGTAGACGAGCCCGATCGCGGCGAGCGCGAGGATCACGTTGCGCCAGTCGGCGAACGGCCCCGGGAACTCGACGAAGCAGATCCGGATGAACCCGAAGACCGCGGCCTTCGAGATCACGCCCGAGAGCACCGCGGCGACCTCGGGCGACGACTCCCGGTACGCGTCCGGCAGCCAGCCGTGGAACGGGAAGAGCGGCGCCTTGACCGCGAACGCCGCTGCGAAGCCGAGGAAGAGCCACGTGCTGTCGCTAGGTGGCGCGGTGACGAGGTCGAACGTCCCCTGCTGGAGGCCGAAGACGATCACCGCGGCGAGCATCAGCAGCGATCCCGCCATCGTGTAGATCACGAACTTGACCGTCGCGCCGAGGCGCCCGGGCCCGCCCCAGACCCCGATCAGGACGTAGAGCGGGATCATCATCGCCTCGAAGAAGACGTAGAAGAGAAAGAGATCCTGCGATGCGAAGACGCCCACGACGGCGGACATCAGGAAGAGCATCAGCCCGAAGTAGGCTCGAGGCCGCTCGCGTCCGACCCAGAACCCGTATGCGATCGCCGCCGCCATGACCACGACCGCGAGCCCCGCCAGCCAGAACGAGAACGCGTAGAACCCGACGTGATACGAGACGTCGAGGTCGCTGAACCAGGTCACCTGCTGGTCGAAGTTCGGCGTCACCGAGGTGCTGTCGAAGTCCATCCGCGCCAGCGCGGTGATCCAGAACCCGACCTCCGCGAGCGCGAAGAGGAGCGCGATCGGACCTGCGACGCGCGGGATCGGGAGCAGCCAGACGATGACCGCGCCGGCGAGCGGCAGGAAGATCAGGATCGTGGCGAGCCAATCCGTCATTTGACCCAGACGAAGACGAGGGCGAGGACGGTGACGCTGCCGGCGATCGCGAGCGCGTACGTGCGGACGAGGCCGGTCTGCACGTCGCTCAGATCACCGGCAAGGCGGCGTGCGCCCGACGCGATTCCGGTGATCGAGCCGAGCACGATTGGCCCCTCGAAGCGGTCGCGCAGCCAACACGCGAGCAGCACCGTCGGCCGGTAGAAGACCGTGTCGTAGAGCTCGTCGAAGTAGAACTTGTGCTCGAGCACCGCACGCACGCCTCTGGCCTGCGGGATGCGGAGCTTCCGTGACGAGTACGCGGCCCAGGCGACGGCGATTCCGGACAGACCGAGCGCCAATGCGGCGACGCTGGCCCAGAATTCCTGTGTCCCGCTCGGCTCGACGAGCGGCTGGACGGTCGGCTCGAGGAAGTCGCCGAACGGGTCCCAGACGCCCGGAATGTCGACCCAGCCGCCGACGACCGCGAGCAGGCTGAGCACGGCGACCGTCCACGCCATCCAGACCCACGGCTCGGTTCGCTCGGGGCGGTGCATGTGCTCCTGCGCGAACGCCGACGGCTCGCCGCCGAAGACGATGAACACCATCCGGAACGTGTAGAGGCCGGTCAGGAACGTGCCGATCACGCCGACGACGAACAGGATCTGCCCGTAGGAGCCGGCCGCGAGCGCGGAGGCGAGGATCGCGTCCTTCGAGAAGAACCCGGATAGCGGCGGGATCCCGGTCAGCGCGAGCGCGCCGATGAGGAAGGCCCAGTAGGTGCGCGGCAGGTATTTGCGCAGCCCGCCCATCTTCCGCATGTCCTGCTCGCCGACGAGCGCGTGGATGACGATCCCGGCCGCGAGGAAGAGCAGCGCCTTGAAGAACGCGTGCGTCATCAGGTGGAACATCGCGTTCGCGTACGCGCCCAGGCCCGCCGCGAGGAACATGTAGCCGATCTGGGACATCGTCGAGTAGGCGATCACGCGCTTGATGTCCGTCTGCACGAGCGCGATCAGCCCGGCCAGGAGGAGCGTCGCGGCGCCGAGGCCGGCGGCGAGGTCCTGGACGTGCGGGGCCGCCTCGAAGATCGGCGCCGTGCGCACGAGGAGGTAGACGCCCGCCGTGACCATGGTCGCCGCGTGGATGAGGGCGCTGACGGGGGTCGGGCCCTCCATCGCGTCCGGGAGCCACGTCTGGAGCGGGAGCTGCGCGGACTTGGCGACCGCGCCTCCGAGCAGGCCGAGCGCGATCAGGTTCACTGCCCAGCCTCCGCTCGTCCCGCCCGCCCACGAGAACGCGCTCTCGTAGGTCAACGAGCCGGTCTTCTGGAGGAGCAGGAACAGGGCGAGCACCATCGTCGCGTCGCCGAACGCGTTCATGATGAACGCCTTCTTGGCGGCGGCCACCGCGGACGGCCGCTCGTGGTGGAAGCCGATCAGCAGGTACGAGCTGAGCCCGACGAGGCCCCAGCCGACGAGCAGGAGCAGCAGGTTCCCGCCCTGGACGAGCATCAGCATCGAGAACACGAACAGCGCCATGTACGCGAAGTAGCGGCGCTCCTCGTCCTCGCCGTCCATGTAGCCGATCGAGTAGCCGACGATCAGCGCGCCGACGCCGGAGACGATCAGCATCATCAGGATCGACAGCGGGTCGACCAGCAGGCTGAGGCCGACGTTGAAGTCTCCGACCGAGAGCCAGGTCCAGGCGGTCGTCAGGTGCGTGCGCTCGTCGTCCGGATTGCCGGCGATCGAGAAGAAGTCGATCGCTGCAGCGACGAACGAGACCGCCACCGAGAGCGTCGCGAGGTAGCCAGCTCCCTTCCTCGACCAGCGCGTGCCGCCGAGGGTGATCAGCACTGCCGCAGCGAGCGGCGAGAAGAGACAGACCCAGGCGGCGGCGATCACAGCGCGACGCTCTCCGGCGTGAGCCGACGCGCGAGGACGGCGGCGATCGGCGGAACACGGCTCTCGAGATCCGCGCTCGGGTCGTAGGCGGTCAACGCGGCCGCGGCGATCTCGAAGCGCTCGGAGACCGAGTCCAGCGCCTGTTCGAGCTCCTCGACGCCCGGGCCACCCTCCACGGAGAGCCCGTTGGCGCGCGCGACTGAGGCGTCGATGACGTCGAGATCGATGTGCACGTAGACCGCGTCGACACGACCGGACAGCTCTTCCAGCGCGTCGTCGAGCGTCTCCACGTCGGCTCGGCGGAGCGGCGAGTCGGCGACGCGGTCAACTTCGGTCGGGTCGAGGTCGCGGGCTCCCACGAGCACCGCGTTCTCGGCGGGAACGGGACGCAGCCCCTCGATCGTGCGGCGCAGCTCGAGCCAGCCCTCGCCGAGCAGCATCGCGAGCCCCATTCCGTCGAGGAAACCGCTCGTCGTCGAATCGGGGCTGTGGAAGTCGCCGTGCGCGTCGAACCAGACGACGCCGACGTCGCGGCCGAGCCCGGCGACGGTTCCCAGCGACGTGAAGCAGTTGACCGCGAGGACGAGCGGGACACGTCCCTCCTGAACCGCCGCGCGCACCGCCGAGGAGACCGCGCGCATGACCTCGAACGACTCCGCGATCTCATTCGGGACCTGGTTCGGCCGGGGCGGCTCGACGACGACGGTCTCGCCGCCGATCGCCTCGGCGAGCTTGGCGGGCCCGAGGCTCAGGCTCGCGTGCTCGCGGCCGAGGTAGTAGGGCACCTGGATGAGGGTGGCGCCGCTCATCCGCGGAGCGTCGACAGCTTGTCGACGTCCAACTCCAGCCTGCGACGGTGGACCGCGACGATCAGGCCGAGCCCGACGACGACTTCCGACGCGGCAACCGCCATCACCGCGAGCGCGAAGATCTGCCCGTCCATCTCCGCGTGGTGCCGCGAGAACGAGATGAACGCGAGGTTCGCGCCGTTGAGCATGATCTCGATCGAGAGCAGGATGATCAGCGGGCTGCGCCGGAGCATCACGCCGAGCGTCCCGATCGCGAACAGGAA